>Ga0075030_100000041_pt1 | contig 80282 bp, 73 predicted proteins | sample LitLauG_LLR_2012_FD_71393 | JGI IMG/M metagenome (GOLD analysis project Ga0075030, IMG submission 71393) | Freshwater sediment microbial communities from Pennsylvania, USA - Little Laurel Run_MetaG_LLR_2012 | ecosystem: Environmental > Aquatic > Freshwater > Creek > Sediment | place: USA... | reverse complement strand
CTCACGGTGATGAAGTCGTTGCCGTAGAACGGAATGTCGTTGGTGAGGTTGCGCCGGTTCATGAGGTTGAAGATCGAGAAAGTGAAATCGTAGTTCTTGTATTTGTAGAAGGCCGAGGTGTTGATGGTGTACTGCCAGGGTATGGTCGGCGACTGGTAATAGCCGCCGTTATTGAGCACGCTTTGCGGAACGATGCCCTGCAGGGTTGTATAGGCATTGAAGGAACTGTGCGCATTAGCCAAGGTTTGTGCCAGGTTGAGTTGCCCCGATTGGGTGGTTTCGATCTTGCCGATAACCTGCAGATTGGCTTGTGCTCCGAATCCAGACGGATCCTTGTAGTTGACGAGAAAGTTGAAGAGGTGCTGCGGGACGCCCGGGTCCTTGAATGTCTGGCCCGGCACGAAGGAGGCAAACGTACCGCCACCGTCTGTGTTGAGCCCCGGCTGGGCCGGAAAATTGTAAAAAGGACCGTCCGCGACGGAATCGAGCACGGTCCGCATGAAGGAGTAGCTGGCCGTGCCGAAGAGACGCGGACCCGGCTGATAGTTGGCCTCCAGTTCGAGCCCCTTGATGTGCGCGATGGTCGTCTGCGATAGGGTATTTCCGGCCGGGATGGCGCGCGATTGCTCGTAGACGGCCGTGGACACGAACAGGCTCTTGTCGAGCAGGTCGAATTTGGATCCGGCCTCGAGCAGCCGCGTGTTCTGCCGCAGGACCGACGTCGGATTCACGCCGAAGGTGCCCACGCCGCCATCGTTGCCGGTGGGATTGACATACTGCGCGAAGTTGTACGTGAGATAGGTCGACCACCACGGAGTCGGCCGGTAGACCGGACTGAGGTTTCCGTTGCCCAGTGTGTACCAGGGCGTCGACATGGAACTGGGAAGCGCGACCCCGTTGACGGAAATGGGGGCCGAACCACCGAGGGGGTCGGACTCTACAAGGTGCACGGCATCGACGCGCAGGCCATATAGCACGCTAAAAGTCGGCGTGACTTCGATCCGATGTTCAAGAAACGCCGCTGCGTCCGTCAAATTCGAAAAGATCGTGCTGTCCAGGAACAAACCGAAAGCCCCCCGTGCCGGGACACCATATTGCTGCGAGCCGTAGGCGGCGACATACGGAAAGGCGCCGCCAGGTCCCTGCTGTGCGGCCGGGACGACCCAGCTTGACGGGTTGCCCGACAAATCAAATACGCTGACCGCTTCGTTCGCGAAATTCTGGATGGTATCGACATGCGCGTAACGCAGGCTGACGCCCGTATCGATGGACTGGTTCATGAGCAGGCCGTTCATCGGCGTGGCGAACTTCAACTTGACGTCGGTCTTGTTCTCGATGGTGTAACAACTTTTGCAGGTATCCGCGTAGTAGTCCGGGATGACGTTGTAGCGATTCAGGAAGTTGTAGAAGGTGTTGTTGGAAACCGACAGGTTCTCGGAGAATTCGTAGGTCTGGATCACCTGCGCGTTGTAGCGCAGCGCCCGCGCACCGGTTCCGGGCGCCTCGTCGATGTTGACCTGCCGGCCCAGCTGCACCGGATTGCCCAAGTTCACCGCCGACAGGAACCCATAAATCTGGCTGGCCGGCACCGCGCCGGTAAGGTAGGAGCCGTTGTCGATCAGTTGCTGGTTGACGCGGTTGATACCGTCGTTCTCTTTGAGGCGCGCATCGACATATTCGCTGTTGACCTGGACGGTGTACCGGGGCGTGATATTGGCTACGGCCACGCCATACAAGGACTGCTGGTGAAAAAACATGCCGGTGTAATAGCTGCCGCTCAGGTCGCCGGTGTAGCTCAGGCGATAACTTAGGTTATCGCTGGCTGGCCCGCCAACATCCACATTGAACCGACGCTTTTCGAGCGTATCGACCGTGGCATAGACGCTGCCCGTGAATTTGGACTGATTGGGCAGCTTGGTCGTGATGTCGATGGCGCCACCTACCCCGGCTCCCGGGCCCGCCTGGACGCTGGCCGGGCCTTTGACGATGTCCATCTGGTCGACGCTGTTGAAGCTGATGGGCGCGCCATAACCGTTGCTGGTGAAACTGTCGCGCATGCCATTGAAAAACACGTCGCCGTACTGGCCGCGGATGCGCGGAACATTGGGCACGCCGAACGCGGCATCGCTGTAGCTGCTGGCCGTGAGAAACGAGAAGCCCTGCGGATTCTGGATGTTCAAGGCCTCGAGCTGGGCGTTGGACAGGACCGTGTTGTTGCGGGGCGTATCCATCACACCGATATCAAGGCCGTAGGCGGACGTCGACGTGACCGTCGTCGGCATGATCAGGTCGCCCTTGCGGACGCCATTGATGGTGATCTCCTCGAGCACGTCCGGCTTTGCTGCGGCCGAGGTTGCTGCGTCTGCAGCCGGCGCCTGTTGCGCGTGGGCGCAATGACTTGCGTAAAGCAGCGCGAGGGTCGCCAGCAGAATCGCGCGGGTGGGCTGAGACAAGAGCGTTCCTTTCAAAATCGTGGGTTTAATTGCGAACGGCGTGGTGCCCAAAGCCAATTTCTTGTTGGCTTTGCCGTTCATTTGTTGCGGATAGGGCCGGGTGGCGGGCGTGCGCCGGCGATTTTGGAGCGTCTCGCCGCAAACGATGGCGGATGCGCCGGCGGCTTCAATCAGCGGCGCGGAAACGCGCAATGCCTGACACTGCGAGCCTGACCCAGCGTCGCACCCGGCACAATTACTGGAGAAATGCGCCGGCAAGAACTGCGCCGCGCGCGTGATATGCGCCAAAAACCCTTGCATGTGCCGCCCCCTCCCCGGTCACTCAAGGAGCAAACCGGGATCTCTGGAATGAATGCGGACCAACCAGCCAAGGGTTTTTTATAAGTACTTACAGATTGGCCAAACCTGTGTTGCGTAGTCTAAATCCGTTCGAATTTCTTTGTCACCCCCTGTGGTTTTTTTGCCCTCGGAGAAATCCATGCGGCACACGGCCGCGCATCAATGATTGCCTGCGGCCGGGATCCCCGCCCCGATTACTTGGGCAGATTGGCGTCAACCCCCTGGACAAAGAAGTTCATCGACAGCACGTCCTTGAGCGGCAATTCGGAGCCCGCCGGGACGCGGATGGCCCCCGACTGGTCCTTGAGCGGACCCTGGAACGGATGGAACCGGCCTTCCGCGATGGCCTTTTTCTTTTCCTCGAAAATCTTGGCCGTGGCGGCCGGCACGATCGGGTTCAGGGGTGCCAGCTTTACCATTCCCTCCTGGATGCCGCCGTGGATGTCCTCCGATTTCCAGGTACCGGCGATCACGTCCCGGGCGGTTTGCGTATAAAAATCCCCCCAGTTGTTCATACAGGCGGTCAGGTGCGCCTTGGGTGCAAACCGCGACATGTCGGAATCCCAGCCAAAGGCGTACGCGCCCTTCTCCTGCGCAGCCTGCAGCGTCGCCGGCGAGTCGGTGCTTTGGCTGAGGATGTCTGCGCCCTGGGCGAGCAGGGTCTCGGCCGCCTGGCGCTCCCGGGCCGGGTCGTACCAGCTGTTGACCCAGATGACCTTGGTCCGCACCGCGGGATTGACGCTTTGCGCGCCCAGCGTGAAGGCATCGATGTTGCGCACGACCTCGGGGATCGGAAACGACGCGACAACCCCCAGGGTATTTGTCTTGGTCATCTTTCCGGCGATCACTCCGATGAGATAAGCCCCTTCATAAAGGCGCGTTTCATACGTGCCAAGATTCTTGCCGCGCTTGTATCCGGTGGCATGCTCGAAGACCACATCCGGAAAGGACTTGGCCAGTTTCTCCATCGAGTTCATGTAGCCGAACGAGGTGGCGAAGATCAGCTTGTTGCCATCGGTTGCCAGCTTGCGGATCACCCGTTCTGCGTCGGCGCCCTCGGGGACGCTTTCCACGAAAGTCGTCTTGACTTTGTCGCCCAGCGCCTTCTCCATTGCCAGCCGGCCCTGGTCATGGGCGTAGGTCCAGCCGATGTCGCCGACCGGGCCGACGTAGACAAAGCCGATCTTCAGCGGTTCGGCGGCTGGAGCAGTCAGGGCGCTGCAAAGCAGCGCAGCACCTGCCAGCAGGGAAGACCATCCGGGGAAAAAGCGCAGCTTCATATGGCTTGACTCCAATGTGCAAGGAAACCGGGCAGGTGCCGCGGCCGGGCGACGCCGCCGCTCGCGGGATGCGTGACGCCCGCAGCTTAGCCCGGCGGCGCTCCGGCAGGAGGATGGTGCGCGATCCAGTGGCGGGCAATATCCTCGCGCCGGCAGATCCAAACGCGCTCATGCGCCTGGACGTGGTCCAGAAAGCGGCGCAGCCCTGCCATGCGCGCCGGGCGCCCGACCAGGCGGCAATGCAGCCCGATCGACAGCATCTTGGGCGCGTGTTCTCCTTCGGCATAGAGTTCGTCGAAGGCATCGCGCAGGTAGGCGAAGAACTGCTCGCTTGTATGAAACCCCTGCGCCTGGACAAAGCGCATGTCGTTGGTATCGAGCGTGTAGGGCACGATGAGCAGGGGCTTGCCCTCGACCTGCTCCCAATAGGGCAGGTCGTCGGCGTAGGAATCGGCGTCGTACAGGAATCCGCCGTGCTGGGCCACCAGGCGGCGGGTGTTTTCCCCGGTACGCCCGGTGTACCAGCCGACCGGGGCCTTGCCCGTCAGTTCCCGGATGGCCTGCACGGCAAGGGCGATGTGTTCGCGTTCCACGGCTTCCGGCACATTGCGATAGTCGATCCAGCGCCAGCCGTGCGAGGCGACTTCGTGACCCGCCTCGGCGAAGGCGCGCGCCACTTCCGGGTGCCGCAGCAGGGCCATGCCAACCCCGAATACCGTCAGCGGCAGGCCGCGCTCCTCGAACAGCGCCAGCACCCGCCACACGCCCGCGCGGCTGCCATATTCGTATAGCGACTCCATGCTCATATGTCGCTGACCCGGAAAGGAACTGGCGCTGACGATTTCCGACAGGAAGGCTTCCGAGCCGGCGTCGCCATGCAACAGGCAGTTCTCCGCGCCTTCCTCGTAGTTGAGGACAAACTGCACGGCGACGCGCGCGCCTCCGGGCCAGTTGGCGTGGGGCGGGCGCCGTCCAAAACCCACGAGGTCGCGCGGATAATGCCCGGCAATCCTTTCATCAGGGGAAGACATGGCGGACGTTTGCCTCTCGGTCTGGATGGAGAATTGGCACGTGACTTGCGTAAGTGTGAATGACGAACTGCGGCAACATTGTGTACGAAATTGCCGGCCCGGCAAGGGTCCCGGTTGCGGTGCGGCTTCGCGCCCAAGTCTGTGCGAAATGTTCCAAATTGGGGAGAACCATGGACGCATTTTGCATTGAGGTGTATACAAAAATCCGTCGTTCCGGCAAAAGGATTTCGGGTGTCCACAGACGCCACCGTGCGGTTTGTACTTGACGGCGAGCTGGTCGAGGCGCGCGGCTGCGCGGCCGATACAACCCTGCTGGATTTCCTGCGGGACTCCCGCGGATGCAGCGGCGCCAAGGAGGGTTGTGCCGAGGGCGACTGCGGAGCCTGTACCGTGGTCCTCGGGGAACTGCACGATGCAGGCATCCGTTGGCGCAGCATCAATGCCTGCATTCGCCTGCTGCCCACCGTGGACGGCAAGGAGATCGTTACCGCGCCGGGCCTTGCGGACAAAACTGGCCGCCTGCATCCGGTGCAGCAGGCCATGGTCGACTGCCATGGTTCGCAGTGCGGCTTCTGCACGCCGGGATTTGTCATGTCCCTGTTCGGCCATTACCTGCAGGTGCAGCAGGGAAAACGCACCAACAGCCGCGACGCCCTGCTGGACACGCTGTCGGGCAACCTGTGCCGCTGCACGGGCTATCGGCCCATATTGGAAGCAGGGTCCCGAATGCTCGAATACCCGGAGCATGCGCCGGTCCGTTCGGAGGATTTCTTTTCGCCCGAGCGCGTCGAGCGCCTGCGCGCGCTGCGGCGGCCGGACGGCCTGCGCCTGCCCGACTATCACGCCCCTGTCAGCATCGAAGCTTTCGCGGCGGCCTACGAAGCGCAACCGGAAGCTTTGATCCTGGCCGGCGGCACCGATGTCGGCCTGTGGGTGACCAAGCAGCTGCGCCGGCTGCCGTGCGTGCTGTACATCGGCGAGGTGAAGTCCTTGCACACCATCGCGGTTGCCGATGGCGTCATGGTCATCGGCGCCGCCGTGCCGCTGGAGGAAGCCTTCGCGGCCTTGCTCCCCTGGTATCCGCAACTCACCGAGATGTCGCGCCGTTTTGGCTCGCAGCCGATACGCCATTCCGGCACCTTGTGCGGCAATGTTGCAAACGGCTCGCCCATCGGCGACAGCATGCCCGGATTGATCGCCCTGGGCGCCCGCGTGCGGCTGCGGCGCGGCGCCGCCACGCGCACCCTGGCCCTGGAGGATTTCTACCTGGGCTACCAGAAGAAAGATCTGGCGCGGGGCGAATTCGTCGAAGCCGTTTGCGTGCCCGCGCCGCACCCGTCAGGCAATTTCGCGCTGTACAAAGTGTCCAAGCGCAAGGACCAGGACATCTCGGCCGTCTGCGCCGGCTTCTCGGTGACGCTCGATGCGGGGCATGTGGCCGCGGTGCGCATCGCCTATGGCGGCATGGCGGCCACCCCGTGCCGCGCTTTGCGGGCCGAACAGGCATTGCTGGGCCAGGCCTGGACGCAATCGGCCGTACGGGCGGCGATGGCGGCGCTCGCGCACGATTTCCAACCGCTCACGGACATGCGCGCCAGCCGGGATTATCGTCGCGCGGTGGCGGCCAATCTCCTGTACCGGTTCTGGCTGGAAACCCAGGGCAGCGCGCCGGACGGTGGCGCGATACGCGTCGATACGCTGCAACCGGTCGACGCGCTGGCCGCCGATGGAGCGCCATCGTGAACGCCGGCGCCCGGCGGCCGGACGAGCTGAGCGGCAAGGCGCTGCCCCATGAAAGCGCGCCGCTGCACGTGGCCGGGCGCGCGCATTACATCGACGATCTGCCGCTGCCGGCCGGCGCCCTGCACATGGCCTTCGGGCAAAGCGGCGTGGCGCACGGCCGGATCCGCAATCTGGATCTTGCAGCCGTGTGCGCGGCCGATGGGGTGGTCGCCGTCCTGACGCCGCATGATGTGCCGGGCGAGAACAACTACGGCGGCATACTCAAGGATGACCCGATCTTCGCCGGCAACGAGGTCCAGTGCATAGGCCAGCCGATCTTCGCGGTCCTGGCGACCTCGTTCCTGGCGGCCCGCCGCGCGGCGATGCTGGCGCAGGTCGACTACGAAGAACTGCCGGCCGTGCTGGGCATACGCGAGGCCGTTGCCCTGGGCAGTTTCGTCCTTCCCAGCGTGCGCCTGGAGCGCGGCGCTGTCGATGCCGCCATGGCCACGGCGCCCTTCACTGTGGCGGGCGCCTTCTCCATGGGCGGGCAGGAACACTTTTACCTGGAAGGCAATATCGCCCTGGCGATACCGCAGGACGATGGCAGCATGCTCGTTCACAGTTCCACGCAGAACACGTCCGAAGTCCAGCACGTGGTCGCCCACGCGCTGGGGGTGCCGATCAACCAGGTAACGGTCCAATGCCGGCGCATGGGTGGGGGCTTCGGCGGGAAAGAGAGCCAGCCGGCGCTGATGGCCGCCGCCGCCGCGATCGGCGCGCGAAAGACCGGACGCGCGGTCAAACTGCGCATGGATCGCGACGCCGACATGACCATGACCGGCAAGCGCCACGATTTCGAGGTCGACTATCGCGCCGGCTTCGACGCGCTGGGCCGCATCTTGGCCCTGGACGTTGTCCTGGCGTCGCGTTGCGGATATTCGGCGGACCTTTCGGGGCCGGTGAACGATCGCGCCGTGTTCCACGTCGACAATTGCTATTACCTGGAAAATGTCCGCATCGTCTCGCATCGCTGCAAGACCCACACGGTATCGAACACGGCGTTCCGCGGGTTCGGCGGGCCCCAGGGCATGATGGTCATCGAGGCCGTGATCGATGCCATTGCCCGCGACCGCGGAATCGACCCGCTCGCGGTGCGCCGGCGCAATTTCTACGGCATCGGCGAGCGCAACGTCACGCATTACGACATGCAGGTCGAGGACAACATCATCGCGGATATCGTCGACCGCCTCGAGCGCGACAGCGAATATGCCGCGCGCCGCCGCGCCATCGCCATGGCCAATGCGGGCAGCGGGGTCGTCAAGCGCGGGATTTGCCTCACGCCGGTGAAGTTCGGCATCTCCTTCACCGCCACGCACTTCAACCAGGCCGGTGCGCTGGTGCAGATCTACACCGACGGCAGCGTGCAGCTCAACCATGGCGGCCTCGAAATGGGCCAGGGCCTGCACACGAAGGTGATGCAGTTGCTGGCCGACGAATTCGGCCTGCCGCTGAACGCGGTGCGGATCAGCGCCACCGATACCGACAAGGTGCCCAACACCTCGCCGACCGCCGCGTCATCGGGCACGGACCTCAACGGCAAGGCGGCGCAGGCGGCGGCGCGCACGCTGCGCGCCCGCATGACGCAGTTTCTTTCCGGCAAATACGGCGTGCCGGAAGACGCCATCGCCTACGCCGCTGGCCGCGTGCACCTGGGTGAGCAGTCCATCAGCTTCGGCGAAGCCGCCCGGCAGGCCTGGCACGCGCGCGTATCCCTATCAGCCACGGGCTTTTATGCGACGCCGAAGATCCATTACGACGCCAAGACGATGCGCGGCCGGCCCTTCTTCTACTTCGCCTATGGCGCAGCCGTAGCGGAAGTCGCCATCGACACGCTCACCGGCGAGCACCGACTGTTGCGCATCGACATCCTGCACGATGTGGGCCGCTCGCTCAATCCGGCAATCGACATGGGACAGGTCGAGGGCGGATTCCTGCAAGGGGTCGGCTGGCTGACCAGCGAGGAACTGTGGTGGGACGGACGCGGCCGGCTGATGACCCACGCGCCGTCCACCTACAAGATTCCCGCCGTCAGCGACTGGCCGGCGTGCGCGACGGTGCGCCTGCTGGAAAACGCCCAGAACCGCGAGGAAACCGTCTACCGGTCCAAGGCCGTGGGCGAGCCGCCGCTGATGCTGGCGATGTCGGTGTTCCATGCCTTGCGCGATGCGGTTGCCGCCGCTGCCGGCGATGCGGCCGCCCTGCGCCTGATGGCACCGGCCACGCCCGAGGCCGTGCTCCGCGCGCTGGGTGCGTGCGGGGGCCCGCAGGAAACGCCGCAGCGCATGGAGGTCGCGTGAACGGCTGGATTGCCCGTCTGCTGAGCCTGCTGTCGGCCGGCACGCCGGTCGTGCGCATGGTCGTGGCCGGGGTGCAGGGTTCGGCGCCGCGCGAGCCCGGCGCGAGCCTGTTGTACTGGCGCGATGCCGGCGGGCACCTGAGCAGCCACGGCAGCGTGGGCGGCGGGCGCCTCGAAGCGCATTGCCTGGAGATCGCACGCTTTCTGCTCGACCCGGACGCGGGTGCCGCGGCGGGCATGCCGGTGCGCCGGGAACGCCGGCGGGTGGAACGCTTCACCCTCGGAGCGTCCCTGGGCCAATGCTGCGGCGGCGTCGTGCAGATGTACTGGGAGCGGTTCGACGAACTATCGCAGGCCCGGCTCTTGGTGCAACCCGACCCGCTGCACCCGGGCGCCGCGGGCGGCCCGGGCGAGACGCTGCGCTACTGTGCGCTCGACGGCAGCGACCGCGAATGGCGGCTGACCCCGGATCAAGTCGGGTCCGGCATGCTGCCGGTGGCGGAATTCGACGGCCGGGCGGCGCTGGTCAAATCCGGCGAAGGCCTGTACTTCGTCGAGCGCCTGCTCGACGATGCCACCGCGCTCTGGATCTACGGCGCGGGTCACGTCGGTCGCGCCCTGGTGCATGTGCTGGCCGAGTTGCCGTTTCGCATCACCTGGATCGACGGCCGTCCGGACATGCTGGCACAGGCCATGGAAGACCTGCCAGTGCGGCGCCGTGATCAAATCGTGGCTTGTTCCGAAGATCCGGAAAGCGTCGTCGCCGGAGCGCCTGGCGGCGCATGGCATCTGGTGATGACGCACTGTCACGACCAGGACCTGCGCATCTGCGAGTCGCTGCTGTCATCCGGGACCTTCGGATTCCTGGGTCTCATCGGCTCGCGGACCAAGGCGGCGCGCTTTCGCCACCGCTTGCGCGACAAGGGATGCCGGCCGGACCTGATCGCCCGACTGGTGTGCCCCATCGGCGTCGACGGCATCGGCGACAAGCATCCCGCGGCCATCGCCGTCGCGGTCGCGGCGCAACTGCTGCAGCAGCGTGGATCAGCGCCCCGGACTGCCGTGCGCGTGCCGGCGCCCGGCATCGAGAGCTTGGCGCCCCATGATTGAACCGACGCCCGGACGCAGCGCGCCGCGCCTGCAACTGCTGCGGATCTCGAAGGCCTATCCCTCGGTGGTGGCCAACGCCGATGTCGACCTCACGGTGATGCCGGGCGAGATCCACGCCGTGCTGGGAGAAAACGGTGCGGGCAAGAGCACGCTGATGAAAATCATCTATGGCGTGACCCGGCCCGATTACGGACAGATCCTCTGGGAGGGGCGCCAGGTCGAGATCCCTTCGCCGTCGGCGGCGCGGCAGCTGGGCATCGGGATGGTTTTCCAGCACTTTTCCCTGTTCGAGACACTGACCGTCGCGGAGAACATCGCGCTGGCCCTGGACGGCAGCGCGGCGCCCGCGGCGCTGGCGCCGCGCATCCGCTCGGTGTCGGCGGCGTACGGCCTGCCGGTGGACCCGGACCGGCTGGTGCACAGCATGTCGGTCGGCGAGCGCCAGCGCGTGGAGATCGTCCGCTGCCTGCTGCAGTCGCCGCGCCTGCTCATCATGGACGAGCCCACATCGGTGCTGACGCCGCAGGCCGTCCTGACGCTGTTCGATTCGCTGCGGCGCCTGGCGGCCGAAGGCTGCAGCATCCTGTACATCAGCCACAAGCTCGACGAGATCCAGTCCCTGTGCGACCGGGCCACGGTGCTTCGGGCGGGGCGGGTGACCGGCACGGCCAATCCGCGCGAGGAGTCGGCGCGTTCGCTGGCCGAGATGATGATCGGACGCGAGCTGCCCGCCTGCCGCCTGGGCCCCTGCCAGGCAGGCGCGGCGCGTCTGGAACTCAAGGGCCTGAGCGTGGCGACGGCCGATCCCTTCGGAACGGACCTCAAGGACTTGCACCTGCAGGTGCGCGCCGGGGAGATCGTCGGCATTGCGGGCATATCGGGTAATGGCCAGCAGGAATTGCTGCGCGTGCTCTCGGGCGAAACCCGGACCGACGCGCCCGGATCGCTGCAATTGATGGGTCAGGATGTCGGTCGCTGGGGTCCGGCGGCGCGCCGCACGCTGGGCCTGGGCTTCGTGCCCGAGGAGCGCCTCGGGCGCGGTGCGGTTCCGGACCTATCCCTGGCGGATAACGCGCTGCTCACCGGCTATGGGGCGGGCATGGTGGCCCGCGGCCTGATTCGTTTCAACCGGGTCCGTGACTTTGCCCGCCAGGTCATCCGCCGCTTCGAGGTCAAATGCGGCGGCGAACATTCCGTGGCCGGCAGCCTGTCGGGCGGCAACCTGCAAAAGTTCATCGTCGGTCGCGAAACGCTGCTGCAGCCCCAGGTGCTGGTGGTGGCGCAACCCACCTGGGGCGTGGACATCGGCGCGTCGATGCTGATACGCCAGGCACTCATCGACCTGCGCGACCAGGCGGTGGCGGTGCTCGTGCTGTCGGAGGAACTCGACGAATTGTTCATGATCAGCGATCGGCTGGCGGTTCTTGCCGGCGGCCGCCTGTCGCCGGCGGTCGCGACGCGAACCACCAATATCGACCAGATCGGAATCTGGATGAGCGGCAATTTCGAGCCGGCGCCGGGGGCCGATACCGGCGCGCTGGCGCAGGTGTAGGCCGTGGCAATCCTCGAAGCGCGACCCGAACCGTCCCGCGCGATGATGCTCGCCTCGCCGCTGATCGCGGCCATGGCGATGCTCATCACGGGTTCGATGCTGTTCCTGTTCCTGGGCCAGGAGCCCGTGCACGCATTCCATGTCTATTTCATCAAGCCGCTGGGCACCGCCTACGGCGTCGGCGAGCTGCTGCTCAAGGCAACGCCGCTGATACTGTGCGGCGTCGGCCTGGCACTGGGGTTTCGCGCCAACGTGCAGAACATCGGCGCGGACGGACAACTCACCATGGGCGCCATCGGCGGGGCCAGCGTCGCGCTGGCCTTTCCCGATGTGCAGTCGGGCTGGCTCCTGCCCCTGATGCTGCTGGCGGGCGCCCTGGCCGGAATGGCCTGGGCCGCCATCCCGGCCTTGCTGCGCACGCGCTTTCATACCAACGAGATCCTGGTCAGCCTGATGCTGGTCTATGTGGCCTACCTGTTCCTGAGCTACCTGGTGCATGGTCCGCTGCGGGATCCGGAAGGCTTCAATTTTCCGCAGTCAAAGATGTTCCAGGACGCGGCGCTCCTGCCGCTGCTGCACGAGGGCTTGCGCACCAATGTGGCGTTCATCCTGTCCCTTTTCGCGGTGGCAGGCGCCTGGTTCTTCTGCCGCCGCAGTTTCGCGGGCTTTCGCATGCAGGTCAGCGGCATGGCGCCGGCCGCGGCTGCCTACGCCGGCTTCAGCGAAGCGCGCAATGTCTGGCTGGCCTTCCTGGTCAGCGGCGCGCTGGCCGGCCTTGCCGGCGTGGGCGAGGTGGCGGGCCCCATCGGACAGTTGCAGCCGTCGGTATCCCCGGGCTACGGATTCACGGCCATCATCGTTGCCTATGTCGGCCGCCTGCACCCCATCGGCGTGCTGCTGGCCGCGCTGCTGATGTCGCTGCTCTACATCGGCGGGGAGTCGGTGCAGATGGAACTGCAACTGCCCACGGCCATCACCGGCGTTTTCCAGGGACTCCTGCTGTTTTACCTGCTGGCAGCGGACCTGTTCATCCACTACCGCTTCAAGCCGAGGCGGCGCATCGGCGCGCAGCCGACGCCATCCGTCGACGCCAATTTGCCCCAGGAAACGGCGGCATCATGAACCTGGAATGGCTGATTCCCTTTCTTGCCAGCACGGCGGGGGCGGCTACGCCGCTGATCTTTGCATCGCTGGGCGAACTCGTCGCGGAAAAGAGCGGCGTACTCAACCTTGGCGTGGAAGGCATGATGCTGGTAGGCGCGGTGGCCGGATTCGCGGTGACCATGGCAACGGGGCACGTAGGCATCGGCCTGATTGCCGCCATGGTTGCCGCCATGGGGAGTTCGCTGATTTTCGCTTTCCTGGTGCTCACCCTGCAGACCAACCAGGTCGCCACCGGCCTGGCGCTGACGCTCTTTGGGGTAGGGCTGTCGGCCTTCGCCGGGCGGGACCTCATCGGGCGGACGGTTGAGCCCCTGCCCCACCTGACCGTACCCGGCCTGTCCGGGCTGCCGTTTCTCGGGCCCTTGCTGTTTCAGTTCGATCTCATGGTCTACCTGGCAATTGCCGCCGTGCTGGCGGTCGGCTGGGTGCTGGCGCGCACCCGGCTGGGACTCATCCTACGCGCGGTGGGCGAGTCGCCGCACAGCGCGCACGCCATCGGCTATCCAGTGATCCGCCTGCGCTATGGGGCGGTGCTGTTCGGTGGCGCCCTGGCGGGGCTCGCCGGCGCCTACCTGTGCCTGGCGCTGACGCCGATGTGGGTCGAGGGCATGACGGCCGGCCGGGGCTGGATAGCCGTAGCCCAGGTGGTGTTCGCCACCTGGAAGCCGCGCGGGATCCTGCTGGGGGCGTACCTTTTTGGCGGCGTGAACGTGCTGCAGTTTCACGGCCAGGGAATGGGCATCGCCATTCCCGCGGAGTTCCTTTCTATGCTGCCCTACCTTGCCACAATCCTTGTGCTGGTCCTCATCAGCCGCAATCCCCGGACAATCCTGCTCAACAAGCCCATGTCGCTGGGGCAGAACTACCGTCCCGACGCCTGAACCGCCGATGCCGCCCCGATGCCGATGACCGCCCGCAACAGCACTGCCGCAACACCCGGGAGCCTGGCCGCCACGATGCCCGATAGGCGCTTGATCCGCGGCGAGATCCTGCACTTTCTCGACGATCCCGGCCACGACCCTGGCGGCGATGGCGCGGCGGCCTTCGAACACCACGTCGACGGCGGCCTTCTCATCGAGAACGGTCTGGTTCGGCACTGCGGGCCCTGGGCGGAGGCGGCGGCCTCTGCACCGCCGGGGACACCGTCCACCGATCATCGCGGCCGGCTGATTCTCCCGGGATTCGTCGATACGCACGTTCACTATCCCCAGACGGACATCATCGCCTCGCCGGGGCGCGGCCTGCTCGACTGGCTCGAGCGCTATGCCTTCCCGGCCGAACGGCGCTTTGAAGACCCCGCCGTGGCGCAGGAGGTTGCCGGTTTCTTCTGCGATGAACTGCTGCGCAATGGCACCACCACGGCCCTGGTGTTCGGCACGGTGCACCCGCAGTCGGTCGACGCCCTGTTCGGCGTCGCGCTGCGGCGCGGGCTGCGGCTGCTCGCGGGCAAGGTGATGATGGACCGCAATTGCCCGGATTTCCTGCGCGATACCGCTCAGTCGTCCTACGACGACAGCAAGCGCCTGATCGAACGCTGGCAGGGCGCCGGACGCCTGGGCTACGCCATCACGCCGCGCTTTGCCGCCACCTCCAGTGAAGAACAACTCGAGGCAGCCGGCGCCCTCGCACGCGAATTCCCGGACATCCCCGTGCACAGCCACGTCGCGGAAAACACCGCGGAGGTCGCCCTCATCCGGGAGCTTTACCCGTGGAGCCGCAGCTACCTGGATGTGTACGACCGGCATGGCCTGCTAAAGGCCCATTCGGTCTACGCCCACGGCATCTACCTCGACGCGCACGACCGGCGCCGCATGGCAGAAAGCGGAACCGCCCTCGCGTTTTGCCCGACTTCCAATCTTTTCCTGGGCAGCGGGCTGCTGGACCTGCGCCAGGCGATCGACGGCGGCATGCGCGTGGGCATCGGCAGCGATGTGGGCGGCGGCACGAGCTTCAGCCTGCTGCGCACCCTCGGGGCGGGGTATCAGGTCGCCCACCTCAACGGCTACGTGATGTCACCCTTGCAGGCCTTTTACCTGGCCACCTTGTCGGGTGCGCGCGCGCTGGGACTGGCATCGCGGATCGGCAACTTCGCGCCGGGCAAGGAGGCCGATTTCATCGTCCTGGATGCGGCGGCCACGCCGCTGTTAGCCCGGCGAATGGCTGCTGCGCAGACCCTGGCCGAACGCCTGTTCCTGTGGATGACCCTGGGCGACGATCGGGCGATCGCGGCCAGCTACGTGATGGGCGAGCCGCAATGGCAGCGTCCGAATTGAACGCCTGCCCTTGCTAGCATGCCTTCCGTGACCCGCCACGAACTACGCGCCTGCCAACGACCTGTGGAATCGCCTGCCATGAATCCGCGTGGGTCAGCCGCTGATCTTCTCGGCAAGACGCAGGGCGGCAATCCGGTGGATCTGCGCCACCGCCTCGGCAATTTCCTGCTCGCGGCTGTGGGCGCAGCGTCGCTGCAAGGCCGCGATGATGTCGCGGCGTCCCAGGCCCCTGACGGCGATGATGAAAGGGAAGCCGAATTTTTCCGCGTAGGCGCGGTTGCCCTCCTGAAGTTGCGCAAACTCCTCGGCGGTGCACTGGTCAAGGCCGGCCCCGGTTTGCTCCCTGCGCGAATCAGCGGTCAGGTCCCGTCGCACCGCGGCCTTGCCCGACAATTCCGGGTGGGCCCGGATGACCGCCATGCGTTCGTCGGCCGACGCACTGTCCAGCGCCTGGGCCATGGCAGCCTGCAGGCGGGAAAGCGATTCGAACGGCCGCTGCGGCCAGCTGCGTCTGGCCACCCACGGCGAATGCTCGTAGATGCCGCCCAGCAGCGCGGTGAAGTCGGCCTGGTCGAGCGCGTTGACTTGGTCAAGGGAAAGCACAGGTGGATCGGCGGGTCGGGATCGGGATCGAACGGGGACGCGAAAAAGCTTACCACTGGCATCGGGGTGAATCGATGGGAAAACTGAGCACGCACGTGCTGGACACCGCCGCGGGGCTGCCGGCGGCCGGCATTGCCTATCGCCTCGAGCGCACCGCGCCGGGACCACGCACCGAGTTGACCCGGGGCGTGACCAACGCAAATGGCCGCAACGACGCTCCGCTGCTCGGGCCCGCGCAGTTGCAGGCGGGCTGCTACGAATTGCACTTCGACGTGGCCGACTACTTTCGCGCGCGGGGGGTGGCGCTGGCCGAACCGCCCTTTCTCGACGTGGTGACCCTGCGCTTTGGCGTCGCCGACGCCGGCGCCGACTATCACGTGCCGCTCCTGGTATCCCCCTGGAGCTACAGCACCTATCGGGGCAGTTGATCCACCGCGCGCGGCCCTGGGGCGTGCGGGGGCGGCAAGCGTGAAAACAACGGGAAGGCACTGTGGAAGCGTACGTCATCGAATGGCTCAGCCTGCTGCTGCGCTGGCTGCATCTGATCGTGGGCATCGCCTGGATCGGCGCGTCGTTCTATTTTGTCTGGCTCGACAACAGCCTGCGTCCGCCGCGTGACGAAGCATTGCGGCGCAAGGGGGTCGCCGGCGAACTCTGGGCGGTGCACGGCGGCGGCTTCTACAACCCGCAAAAGTACCTGCTCGCCCCGGAATCTCTGCCCGCTGAGCTGCACTGGTTCAAGTGGGAGGCGTATTCCACGTGGCTGACCGGCGTCGCCCTGCTCGCCACGCTTTACTACTTCCAGGCCTCCTCGTGGATGCTCGATCCGTCCCGCGCGTCGTTGACGCCAGGCCAGGCCGTTGCCCTCGGGATCACCTGCATAGCCGGCGGCTGGCTGGTCTATGACGGCCTTTGCCGCCTGCTGGTCGATCGCAGCGCACTGCTGCTGGGCGGGATCTATTTCGCTTTCGTGGTCGGCGTGGCCTGGGGGCTTACCCAGTTGATATCCGGACGCGCGGCTTTTGTCCACGTGGGCGCGATGATCGCAACGGCGATGTCCGCGAACGTCTTCTTCCGCATCATTCCCGGGCAGAGGAAGACCGTGGCGCAGATGCAGCGCGGCGAAGTGCCCGACCCGGCGCCCGGCAAGCTCGCCAAGCAGCGCAGCGTGCACAACAACTACCTGACGCTGCCCGTACTGTTCTGCATGATCAGCAACCACTACGCGTTCATTTACGGCCACGCGTATGCCTGGGCGGGGCTGGCCCTTATACTGCTGGCCGGCGCCCTGATCCGCCATTTCTTCAACCAGCGCCATCGCGGGCAGGCGCAGTGGCGCTACCCGCTGGCCGGGGTCGCGCTGCTTGCGCTCGTGGCTGCGTGGTTCGCCCCGGCTCCTGGGCCCGCGCTGGCCGCCGGGCCGGTGGACTTTGCGCGGGTGCAGCAGGTGGTGTCCGTGCGTTGCGCCGCGTGTCACGCTGAACACCCGACGCTGGTTGCCGCTGCCCCGGCCGGGATTCTGCTGGACACGCCCGATCGCATACGCGCGCTGCGGCAACGCATCTGGGTCCAGGCGGTCCAGGTCCGTGCCATGCCCCTGGGCAACCTTACCCACATCACCGAAGACGAACGGGCTCTACTGGACCGCTGGGCAAGTCGCGGCGACAATTGACGGCGCCACGCCCGCCGCAGCGCCACCGAGGTCTTCACCATGCCCAACGCCACGACTGTCGCTTCCGCCGGTTCCGCCGCCCTGCCGGAGTGGGCGCTGGGCAGCGTCAACCTGGCCGATGCCCGCCTGGGCGCCAGGGCGCTTGCCTGTTCCGACGATTTTTTCGCGCCCAGGGAAAGATTGCTGCAGCCCGGTGCTGCTGTCTTCATCCCGGGGAAATACGACGATAACGGCAAATGGATGGACGGATGGGAAAGCCGCCGCCGCCGGGGTCCGGGTAATGACTGGTGCATCGTGGCGCTGGGCGTGCCCGGGTCGCTCACGGGGTTCGACATCGACACCCGCCATTTCACCGGCAACTTTCCCCCATCGGCCAGCGTCGACGCATGCCCGCTGGGCGCCGATCCACTGCTGGCGTCCAACTGGGTCTGCGTCCTGCCGGCCGTGGCGCTGTCGGGCAATCGCCAGCATTTTTTTCCCGCGCAGCACGCGGCGGGCGTCTATGCCCACATCCGCCTCAACATTTTTCCCGATGGCGGCGTGGCGCGCCTGCGGGTCTATGGCCGGCCGTCGACCGCAAGCGTCCAGGCCGGGCCCGATGGCCTGGTCGACCTGATCGCGCTGGTGAACGGCGGCCGTGCGCTGGCCTGGAACGATGCCCACTTCGGTTCGTGCGAGAACCTGCTGCTGCCCGGGCGCGGAGCCGACATGGGTGAGGGCTGGGAGACGCGCCGGCGCCGGGAACCCGGGCACGACTGGTGCGTGCTGGCGCTGGGCCTGGCGGGTCGCGTGCGGCGCATCGAGGTCGATACGGCGCATTTCAAGGGCAACTACCCCGATCGCTGCTCGCTGCAGGCCGCCTTCGCGCCGGATGCGGCCGCAGCGTCGGTGGTTGCACAGTCGCAGTTCTGGAACACCTTGTTGCCCGAAGTAAAGCTTGGTGCCGACGCTATCCACACATTCGAAGGCGAGTGCCTGGAAGTTGGCACCATCACGCACGTGCGCTTCAATCTGCATCCCGACGGCGGCGTATCGCGGCTGCGCCTGTGGGGAGAGCGGGCGTGAACGTCCTGCCGTTGCAGGCCCTCACTGCGCAGGCATTTGCGCCCTTTGGCCAGGTGCTGGCCTGCGAAGGCGCGCGGCACTATCCGATCAATGAAGGGACGACGCAACGCTACGACGACCTGGCGCGCATCGACGCGGCGCCACCCGGGCGCGTGATCGTCAGCATCTTCCGCGGCCAGCCCAGGACCTTCCCGCTGCCCATCACCATGTTGGAGCGCCATCGGCTTGGCAGCCAGACGTTCGTGCCCTTGCAGGGCACGCCCTACCTGGTCGTCGTGGCCGAGCCCGGATCCCCGGACTCGGTGCCGGGCCGGCTGCACGCCTTTCACGCGCGGGGCGACCAGGGGGTCAACTACGCGCCGGGCGTCTGGCACCACCCGCTGATCGCCGTCGGCCAGGTCAGCGACTTTCTCGTCATCGACCGGCGCGGTGACGAGCGCGATTGCGACGAAGCGGAACTGGCCCAGGCGTACCTGCTCGAGCATGCGGGCGCTGAACGTTGACAGCCGGCCGGGGCCGCGGGCGTTGCGGGTGCGACACGACGTATGATCACGCGCAGCCGGTCCAGCACCGCAGCCGCGACGCTGCAGCCGGCTACATAAGGGGATGATCGATGCGCGTGATTCTGGCTGCGGCGGTGCTGGCCGCGGCACTGGCGGGCGCCGGGTGCAAACCATCGGCCACGGCTCCCGCGTCCAACACGCAGACTGCGGCATCGCCGGCTGCGGCCCCCGCTCCCCGTCCAAAAATCGCGCTGGTGATGAAATCGCTGGCCAATGAATTCTTCGCGACCATGGCCAAGGGTGCCCAGGAGCACCACGCGGCGCACGCCGCCGACTACGAACTCGTGGTTTCGGGCATCAAGAACGAGACCGACCTGGGCGAGCAGGTGAACCTGGTGGAACAGGCAGTGGCCCAGGGCGCCGCCGCCATCGTCATTGCGCCCGCCGATTCCAAGGCGCTGGTGCCCGCGCTGCGCCGCGCGCAGCAACAGGGCATCGTCATCGTCAATATCGACAACCGCCTCGACGCCGATGCCGCCAACAAGGCAGGGTTGAGCGCGGCCTTCGTGGGTCCGGACAATCGCGACGCGGCGCGGCGCGTCGGCCTTGCCGTGGCCCAGAAGCTCAAGTCCGGAGACGAGGTGGCGATCATCGAGGGCGCCACATCGGCCTTCAACGGGCAGCAGCGCCGCGCCGGGTTCGAGGATGCGATGCAGGCGGCCGGCATGAAGGTGGTTGCCATCCAGAGCGGCGATTGGGAGATGGACAAGGCCAATACCATAGCCGCGAATCTGCTCAGCGCCCATCCGCGGATCAAGGCCATCGTGTGCGCCAACGACAACATGGCCATCGGCGCGGCGGCCGCGGTCGCCGCCGCCGGCCGCACGCCACAGGTGCTGGTTGGCGGTTTCGACAATATTGCGGCCATCAAGCCGCTGCTGTCGGCCGGGCGCGTGGTCGCGACGGCGGACCAGCATGCGGACCAGCTTGCCGTCTTCGGCATCGAATCCGCCCTGGCCGTGCTCAAGGGCGCCAAGGCCGGCGCCGACCGGGCCACCGAAGTCGACATCGTCACGGCCGCCTCGGCCACCGGGCCGCAGCCCAGGCCGTGATGCGGCGCCGGCAGTTCCCGCCGCAATCCGATCTGCTGGTGCTGTTGCTGGTCCTGGGCGCCCTGGTCGCGCTCTTCGGGCTGGGAACGGATGGTTTCCTGGGCAAGGCGACCCTGGGTTCGATTGCCAACCGCATTCCGGCACTCATGCTCGTGTCGACGGGAATGACCCTGCTGATGGTGACGGGGGGCATCGACCTCTCGGTGGGGTCGGTGCTGGGGCTGTGCGGCGCCGCCGCCGGCGTTCTGATGGTCGACGACGCCTGGGGGCTGGGTCCGGCACTGGCGGCAAGCATCGCCCTGGGCGCCCTGGTGGGCAGCATCAACGGCTGGATTTCCGTGAAGCTGCGCCTGCCGTCGTTCATCGTCACGCTGGGCATGCTGGAGATTGCCCGGGGACTGGCGTTCCTGGCAACCCACTCGCAGACAAAATATATCGGCGCTGCCATCGAGAGCGTGGGCGCGCCCATCGCGGGTTGGGTGGTGTCGCCGGCATTCCTCATCGCCCTGGGCATCGTTGTGCTCGGCCAGTTGCTGCTGTCGCGCACGGTGTTCGGACGCCACCTTGTCGCGGTCGGCGGCAACGTGGAGGCTGCGGCAATCTCGGGCGTCGCCGTCGATCCGCCGCGGATCTGGGCGCATGCGCTGCTGGGCGGCCTGACCGGGCTGGCCGCGGTGTTCAACTGCTCGCGCCTGGGATCGGCCGACCCCAATGCCGGCGTCGGCTTCGAACTGTCGGTCATTGCCGCCGTCGTGGTCGGTGGCACGAGCCTGCGCGGCGGGCGCGGGTCGGTGCTCAAGAGCCTGCTCGGCGTACTGATCGTCGCAACACTGGAGGCCGGGCTGGTGCAGATGGGCGCCTCCGAACCGGTAAAGCGCGTTGTCACGGGCTGCGTGATCGTGGCGGCCGTTCTGGCCGATACCTGGCGCCGCCGGACGTGATCCTGCGCGCCCGGCACCTTACCAAGCGCTTTGGCAGCGTGGTCGCGCTCAGCGACGTCAGCTTCGATCTGCGCGCCGGCGAGATCCACGCGCTTTGCGGGGAGAACGGAGCGGGCAAGTCCACGCTGATCAAGCTGCTGAGCGGCGTGCATCCCTACGGTACCTACGCGGGGCACATCGAAATCGATGCGGGCGAGGCCCGGTTCCGGTCGGTGCGCGATGCCGCCGCCGCGGGAATCGCGGTGATCTACCAGGAGCTGGCCTTCGTCGACGAACTGACGGTGGCCGAGAACATCTGCCTGGGCACGGAGCCGGCGCGATGGGGCTTCTGGCTCGACCGCAATCAGGCACAGCGGCGTGCCGCCGAGGTCCTGGCGCGTTTCGGGATCGCGCTGGATCCGGCGACGCCCATGCGCTCGCTGGGTGTCGCCCAGAAGCAGCTTGTCGAGATCGTCAAGGCCCTGGCGCGCGATTCGCGCATCCTGATCCTGGACGAACCCACGGCAGCGCTTGCCGAGCATGAAGTCGAGCGCCTGCTGGCCATGCTGGAAGAACTGCGCGGCCGCGGGATCGCGTGCATCTACATCTCCCACCGCCTGGACGAGGTGTTCCGGATCGCCGACCGGATCACGGTGCTGCGCGACGGGGCCACGGTGTGCACGCTTGCGCCGGCTGCGACGGATGCGAGCGCCGTGGTTCGCCACATGGTCGGCCGCGAGATCGGCGAGCTCTACCCCAGGAAGGCGCGCCTGCGCGGACCGGCGCTGCTCGAGGTCGAGGATCTGGCCGTCGCCGATGAGCGCGGCCGGCAAAGGCTCGGCGGTATCTCGTTTGCGCTGCATGCCGGCGAGGTCCTGGGAGTCGGCGGACTCATGGGTGCCGGGCGCACGGAACTGCTGATGCATCTGTATGGGGCGTGGGGCCGGCGCACCGCCGGCCGCGTCACCCTGTCGGGACGTCCTGTACCCGGGGAGCCGGCCTCCGTGCTGCGGTCCGGGATTGCTCTGGTAACGGAGGACCGGCGACGGTTCGGCCTGCACGTGGAGGAATCGATCGCGTTCAACCTGTCGCTGTCGTCGCTGGGCGCGGTGTCCCGCGGCGGGCTGCTGCGCCCGGGGGCGGAACAAAAGCGCAACGCCGATTGCGCTCGCTCGCTCAGACTCAAGGCCGACAAGCTGTCGGCGCCGGCGGGTCGCCTCTCCGGGGGCAATCAGCAGAAGGTCGTCCTGGGCAAGGCGCTGTTGACGGGTCCGCGCGTGGTCCTGCTCGACGAGCCGACGCGGGGGATCGACATCGGGGCAAAGCTCGAGATCTACCGGCTGATCGATGGCCTGCGGGCCGACGGCTGCGCGGTGCTGCTGGCAACGAGCGAACTGCCGGAACTGATCGGCCTGAGCGACCGCATCCTGATGATGCGCGACGGCGCGATCGGCGGGCGTTTCGAGGACGGCGCCGCCATCCGGCCGGAGGACCTGTTGCGCGCCGCCATCGGCGCGGCGCCGCGCCCCGGGCGCCTTTAGCGCGGCACGGTCGTCACCGCCGGAACCGGCTGGGGGGGCGTGGGCGCAGACATCAGGTCGATAAAGAGCTTGCGAAAGCGCGGCAGGTCAAGATCGACCTGGGCGTGAACCACTTGCAGGTCCTGGGCCGGCTTTACCGCCTTGCTCCAGGTCAGCGTCTCTCCGTAGGTCGGTCCGTGGCCCACGTCCACGTCCATATAGACCTCGCGCGAACGGGCGATGATGCCCGGATCGAGCCACGCGCACGCGGCAATCTCATCCCACAGGTAATAGCGTTCCTGCGAAAAGGCCGCGACATACCGTGCTGCGGGCTGCCGGGACCTGGCGATCTGGTCGACCATCTCCTGGGTGAACATGGCCTGGATCGAGATGTCGACGGTGGTCAGGTCAATGCGCGGCCAGTGGGCCCGCAGCGTGATGCGCGCCGCCTCCGGGTCGAACCAGAAGTTGAATTCATGGCGCGGACTGTTCTCGAACTCGGGATCGTCCGTGTGCGGGTTGAGGCTTCCGCCCATGATGACGATGCCCTGGGCGAGTTCGGCGAAGTGCGGGTCGAGCGAAATCGCCAGCGCGATGTTGGTCAGCGGCCCGGCCGCATAGACCGTGACCTCGTGCGGGTGCGCACGGACCTGGCGGATGAGGAAATGCGCGGCGTCCTCGGCGATGGGCCGCAAGGTCGGCTCGCCCTCCGGAAGCGGCGGCGTATCCCATGGCCCGAGCGGCACCTTGGGTTTGGGCGGTTCCACGAGGCCGGCGTGCTCGGTGGTAACCACATCGGGCTTTTGACCCCACGCGCCCAGCCAGCCGACCTGGCCAAAGAGCGGCACGCCAAGCCGGGTCTCCTCCTGCGTTCGCACCAGCGGGAAAACGGCACCCGGCGAAACCGGGACATCCGGGCGCCCGATGAGTTCGAGCATCCGCAACGTATGGCGAACTTCGTCGTCGCGCCAGGCATTGCCGGTGACGATGGTGATGCCCAGCACCTCTACCCCGGTCGCCTGCAGCAAGGCCATCATCGACATCATGTTCGAACCGCCGGGCCCGGAGCCATCCTGGTCGATCACCACAAATCGCTTGCCGGTTGCCCGCGCCAGGGGCGGCCCGGCGCAAAGCAGGGATGCAAGAAAAAGGACGGCAAGGAAGCGGGTCATCGTGATTCAGCTTTTCACGGGACAAAATGCGGGGCCGCGCGGCAATGGCGGGGCGCGGGAACCGGCCGCCTTGCGATGGCCGTTTTGCAGCCGGTTCAATGGCCGCGACGCGCTCTGGGCGAGGGTAAACTGTCGCGGACGATGGCGCAATCGCAATGCGCGGCAGCCCAGCCCGCAACGTGCAAGCCCGCCTCGGCGCATGGCCCGGGACACGTCGTGACCGATCCCGGCAATCGGCGCGCGAAGCCTGGGCGTCGTTACTGTCCGTCACGGAGAAGCAATCCATGTTCCAGGTTCCCAGCGTATCCGCCGCCGAACTGCCGAACCTGCTGCAGCAGATGCCCAAGGCCGAGCTGCACCTGCATATCGAAGGAACGCTGGAGCCGGAGCTGATTTTCGCCCTGGCCCGGCGCAATGGCGTGCGGCTGCCGTATGCCGGCGTGGACGATCTCCGAAGGGCCTATGCCTTCAGCAACCTGCAGAGTTTCCTGGATATCTACTACGCCGGCGCCAGCGTTCTGCTGCACGAACAGGACTTCTACGACATGGCCCGCGCCTACTTCGAGCGGGCAGCGGCCGAACATATCGTCCATGCCGAGATCTTCTTCGATCCGCAAACCCACACCGACCGCGGCGTAGCCATTGCCGACGTCATCGGGGGCCTGCACCGCGCCTGCGCGGACGCGCGTGACCAGCTGGGGGTGGATGCCTCGCTGATCCTGTGCTTTCTTCGGCACCTGAGCGAAGAATCGGCGCTGGCCACCCTGGAGCAGGCGCTGCCGTACCGCGACTGCTTCGTCGGCGTTGGGCTCGATTCGAGCGAGCTGGGCAATCCGCCCGAAAAATTCGAGCGCGTCTTTGCCCGCTGCGGCGAACTGGGCTTGCATCGGGTAGCCCACGCCGGCGAGGAGGGGCCCCCGGAGTACATCTGGAACGCTCTGGACCGCCTGGGAGCCGAACGCATCGATCACGGCGTCCAGGCCGTGCGCGACGCAGCGCTGATGCAGCGCCTGGCCCATGATCGCGTCCCGCTGACGGTGTGCCCGCTGTCCAACGTGCGGCTGTGCGTGTTCCCCGACCTGGCTCACCACAACCTGCCCGGTCTCCTGGAGGCCGGCCTGATGGTCACGGTCAACTCGGACGATCCGGCGTATTTCGGCGGATATCTCAACGACAATTTCCTGCAACTCTTCGCCGCTACCGGAATGGGTGCCGCACAGGCCTATGCGCTCGCCGCCAACAGCTTTGCCGCAAGCTTCGTGGCGCCGGCCGCGCGCCAGGCCTGGATACTGCAACTTCAGGAGACCTTCTCCCGCCTGGCGGCGCATTGAGTCCGTCGCCGAAACGGACCCCGCCAGGGGTCTAGCATCGGCAAAACCGAACCTTGCAACGGAGCATAGCGATGAGTCCCATCCAGCAAGCCGGCGAAACAACTGCCCGGCGCTTCGACGATCCCGAGGCCGCGCTGGCGCGGGTTCGCCAACTGTATGACGACAGCATTGCAACCTTGCGCAGCGCCCTGCAAAGCTTCATATCCGGGGAAACTCCTCCGGGCCGCGTTCGCGCCTGCTACCCCTACGTACGCGTCCAGACAGAAACCGTGGCGCGCAGCGATTCGCGCTTGAGCTATGGCTTCGTCGCCGGGCCGGGCACCTACGAAACGACCCTGACCCGGCCCGACCTGTTCGCCAATTACTATCGAGAGCAGTTCCGGCTGCTGATCCAGAACCACCACGTTTCGCTCGAGGTGGGGACCAGCCGCCAGCCGATTCCGGTGCACTTTGCGCTTGACCACGGCGATCACCTGGAAGGCCGCCTCGATCATGACCGACAATTGCGCCTGCGCGACCTGTTCGATCTGCCCGACCTTGCCGCCATGGATGACGGCATCGCCAACGGCACGCACGAGCCGGCGCCGGGCGAGCCGGCGGCGCTGGCGCTGTTCACGGCCCCGCGGGTGGACTACTCGCTGCACCGGCTGCTGCACTACACCGGCACGGCCCCCGAGCACTTCCAGAATTTCGTGCTTTTCACCAATTACCCGTTTTATATCGACGAATTCATCGCGACCGGCCACGCGGCCATGCGCGACGCCGCCAGCGAGTACCAGGCGTTCGTGGAGCCCGGCAACGTGATCACGCCGCGCGCGGCGGGCGCGCCGGCCGTCCCGCCGGTCAACCGCGCTGCCCGGCTGCCGCAGATGCCTGCCTACCATCTGGTTCGCGGCGACCGCGCCGGCATCACGATGGTGAACATCGGCGTCGGTCCCGCCAATGCCAAGACGATCACCGATCACATCGCCGTGCTGCGGCCGCATGCCTGGATCATGCTGGGCCACTGCGCCGGCCTGCGCAATTCACAGAAGCTGGGCGACTACGTACTGGCCCATGGCTACGTGCGCGAGGACCACGTGCTCGACGAGGATCTGCCGCTCTGGGTCCCCGTTCCGGCGCTGGCTGAGGTGCAGCGCGCCATCGAAGGCGCGGTGGCCGATGTCACCCAGCTGCAGGGCTATGAGCTCAAGCGCCTGATGCGCACCGGCTCGGTGGCGAGCACCGACAACCGCAACTGGGAACTGCTGCCGCTGCATAACACCCCGAGCAATCCGCAGCGGCGCTTCAGCCAGAGCCGGGCGATCGCACTGGACATGGAAAGCGCCACGATCGCCGCAAACGGCTTCCGGCTGCGCGTGCCCTACGGCACGCTGCTGTGCGTGTCCGACAAGCCGCTGCACGGTGAACTCAAGCTGCCGGGCATGGCCAGCCAGTTCTACCGCGACCGGGTCGATCAGCACCTGCGCATCGGCGTGCGCGCCATCGAACGCCTGCGCGAGCAAAGACTCGACGAACTGCTCAGCCGCAAGCTGCGCAGCTTCGCCGAAGTCGCCTTCCAGTAGGTCGCGCCGCGCGCCGCCTGGCCTGAATCCGAGTTGCGGTCCCTTCACAGAAAGTAGCCGTCATGCGTCAGCCGATTTCCCCGAAGGCCGTGCCGATCGTGCGCTGCGCCGTCCTGTGGTCGCTGTTTCTTGCCGCGCTTGTCGGCGCCGCTCCCGCCAGGGCGGCAGAGTGCGAGCGCGCCGACCCGGTACCGCGCACGGCGGTGATATCGGCGTTTGCGCCGGAAGCGCGTGCCCTGCAGGCATTGGTGAGCCATGGCACCGCCTGCGAGATCAACGGCGTGAGCTTCGTCAGCGGCCAGATCGAGGGCCAGCCGGTCGTCGTGTTCATGAGCGGCATCAGCATGGTCAATGCGGCGATGACGGCGCAACTGGTCATCGACCGCTTCAACGTCGTCCGGCTGGTGTTCTGCGGCATCGCGGGGGGCGCCGACCCCGCGCTCAGCATCGGCGATGTGGTCGTTCCGGAACGATGGGGGGAATATCTCGAGGCCACGTTCGGTCGGGAAACGCCACAGGGCATGAAGCCGTTCGACTATGGCCAGGGGCCCTTTTTCAAGAACTTCGGCATGATCTTTCCCAACGGAATCCTGGTGGGCAACGCCGCCGAGCCTGCCCGGTACCGCTTCTGGTTCGAGGCCGACCCGCAGCTGCTGGCGGCCGCGCGGAAGGCCGCCGCCCTGGTTAAGCTCAAGGTGTGCGCGGGCCAGGACCGATGTCTTGCGCACCCACCCACGGTGGTCGTCGGCGGCAGCGGCGTCAGTGGCGCTGCGTTCGTCGATAACGCCGAGTTTCGCCGGTACGTATTCGCCACCTTTGAGCCGCGGGTGATGGACATGGAGAGCGCGGCGCTTGCCCACGTTGCCTACGCCAACCGCAAGCCGTTCATCGTCTTTCGCAGCCTGTCGGATCTGGCCGGTGGCGGCGAGGGCGCCAACCAGATGTTGACGTTCATGGACCTTGCGTCGGCCAATTCGGCCGAACTGGTGCGGGTTTTCATGCAGACCATCGGAGCCCAGGCGGCGCATTGATATTCGTGTGAAAGAAAAAAAGCCCCGTTTGCCTGAGCCAACGGGGCTTTGTGGACGGCATTGGGCTTTTAGAACGGGATATCGTCGTCCAGGTCGGCTACGCCGCCACCGGCCGGCTCCTTGGCCGCAGACTTGCCGCCGGACGAGGGCCGGGCCGCTGCCGGTGCGGCGGCGCGGGCCGGACGGGCCTCCTGCCGGCCTTCGTCGTCCATGGGCGCGCCGCCACCGCCGCCGCGGGAGCCGAGCATCTGCATGACGTCGGCAACGATTTCGGTGGAATAACGATCCTGGCCGGAATCCTTGTCCTGCCATTTGCGCGTGCGCAGCCGGCCTTCGATGTAGACCTGCGAACCCTTGCGCAGGTATTCACTGGCGATTTCGGCCAGGCGGCCGAAAAAGGCCACCCGGTGCCACTCGGTCTCCTCGCGCTTTTCACCGGTGGTCTTGTCCTTCCACTGCGAGGTGGTGGCGATCGAAACGTTGGTGAGCGCCGCGCCATCGGGGCTGTAGCGGGTTTCCGGATCGCGGCCCAGATTGCCGACAATGATTACCTTGTTTACCGACGCCATTGCATCCTCCCGAAAATTGCGTTTTACCGGCGCGCGCTGCGCGGCAGGCCCGCCCGCCACCGCTTGCCAGAGACCGGCCTGGGCCACGCGATCGCCGCGGGCTTTGCGGGCATTCCACGCGATGGCTCCAACATGGCCATAATACATACTGGCCAGCTTGCCACGACACGAGCCCGATCCGCCCGCCGGAGCCGGTAGCACCGGATCGGCAGCCCGGTGCATCGCCCATCCGGCAACCGCCCACCTTCGCCACGCACCCGCCCGCCGTCCATGACACCCGAATCCGCCATCATCCTGTTTGCCCACGGCGCACGGGACGTGCGCTGGGCCCAGCCGTTGGAGCGCCTGCGCGACGCCATCGCCGCTGCCCGCCCCGGGTCACGGATCGCCATTGCCTTTCTCGAATTGCAGGCGCCGGACCTGCCCGGCGCGCTGGCAACGCTGGCGGACGAGGGTGTCACGCAGATCGACATCGCGCCCATCTTCTGGTCCAGGGGCGGTCACATCGCGCGCGACCTCCCGGCCCTGGTCGCCGCCTTTGCCGCCGGCGCTCCGGGCGTACGGGTACGGGTTCTGCCGGTGCTGGCGGAACTGCCGGGCATGGACGCCTTTGTGGCCCAGGCCATCCTGGCGCAGGCCGGTGGCGCGCCGCGCACGGAGTCCGGAGCATGAGCGCCGCCGGCCGCGCGCCCTTTAGCGTGGCCCCTTACCTGCGCGAGATCGGCCGCGGCAAGGACGGCAGCCGGCCGCTGCCGCGCGAACGGGCGCGCGAACTGATGGGCGCCATACTGGCCGGCGAATTGGGTGACCTCGGCCTGGGCGGCGTCCTGCTGGCCCTGCGAATGAAAGGCGAGTCCGCATCCGAGATCGCCGGCTTTCTCGATGCGCTGGAGCCCCATCTGGTGCTGGCGCCCCCGGCAAGTCCGGCCTGGGTCATCCTGCCCAGCTACAACGGCGCGCGCACGGTGGCCAACCTGGTCCCGCTGCTGGCGCTGCTGCTGGCGCGCGACGGCATTGCCGTGCTCGTGCATGGCCAGCAGACGGAGCCGGCCGCATCGCCGCGGCCACGGGTAGGCAGCGCGGCGATTTTCACCGCGCTCGGCATTGCAGCCTGCGGCAACATGGCCGAGGCGGCGGCCCGCGCGCAAGCGGGGCAGCCGGCGCTGGTGGCGCTGGAAACCTTCGCGCCTGCGCTTGCGCGCCTGCTCGGACTGCGGGCCGTCCTCGGGGTGCGAAACGTCGCCCATACCCTGGTCAAGCTGGTGCGGCCCGTTCAAGGACCCTCGCTGCTGGTGTCGAGCTACACGCATCCGGACTTCGGGCGGCTGCAGGCCGAACTGTTCGCCACGACCGGCGCACTGGCCATGACCCTGCGCGCCACCGACGGCGAGGCTGTCGTCAGCGCCCGGCGCGGACAGGGCATCGACCTGTGGCGCGATGGCAGTTGCACGACGGTGCTTTCCGGTGAATCGGTGGCACGTCGCGCCGATGAACTTCCGGCAATTGGCGCGGCGGACACCGCGGCATGGACGGTCGAGGTGCTCGCCGGCCGGCGGGCGCTGCCAACGGCGATAGCGGCGCAGCAGGCCGCCATCCGGCAGGCCGTCCGGGGGTGAGGCGGCGAATTTCTTATATCGATTGCCTATAGGCGCATAGCGAACCCTTCGTTCACGGCCCGGCCGGCATCCCTTAACCTTCACGATCCGCAACCGTAATTCATGAAGGCGCCCGCACCAGCGGTCGCCGGGCTGCGCCTTTTCCTGGAGCATCGGCTTGATCCTGCAGTTCATCGTCAGCGGCGCCTTGGTCGGTTTCATCGTCGGCGCCACGGGCGTGGGTGGCGGCTCGCTCATGACCCCGCTGCTTACCCTGGTATTTGGCGTCCCGGCGCAGGTGGCCGTGGGCACGGACCTGCTCTTTGCCGCGATCACCAAGAGCAGCGGCGCGCTTTCCTATGCGCGGCGCGGCCAGATACCCTGGGGCGTGGTGCGCTGGCTGGCCGCCGGATCCCTGCCCGCCGCCTTACTCACGCTGGCAACGCTGCAGGTCTGGCAGCCCGATGCCGTCGCGCTCGGCCGGCTGATACGCCCGGCCCTGGGCTTTGCGCTCATCCTCACGGCCGGTGCTCTGGCGTTTCGCGCGCAGATCCAGGCGCTGGGCGCATCCTTTGCCGCGCGCGGCGGCGTTACCGACCTCGCGCTTGCCAGCGCCGGCGTGCCCGTGCCCGCGAGCGCGCCCCCCGGCGCGGTAACCCAGCCGGTGCGTACCCTGGCGGTGGGCGCGCTGATTGGCGCCCTGGTGAGCCTGACGTCTGTCGGCGCCGGGGCCATCGGCGTGGTTGCCCTGTTCTTCCTGTACCCTGCGCTTCCCGCGCGCCAGCTGGTAGGCGCCGACATCGTGCACGCGGTTCCCCTGACACTCGTGGCCGGTCTGGGCCATGCCGCACTGGGCACGGTGAACTGGACAATGCTCGCCGGCCTGCTGATCGGGTCGCTGCCGGCGATACATCTAGGCGCCGCCGTGGCCGGGCGTCTTCCCGAGCGGGCCCTGAGGGGGATGCTGGGAACGATGCTGGTGCTGGTCGGCGGGCGCCTGCTCTGGACATAGGCAGGAAGGACTCATGTACCGCTACAACGACTTCGACCAGCGCATGGTCAACGAGCGCGTCGCACAATTCCGCGAGCAGGTGGCACGCTGGCAAAGCGGAGCCCTGAGCGACGACGAGCTTCGGCCGCTGCGCCTGCAAAATGGCCTGTACATCCAGCGCCATGCGCCCATGCTGCGCGTGGCCATCCCCTACGGGCTGCTGGCCGGTTTCCAGATGCGCGCGCTGGCGCGCATCTCGCGCACCTGGGACCGCAGCTACGGGCACTTCAGCACGCGCCAGAACATCCAGTTCAACTGGATCAAGCTCGAAGAGGCGCCCGACGTTCTTGCGGCGCTGGCCGAGGTGCAGATGCACGCCATCCAGACCTCGGGCAACTGCGTTCGCAACATCACCAGCGACGCTTATGCGGGCGTGGCGCCGGACGAGGCTGTGGACCCGCGTCCCTACTGCGAGCTGATGCGCCAGTGGAGCACCTTCCATCCGGAGTTCTCCTTCCTGCCACGCAAGTTCAAGATCGCCTTCAGTGCCTCCGCTACCGAGGACCGGGCAGCCACTGCCCTGCACGATCTGGGCTTTTACCTGCGTCGCGGCGCGGACGGTGCCGTGGTTGCCGACGTGCTGGCCGGCGGCGGCATGGGCCGCACCCCACTGGTGGGCGTCATCGTGCGCCGCGGCCTGCCCTGGCGTCACTTGCCAACGTACACGGAGGCCCTGTTGCGGGTCTACAACCGTCATGGGCGGCGCGACAACATGTACAAGGCGCGCATCAAGATCCTGGTGCGAGCCCTGGGCGCCGAAGCGTTCGCGCGCGAGGTCGATGCCGAATTCGCGTTCCTGGAAGACGGGCCGGGCACGGCCACCGATGCGGAGCTCGCGCGCATCGCCGAGGGCTTCGCGCCGCCGCAGTACCAGGACTGGAGCGCGGGCGCGCTCAAGACAGTCGCCGTGCAGCTCGATGCACAGAAGGCAACGCACCCGGGATTCGCGCGCTGGCTGGGAAGGTCCGTGCGCCCGCACCGCGTCGCCGGATATGCCGCCGTCACGCTATCGCTCAAGCGCAGCGGCATCGCCCCGGGTGACGCCAATGCCGATGTCATGGACGCGCTGGCGGACCTGGCCGATCGGTACAGCTTCGGCGAACTGCGCGTCACCCACGAGCAGAACATCGTGCTTGCCGACGTGGCCCAGGCGGAGCTTTTCGAGCTGTGGAGCGCGGCGCGGGAATGCGGGCTGGCAACGCCCAACATCGGCCTGATCACCGACATGATCTGCTGCCCCGGCGGCGACTTCTGTTCGCTGGCCAATGCCAAGTCCATACCGATCGCACAGGCCCTTCAGGACCGGTTCGACGACCTCGACTACCAGCATGACCTGGGCGAACTCACGCTGAACATCTCGGGCTGCATCAATTCCTGCGGCCACCATCACGTGGGGAACATCGGGATCCTGGGCGTGGACAAACAGGGCGCGGAGTTCTACCAGGTGACGCTGGGCGGCGTGGTTGGCCCCGACCCGCAGCGAACCGCCATCGGCGGCGTCATCGGCAAGGCCTTTGCCGCCGAACAGATCCCCGACATCGTCGAGGCCATACTCGACACATACGTCGCGCTGCGTGACCCGGACGAGCACTTCATAGAAACGCTCACCCGGGTGGGGGTGGCCCCCTTCAAGGCCGCCGCCTACCCCGCGCAGGACGAGACCCGGGAGGCCGAAAATGTCTGAGGCGCCGCGGATCATCCGCATACTCGACGGCGTGCCGCGCATCGTCGCCGACGACTGGCAGGCGATCGACGGTGCCGCCGGCTGGGACAGCTGTGCGCCCGGCAGCGGTGGACTGCTGCTGCCGCTGGCGCTGGCACAGGCGCACGCCGAAAGGGTGCGCGCCAGCCAGGGGCGGCCGCTCGGACTGGTGCTGGCGCCCGATGACGATCCGGCCGACGCCGTGCCGTTTTTCCCGCACATTGCGCTCATCGGCGTGCAGTTCCCCAAGTTCACGGATGGCCGCGGCTATTCCACGGCCGTGCTGCTGCGATTGCGCCACGGCTGGCGCGGCGAACTGCGCGCCCTGGGCGAGGTACTGCAGGATCAGCTCCACGCCATGCGCCGCGTGGGCTTCGACAGCTTCGCGCTGTGCGCCGGCCGCGATCCGCAGGCGGCGCTGCGCGCCTTCGCGCCATTCTCGGGCGCCTACCAGGGCTCCGTCGACCAGCGGCTGCCCGCCCTTGCCCGGGCCCGCGCATCATGATGCCACCGGCTGCCCCACCCGCCGCGCCCAACCGCGAGGGCGCAGCGGCGGAGCGCATCGACGCCCTGGCCCACGTTCGCAGCGCCCGCGAACTGCTGCTTGCTGCAGCCGAGCACGGTCCGGCGGTTTTTTCCACGAGCTTCGGTGCCGAAGACATGGTGGTACTCGACCTCATCCGCAGGCACGGCCTGCCGATCGCCATTTTCACCCTGGACACCGGCCGGCTGCCGGAGGAGACCCACGACCTGATGCGCGCGGTCGAGGAACGCTACGGGCGTTGCGTCGACACCCTGTTTCCCGACGCGCGGGCGGTGCAGGATCTGGTGGCGCGCGACGGTGCCAACGGATTTCGCGATTCCGTGGAAAAGCGCAAGGCCTGCTGCGCCGTGCGCAAGATCGAGCCGCTGGGACGCGCACTGGCCGGCCGGCGGGCATGGATCACCGGGCTGCGTGCCCAGCAGTCGGCCACGCGGGCGCACCTGGCGCCGCGCGAGACCGATGCGCAACGCGGCGTGGAGAAATTCAATCCGCTGCACGACTGGAGCGAGAGCCAGGTCTGGGACTACCTGCGGGCACTGGGCGTGCCCTACAACGCGCTGCACGACCGGTTCTACCCGAGCATCGGCTGCGCCCCCTGCACGCGGGCCATTGCCGTCGGCGAGGACATCCGCGCCGGCCGCTGGTGGTGGGAGAACGCCGACTCGAAGGAATGCGGCCTGCACCCTGGCGGCGCGGCCGTGATCCCTCTGCGGGTGACGACGTGAGCGGCTCGGGCGTCACTGCGCACGTGGACCGGGCGCTGCTGCCGGTGCACACCCTCACCCACCTGGACTGGCTCGAGTCCGAGGCCATTCATATCCTGCGCGAGGTCGCCGGCCAGTGCGCCCATCCCGCGCTGCTCTTTTCCGGGGGCAAGGATTCCATCGTCCTGCTGCACCTGGCGGTCAAGGCCTTCCGCCCGGCGCGCTTTCCGTTTCCGCTGCTGCATATCGACACGGGGCACAATTTTCCCGAGGTAATCGAGTTTCGCGACCGGCGCGCTGCCGAGCTGGGCGAGCGCCTGATCGTGCGCACCATCGACGAATCCATCGCCCGGGGCCGGGTGGTGCTGCGCTCGGCCGACGAATCGCGCAACAAGCACCAGTCCGTGACGCTGCTCGACGCCATCGCGGAATTCGGCTTTGACGCCTGCATCGGCGGGGCGCGGCGCGACGAGGAAAAGGCGCGGGCCAAGGAGCGGGTGTTCAGTTTCCGCGACAGCTGGGGCCAGTGGGACCCGAAGAACCAGCGGCCCGAGCTGTGGAACCTCTACAATGCGCGCGTGGCCGCGGGCGAGAACATGCGCGTCTTCCCCATCAGCAACTGGACCGAGACCGACGTGTGGCAGTACATCGGCCGCGAGCGCCTCGAGGTGCCCAGCCTCTACTACGCCCACCGGCGCCCGGTCGTACGGCGCAACGGTACCCTGGTGCCGGTCACGGAGCTCACGCCCCCGCGCGACGGCGAAACCGTGGAGAGCGTCAGCGTGCGTTTTCGCACCGTGGGCGACATCACCTGCACCTGCCCGGTCGAGTCCACGGCGGCCCATTACGACCAGATCATCCTGGAAACCGCGGGAGCCACCCTCACGGAGCGGGGCGCCACGCGGATGGACGACCAGACCTCCGACGCTTCGATGGAACAGCGCAAGCGGGAAGGATATTTCTGACATGGCGTTCCTGCGTGCGATGGACGGGGCGGTGATGGACCAGCGCGTGGCCTCGGGCACGGACCTGGGTGTGCTGCGTTTCCTGACCTGCGGCAGCGTGGATGACGGCAAGAGCACGCTGATCGGGCGGCTGCTGTTCGACACCAAGACCCTGCTCACCGACACCCTGGCCAACCTGGAGCGCAATGCGCAGCGGCGCGGACTCTCGGCCATGGACCTGTCGCTGCTCACGGACGGCCTGGTGGCCGAGCGCGAGCAGGGCATCACCATCGACGTGGCCTACCGCTACTTCGCCACGGCGCGGCGCAAGTTCATCATCGCCGACAGCCCGGGCCACGTGCAATACACGCGCAACATGTTCACCGCGGCCTCCACGGCGGATGCCGCAGTGCTGCTGGTTGATGCCCGCAAGGGCCTGCTGCCGCAGACGCGCCGCCATGCAAGCATCGCCTGCCTGCTGGGCGTGCGCCACCTCGTGGTGGCGGTCAACAAGATGGACCAGGTCGATTACGACGCCGGCCGCTTCGCCCGGATCAGCGCCGAATTCCGGGCCTGGCTCGACCTGCGGCCGGATTTGCAGGTCGATGTCGATTTCCTGCCGCTGTCGGCCCTGGAAGGCGCCAACGTGGTCGATCGCGACCCGCGGCTGGCATGGTTCGACGGGCCGACGCTCATTGAGCTCCTGGAGAGACTGCCGGCCAACGAATCGGACGCGGCGGCGCCGCTGCGCCTCCCGGTGCAATGGGTGTGCCGGCCCGAGCAGGCGGATTTTCGCGGATACGCGGGGCGCATTGAATCGGGCAGCATCGCCGTCGGCGATGCGATCGTCGTTTTTCCATCCGGCGCCCGGTCGCGGGTTGCCAGCCTGGCAATCGGCCCGCAGTCGCGCCAGCGGGCCGTGGTGGGCGAGTCGGTCATGGTGACCCTGGCCGACGAAGTCGACATTTCACGCGGCGACCTGCTCGCCAACGCCGCGCACTCCCCGCCGGTGGCGGTATCGCGCCTGGAGGCCGCGGTCTGCTGGCTGAGCCAGACGCCCCTGGAGCCACGACGCGAGTATCTGCTGCGGCAGGCCACCCGCGAAACCCGGGTGCGCATCGACGGCGTGGCAGCGCGCCTGGACATCGAGAACCTGCAGTGGCGGGCGGGCGATGCCGCCGCTGCCGTCCAGGCAAATGACATCGTGCGCCTGCAGCTGGGGACGCAAAACCCCATCGCCGCCGATCGCTACGAAGACTTCCGCGCCATTGGCAGCTTCATCCTGATCGATCCCGTGAGCAACAACACCATCGCGGCCGGCGTGATGGGCGGCCACCCGGCTGGCGCCGACTGAACGGCACCGGCGCCGGGCCCGGCTGCCGGGCGCACGGCCGAGACCGGGCGGGCCCGCGGCAAAATGGCGCTTTAAATAACGCCCGTGCGCAGCGGGCCTGCGCGGTATTGCCTAAAATGCCGGGCACCGGGTGTTGCTCGCGGCTGCTACCGCAGCCTGGCGTCGAACGCCACCCGCCAAGGAATACCGGATGAAGCCGCTGCGCAATCCAGAACGAGAAGTCCTGCACTTTCGCGACAGGCTGGTGTCGGCCTCGGTCGTCGTGGCGCTGGGCTTTGCCGTCCTGTGCCTGCGCCTTGGCTGGCTGCAGGTGGTGCGCCACGGCGAATTCCAGGCGCGCGCGGAGCAGAACCGTATTGCCCAGGTGCCGGTCACGGCCAACCGCGGCCTCATCAAGGACCGCAACGGGGTCATCATCGCGAAGAACTACTCGGCCTACACCCTTGAGATTGAGCCCGCCAAGGTGAACGACCTCGAGGCCACGATTGACGCGCTTGCCACCGTGGTGGAGATCCAGCCCAAGGAGCGCCGGCGCTTTCACAAGACACTCGACGATTTCAAGCGCCTCGATTCGGTGCCCATCCGCACGCGCCTCACGGACGAGGAAGTGGCGCGCTTCACGGCACAGCGCTTCCGCTTTCCCGGCGTCGAGTTGCGCGCGCGCCTGTTCCGCCAGTATCCGCTGGGCGAGACTGCCTCGCACCTGCTGGGCTACATCGGCCGGGTGAGCACCAAGGACGAGGAGCGGATAGACCACTTTACCCAGCCCGCCAACTACAACGGCACCGATTACATCGGCAAGATCGGCGTCGAATCGAGCTACGAGGAACAGCTCCACGGCACCACGGGCTTCGAGCAGGTGGAGATCACCGCCGGCGGGCACCCGGTGCGCACCCTGGCGCGCACGCCCTCGGTGCCGGGCAACAACCTGATCCTGTCGGTGGACATCAAGCTGCAGCAGATCGTCGAGCGCGCCTTCGGCGACCGCCGCGGTGCGCTGATCGCCATCGAGCCGGCCACGGGCGACATTCTCGCCTTCGTCTCCAAGCCCACCTTCGATCCGAATCTGTTCGTCGAAGGCATCGATCCGGTCAACTGGGACGCGCTCAACGGCTCCATCGACAAGCCCCTGCTCAACCGCGCGCTGCGCGGCACCTACCCGATTGGTTCCACCTACAAGCCTTTCCTTGCCCTGGCGGCGCTGGAGCTGGGCAAGCGGCGGCCCGACAGCATCACCTACGACCCGGGCTATTGGTCCTATGGCGGCCACCTGTTTCGCGAAGGCGGGCCCAAGGGCGGCCACGGCGCGGTGGACCTGCGCAAGTCCATCGTGGTTTCCAGCGACGTGTACTACTACGTCCTGGCCAACGACCTGGGCGTGGATGCCATCCACGATTTCATGCAGCCCCTGGGTTTTGGTGAACTCACCGGGATCGATTTGGAGGGCGAGCTGGCCGGCGTTCTGCCGTCGAGCGAATGGAATGAGCGGCGCTTCCACCAGAAATGGTTCGGCGGCGAGACCATCTCCATCGGCATCGGCCAGGGCAAGAATGCGTTCACCCTGCTGCAGCTGGCCCACGCCACGGCCACGCTGGCCAACAACGGCGTGGTCATGAAGCCGCACCTCGTCAAGGCCATCGAGGATGCGCTGACGGGAAAGCGCACCCTCACGGTCAGCTCGGAATCGGGCCGCATAGCGCTGCACCCGGACAACCTCGCGCTGGTTCGCTCGGCAATGGTGGGGGTGACGACGGATCCCGGCGGCACGGCATACGCCGCATTCAAGGGCGCACCCTACGAAACGGCGGGCAAGACCGGCACGGCGCAGGTCGTGGGCATCGGCCAGAACGAGAAATACAACGAACATGCCATCGAGGAGCGGCACCGCGATCATTCGCTGTTCATCGCCTTTGCGCCGGCCGAGCCCGGCGCGCAGCCGCGCATCGCCATTGCCCTGCTGGTGGAAAACGGCGGCTGGGGTGCGCTGGCGGCGGCGCCCATTGCGCGCGCCGTGATGGACTACTACCTCACCGGCAAGGAGCCGGCCGCCGTCAACCTCAAAAGTTCGGACCCGGGCAACTGACCATGCACAGCTCCACCGGCCTGCGCTTTCGTTTACTCAGCTTCGGCCGCTCGCTCGACCCGACCCTGCTAGCGGTGCTGGGCGCGCTGACCCTCATCGGCCTCATAACGCTCTACTCGGCGGCATCGGACCACCCCGGAAACTTCGGCAGCCAGCTGCGCAATTTCGCGTTCGCCGCGGTGATCATGCTGATTTTCGCCGGGTTTTCTCCCAGCCTGCTCAAGCGGGTTGCCGTGCCGGTCTACGGATTTGGCCTGGTCGCGCTGCTGGCCGTCCTGGTTGCCGGGGTATCGGTCAAGGGTGCGCAGCGCTGGCTCGACATCGGATTTACGCGCGTGCAGCCCGCCGAGATCATGAAGTTGGGCGTGCCGCTCATGCTGGCCTGGTACTTCGACCGGCGGGCCGGGACGCTGCGCGGCATCGACTTCTTCGTCGCCTTTCTCATCGTGCTGCTGCCGGTGGGCCTGATCGCCCGGCAGCCCGACCTGGGTACGGCGCTGCTCGTGCTGGCGGCCGGATTCTTCGTGATCTTTTTCGCCGGCCTGCCCTGGCGCTGGCTGATCGGCATGGGCGTCACGGGCGTTGCCGCGCTGCCGGTGGTCTGGACGCTGATGCACGACTACCAGCGCAACCGTATCCTCACGCTGCTCGATCCGATGTCCGATCCGCTGGGCAAGGGTTTCCACACGCTGCAATCGATGATTGCCATCGGGTCGGGCGGCATGTTCGGCAAGGGCTGGATGCAGGGAACGCAAACCCACCTGGAATTCATCCCCGAGCGCACCACCGATTTCATTTTCGCGGTTTATTCCGAGGAATTCGGCCTGATCGGCAACCTCGTGCTGACCCTGCTGTTCTTCGTGCTCGTGGCGCGGGCCCTGGCCATTGCGGGAAACGCCGCGACGCCATTTTCCCGGCTGCTGGCTGCGGCCATCGGCATGATCCTGTTCACCTACGCCTTCGTGAACATGGCCATGGTGAGCGGCATACTTCCGGTGGTGGGCGTGCCGCTGCCGCTCATCAGCTATGGAGGCACCGCGCTCGTGACCATCGGCATGGCCTGCGGCATGCTGATGACCATCCAGCGCCACCGCAAGCTGGTGCAGAGCTGAAGCGTGCGCCGCATGCCGCACCGCCAGGCCGCTGCCCGATTTCCGCTTCCGCGGTTGGCGGGCCGCCTGCTGCTGCTGACCAGCCTGGCACTGGGCGCCTGCGCCACGCGGCAGGGCCATTACTACCAGGATGACGGCCCGCCCGAGAAGGCGCCTGCAGGCCTCGCGCAGACGCCCGATGCGGTGCCGCGCGTCGAGCCCCTGAACCTGCGCGCCAACCGCCCCTACTCGGCCCTGGGCCGCAACTACACCCCCGACGTCAGCGACGCGCCTTTCGAGCAGCGCGGTATCGCCTCCTGGTATGGCCGCCAGTACCACGGCAAATCCACTGCCAGCGGCGAGCCCTACGACATGTACGCCATGTCGGCGGCACACCCAACCCTGCCCATACCCAGCTACGCACGCGTGAGCCGCGTGAGCGACGGGCGCAGCGTGATTGTTCGCATCAACGACCGGGGGCCGTTCCTGCAGGACCGGATCATCGATCTGTCGTATGCCGCGGCCACGCGCCTGGGTATCGTGGGCCCGGGTAGCGGCGAGGTAACCGTGCACAAGATAACCGCGCGTGACATCGCTGCCGGGACCTACGGGCCGGTTGCTGCGCCACCGGCTGCGGGCGCACCACCGGCAACGGCGATACCGGTGCCGGAGGCATCGGGGCTGCCTACCGAGGCCGCCATCAGCACGCGCATCGTGGCAGCCGCGGGAATGGACCCCACGCCGCCGCCGGTTGCGCCTGCGGCGGCTCCGGCAGCCGCATCTCCCGCGATACCGGCAGTCGCGATGCCGATCGCGGCTTCGGCAGCCCCTCCCATATCCGCCGAGACCCGTATTGGGGCGGCTTCCGAACCAAGCCCTTCACCGCCAACACCGGAATCTGCGGCCACACCCCCTGTGCCCGAAGGTGGTACGGCGCCGGCAACGGCTCTGCCGGCTGCAGTTCCCGCGGCAACGGTGGCAGGCCCAGCGGCATCGGTTCCGGAGCCGGCAGCGGCGGCCGCGCAGCCTGCGCCAACACCGGCGACCGTGCCGTTGTCCGCCACGGGCAATACATCGGCGGCAGCGTCCAACGGCGTCGCAAACAGCAAGGGAAAGTGGTCGGTGCAGTTGGGGGCGTTCGCCGTACTGGCCAATGCCGAGGCGCTGCGCGACGAGCTGACAGCCCTGCTGGCCAAGCCCGAGGCCGAGGCGCTGCCGTCCGACAGCCGGCATCCGCGCATCGAGTCCGATGGGCACCTGCATCACGTGGTGGTGGGCGCGTTCAAGGCACGCGCCGATGCGCAGCGCAACGCGCGCGCACTGCAGCGATTTTTGTCGCGGGATACGACCCTTTACCGGCCCTAGCTCGTCACGGTGGCGAGTTGCACCGCAAGCCATTGCTCCAGCGGACCGGGCCGCGCAAACAGGTAGCCCTGCAGGCAGTCGCAGTCCAGGCCGGCGAGGAAATCGGCCAGCGCCTGGGCGCCGCTGCAAAGCATGACGCCGGCGCTTGCCAGGAACGCGGCTATGACGATCGACGATGGATTCATTGCTCAATCCGGGGCCGCACGCGTGCCCAGTGCGCCGTAGAGCAAGGCCCGCGGCAGGCCGCTGACCTTGCTGGCAATGGCGGCCGCCCGCGAGGCCGGCATCTGCTCGGCCAGTTCGAGCAGCCAGCGCAGTGTGAGCGGGTCGATCTGGGCGGGATGGTCGGCGGCATCGGGATCGGCCTCGCCGCCCGCCGGCATGGCGTCGATCACCAGCACGTATTCCCCCCGGGGCGGGGTTGCGGCGATCAGGGCCGGAAGTGCCGCTGCCGTGGTTTCCACCACGGATTCGAATTTCTTGGTCAACTCCCGTGCAACGAGTATGCGTCGGTCGGGCGCCAGGGCCTGCGCAAGTTCCTCAGCCGTCGCGGCGATCCGGTGCGGAGCCTCGAAGACCACCAGTGCACCATTGTCGGCTGCGAGCAAGCTCCAGTGGCGGCGGCGCGCCTGGGATCGTGAAGGCGCAAAGCCGACGAATCGGATATCGCCCGCACGCACGCCCGCCACCGAAAGCGCCGCGGTCAGGCTGCTGGGGCCGGGCACCGGAACCACGCGCGCCCCGGCAGTCCGTGCGGCGCGCACGAGCAGCGCACCGGGATCGGAAATGGCGGGCGTGCCGGCATCGCTGACGAGCGCCACGCGCTCGCCGCGCGCCAGGCGTTCGAGTATCGGGCCGGTGCGCTCGGCCTCATTGTGCTGGTGCAGTGCCACCAGGCGCTGGGTAATGCCAAAGCGCGCCAGCAGCGGCGCCGTGGTGCGGGTGTCCTCGCAAGCGACGCAGTCCGCGGCGCGCAGCACCCAGAGTGCGCGCAGGGTCACGTCGGCGGCGTTGCCCAGCGGCGTGGCCACTACATACAATCCGGGCGCGAATTCCTGCTCGGCAATGCCCGCTTCCCGCCAGGGAAACTGGCCGGACCAGGCGTCACCGGCACCACCTTTTGCGGGTTCCTCCATGATCGCCCCCATCACTGTCCCATGCGATTGGCCGCGGCGGCGGCGCCACGGTCCCGCACTGCGTGCCGCCGGCGATGCCCATTTGCGGTACCGGCCCGTGCAGGGCCCGCAGAGCATAGCGTGAAGGACCGCCGCGGCGCCACGCTTCGGCGGCGCCTGCCGGCGATCGGCACCGCGCCCTCGCAGCGCAGGGGCGCGGCAGCCGAGGAGCGGGCCTGCGCATTCCTGCGCCAGGGCGGCCTGCAAATCGAAGCACGCAATGTGCGCTACCGTGCGGGCGAGATCGACGTTGTTGCTGTCGATGCCGGCACCTGGGTATTCGTCGAAGTCCGCTCGCGGGCCAGGCGGGGCGACGCCGCGGCAAGCATCGATGCGCGAAAGCGCGGCAAAATACGCCGCGCGGCCCAGCTGTACCTGTCGGGCCGGTTTGGCGACCGCTGGCCGCCCTGCCGTTTCGACGTCGTTGCCGTCGAGGGCAGCCGGATCACGTGGCTGCCTTCGGCATTTACTGGAGAAGAAGAATGGTAATGCGTGGATTGCCGGGCCGCTTGCCCCGTCACCTGGCCCTGCTTGCCCTGCTGGGCGCGCTTGCGGCCGCAACCGGCGGGTGCGTGCTGCTTTTGGGCGGCGCGGCCGTGGGTACCGCCATCGTCGGCACCGACCGGCGTTCCGTCGGCATTCAGGTCGAGGACGTGGAAATCGAACACCGCGTCAACAGCGCGCTCGAGGAGCATTTTGCGCGCGAATCCGTCCGTATCGACGTCACGTCGTACAACCAGAGGGTGCTGCTTTCCGGTCAGGTGCCTTCGGAGAAGGACCGCGACTACGCCGAACGGCTGGCCGCGGTACAGCAGAACGTGCAGCTGGTGCACAACGAGCTTGCCATCGGCTCGCTCGCCGGCCTCAATAGCGCGTCCGACGATCTGCTGCTCGCCGGCAAGGTGCGGGCCGCGCTCATCGATGTGCCGGGCCTTTCCAAGGGGGTCGTCAAGACGGTCTGCAGCGACAGCAACATCTACCTGCTGGGCCGGGTCAGCGCCGCCGAGGCAGACCTCGCCAAGCGCGCCGCCAGCCATATCAACGGCGTCAAGCGTGTGGTGGCGTACTTCGAGATCCTCACGGACGCGGAATTCGAGCAGTTCAAGCCCAAGCCCGCCGAGGCCCCGGCGACGGCCAAGCCGGGTACCGATCCCGCCCCGCGGAATTCCAATTGAAGCCGGCCCTGCGTGCGTGCCCGGACCCGTGCGGCGGGCGGCGCCGGCGTCGCGGGCACACGGCCCTGCTGGTGGCGGCGCTGGCCCTGTCGGCGGCCGCCGGGGCCCGGGCAGGAGATTGTCTGCGCTTCGAGCCCGAGGACGTGACCCTGTCCGGAACACTGCGGCTGGAGGTCTTTCCGGGCCCCCCCCATTACAAGTCCTTCGACGCCGGCGACCGGCCCGAGGGCATCTGGATGATCACTCTCGCCAGGCCGGTATGCATCGATGCCACGCCCGGCGACGACAGCAACGCCGCGGCCGCCGACGTCGCTGTGGTGCAGATCGTTCCGCGCGCAACATTTTCCGTGGCCTACAACGGCAAGGCCGCCCGTGCGCGGGGCACGCTGTACCGGCCGCACGGTGGTCATCCGCATGCCCAGGTACTGCTGCGCGCAACCAGCGTGACGCTGGAAGGCCGCTAATACGGCAACACGATACTTTGGCCCGACGACGGCGGGCAGGTGCGTCGCGACCGCCGTCCCGGCGCCGGTACGCGCGCGCTCGCAGGGCGGTGCCATTCATGCTTCCGGGCGCCGGCATTTCATAGTAACGTCTGCCGCCAAAGCAGCCCGGATCACCCGCTATCGCCACAACCCGGCGGGCACCGGCAGCCGGCAGGCCTAATCCAGGAGCCCGAAATGGTTGGATATGTATTGCTGGGATTGATCGTCGCGATCGCCGTCTGGGCCATGACCACCTACAACGGCCTGGTCGGCCTGCGCAACCAGGTGAAGAACGCCTTTGCCCAGATCGACGTCCAGCTCAAGCGCCGGTACGACCTGATCCCCAACCTGGTCGAAACGGCCAAGGGCTACATCAAGCACGAGCGCGAAACCCTCGAGGCCGTGATCGCCGCGCGCAACACGGCCGTATCTGCCCACGCCACCGCCTCGGCCGACCCCACCGACGGTGGCGCCGTGCGGCAGCTGGGCGTCGCCGAGAACGCGCTGGGCGCGAGCCTTACGCGCTTCTTCGCCGTCGCCGAGGCCTACCCGGACCTCAAGGCCAACCAGAACATGCTGCAGGTAAGCGAAGAACTCACCAGCACCGAGAACAAGATCGCCTTTGCCCGGCAGGCGTTCAATGACACCGTGATGGGCTATAACATCGCGGCCGAACAGTTCCCCGGCAACCTCGTCGCCAATGCCTTCGGCTTCAAGGCAGCCGAGCAGCTCGCCGCCACCGAGTCGCCGGAGGAAAGGAAGGCGGTCAAGGTCCAGTTCTAGCGCGGCCCGCCGGGGCGCCGCCGCCATGGCGATGAATTTCTTCGAACACCAGGAGGCGGCGCGGCGCTCCAGCCGCCTGCTGGTGGCGCTCTTTCTCCTGGCCGTCATCTGCATCGTCCTCGCCGTCAACGGCGTGCTGGCCACTCTCTTCCTGAGCGTGCTGGCGCCGCACGGCGCGTGGACACGCCTGGGCATTCAAGCCCTGCCCAACTATTTCTTCGAAACGACCACCGGGATCGTCCTGCTGATCATCGTCGGCGGCAGTTTCATCGAAATCCTCGACCTCGAGGCCGGCGGCGACGCCGTAGCGCAGATGGTGGGCGCGCGGGCCATCGACCCGGAAACCCGTGATCCGGCCGAACGGCGCCTGCGCAACGTCATCGAGGAAATGGCCATTGCCTCGGGCATACCGGCACCGCGGGCCTACGTGCTTGACGGCGAGGAAGGGATCAATGCCTTCGCCGCCGGCATCCACCCGTCGGATGCCATCGTCGCGGTGACCCGCGGCACCCTCACGCGGCTCAGCCGCGACGAGCTGCAGGGCGTGATCGGCCACGAGTTCAGCCACATCCTCAACGGCGACATGGGTCTGAACGTGCGCCTGATCGGCGTGCTGCAGGGCCTGTTGATGCTGGCGCTGTTCGGGCGCTTCCTGATGTCGATCGGCGACAACCGCGACACGCGCGACAACGGTGCCCGCGTCATGTTCCTTGGGGGGCTGGCCATCCTGGCCGTGGGCTACATCGGCGTCTTCTTCGGCCGGCTGATCAAGGCCAGCGTGTCGCGGCAGCGCGAATTCCTGGCCGATGCGAGCAGCGTCCAGTTCACGCGCAACCCCGACGGCATCGGCGGAGCGCTGCGCAAGATCGGCGGACTGGGCGCCGAGGGCGGCGGGGTTGTCATGCACCTGCACGCGGAGACGCTTTCCCACATGTTCATGGCGCCCGTCAGCATGGCGCTGTCCGACGGCATGCTCGCCTCGCACCCGCCCCTCCTGGAGCGCCTGCGACGCATCTACGGGCGCGCCGTGGATTTCCTGGCTGCCGACGCCGTCGAGGAGCCGCCGGCCGCGGAAGCGACGCGCCCGCCACTCGAATATGCGCCGGTGCCGCCCGCCAGCTCAGCCGCCTCGCTGCTCAGCCCCCTGGCCGGCGCGCTGGGAACAGGCCCTGCGGCAACGGCGGCCAGCACGGCGGCGCTGCACGCCTCCATCGGGAAAACGCCGGCTGCGAACCTGACGTTCGCCACGGGGATGCAGTCGCAGATCGATGCGCTGGGGCTGCGGCCGGCCCTGTCAAATCCCACGCAGGCGCAGTACCTCGCGCTGGCCATGCTGCTGGACACGGACGCGACGGTGCGCGAACGGCAGCGCGCCGCGGTGGTCGAGCGCTTCGGTGGCGATGCCGCGGCGCCACTGGAGCAGTACGCGAACACCATAGGCCGGCTGCCGCCGGGGTGGCGCCTGCCGCTGCTCGACCTGTCCATGCCTGCCCTGCGCACCCTGCTGCCCGCGCAACGGGATGCGCTGCTGCAACTCGCGCATATCCTCATACAGGCCGATGGCCGCGTGACCCTGGCCGAGTTCCTGCTCTACTCGGTGCTCAAACGGCGCATGCGCCCGCCCATGCCCGCGGGACGGCCCGTGCGGATCGGCGACACCGGGGCGGAATCGAACGTCATCATGTCGCTGATCGCCCACGTGCGCCTGCCGCAGCAACCGCAACGCGCCTACGGCGCGGGTCTGGCCGTGCTTGCGGTGCCGGGGGGTCTGCTGGCGCAGCAGTCCATAACGCTCGCGCAGGTCTCCGGTGCATTCGACCGCCTCGCCCTGCTGGCGCCGCTGGAAAAGCCGCTGCTGGTCAAGGCGTGCTTTGCAATCGCCTTCGTCGAGGGCCAGTCCCACTGGAAGGCCGCCAGCTGCCTTCGCACCCTGTGCGCCGCGCTCGACTGCCCCCTGCCGCCGCAGGTCGAAAGCGCCGAGACGGCGCAGCCCGGATAAACCCCGAGGCGCCGATCCGATACCATCGGCGGCATGAAACCTGTCATTGCCGCGCCGCCCTCCCGAAGCCCGCCGGAACCGCCGTCCGGTGCAGCCGGAGGCGCCGAGGTCATATTATCGGTCCGCAACCTGGCCAAGACCTACGGTTCGGGCCTGCAGGCGCTCAAGGGCATAGACCTCGAAATCCGCCGGGGCGAGATATTCGCGCTGCTCGGGCCCAATGGTGCCGGCAAGACCACGCTGATCAGCATCATCTGCGGCATCGTCACGCCCAGCCAGGGAAGCGTGCTGGCCGATGGCCATGACATCGCCACCGACTACCGACCGGCGCGCATGAAAATCGGCCTCGTGCCCCAGGAACTGAGCACGATGTCCTTCGAGACGGTGTGGGCCAGCGTCGCGTTCAGCCGCGGCGTCTACGGCCGCGCTCCGGACAAGGCGTTTCTCGAGCAGGTGCTGCGCGACCTCTCCCTCTGGGACAAGCGCAACGACCGCATCATGACGCTCTCCGGCGGCATGAAGCGGCGCGTGATGATCGCCAAGGCCTTGGCCCACGAGCCGACGATCCTGTTCCTGGACGAACCGACGGCCGGCGTCGATGTGGAGCTGCGCCGCGACATGTGGGCGCTGGTGCGGCGGCTGCGCGACGGCGGCGTAACCATCATCCTGACCACCCATTACATCCATGAGGCCGAGGAGATGGCCGACCGCGTCGGGGTCATCAACAAGGGCGAGCTGATCCTGGTGGAGGAGAAGTCCGGCCTGATGAAGAAGCTGGGCCGTCGCGAGCTGACGCTGCACCTGCGCGAGCCCCTGGCCGCGATCCCCGAGGCACTGGCGCCCTGGCGCCTGGCGCTGCGCGACCAGGGTCGCGTCATCGAATACCGCTTCGACACCAGTGACGACGGCTCGGGCGTTCCCACCCTGCTGCAGCGCATGGCCGAGCTGGGCATCGTCTACGTGGACCTGAACACGCAGCAAAGCTCCCTCGAGGAGATCTTCGTGCGCCTGGTCAATGCGCCGCCCGCACAGGCCGCGGCATGAGCGCACCCGCATTCAACCGCCACGGCGTGGCGGCGGTGTACCGGCTCGAGATGGGCCGCGCGCTGCGCACGGTGCTGCAGAGCCTGCTCACGCCCGTGATCACCACCTCCCTCTACTTCGTGGTCTTCGGCGCCGCCATCGGACCGAACATGAGCCAGGTGCACGGCACCCCGTACGGTGCGTTCATCGTGCCCGGCCTGATCATGCTCACGCTTTTCACCGAGAGCCTGTCCAACGCCGCCTTCGGCATCTACCTGCCCAAGTTCACGGGGAGCATCTACGAGATTCTCTCGGCGCCACTGTCGCCCATGGAGATCGTGCTCGCCTTCGTGGGCGCGGCCGCCACCAAGTCGATCATCCTGGGCCTGATCATCCTGGGCACGGCCTCGCTCTACATCCACCTGGAGATCCTGCACCCGGCGTGGATGGTGGCCTTCCTGCTGATCACGGCGGCCTCCTTCAGCCTCTTCGGGTTCATCATCGGCATTCTCTCCAAGAGTTTCGAGCAACTGCAATTCATCCCCATGCTGGTGATGACCCCGCTGACCTTCCTGGGCGGCGCCTTCTATTCGATCGACATGCTGCCGCCGGCGTGGCGCACCGTGACCCTGTTCAACCCGGTCGTCTACCTCATCAGCGGGTTCCGCTGGAGTTTTTTCGGCAGCGCGGACGTTGACGTGACGGTGAGCATTGCCGCGACGCTGGGGTTTTTTCTGGCGTGCCTGGGGGTCGTCGGCTGGATTTTCCGGACCGGTTACCGCATCAAGAGCTGACCGCGTACAACGGGGGCGACGGTCGGGTGCCGCTCGGGTCGCTCCCGGCAAACGCAAGGTCACCGGCGCCCTGTCGTCGAGTCATCGGCGTGCAAGGCAAGTGATTGACCGTACTTTGTTGCATGGCGGAAGCAGCCCGTGAAAACACCCGCAACGTGGAGATAGCCGAGGGTTGCGCAGGGTTCCTGGATTTTGCCGCGCTTGCTTAGTCCGTTCGACTCATTTCCAACAAACTGGGGGCCGGCGCGAAACGAAGCCGTAGCAACGCGGAATTACCTTCCCCATATTGATTCCGGACATTGACGGGGGCATGCACATGAGCCGCTATTGTTTTCGCATCCATTACGAACGCGATTCTCTCCCGATCGGCAATGTCCCGAGCGACAGCGACGAAATTTCTGCTGCACTGATCCGGTTTCAGGACGATCTTCCCGGCCACCTGGCGGCATTGGGCGCGAGCGCCGAGTTGGCGCAACCGCTGCAGCTGCGGCAATCTGCAATTCGGCTGACAGTCACCTCCGGAAAGGACTGGCAGGAGATATACCTGGCGATGGTCGGATTTGCGGTTCGGTACGGGCTGCGAGTGACCCTCATTCGCACGGGGTTGTTGAGAGTGGCGCCCTTCGCGCCGCTGGTCAAGCCGAGGCAAAAGCCCGCAGGCGCACTGCTGCGTCCCGTCATCGTGACGGACGCCGGCCCGCGACTTGCGCCCTTGTCCTAGGAGCGCAGTCCGTTTCACCACGCGCCGACTGCGCGCATTTCTTGCGAGATCGGCGCCGGCCGCCAGTGCGACAATCCCGGCATGGGTACGCGCGCACAAACGCTGGGCGAGGAACTCGCCAATAGCATCAGCCACGGGGTGGGCCTGCTGGCATCGATCGTGGCGGCGCCGTTCCTCATCGTTGCCGCGTGCAAATTCGGGCCCGCCAACATCGTGGGCGCCTGCATCTTCGCCGGCACCATGATGATGCTCTACCTTGCTTCCACCCTGTACCACGCCCTGCCGCCCGGCCCGGGCAAGCAGCTGTTCATGAAACTCGATCACGGGGCCATCTACATTTTCATCGCCGGCAGCTACACGCCGTTTGCGCTTGGGGCGCTCAAGGGCGCCTGGGGATGGTCGCTGTTCGGAGTGGTGTGGGGCATGGCCGCCATCGGCGTGGCGCTCAAGGCCTTCGACCGGCTGTCGCACCCGTGGCTGTCGACGGGCCTGTACCTCGGGATGGGTTGGCTGGTGCTGATAGCCGCCGCTCCTCTCATCCAGCATGTACCGGCGGCCGGCGTGGCCTGGCTGGTGGCGGGCGGCGTCGCCTACACGGCGGGCGTCGTATTTTTTGTGCTTGACTCCCGCATCAAGTTCGCGCACGCGGTCTGGCATAGTTTCGTCATGGCCGGAACCGGCTGCCACTTCGTGGCGGTGCTGGGGTACGCGGCTTAGGGACGGTTCATGTCCTGGCTTTCCCCCAATGGCGGGCGAACCCCGGTAACGAGACGGAAAATGGTCGAATTCTTCAGGAACATCAACCCGCTGGTCGTACTCGTGATTGCCACGGCCTGCGAAGTCAGCGGGGATGCGATCGTGCGCCTCGGCATCTACAACCATGCCGGCGCCGCGCGACTGGCCTTCTTAGCCGCCGGCGGCCTATTGCTGTTTTGCTACGGTGCCTTCCTGAACCTGGCACCGCTGGACTTTGGCCGCGTCGTCGGGCTGTATATCGCAACGCTGTTCGTGATGTGGCAGCTCATCAACTTCATCGCTTTCCGGACGGCGCCTACGCTGCCCATCATGGTGGGCGGCGCACTGGTCATAGCCGGGGGCGCCATCATTTCCTTCTGGCGCGTGGGTCCCTGAGTAGCGCCAGGTTCATTGCCGGGGGGGATACTGCCGACACCCCAACCCGCCGCTCGATCGCAGGCGGGGCAAGGCACTGCCCCGCGGCGTGAGGGACGAACGCACTCAGCCCGCCGGCGCCATGCGCAGGCGCCGCGCCGCCTCTTCCAGCCGCGCATCGTCGATTTCGAGCAACACCCCGTCAAGGTCGACGGCGGCGGCTTCGTGGACGAATGTGCCGGTAAGCACGCTGTCGGGCGTCAACAGGCCGCGGTGGTACAGGTCCCAGATCTCGCTGCCATAGTCGGTGCCCAGCAGTTCGGGCGCGAATCGGCCAAAGAAGCCGCGCAGGTTGCCGACGTCGCGAAGCAGCATGGCGCGGGCGTGATTATTGCCGGCGGCGTCAATGGCCTGGGGCAGGTCGATGATGACCGGCCCGTCGGCGCCCAGCAGGATATTGAACTCCGAAAGATCGCCATGGACGATGCCGGCGCATAGCATGCGGACCACCTCGCGCAGCAGTGCAGCGTGCAGCGGCCGTGCCTGGTCGGGCGCAAACAGCAGATCGTTGAGCCGGGGCGCGGCATTGCCCGCATCGTCGGTGACGAGTTCCATCAGCAGCACGCCGTCGCAGAAATTGTAGGGCCGCGGAACCCGCACTCCGGCCGCTGCCAGGCGGTACAGCGCATCGACTTCTGCGCTCTGCCATGCGGCCTCCTGCGATTCGCGGCCGAATCGGGTGCCCTTGGCCATGGCCCGCGCCTGGCGCGTGTTCTTCACCTTGCGGTTTTCGGTGTAGTCGACCGCCTGCCGGAAGCTGCGCTGGGTCGCTTCCTTGTAGACCTTGGCACAGCGGACCTGGCCGCCGCTTTGCACGACGTATACCAGGGCTTCCTTGCCGCTCATGAGCTGGCGCTCCACCGTGTCGATCAATCCTTCCTCGACCAGCGGCAACAAACGCTTGGGGGGTTTCATGGCCTCATTTTGCGCCAATGGGCAGACGAACCGGCCGGACCGGACCCGGCAGCCGTGGCCCTGTGCCGCGCAACGGCTGCGTGGGCGTCTGCAGCGATGCGCGGCATACTGCGCCAATTGCGCAACGCGCCCTGCCTGTCGCAGGCCGCGATACGCCGCCTCCAAGCCTGCCAGCACCATGATGCCTTCCCGCTACCGCGTACCGATAGAAGAAGTGGAGCTGACCGCCATCCGCGCCCAGGGCGCGGGCGGCCAGAACGTCAACAAGGTCTCCAATGCCGTGCATCTGCGCTTCGACATAGCCGCCTCCTCGCTGCCGGAGGCGGTTCGCACGCGCCTGGCCAGCCTGGGCGATCAGCGCATCAGCAAGGAAGGCGTCGTCATCATCAAGGCGCAGGAATTCCGCAGCCTGGAGAAGAACCGTGGCGAAGCATTGCGCCGCCTGCAGGAGCTGGTCGACAGCGCAGCTTTCGTTCCCAAGCGGCGCCGCGCCACGCGGCCCACCCGCGGCGCCGTCGAAAAACGTCTGCAGAGCAAGGCGCGGCGCGGATCGATCAAGTCCGGGCGCGGCAGAATCCTCGATTGACGGGGTCAAGCCCGGTAACCAGCGCCTTGCCCGGGCCTAGTCCAACCGCGCCCGGGGCAAGCGCCTGGCCGCCAGGTATGCGACATTGGACCCGCAGGACATCGGACCCGGAGGCCGCTGAAGCGGACGGCGCCGAGGATTGAGGCCAGCCGGATGCGCCCCCGGCCGGTTTGCCTGGCGCTAGTCGCGCCAGGCAAACAGCAGGCCGCACAGGGCCAGGCCGACCAGATAAACCGCCCACGTCTGGCTGACAAAATAGGGAAAAACCATGAGGCCCACGCCGGTAACCATGGGTCCCACCCGGATATTTTTGCGCCCGTAATTGAACGCAACGAAGCCGATGAGGCCAAACACAATGCCGGCGAACAGGACGGCGGGGCTGGGAAGGTTCATATTCGGTTAAGTAGGGCTAAGTTCCGCTAATTGCGCGGCTAAAAGGCGTGTCAATACAACGGCCCTGGCGCCGGTGGGCTTGAAATGGAGCCCGCAGCCCGCACATTAGGCGACGTGGAAGGCTCCGATCGGATCACGCTTCGTTAAACTGGCGTCACCGACTTCGATATCAACTGAGGAAAGCACGCAAATGTACGAAACCCTTGCACAGCGCACCATCGGCGACTCGGCCGAGTCGCGCGTACTCAAGAACACCTACACGCTGCTGTCGGCCACGCTCCTGTTCACCGCCGGCGTCACGTGGGTCACCCAGGATATCCCGCTCCCGGGCTGGGTCTACCTTGCCAGCATGCTCGGCAGCTTCGGATTGTTGTTCGCGGTCATCGGGCTGCGCAATTCCGCCTTCGGGCTCCTGGCGCTGTTCGGATTCGCCGGTCTCGAAGGCCTGAGCCTGGGCCCGGTCATCAACTCCTACCTGCATACGCCCCACGGCAGCGCCACGGTTGCGGAGGCCTCCGGCCTGACCGCGCTGGCGTTCCTGGCGCTATCGGCCTACGTGCATGTCACGCGCCGCGACTTCAGCGCGCTGCGCGGCATGCTGTTCGTCGGACTCATCGTCGTGCTTTTGGCGAGCATCGTCGGCATCTTCGTTCCCTCGCAGGCCTACCAGATGGCCATCGCGGGCGTCAGCGCGCTGCTGTTCTGCGGCTACATCCTCTATCACACGTCGGAAATCATTCATGGCGGCGAGACCAATTACATACTGGCGGCCATGCAGCTCTACCTGGACATCCTGAATCTGTTCATGAGCCTGCTGCGGCTGCTGTCGCGCCGCGACTGAGGCCCTGGCCTGGCAGGCGTCGCGCGGTCCGCGGCGCCTGCGGGCCCCCGGTTACCGGTGCTGGGCGCCCTCTCAGGGCCGCAGGATTGTCTCGGCGATGCGGCGACAGTGCACCGCGTATGCCTTGTCGAGCTTCTTCGCGATTGCCTCTTCAAACTCCGGCAACAGGGCCATGAGCTCGGCAGCCGAGCTGCATTTTTCAATCTTCAGCACGAAGAAAAAGGCGCGCAGGCCCAGCTTGTCCGTCGCCGTTTCGTTGAGATACCGCTGTCCGTCGGCGAACCGCTCCAGCGAAGTGCGCCGCTGGGGCACCTGCGGTTCGGCCGGCGCGGCGCTGCCGTCGTTGGCAGCGGGCCGCTGGTCAGGCCGTGCCATGGCTTCGATGTAGCCGCTTTCGGCCAGCTGGTCGAAGTCCTCTTCGCGTATGCCGATGCCGCTTATCAGCGCGTGTATGGAGTTTGCCGTGCGGTTGCCGTCGACCAGGATGAGCAGTGGCCGAAGCCTACGGTCTACGGTGCGCTCCGTGCCGGTTATTTCCGCCAGACCTTTTTGCGTCTTGCGGTAGATGGCGCCTCTGTCCAATTCTCCTGCCTTTCAGCAAAACCGGGACCCGGTCCGGAATATTAAACCGGTCTCGGATCCGTGCCGACAGGGTTGGGCGCGAGGGGCACGAAAAACCAGAGCAGCAGGTAGACCAGGATGCCGGTGCCGCCAAAGAGCACCAGCACGGTAAATATCAGGCGCCAGACCCACGACGGCAGGCCGGTGGTCTGCCCGAGGCCGCCGCATACGCCGCCCAGCCAGCGATCTTGCGCGCTGCGACGCAGGGCATTGATGGCCCGCAGCGCGGACGTATCCTGGCCCGCCGCTCCGCTCAGTACCCGCTCCTTGGCGCGCGCGAATTCATCGTCGGATAGCGCGCCGCTGCCATGCAGTTGCGCCAGTTTGGCAAGTTCGTCGCTTTGCGTCATCGCCAGCTCCAACGGGTGAGTGTCTATCGGGCAAGCGTAGTCCCTGAATGGGGCGCCGGATCAGGCCTTGGCGGCGGCCTGAGCGGCGGCGTGCGCCTGCACGTCCGCATGGTAGGAACTGCGCACCAGCGGCGCGCTGGCGGCGTTGGCAAAACCCATCGCCATGGCCTCGCGCTCGAACATGGCGAACACCTCGGGCGCCACGTACCGCAGCACCGGCAGGTGGTGTTCGCTGGGAGCAAGATACTGGCCGATGGTGAGCATTTCCACGCCATGGCGGCGCAGGTCGCGCATGACATCGAGGATCTCGGCGTCGGTCTCGCCCAGGCCCACCATCAGCCCGCTCTTGGTGGGAACGCCGGGCACGCGCTCGCGGAATCTTTGCAGCAATAGCAGCGAGTGCGCGTAGTCCGAACCCGGTCGGGCCTCGCGGTAAAGCCGCGGCACGGTCTCGAGGTTGTGGTTCATGACGTCCGGCGGTGCCTGCACCAGGATATCCAGCGCACGGTCGAGGCGGCCGCGAAAATCCGGAACCAGCACCTCGATCTTCGTGCCGGGCGAGAGCTCGCGCACGGCACGGATGCAGTCGATGAAATGCTGCGCGCCGCCGTCGCGCAGGTCGTCGCGGTCAACGGAGGTGATGACCACGTAGCGCAGCTGCAGCGCCGCGATGGTCTGCGCCAGGTGGCGCGGCTCGTCGGCGTCGAGCGGGTCGGGCCGGCCATGGCCGACATCGCAGAACGGGCATCGCCGCGTGCACTTGTCGCCCATGATCATGAAGGTGGCAGTACCCTTGCCAAAGCATTCGTTGATGTTGGGACAGCTGGCTTCCTCGCACACGGTATGCAGGCGGTGCTCGCGCAGGATGTCCTTCACCTGGTTGAAGCGCGAGCTGTCGGCGCCGAGCTTTACGCGTATCCACTCCGGCTTGCGCAGCCGCTCGGTGGCGCGGGTGATCTTGATGGGGATGCGCGCGGTCTTGTCGGCGCCCTTCTGCTTGGCGGCCGGATCGCGGGCCGCGGGGACTGCGCCGCCTTCGGTGTTCATATCGCTTTCTCCTGCACTGCGGCCGGCGCGGCGGCCGAAAGTTCGCCCGAACCATCGGCCGGCGCGGCGGCAATGGGCGCGAGGTGGGCGCCCAGGCGCTCGACGAGCCGGTCGGCGCACTCCTGCCAGCCGGCACGCACCCCGAGTGTAGCCAAGTCGATGGTGCGCAGCCCTCGGTAGCCGCAGGGATCGATGGCGGAGAAGGGAGCCAGATCCATGTCCACGTTGAGCGCCACGCCATGGTACGAGCAGCCGCGGTGCACCTTGATGCCCAGCGCGGCGATCTTTGCCCTGCCGGCAAAGCGCGAATCCGGGCTGGTGCCGCCGGGCACGTCGACATAGATGCCGGGTGCGCCCCGGATGCGCCCGCCCGGCACGCCCAGGCCGTCGAGCACCTGGATGACACTCTCCTCGATGCGATAGACGAGTTCGCGGACGAAATATCCCGCACGCCGCAGGTCGACGAGCGTGTACACAACCACCTGGCCGGGGCCGTGATACGTGACCTGGCCGCCCCGGTCGGACTCGAGCACGGGAATTGCGCCGGGCGCCAGCAGGTGTTCGCGCCGCCCTGCCAGCCCCAGGGTGTAGACGGGCGGATGTTCGAGCACCCACAGCGCATCGGGGGTCTGCCCGTCGCGCTGCTGGGTAAAGGCGCGCATCGCCTGCCAGGTTTGTGCGTAGTCGGCGCGGCCGAGCCGGCGGACCTGCATCACGGTGCGCCGCCCTTGCCAGGCGTTCGCCGTGCCGGCATGCCCGTGCGTGTCAGAGCACCACCTTCACGAGCGGATGGCGGGTGAGCTCCATGTAGATGGCATCGAGCTGCGGCCGCGACCGGGCGCGGATGGTCACAGTAAGCGAAAGATAGTTGCCGGCGCGCGACTGGCGCACCTCCACCGTGTTGTCGTCGAAATCCGGCGCATGGCTGCGCACGATCGCGACGATCTGCGGCTCGAACTCGAGTCGGTTGAGCCCCATGATCTTTATGGGGAAATCGGTGGGGAAAACCAGCGGGCTGGGGGTTTCGCCGGCACTGCCGCCTTCCGGGACCTGGCCGGGCGCGTCGGGCGGTTCACTCATCGGCACTGCGCTCTCCGGCCGATGCCGCAGCGCCGCCCAGCAGGGCTGCCATGGGCGCAGCCCCCAGGACATTTTGCACGACCACGCGCTTGAGTGCGGCGAGCCGGCGGTGAAAGAAGTGGTCGGCCCCGGGCATGACGATCACCGGCACCTCGCAGGTGCGCGCCCACGGATAGACATCGGCCAGGGGTATCGTCTCGTCGACTTCACCGTGGATCACGATGGTGGAGGCCGGCACGGGCGGCATCGCCCACTTGCCCGCGGCCGCACCGACCAGCACCAGCGCCCGCGGCGCGCGCCCCTGCAGCGCGAGCGTCTGCGCCGCCCGTGCGGCAACGAATGTGCCAAAGGAAAATCCGGCGAGCAGCCAGGGCGCTCCAGCCGGGTTGGGCAACAGGGCTTCCCATTGCGGCCACCGCGGGACCTCGCCGATCACGTGGAGGAAATCGTCGGTTTCGCCAATGCCGTGGTCGTGAACACCATCGCTGGCGCCCACGCCCCGGAAATTGGGGCGCACGGCGATCCAGCCCATGGCCAGCGCCGCGCGGGCCAGGGTTGCCGCAACCTTGTTGTCCAGGGTGCCGCCATAGAGGGGATGGGGATGGCCGATGCAGGCAAAGCCCTGCACGGGTCCGGGTGGACGCTCCACAAGGATTTCCACCCGCCCGGCCGGCCCCGCGAGCAGGCGGCGTTCGCTCGACGGCTGCATAAGTGCTCCCCCCGCCATGTTCGTGCGTCAGGCCAGCCGCAGGCGCTCTACGACCTTGCCACCCACCAGATGGGATTGGACGATTTCATCGATATCCTCGCGATCGACGAAGGTGTACCAGACTGCCTCGGGGTACACCACCATGCAGGGCCCCTCGTCGCAACGGTCGAGGCAGCCCGCCTTGTTGATCCGTACCTTGCCCTTGCCGCTGAGGCCGAGCTTCTTGACCCGTTCCTTGGCGTAGGCCTGCATCTCGGCGGCGTTGTGATTGGCGCAGCAGGCGTCCGGCGCCGGACGCTCGTTCAGGCAAAAAAATACATGTCGTTGGAAATGACTCATGCGGCGCTACGCTCCGGTTCGGCTTGGTCGGCGGCTGGAGGGCCAATGATGCAAGCCGAAGTGTAGGCCCCCGCCAGGGGCCTACGCGCCGGGCGCGGGGGGTGCCGCTTTTTCGATGCTAAATTGACGCCAGGATGCTATCAACCAATGCCTCCGGCAGCGCCATCCCGGATCCGGGGCGCCACGCTTGAGCCCGCGCAAACACCCGCCCGACGGCATGGATACCGACGTCGCAACCGCCTGTGCCACCCTCGATGACGCCGCCCTGGCGCAACTGCTGGGCGACGTCGTCCTGGACCGGGAGCTCGTCGAAACCACCGCCTCGACGAACGCGGACCTGCTGGAGCGGGCACGGCGGCACGCGCTGGAACGCCCCGTCCTGCGGGTGGCCCAACGCCAGACCCGCGGTCGCGGCCGGCGCGGCCGGACGTGGCACGGTAACGACGCCGGTTCGCTGCTTTTTTCACTGGCCTTGCCGTGGGGGCGCGACGCGGCAGGCAGTGCCGCGGTGACCCTGGCGTGCGGAATCGCCGCCGCAGCAGCCGTGCAGGAATCCGTCGACGTGCAGCGGGCACGCATACTCGTGAAGTGGCCCAATGACCTGCTGGTCGGCGGCGGCAAGCTGGCCGGAATCCTGGTCGAGCTGGCGGACGATCCGCTGGGGGCGCGAACACTGGTGATCGGCATGGGCTTGAACCTTTGTGCCGATGCATCCTTGCGCGATCGCATTGCGGTTGACGCCGCCGGCAGCGATGCTGCGCCCGTGCCGGTTGCCGTGGCCGATCTGGCATCGTTGCTGGGGCATGCAGCCGTGCTTGCGCAGCGCGAGATCTGGCTGGCGCGCCTGGCCCGTGCGCTGCTCACGGCCGCGCAGCGCTACGAGCGCGAGGGCTTTGCCGGTGGGCCGGCCGCCTTTGCGGCCTGCTGCGCCTACCGGGACGCGTGCGTCGAGCTGCACGGCGCAGGCGATCAGTCGTCCACGGGGATCGTGCGGGGCGTCGACGCTCAGGGACGACTGCTGCTGGAGAGCGACGGCGCGCTGCGGCATGTGAACAGCGGAGAGCTCAGCGTGCGCCGGCAGGGTGCCGGAGGCGCACCGTGAGCTGGCTGCTGTTGGACGCCGGCAACAGCACGCTCAAGTGGGTACTGCTGCCCGGAACACTGATGCATTGGCCCGAGGCGGACACCGTGGCACCGGTGGCCGCGACCCATTACCGGGGCGTGATCGCGGCGGACGCACCCGGGCTGGCGGCGGAACTGGCGCGGGCCTGCGCGCTGTCGGCGGCCCTCGATGGTACGACGGCACCTTCGCTGGTGGCCGGCTGCGCGGTGACGGCCGCCGAGCATGTCCGCGACATCGACGCAGCGCTGCAGGCGGCCGGAGCGCGCGGCATCCACTGGCTGGGCGCAGCCGGCGCCTTCGCGCACGACGGCATCGCGCTGCGCAGCATCTATCGCGATCCGGGCCAGCTGGGCGCCGATCGCTGGCACGCCCTTATCGGCGCGCGGGCGCGATATCCGCGAACCGCGCTGGCTGTAGTCAATGCGGGCACCGCGACCACCGTCGACGGCGTGCAGGCCGACGGCAGGTTCTGCGGTGGCGTGATCATTCCCGGCATAGCGCTCATGCGCTCGAGCCTCGCGCATGGCACGGCACGCCTGCCGCTTGCCGCGGGCGACTACGTAAACCACCCCGACAACACGGACGACGCCATCCGCACCGGCATACTCGACGCGCAAGTCGGACTCATCGAACGGCGGATCCGGCGCATCCGCGAGATGGCCGGCGCACGGCCGCAGGTGATCATGGCGGGCGGCAACGGCGCAATGCTGGCGGGCCTGCTGCCGGCAACGACCTTCGGACCCGTCGCCCAGGAACCCGATCTCGTCCTGCGGGGCCTGTGGCATCGCGCGCGCGCCCTCACCGCTGCCGCGATTGCGCCACCAGCCTGAGTCGATTGCCCCCATGAAAACCCTGTTTATCGTTTTGCTGGTCGCCAACCTCACCGCCGGTGCCTGGCTGCTGCTGCAATCGCCGGTTGGCGTGGTGCGCGAACCGGGCCGCACGGAACTGCAGATCGAACCGGGCCGCGTTCGCATCCTGGGCGAGGCAGAAGTGGCAAAGGCCCGGCAGAAGGCGGCAATCGACGCCGCGCAGAGCGCCGCGGCGGACCCGGCACCGGGAACCCCTGGCGCAATTTCCGGAGCGTCCCCGGCGGCTGCCGCGCCGGCCGCAGCAACGGCTGCAGCAAGCCCCGTGGAAGTTCCGCAGGCTTCGTGCATCGAACTCGGGCCGTTCGCGTCAGAGGCGGCCGCCCGCAAGATCCGGGCGCGCCTTGCCGCGGCCGGACTGGCCGATCACGTGTCCACCAGCACGAACGACAAGGTGACGCGGCTGCGCATCACGGGCGTGGATGACGCGGGCGAAGCGAAGGTCCAGTTGATACTGCGCGACTTTGCCAAGCAGGAATTGACCCACTGCAGCGATGCACCGGCGTCGCACTGAGACGTCCGCAGCGCCCATCGGTGAAAAGGCGCCGTTCGGGCCCACCCGGCAGCAGTCAGGCGTCCGCGACGTAGCCCGTGGACAGCACGTGCTGCCACTCGGGGCGCCCGCGCTGCGCCGCCAACGCCGCCATGGACTGGAAATCGTAGGGGACGGCAAGCAGGCAGGACTGCCAGCGGCGGCCGCGCCGCTCGACAATGGCGTAGCGCGCGTCGGGCGAACCATTCTGCACCACGTGCGCATGGGGCCGGGTTGCGGAAAAACCCGGCACGCCGACGCTGCCCGGATTGAGCACGAGCTGGTCATGCGCCGTGCGCAGGCTGCGCGGCAGGTGGCTGTGGCCGCAGACGACCAGCGCCGCAGCGGTGCCCGCCAGCCGCTGCTGCAGCTCGGCGGCGCTGGCCATGCGGAAGCAATCCGGCTCGACAGTCTCCATCAGGTAGCGCAGGTCGCTCTCCGGCGTGCCATGGCACAGCAGGACATCGTCGGCAAAATCGGCGCGCGGCTGCAGCGTGGCCAGCCACGACAACTCGCGCCCGGTCAGGCAGTTGCGCGCATACAGGTCGGAAGCACTCTGGACGTCCCCGGTGTCGAGGATCTGGCGCTCGTGGTTGCCGGCCAGGTGGGTCCAGTCCTGTGCCATGAGGAACTGCGCGGTCTCCAGGGGCAGCAATGGCCCCGAAAGGCTGTCGCCGAGGTTGACCACGGCGTCGACCCCGCGGCGGAGGATATCGGCCACCACGGCCTCGAGAGCTGCAAGGTTGCCGTGGATGTCGGAAACGACGGCAATGCGCATGTCCAGCTAGCCTTGGGCGACCGGCAGTGTCGCCGCCAGCGCTGCCCGCAGTTGTGGCAGGGCGGCGCGCTGCCGCGCGAGGACGGCCGGATCCGGTTCGCGCTGGCGCACGCCCCAGACCGGCTGCGGGAAATGTGCGTCGCCGGCATAGCGCGGTATCACGTGCCAGTGCAGGTGCGGGACCGCATTGCCCAGGCTGGCGATGTTGATCTTGTCGGGCTGCAGGACTGCGCGCAGGGCGCGCTCGGCGGCCAGGACCGTGTCCAGCAGGTGCGCGGCATCCGGCTGCGCCAGGTCGGTCATCTCGCGCACGTGGCCGTTCCAGACGACACGCAGGAAGGCCGGAATGCCCGGATCGTCGACGGCCACGACGCGCAGGCGTGCATCGCGCCAGAGCACGGCGCCGCCGTCGCCCTGGCAGAGTTCGCAGTCGCCCCGTTTCATGGAGGGTTCCAATGCCACAGCTCCCGGGACCCTAGAGCAGCACGCGCTCGACGCCACCGGCGTTTGCCCGGTCGATGAAGTCGGGCAGCCAGTTCTCGCCCAGCAGGCGGCGCGCCAGCTCGACGACAATGTAGTCGGGCTCCAGACTCACGTCGTCCTTGTAGCGCTGCAATCCCTGCAGGCAGGCCGGACACGAGGTCAGCACCTTGAGCCGGCCGGCAAAGCCGTCCGCCGTGAGCCGCGCCACATCGGCGCCGAGTTCCTCCTCCTTGCGGAAGCGCACCTGGGTTGCGATATCGGGGCGCGAGGCGGCCAGCGTTCCGGCTTCCCCGCAGCAGCGGTCGGTCCTGGCAATGCGCGTGCCGTCTTCCAGGTGAAGCAGGCCGTTGACCGTCCTGAGCGGGTCCTGCTGTTTCATGGGGCTGTGACAGGGGTCGTGGTAGACGTAGCGCATGCCGGATATGCCCTGCAGCCGCACGCCCTTTTCCAGCAGGTATTCGTGGATGTCGATGATGCGGCTGCCCGGGAATATCGCGCCGAAATCGTAGCCCTGCAGCTGGTCGTAGCACGTGCCGCAGCTCACCACCACCGTCTTGATATCCAGGTAGTTCAGGGTATTGGCCACGCGGTGGAAGAGCACGCGGTTGTCGGTGATGATCTTCTCGGACTTGGCGAACTGCCCGCTGCCGCGCTGCGGATAGCCGCAGCACAGGTAACCGGGCGGCATGACGGTCTGGACGTCGCAATACCAGAGCATGGCCTGGGTGGCGAGGCCCACCTGCGAGAAGAGCCGCTCCGAGCCGCAACCGGGGAAGTAGAAGACCGCCTCGGCATCGGCCTTGGTGCGTTGCGGATCACGCAGGATGGGCACCATGCGCATATCCTCGATGCCGAGCAGGCTGCGGGCCGTGCGGTTGGGCAGTCCGCCGGGCAGGCGCTTGTTGATGAAATGGATCACCTGGGTGGAGGCGGGTCCCTTGCCCGTGCTTGCCGGCGGATGGCGGGTCTGGCGGCGGGCCGCCAGCGCGAGGAAACGGTGCCCCAGACGCTGCAGGCCGTACCCGCCCCGGATTAACGTGGTGCGCAGGAACTTGATGGTCCCGGGCCGCGTCGTGTTGAGGAACAGCATGGCCGCCCGCGTCCCCGGGTTGAAGCGCGCCTTGCCCGAGCGGCGGACGAGGTCGCGCATCACCATCGAGACATCGCCGAAGTCGATGTCGACCGGGCAGGGAGCGGCGCACTTGTGGCACAGCGTGCAGTGCTCGCTGATATCGCTGAAGGCGTCCCAATGGCGCCGCGAGACGCCGCGGCGCGTCTGCTGTTCGTACAGGAAGGCCTCGACGAGCAGCGAGGTGGCCAGGATCTTGTTGCGCGGCGAATAGGGCAGGTTGGCGCGCGGCACGTGGGTGGCGCATACCGGCTTGCATTTTCCGCAGCGCAGGCAGTTCTTGATGGCGTCGGACACGCTGTTGAGATCGCTGTGCTGCAGGATCAGCGATTCGTGCCCCAGCAGGTTGAAGCTGGGCGTGTAGGCGCGGGTGAGGTCGGCGCCGGGCATCAGCTTGCCGCGGTTGAAATGGGCACCGGGGTCCACCTGCTGCTTGTATGCGCGAAACGCCTGAAGTTCGCCTTCCTGCAGATACTCGAGCTTGGTGATCCCGATCCCGTGCTCACCGGAAATGACGCCGCCCAGCCGGCGCGCAACGCCCATGATGCGGGCGACGGCCGCGTTGGCAGCGCGCAGCATTTCGTAGTCGTCGGAGTTGACGGGAATATTGGTGTGTACGTTGCCGTCGCCGGCGTGCATGTGCAGCGCGACGAAGACCCGCCCCTTGAGCACGCGCGCGTGGATCGCATCGCACTGGTCCAGGACCGGAACGAAGGCGGCCCCGCCGAAGATCTGCGCCAGGGGGGCCCGCACCTCGGTCTTCCAGGACACCCGCACCTCGCCATCCTGGATGGGCCGATAGTCGTCGCGCGCCAGCAGCATGGTCCAGCGCTGCCGCGCCCGGCCCAGCAACTCGAGGGCGCGCCCAACCCGGTCGCCCAGGCGCTCCTCGCGTCCGGCGGTGCGCTCGTCGGCGTCCTCGCCGCGGCCCAGCTCGAAATCCGAGCGCAGGAACTGTTCCAGTGCATCGAGCAGCTTGAGCTTGTTGCCGATCGACAGCTCGATATTGATGCGCTCGATCGCGTCGGTGTACTCGCCCATGCGCTCCAGCGGTATGACGACGTCCTCGTTGATCTTGAAGGCATTGGTGTGCCGCGCGATGGCCGCGGTGCGCGAACGGTCGGCCCAGAACGATTTGCGGGCCTCGGCGCTGGCCGCGATGAAACCCTCGCCGCCGCGGGCGTTGGCGCGGCGCACCACCTCCGCGGCGGCGCGGGCGACCGCGCCCGCATCGTCGCCGACGATGTCGCCCAGCAGGATCATGCGCGGCAGGCCGCCCCGCGGCGAGCGCGTCGAATAACCCACGGCCTTGAGGTAGCGCGCATCCAGGTGTTCCAGCCCCGCCAGCACGGCCCCGCCGGGGGCGCCGTCGAGGAAGGTCTTGATCTCGACGATGCTCGGGATGGCTTCGTGCACGGAACCGAAGAACTCCAGGCAGACGCTGCGGATGTTGGCCGGCATGCGGTGCACGATCCAGCGGGCGCTGGTGATGAGGCCGTCGCAGCCCTCCTTTTGCACTCCGGGCAGTCCGCCGAGGAACTTGTCGGTGACGTCCTTGCCCAGGCCGGTCTTGCGAAATCCCGCGCCGGCAATTTCCAGGCGCTCGCGCCGCAGTTCGCGGGCGCTGTCGGGCGGGCGGCTGCCGTCCTTCCAGACCAGTTCGAAGCGCGCCGTGGCCACTTCATGGATCTTGCCGCAGTTGTGGTCGAGCCGCGTGACCTCCAGCCAGTTCCCCTCCGGGTCCACCATCCGCCACCAGGCGAGGTTGTCGACCGCGGTTCCCCACAGGACGGCCTTTTTGCCGCCGGCGTTCATGGCGATATTGCCGCCGATGCACGAGGCGTCGGCGGAAGTGGGATCGACGGCGAACACGAAGCCGGCACGCTCGGCTGCTTCGGCAACGCGGCGCGTGACCACGCCCGCCTCGGAAAAGACGGTGGGGGTCTCGCGCACGAGGCCGGGCAGCAGCAGCATCTCGACGGCGCCGCAGCGCTCCAGCTTCTCCGTGTTGATGACGGCGGCGCGCGTGGTGAGCGGAACGGCACCGCCCGTATAGCCCGTACCGCCGCCGCGCGGAATGATGGTCAGACCCAGTTCGATGCAGGCCCGCACCAGCCGCGGAATCTCCTCCTCGCGATCGGGACTGAGGACCACGAAAGGGTATTCCACGCGCCAGTCGGTGGCATCGGTGACATGCGATACCCGGGCAAAGGCGTCAAAGCAGACGTTGTCCGGACGCGTGTGCCGTCCCAGCTGGCGCCGCGCGCGGCGCCGCAGATCGAAGGTTTCCTCGAAGGTGGCCTCGAAGTCACGCACCGCCTTGCGCGCGGCGTCCAGAAGCATGCCCACCTTCTGGTCGCGCTCCCGGTCCGCGGGCTCGCGGCGCACCTCGATCTCGCGCAGGCGATGCCACAAGGCCTCCATCAGGGCGGCGCGGCGGCGCGTGTCGTACAGCAGGTCGTCCTGCAGGTACGGGTTGCGCTGCACGACCCAGATGTCGCCCAGCACCTCGTAGAGCATGCGGGCGCTGCGGCCGGTGCGCCGTTCGGTGCGCAGGGCGTCGAGCGTCTCCCAGGCGGCGGCGCCCAGCAGCCGGATGACAACCTCGCGGTCGGCCAGGGAGGTGTAGTTGTAGGGGATCTCACGCAATCGGGGCAGCGGTTCCAGCGCCGCATCGCTGCGGGCAAGGGCTTTGGGGTCCAGCGGGGCGTTCATGCGCGATGACGGCCTTGCAAGTTGGGAAAACCGGGGCGACGGTGCGAGTGTATCTGCTGGTCCGATGGGATGCCCCCGACGGTATGTGGCCAAATGCTCACGCGACACCGGCGACGCATTTCTGACCAGAAAACTACGAGCCCGAGGGCCGCGGCCGCGTTCACGCCCCGCGTTCACTCCTTTTGCCGTGCCAAGTTGCCTAGGAGCTTTGCAGGGGGTAATGTGCGTCATCGGGCCCGGCGGCCGTGAGCCGCCCGGAATTACTGCGGCCCCCTGCCAACTCCTTGCTGCCTGAGCGCCTTCGCCGTCGAGAAAGGTATAGGAATTGTTTGCGACGCTACGCAGCCGTATTCGCGGCTTGATCCTGGGCCCGAAGGAGCGCGGGCTTGGGCGTCGCACCGCCCGGCCGCCGATAGGCGCGCAGATCGTCTGCAAGGATCTGCGCATGATCGTCCAGGCCGGCATGAGCGATGATCTCTGGGTCTGGCTCATGGAAAAGGGCTGGCGCGAGGTCGCGCATTTCCCCGATCGTCGGCAGTACCGGGATTTCCCGGCAAGCTGGGTGACTCGGCTGGTGGATGCGATCCCCGAGGACCGCGAAGCGGTGATCGCTGCCGCCACGGAAAACGCCGTGCGGCGACCCAATCTGCGCAGCACGGCGGCCCAGGCCGCCAAAGGCAAGCGGCGCTAGGGCCCCGGCACGATCCCGGCGAAACCCGTACGATCCCGGTTCGCCACCTTGCCGCACAAGCCATCGCCCGGGCGCGTCCCGCGCGTGACCCGCCTCTGTGCCGCGCAGAAAGCCGCGCCCGATGTCAGCCACAGCAACGCCCAACGGGCCGGATCCCTCCGGCATGGGCTTCAAGCAGTTTGTCATCTTCATAGCAGCCGTGATGGCAACCAATGCGCTGGCCATCGACACCATGCTGCCCGCGCTGCCGGTGATCGGCAGCGCCCTGGGCATCGTGGCCGAGAATGACCGCCAGTGGATCGTCACAGCCTACCTTCTGGGCTTCGGCGGAGCGCAGATCTTCTACGGCACCCTGGCCGACCGTTTCGGCAGACGGCCGGTGCTGTTGATAGCGCTGGTCATTTACGCCGGATTCAGCGCGGTGGCCGGCTTTGCCGGCTCCGAAGGCGTGATGCTCACCGCGCGGGTGCTGCAGGGCGTGGGCGCCGCCGGAACGCGGGTGCTGGCGGTATCGATCATCCGCGACCGGTATAGCGGGCGGCAGATGGCGCGCGTGATGTCGCTCGCCTTCATCGTCTTTCTGGCGGCGCCCATCGCTGCGCCGTCGCTGGGACAGCTGATCATGCTGTTCGCGCCCTGGCATGCCATCTTCTTCGCCCTGGCGCTCTTTGGGGCCGTGATGGCAGCCTGGGGGGCGCTGCGCCTGCCGGAGACCCTGCACGAGGAGGACCGCCTGACGGTTTCGGTATCGCGCATTGCCGGCGCCTTCGGGATCGCGCTCAGCGAGCGCAAGGCCGTGGGCTACATGCTCGCCATGACCGTCATGCTGGGCGGGCTCTTCGGCTATATCAACTCCGTGCAGCAGGTATTCTCCGACATCTTCCACGCGCCGGCGCTGTTCCCGCTGGTATTTGGCGTCACCGCGCTCTTCATGGCGGTGGCGTCGCTGGTCAACGCACGCATCGTCGGGCGGGTCGGCATGCATCGCGTTTCCCATACCGCCCTGGCCGGCTACGTGACGATTGCCGGCGTCCACGCGCTGCTCGCCTGGAGCGGCCGCGAAACCCTGGTGGGTTTTGCCGCGTGCCAGTCGCTGATGATGTTCTGCTTCGGGCTGGTGGCGTCCAATTTCGGCGCGCTCGCCATGGAGCCCCTGGGCCACATTGCCGGCACCGCATCCTCGGTGCAGGGCTTCGTCACTACCGTGGGCGGCGCTACCCTGGGTTTCCTGATAGGTCAGCAGTTCGACGGCAGCGTCATCCCCATGACCCGCGGATTCTTCGTCCTGGGAACGCTGGCCTTCGTCATCGTGGCCGTGACCGAACGCGGCCGGCTGTTCCGATCGGGGGCTGCCGAAAGCGGGGCCGAGGCCACCCAGGCCGCCTGAGGCGCCGGCCGGCGCGGTTCAGTGCGCGGGGGCCAAGGCGCCGCCGGCGGGCGGCGCCTCCCAGACTGCCATCATGTCAGGCGAGCCCTGGGCGCGGACGCCGTTGTCGGAGAGTATGCCGTCGGTCGCGGCCATGATCTCCTGGCGCCGGAACACCAGTGCTTCGCCGCCACGGCTGTCGAACTCGAAGGTGACGAATTCGTCGCGCAGGTCGCGCAAGGTCTCCACGAGATGGCGCAGGCTGCGGATGCGCACGCCGTTGACCGAGTAGACGACCGAGCCGCTGGGATTGCTGTAGCCCTTGGACGTGCTGTGCGGGAACAGCGGCGACGGTACCAGGACCAGTTCCTCGCGCGCCGGCGTGCGCTCGTCGCCGCGCTGCGTGACCATGGGGCTGTGGGCAAAGGCGAGCAGGCCCATCACATCCTGGTTATGGGCGATGGCCTGGATGTACGCGCTGGTCACCCGGGAAAAGACCAGCGGGCCATATATGAAGTACGGGGGATAGTCGCCGGTGAGGTCGGGGATCAGCAGCGAACGCTGGGTCACCACCGGGAGTTCCACGTTCATCGGCTTGCCGCCGCGCACGATCGTGAGGGCGACCTTGCCATCCCGGGCTGAACGCTGCACCTCGTAGCCCAGGGCAACGCGCAGGCGCTTGCCCACCAGGATCATGCCCTGGTCGTCGACCGGCGTGCCGGCGACGTGCGTGATGATGTCCCATTCCCGCAGGGGATAGCCCGCGTCGGCGCGCGCCGGGCGATTGACGATGATGCCGTGGACCGAGGCCGGGATCTTCAGGAAGGCCCGCAGCACCGGATTCTCCAGGGTCTGCACGTAGTCGAGCATGGCCGGCTTGCCGTCGTAATGGCCGTCGGCGATATCGTCGAGGAACAGGTCGATTTCCTCGTTGGGAATGATGTAGCCGATGTTCTGGGCGTTGCCCAGGTGGCTGAAAGCCAGGCCGATCATCCTGTCGCCCACCGTTGCCGGTCCGCCGCTGTTGCCCGGATTGATTGCCGCGTCGATCTGGATGCGCAGGCCCGAAGCCGTTGCGTTGTAGGCGGCATATTCGATGCGCGAGACGATGCCCTTGGTGATGGACAGGGAGCTCCCGCCCACCGGGAAGCCGTACGCAAGGACCGAATCCTTGATCTCGGGCAGGGTCCGTGAGCGCTCGAGCGGTGAATGCCGTTCGAAGAAGGATTCGTCCTCGAGCTGCAGCAGGGCCAGATCGATTCCCGGGGCAACCGCGAGAACCCGTGCCGAATACTTGTCGCCTTCCTGGTTGGCTTGCACCTGGATCTGGCTGGCATACAGGACCACGTGCGCATTCGTGAGGATGCGGTGGCCCTCGAGAACGACGCCGGTGCCGGTGGCCTCGGCGGGCGCCTGTTTGGTCCAGGGACGGCCCACGTCGGGGTAGCGCATCGTGGAAAAGATCTTGACCACGGCGCCCTCGACCCGCTCGGAGATGCGCGCTGCCGGATTGCTGGCGGCGTCGGCAGCGGCTGGCGCCGGCGCGCCGGGACCATCGGCCGCGCGGACCGGCGCAAGTCCGGCAAGGAGCAGAAGCGCCAGGGCGGCACACAGCGCGTGAAAGGGCGCGCGGAATCGGAACATGGGTGGGACTCCCGGTGGCGGCAAGGGCCGCCGGTGGATGTGGGGCGGGATTATTGCATTGGCGGGCGTCAGGGCTGATCGACGGTCAGAGCCGGCTCGTCCATCGCCGCGATCTGCTCGCGCAGTTCGAGCACCCGCGACTCCCAGTAGCGCGGGTCGGGGAACCAGGGGAAGGCTGCGGGAAAGGCCGGATCGCTCCAGCGCCGGGCAATCCACGCCGCATAGTGGATGAGGCGCAGGGTGCGCAGCGGTTCGATCAGTTGCAGCTGGGACGGATCGAGTCGGGCGAAAACCGCATAGCCGCGCAGCACGTCGTGCAGCTGCGCCTGCATCTCCGCGCGGTTTCCCGAGAGCAGCATCCACAGGTCCTGGATGGCGGGCGCCATGGCGCTGTCGTCGAAGTCGACAAAATACGGGCCGGGCTCGGCGCCGGCTTCGCTCCACAGCAGATTTCCCGGGTGGCAATCGCCGTGCACGCGCTGAAAATGTACCGGACCGGCGCGCTCGAAGGCCATTTCTACCTGGTCAAGTGCCTGCGCGACCAGGCTCCGGTACACCGGGGCAAGGCCGGGTGGCAGCCAGTCGTCGTCGAGCAGATAGCTGACGGGCGTCCGGCCGAAGGTGGTGGTGTCCAGGCGCTGGCGCACCGCAAAGGCGGATCGGGCGCCGACCATGTGCAGTCGCCCCAGGAACCGGCCGATACGCTCGCGCACCGCAGGCTCGGAAAGCTCCGGCGTGCGGCCGCCCCGGCGCTCGAAGAGTGCGAAACGGAAACCGCGGCCGCGGTGCAGGGTGGCGCCGGCCACGCGCAGGGCCGGCACGGCGGGCACCTCCGCCCGGGCCAGTTCGGCCAGGAAGTCGTGCTCCTCCTGGATCTGTTCATCTGTCCAGCGCTCGGGCCGATAGAACTTGGCGATGATCGCGGCGGCCGCGGGCCGACCCGCCGCCGGCATGCCTGCGCCGACCGCTTCCAGGCCGACCTGAAAAACGCGATTCTCGTAGCTGTTGAGCGCCAGGACCTGGCCGGAGGTGCGCAGTACCTCCACCCCGTCGGCAATGCCGTCTCCCAGTACGCCATCGATCGCGTCCAGGATTGCATCCGGCGAAAGCGCGGCAAAGGGCTCGGCCGCCGCCACGTCGGCGGGCGTGCCTTCCGGCCGGGCCGCCGAGCCGCGCCCCCGCGCCGCGGCGGCGGCTTCGAGGCGCTGGCCCGCCGACAGGTGCGCGTCCGGATCCGAAGGCTGGGCATCCTCATCCCGATCATCGTCCTGCAGGTCCGGCGGCATAACACTCCCGAAAGTTGCAGCCGACGGCGATACAATGCCGCGGCGCGGGCTGCTGTCATCGAAACGCGCGGGGCAGCATGGTAAAAGCGCGATCGGTCCGGCGGCAGCGCCCGGCCGCACGCTGCCGCGCAGCCGCCCAGGATAGTCCCGGGCCGGAGCCGGCCCAGTTCCCACCATCCTGCCGCCGGCGACGCCGCGGCAAGACACCCTGCCCCGACCAAGCACATGATCCTGTTACGACTGAGCGAACTGTACGCGGGCTTCGTCCGGGGCCGCGCCCTCTCCCACCATTTCCGGCGTTTCCCCATGCTGGAGACGCTGCTGCGCGGCAACGCGCCGCGCGAGTTCCCCACGAACATGGTGGCCGTGCTGGCCGAGGCTTCGCGCAGCAGCGTCGCCGAACTTCTGGTGACCCTGGGTTCGAGCACCAATGGCCTGACCGAATCCCAGGCTGCCGACCTGCGCGCGGTACACGGCTGGAACCAGATAGGCCACGAGAAGCCGCTGTCCTGGTGGGCGCACCTGTGGCAGTGCTATCGCAATCCGTTCAACCTGCTGCTGACGCTGCTGGCGGGACTCTCGTTCTACACCGAAGACGTCAAGGCAACCATCGTCATCGGCTCCATGGTGTTGCTCTCGACACTGATCCGCTTCGTGCAGGAATCGCGCTCGAACAAGGCGGCCGAAAAGCTCAAGGAGATGGTGAGCACCACGGCCACGGTGCTGCGGCGCGACCCCGCCGAGATCGCCGCCGAGGAGGCGCGCAAGTACTTCCAGGCCATACTCCGGCCCAAGCCGCCGCGGCGCGTCGAGATTCCCATCAAGCGGCTGGTGCCCGGCGATGTCATCACCCTGTCGGCCGGCGACATGCTCCCGGCCGACGTCCGGCTGCTCGCAACCAAGGACCTGTTCGTCAGCCAGTCGGCCATGACCGGCGAGTCGCTGCCGGTGGAAAAGTTCGCCGAGCACCGCGGCGCCCCCAGCGGCAATCCGCTGGAACTCGAGAACCTCGCCTTCATGGGCACCAATGTGGTCAGCGGGTCGGCCACTGCCGTCGTGGTCACCACCGGCGGCAACACCTACTTTGGCTCGCTCGCGCAGAAGGTGACGGCGGTGGACCGCGCCCCAACCGCCTTCCAGGCCGGCGTAAACCAGGTGAGCTGGCTGCTGATCCGCTTCATGCTCGTGATGACGCCCATCGTGCTGCTCATCAACGGCTTCACCAAGGGCGACTGGACGGAGGCCTTCCTGTTCTCGCTGTCGGTTGCCATCGGCCTGACGCCCGAAATGCTGCCGATGATCGTCACGTCCACCCTGGCCAAGGGCGCCGTCTTTCTGTCGCGCAAGAAGGTCATCGTTAAGCGGCTCGACGCCATCCAGAACTTCGGCGCCATGGACGTGCTGTGCACCGACAAGACGGGCACCCTGACCCAGGACCGCATCTTCCTGTCGCGCCATCTTGACGCCTTCGGCGAGGACACCGACACGGTGCTCGAGTACGCGTACCTCAACAGCTACCACCAGACCGGGCTGAAGAACCTGCTTGACGTGGCGGTGCTCGAGCACGCCGAGATGCGCAACCAGGGCGCCGTTGCGGCCACCTTCCAGAAGATCGACGAAATCCCCTTCGATTTCACCCGGCGGCGCATGTCGGTGGTGGTGGCTGAGCCCGGCGGGCCCGACATGGCGCCCTGCCACCGGCTGATCTGCAAGGGCGCCGTCGAGGAGATCCTCGCCGTATGCACGCGGGTCCAGCGGGGCGAGGAGACCGAACCGCTTACGCCCGAGCTGCTGGCGCGCATGCGCGAAGTCACCGCGGACCTCAACGCCGAGGGACTGCGCGTGGTTGCCGTGGCGGCACGCGACTCGAGCCCTTCGCAACTCGTCTACGGCCTTGCCGACGAGCGCGAGCTCACCCTGGTGGGCTATATCGCGTTCCTGGACCCGCCCAAGGAATCGACCAAGCCGGCGCTGGCAGCCCTGGCCTCGCACGGCATCGCCGTGAAGATACTCACGGGCGACAACGACCTCGTCACCCGCAAGATCTGCCGCGAGGTGGGCATCGACGTGGACCACGTGATGCTGGGCGCCGAGGTCGAGGCCATGGACGATGCGCAGCTGGCGCAGGCTGCGGAGCAGCACCAGGTGTTTGCGCGGCTCACGCCTTCGCACAAGGAGCGCATCGTCCGGGCGCTCAAGGCGCGCGGCCATGTCACGGGCTTCATGGGCGACGGCATCAACGACGCGCCGGCGCTGCGCGCAGCCGATATCGGCATTTCGGTCGACAGCGCGGTGGACATCGCCAAGGAGGCGGCCGACATCATCCTGCTGGAAAAAAGCCTGCTGGTGCTCGAGGAGGGCGTCACCGAAGGGCGGCGCACCTTCGGCAACATGCTCAAGTACATCAAGATGACGGCCAGTTCCAATTTTGGCAACGTCTTCTCCGTATTGATCGCCAGCGCCTTCCTGCCTTTCCTGCCCATGCTGCCGCTGCAGCTCCTGGTGCAGAATCTGCTCTACGACATCTCGCAGATCGCCATACCGTTCGACAACGTCGACGCCGAACTGCTGCAGCAGCCGCAGCGCTGGCGGCCGCAGGAACTGGGCCGCTTCATGCTGGTCTTCGGGCCGGTGAGCTCGGTATTCGACGTCTGCACCTTCGCGCTGATGTGGTGGGTGTTCGGCGCTAACAGCGATGCGCAGGCTCCGCTCTTCCAGGCCGGCTGGTTCGTCGAGGGCCTGGTGACCCAGACCCTCATCGTCCACATGATCCGCACGGCCCGCATTCCCTTCCTGCAGAGCCGGGCGGCGGCACCGCTGCTGGTTATGACGGTGCTCGTCATCCTCACGGGCCTGTTCCTTGTCATGGGGCCGCCGGCGGAACTGTTCAAGTTCGCCGTGCTGCCGGCGGCCTACTTTCCCTGGTGCGGCGTCATCATCCTGGGCTACGTGGCGCTCACCCAGGTGGTGAAGCACTTCTACATCAAGCGCTACGGCTGGCAGTAGGCGACGGACCGGCCCGGTACGGCGAACGGGCCGTGCCGGCGCACGCCTTCTGCAGCCCGCGATACCGAGGGCAGCCGGCAATCCCGCATTCCCGCGGCGAAGTGCAATTGCAAGTGATGCCTTTTCGGCGGTTCGGATTGCCGCCGGGTCTGGCATCTTTGCCGGGGTTTCCTACAATAGGTCGGGTAGGCATTTCCCATCCGGCAAGCGCCAACCTGGAATGATTCGGACCCCATGACGCAGACACCCGCGAAGCTTTTGCCCACCAGCCATACGCCGTTGACGGGTGCAAAGTCGGTACGTCGTATCGTTGCAGGAGCTGGGGTCGCCTTGCTGGCCGCCTGCGGCGGAGGGGGCGGAGGCGGCGGGGGAACTACCACACCCCCACCAGGGCCGCCGCCCGGCCCGGGCGCAGCAAGCAGCTATTACCTGAGCGGCGCGTCCGGGGTCGACAGGGGTCAGGGCTACTCGCTCACGGGTATCGACCCGGCATCGGGGGGCACCGTGACCATACCCAGCAGCAATCTGTATTCCGCCAACCTGGCGACGATTGCCGAGTGGATCGTCACCAACGGGACTGCAAGCGGCGCCGGCACGCGGTATCGCGTCTGGACCGGGTCGGACGGCAACATCTACAGCAGCGATCTGGGTGTAGTGAGCGGATCCACCGCGCCGACCACCGCCCAACTGTCCACTTATGCCGCAGGCAGCATCTGCCTGGGCACCTCGCCGACTGCGCTCAACGACCTTGCGAACCCCTCGAACTCGGCCATCGTATTCCGCGATGCATCGGCAGGTTGCGGCACCCCCGCTGACCGCTTCGTCACCGTTTCACTTTCGGCCGGCAGCACGACTGCGCCGCCCGCGCCAAGCATCAACGAGCCGGTGGCGGTTGTACGGGATGCAACAGGCGCAATCACGAAGGTGCTGTTCCTGATCCACACCAGCCCCGCGGCCGTCGGCTACGCCAGCAGCTTCACTGCGACGCCAACGGTGCTGGGGCCCATCACTGGCAACGGACTGAATTTCGCCAACGGCGATTTCACGTCGCTTGCCGTGGTGCCAGAAGCCGACGGTTCCCAAGTCTGGCTTTATCGTGACTTCACGCAGATTTTCGCGGTGAACCTCACGACGCTCGGCGCACCGGTAGCCGTCTTCACCGCCAAGGACAGCGACGTCATCCAGCTGCCGGTTCTGGTGGAAGGCACCACGGTGTACGTGGCCATGACGGATTCGACCAATATCGTGGGCACAACGCCGGGCGGTGCGCCCTTGTATACCTGTCAAATTGTTCGCATTGCCACGGCGGCGCCGCTGACGACCGCTTCGGGCACCATCGCCCTGCAGGAAAATATTGCCTCGGGCCTGACGCTGGTGGGCATAGTTGGCAGCAACATCGTCTATTTCGACAACAATGTGGTCACAACGGTGACCAACTCGGTTGCAACCTATTCGGGCACCGTTACGTTGGAGGCCATACCTAAGACGAGTACGGGCCTGACAGGTCCTGCCACGACTATTGCCACCGCAACCCAGCCCAACTCTTACTTCGACACGACGTCCGCGCCGGTTGCGCTCGGCAGCGGTCTCTATTATCAGATCGACACCGTCGGTGCCGGCCCGGGCTCCGGCATTGGTTATCAGGCCTGGTACTACGGCGGTGGCCAGCCAGTTTCCATCGGCAGCAACGGGAGCATCCTCCTGGGGGGCGTTTCCGCGTCTTCCGTGTCGACTGCGAATCCGGCAGCGCCGCCCTACGCGACAGCCATACTGGCGCTTTTGCCGCTGGGCGGCGGCCTCCCCAGTTCCAGCATCGCCGAATACGATGGCAGCGGCAACGCTGGCGCTGTTTTCGGCGCCATCGGCAGCAGCAACAACAACAGCACCTATTCAGGTCTCGCCCTCTCGGAAGCTCCCTTGCAGGCGGGCATGCCGGCGCTGGTGATCGTGAGCGGCCAGCAGCAAAACGGCAACTCCGCCAAGGATCTCGTCCAGTTCACCCCCGGCAAGGCCGGCAGCCTGATCCAGGTCACAAAGAACCTATAATTGCGGCCGCGATGTCGGCCAACGAATACCTGCGCCGCATTCTCAATGCGCGCGTCTACGACGTAGCCTCCGAGAGTGCCCTGGAACCCGCTCCGCGCCTTTCGGCGCGGCTGGGCAACCGGATTCTGCTCAAGCGCGAGGACCAGCAGCCCATCTTCAGTTTCAAGCTGCGCGGCGCCTACAACAAGATGGTGGGCATGGACAAGGCGGTGCGGGCGCGCGGGGTTATCGCGGCCTCGGCCGGCAATCACGCCCAGGGCGTGGCGCTGGCCGCGCAGCGCCTGGGCGGGCTGGCGGTGATCGTCATGCCGGTGACCACGCCGGCGGTCAAGGTCGACGCGGTGCGCGCCCGTGGCGCCGAGGTGGTGCTGTTCGGCGATTCCTTCACCGACGCCTATGGCCACGCCGTTGAACTGCAGGCCGCGCGCGGCCTCACCTTCGTGCATCCCTTTGACGATCCGGATGTCATCGCCGGCCAGGGTACGGTCGGCATGGAGATCCTGCGCCAGCATCACTGCCCGGAACACGGGCCCATCCACGCCATCTTCGTGCCCATCGGCGGCGGCGGGCTGATCGCCGGCGTTGCCGCCTACGTCAAGGCGGTGCAGCCGGATGTGAAAGTGATCGGCGTGCAGACTGCGGAGTCAAATGCCATGGCGCGCTCGCTCGCCGCCGGCAGCCGCATCACCCTGGACGACGTCGGGCTGTTCTCCGACGGCACGGCGGTGCGCATCGTGGGCGAACACACATTCGCGCTGTGCCGCCAGTTCGTCGACGAAGTGATCTGCGTCGATACGGATGCGCTGTGCGCCGCAATCAAGGACGGGTACCAGGACACCCGCACCCTGCTCGAGCCCGCCGGCGCCCTGGCCATCGCCGGCTGCAAGCGCTACGTGGAGCGCGAGGGCGTGCGTGGCCTGAATCTCGTGGCCATCGCCAGCGGCGCCAACATGAACTTCGACCGGCTGCGCTTCGTGGCGGAACGCTCCGAGGTGGGCGAGCAGCGCGAGGCCCTGTATGCCGTCACGCTGCCCGAGGAGCGTGGATCGTTCCGCCGCTTCTGCAGCCTGCTGGGCACGCGCAACGTCACCGAATTCAACTACCGCATCTGCGACAGCCGCACCGCCCACATCTTCGTGGGCATGCAGGTCGACGGCCGGCAGGACGCGCACGCGCTGGCACAGACTTTCTCGGCGGCAGGATTTGCCACGCTCGACCTCACCGACGACGAATTGGCCAAGCTCCACCTGCGCCACCTTGTGGGAGGGCGATCGGCGCTGGCGGTGGACGAGCGCGTATTCCGCTTCGAATTCCCCGAGCGGCCCGGCGCGCTGATGCGTTTTCTCACCTCGATGTCGCCCAACTGGAACATCTCGCTGTTCCACTACCGCAACCAGGGGTCGGACTACGGCCGCATCCTGGTGGGCCTGCAGGTGCCCGCGCAGGACGCCGACGCGCTGAGGCAGTTCGTCGAAGAACTGGGATTTGCCTACCGGGACGAAACGCAGAGCAGCGCCTACCACCTGTTCCTGGGCTGAGGCGACCGGCCCCTCCCCGGGGAAATTCTCAGCTGATGGCGCGGGCCAGCGCAAACGCCGCCGCCGCCGCGGCACCACCGATGGCCATGGTCTGCAGCGCCGAAACGATGGGTCTGGCGCCCGTGAAACGCGCCTTCACGTAGCCGAAAATGCCGAGGGCGGCCAGGGTGACGCCGGCCGACCAGGGCAGGGCGAGGTTGACGGAATGGAGAAAAATGTAGGGCGCCATCGGAATGGTCCCGCCAACGACATAACTTGCGCCGATGGTGATGGCCGAGCGTTGCGCGCGGCGCGGGTCCGGGCGCTCCAGACCGAGTTCGAAACGCATCATGAAGTCGCGCCACGCGGCGGGCCGCTGGCGCAGCCCGGCGATCACGCCCGCGTAATGCTCCTGCTTGAGGCCGTAGGCCTCGAAGACCTCGGCCACTTCGGCGGCCTCGGCATCGGGCTTTTCGAGGATTTCCGATTCCTCGCGCTGCAGTTCGGCCGCATAGTGATCCGATTCGCTGCGCGCGGCCAGGTAGCCGCCCAGTCCCATGGCGATGGCACCGGCCGCGATTTCGGCAAACCCGGCCGTGATGATGGTGCTGACCGGCACGGCGGCGCCGCTGATGCCCGCGGCCAGCGCGAAGGGCACGGTAAGGCCATCGGCCATGCCGATGACGACGTCGCGCACGAGGTCGCTGGCCTGGAAGTGTTTTTCGTGATGCAGGTGGGTATCCACGGCGGTATTTTCGTCGGAATGTGCTGCGCACCGGAACTGCGCCTAGGGTAGCAGCCCGCTGCGCTCGCTGCCCGTCGGCACGCGCCGATAACGGCGGCATGCCTCCGGTCGCACGCCCCAATGCAAATGAAAATCAGTGGCAACCGCATCGGCCGCCGATGCGCAGCAACCCCTTCACGGCGGTAGGCCGGCAACGCACCCTGCGCCCGTGCGAACAAATTATTTGGGCGCTGGCCGCCGCGGCGGCGCGGCGGCAAATACGATCCGGTGTTCTGCGGCATCGCGCCGCGCTCCCTCTGCCCAGCCCTCTCCCGGCGGAACCGGGAAGTGCGCACCTGTCGAGACTTGTGCGTTGCTTTCCCCGCGGTTGGACCGATGGACGGGGGGTGGCGCGGCCGCGGATGCCGGCCCATCCACGTCCCGGCGCTCATACGCGGTTTGCTCCGGACGATGCGCTTCGATGGGGATGTCGTCGAAGGCGGTGTCACCCTCGGGATCCGCAATGCCGTTGGGCCGCAGCCCCGCAAAATCGAAAAGGCTCCGGTCCATCAGGTGCGAGGGCGTCACCTTCGCGAGCGCATGGAAGCTGTTTTCCGTGCGGCCGGGAAACCGGCGCTCCCACTCGGCGATCATCTGCCGGATCTCCTTGCGCTTGAGGTTCTCCTGCGATCCGCACAGGTTGCAGGGAATGATGGGGAAGCGCTGCTCGCGCGCATAGCGCGCGATATCGTCCTCCGGGATGTACGCCAGCGGGCGGATCACCACGTGCCGGCCGTCGTCGGAGACGAGCTTGGGCGGCATCGCCTTGATGCGGCCGCCGTAGAAGAGGTTCAGGAAGAAAGTGCCCAGGATGTCGTCGCGGTGGTGGCCCAGCGCGATCTTGGTGGCGTCCAGTTCGCCGGCCACGCGGTAGAGCACGCCGCGGCGCAGGCGCGAGCACAGCGAACACGTGGTCTTGCCCTCGGGAATCAGCCGCTTGACGATCGAATAGGTGTCCTGCGTCTCGATGTGGAAAGGCACCGCCTGCGCGCGCAGGTAATCGGGCAGGACATTTTCCGGGAAGCCGGGCTGCTTCTGGTCGAGATTGACGGCAACGAGTTCGAAGGACAGCGGGGCGCGCGCCTGCAGCGTGCGCAGCATCTGCAGCATGGTGTAGCTGTCCTTGCCGCCGGAAAGGCAGACCATGACGCGATCGCCGTTTTCGATCATGCCGTAATCGGTGACCGCCTGGCCGGTGAGGCGGACCAGGCGCTTTTCCAGCTTGCGGCCCTCGAAGGCCGAACGGCGCTCGCGGCGCAGGACCTCCTGGGAACGCAACGGGGAATCGCCGTCGGCCGGCCGCGGGGCAGCTTGTGCCGGCGGGCCGCCAGGCAAATTCCCCGAGGAGCGCGCCCCGCCCGGCAGCTCGACTGGGGGAAGCGCGCCACCCGGCAGTGCGGCAGGAATCGGTGCGCTGCTCACGGCTGGCCGCGAAACCGCAGCACCTCGACCCCTATGCCGGCGACGCTGTCGTAGATTTCGGTCTTCTCGCTCGACACGCGTACCGCGAGCACGCCGGGGCGGCGCAGCAGCTCCGAGGCGATGTCATCGACCAGGGTTTCCTGCAGATTGACATGGCCGCGGGCAATGCGCTCCTGAACGATGCCGCGCACGGTGTCGTAGTCGAAGACCTCGCCCAGCTCGTCGCGCATGGGCGTGGTCGACGAGAGATCGACGTAAACATCCAGGTTGAGGACGAGCTGCTGGGTGCCCTGGCGCTCGGCCGTATAGACGCCGATGTTGGCGTCGACGGCCCAATCGCGCAGGAACAGCCGGCGGCATCGCGCAAGGCGCGGGTCGATCAGAAGCGTAGACATGGCAGGTTACGGCGTTCCGTTCAGGAGGTCAGAAACATGATGTCGCGCGCAATGGGCACGAGATGCTGCCCGCCGTCGACCAGCAGCGTGGTTCCGGTGACGGCCGGTGCGTTGGCCAGATAGACGACGGCGGCCGCGATATCGGCGGGCGTGCTGCCGCGGCCCAGCGGATTGGCCTGGTGGGCGGCGGCGAAACCCGCGTCCGTCTGGCCCTTGGCCGGCAGCGTGATCCCCGGGGCGACACCCACCACGCGCAACTGCGGCGCCAGCGCCCGTGCCAGCAGGCCGGTTGCCGCCTCCAGCGCCGCCTTGGAAAGGGTGTAGGAGAGAAAATCCGGATTGGGGTTCCACAATTTCTGGTCCAGCAGGTTCACCACCACGCCGCGGCTGCCGGCCGGCAGGCGATCGCGCAGCGCCAGGGCGAGGCGTACCGGGGCCGCGACATTGGTACGCATATGCGCCTCGAAGCGCTCCAGCGTGAAACTGGCAGCGGTATCGTGCTCGAACAGCGATGCATTGTTGACCAGGCAGTGCACGGGTCCCAGCGCGGCCTCGCAGTCCTCGAACAGCGGGCTTAGCTCGGCGGCGCTGTCGAGGTCGTGCTGCAGGGCATGCGCGCGCCGGCCCAGTGCGCGGATCTCGGCAATGGTTGCCTGCGCCGCGTCCCGCGATGCCTGGTAGTGAACCGCGATGTCCCAGCCGTCGGCTGCCAGGCCCAGGGCAATGGCGCGGCCCAGGCGCAGGGCGCCGCCGGTGACGAGTGCCGTTTTGCGTGGCGGGAGGTCTGGGTTCATCGTGATGCGGTCGGCGCAGGTTGCTGGCTACGGGTCGCGCAAATTCGCGACGAGGCACAGTGTATCGGGTCGGGCTCGCGGCGCTTGCCGCCGGCCAGGGGTCAGGGCCGCGGTTAACATCTGCCGCACGATGATCGAAGATCGCAATCCAGGGCCTGCACCCGCTGCCCGTTCGGCTGCGGCTGCAGCTGCGGCGGCTCCGGGCGCCGCACTGCCGCCGCCCGATGCCGCAGGACAGGCGCGCAGTGATGCCCTGCTGGCACGAGTGGCTGCCCGCATCGCCGCAGCCGGTGGCTGGCTGTCGTTTGCCGACTACATGCACATGGCGCTGTACGAGCCCGGACTGGGCTACTACGACGCGCGCGGCAGCAAGTTCGGCACGCAAGGCGACTTCGTCACCGCGCCGGAAATTTCCCCCCTGTTCGCCCAGGCGCTGGCGGCGCCCGTCGCCCGCGCCTTCGGCCGCCTGCCCGCACACGTACTCGAATTCGGCGCCGGAACGGGCGCGCTGGCGTACGACCTGCTGCAGGATCTGGAGCGGCGCGGCTGCCCGGCCGAGCAATACTGGATCGTCGAAGTCTCCGCGGACCTGCGCGCGCGGCAGCAGGAACGCCTGGACGGCTACCCGGTGCGCTGGCTGGATCGCCTGCCCGATGCATTCGAGGGTGTGGTGATCGCCAATGAAGTGCTCGACGTGCTGCCGGTGCAGCTCTTCGT
>Ga0075030_100000040_pt1 | contig 80285 bp, 71 predicted proteins | sample LitLauG_LLR_2012_FD_71393 | JGI IMG/M metagenome (GOLD analysis project Ga0075030, IMG submission 71393) | Freshwater sediment microbial communities from Pennsylvania, USA - Little Laurel Run_MetaG_LLR_2012 | ecosystem: Environmental > Aquatic > Freshwater > Creek > Sediment | place: USA... | reverse complement strand
CCTGGAACGCCGGATCACGACGGTCACGGGCCGGCTGGAGGAGGGACGCTCCTCGTTTTTTGTCGTCCCTGACGACGAGCGGATTGCGCGCGACATATACGTATCGCGCGAGGACTCTCTGGGCGCAAAACCCGGGGACAAGGTCGTCGTCCACCTCCTGGAATGGACGGACGAACACCTGAGCCCGGAGGGGCAGATAACCGAGATCCTGGGGAAGGCGGGCGACGCGCGCGTCGAAGTCCTCAGTGTCGCCCGCACGTTCGGACTCCCCGCGCATTTTCCCCCGGCGGTGGAGAAGGAAGCCGCCGCCTTCGGCGGAACAATACGCGAAGACGATCTCCGCGGGCGGATCGACTGCCGGCGGATCACGTGCGTGACGATCGATCCGGAGGATGCGAAGGATTTCGACGACGCGGTGTCGTATGAGGCACTCCCCGGTGGGAGCGCGCGGCTCGGCGTGCACATTGCCGACGTGAGCCACTACGTGCGTCCCGGGACCGCGCTTGACGCCGAGGCCTACGCGCGCGGGACGAGCGTGTACATGGTCAACGAGGTCGTCCCGATGCTCCCGGAGACGCTCTCGAACGACCTCTGCAGCCTCCGGCCGGACGTTGACCGCCTGACATACAGCGTATTCATGGACATCGGTCCCGACGGCGCGGTCGGGAATTACACGATTGGGAAGAGCGTCATTCACAGCGCGCGCCGGTTCAGCTACGAGGAAGTGCAGAAGGTGATCGACGCCGGGAAGGGAGACCGCGCGGACGTTGTTCTCCCCCTGTTCAATCTCTCGCGCGTGCTGCTGAAGAAGAGGAGAAAAAACGGGGGCCTGGATTTCGATACGGGCGAGGCGAAGTTCCAGTTCGACGCCGAAGGGCTCCCGTCGCGGATCATCAAGAAGATCCGGCTCGACGCACACAGGCTCATCGAAGAGTGCATGCTCCTCGCCAACCAGACGGTCGCGCGCCACATCGGTGCGCAGAAGAAGGAGACCGAGGTCAAACCCTTCCTCTACCGGGTACACGATCTTCCGGACCCGATGAAGCTCCAGGAGCTGGCCGGGTTTGTCAAGCAGTTCGGCTTCTCCCTGGAGGCAAGAAACGGCGTCCCCTCGCGCGAGCTTCAGAAGCTGCTCGACAAAGTGGAGGGGTCGGAAGTGGAGAACGTCATCAACGAAGTCGCTCTCCGGTGCATGGCGAAGGCGATTTACTCGACCAGGAACATCGGCCACTACGGTCTCGCATTCACCCACTACACGCACTTTACATCTCCGATCCGGCGCTATCCTGACCTCGTCGTCCACCGCCTCCTCGAGGAATACGCGCACGAAGTGCCGGTGTCGCGTCTGGCGGAAATCGGGAAATGGCTTCCCGAAGTCGCCCGGCAGTCCTCCGAGAGGGAGCGGCGGGCGAACGAGGCGGAGCGGGCGTCGGTGAAGGTGATGCAGGTGGAATACATGAAACGCCACGTGGGGGACGAATTTGCCGGCGTCGTCACCGGGGTCACGAATTTCGGACTTTTTGTCGAAATCAACGACCTCCTCGTGGAGGGGATGATCCCCGTCCGCGAGCTTTCCGACGATTACTACGTCTTTGACGAAAAGCACTATTCCCTCCGGGGGCGGTCACGGGGAAAGGTGTACCGGCTGGGGGATCCCCTGCGCATACAGGTCCTTTCGGTCAACGCCGAGGGGCGCAGGATAGATTTTTCCATAGTGTCGTGACGGAGCGTTTTCGCCGCCGGAAACGTTAAACTTTAGGCGGACCCCGGGTGTTTAATAGAGGGAAACTGCGGTTGTTTGCATCCGCACGGGTTTTTTTTTACCATTGTCCGCGGAATTCATGGTGCCGTCGGAGCACGTCGTGCGGGACGGGGAATTTCAACAAGCGAGGGGAGTATGAATCGGTTCGATCGGGTCGTTGCGCGCTGGGGGACGGCGCTCATCCTGTGTGTGTGCGTTGCGGGAGCCGCCCGGGCCCAGGAAGAACAGTTTGGCAAAAACAAGGTCCAGTACACGCGGTTCCACTGGTCCTATATCCAGACGGACCATTTCGACATTTACTTCTCCGACGGCGGGGAATATCTGGCGGACTTCACCGCCACGGCCGCCGAATCCGCCTATGCCTCCATAAGCAAGTCATTCCGCTACCAGCTTGTCAACCGCGTCCCCATCATCGTGTACAACTCCCACAACGACTTCCAGCAGACCAACGTCGTGAGCGAGTACCTGGAAGAGGGGATCGGGGGGGTCACGGAGCTATTCAAGAACCGCGTGATACTGCCGTTCGAGGGAGCGTACAGCAAGTTCCGCCACGTCATCCATCACGAGCTGACGCACGCCGTCGTCAACGACATGTTCTACGGCGGATCCATCCAGTCGATAATATCGAACAACATCACGCTCCAGCTCCCCCTCTGGTTTAACGAGGGACTGGCGGAGTACGAATCGCTCCGGTGGGACACCGACTCCGACATGTTCCTGCGGGACGCCACCGTGCACGAGTATCTCCCCCCGATAAATCAGCTCTACGGCTATTTTGCCTACCGCGGGGGACAATCGCTCTGGTGGTACATCGCGGGGAAGTACGGGGACCAGAAAGTGGGGGAGATCCTCAACCGGATCAAGAGCACGCGGAGCGTGGACGCCGGGTTCCGCGGATCCCTCGGGCTCAGCCTGGAGGAGCTCAGCGACAGGTGGACGAAGGAAATGAAGGTCCTCTACTGGCCGGACATCGCCAGGCGGGAAGAGCCCGCGGATTACTCGAAGGCGCTGACGGACACCCGCAAGGACGGGTCGTTTTACAACACCAGCCCCTCCATCTCCCCCCAGGGGGACAGGATCGCGTTCATCTCCAACCGGAACGAATATTTCGACGTCTTCATCATGAACGCCGCGGACGGGACGATCATCAAGAAGCTCGTGGACGGCCAGACGACGAACAATTTCGAGGAGCTGCATCTCCTCACCCCGGGGATGAGCTGGTCCCCCGACGGGAAGCGGATCGCGCTCTCGAGCAAGGCGGGGGAACAGGACGCGATATTCATCATCGACGTCGCCACCGGGGAGCAGGAAGAGCTGACGTTCGGCCTCACCGGCGTCTTTTCGGTCGACTGGTCGCCGAAAGGGGACGAAATTGCGTTCGTGGGGAACACCACGAGCCAGTCCGACATTTTCGTCTACAATATCAGGACGAAGAAGGTCGTCAATCTGACGGACGATATCTACAGCGACGAGCGCCCCGTGTGGTCGCCCGACGGCAAGAAACTCTACTTCTCCTCGGACCGCGGGGACGTCGTCACGCACGACTCGACGGATATCCGCTTTCACGATTACAGCAGCTACGATCTCTATTCCATCGACGTCGCCACGCGGGACATCGAGCGCCTCACCGACTGGTCCCACAGCAACCAGGGTTCGCCGGTCGTTTCGCCGGACGGGAAGAAGCTGCTGTTCGTGTCGGACAGGAACGGCATCAACAACATCTACGAGCTGAACCTTGTCACCAGGAAATGGCGCCCGATCACGAACTCGCTGAGCGGCGACTACCAGCTCTCGCTGTCGCACGACGGGACCAAGCTCGTCTTCTCCTCCCTCATCAACGGGGGATTCAACCTCTTTCTCATGAGAAGCCCGTTTGACCGCGACATCAAGATGGCCGAGCTGGAGCCGACGGAGTATTTCAAGGCACTCTACCCTCCCGTGAAGGGCGAGGAGAAAGCCGTGGCAGGAAAGACCGCCGGCGCGGACACCGCCGCGGCGACGGCGGCGACGGCGGTTCCCCCGGACAGCACGCGTCCGCTGGCGGCCGTGACCTCATCCGCGGGTGCGGCGGATACCGCAAAGACCGCGCCGGCTGCACCGCAGGGTGCGGCGGCCGACACGGCGATGTACGGGAAGGACGTGCAGATCGATTTCAGCAATTACGTCTTCAAGGACACCTACACCGACGTCGTGCCGAAGGATTCGACGATCCAGAAACTGCCGAAGATCACCGAGAACGTCGACAAGGAAGGGCACTACAGGGTCAACAGGTACAAGCTCAATTTTACCCCGGACATCGTGTACGGTAACGCGGGGTACGATACGTTTTACGGGGTGACCGGATCGACGGTCATGGCGTTCAGCGATCTGATGGGGGATCACCAGATCATCTTCTCGACGAACCTGCTCCTCGATCTGAAAAACAGCGACTTCGCCCTCCAGTATTACTATCTGCCGAACCGCATCGACTTCGGCTTCGGCGGATTTCACAGCGCGCGCTTCATCGCGCTGAACGACCAGTACGGAGGGAGCATTTACCGGTTCCAGACGTACGGCGCGTCTCTCTCGGCGTTGTATCCGTTCAACAGGTTCGACCGGCTCGAGATGGCCCTCAACTGGTTCACGATCTCCAAGGAGAACATGGAGGTCACGACGGATCCCGCCGAAAACATCACGGTGCTCGTCCCCCAGCTTTCCTACACGCACGATACCTCGCTCTGGGGGTACACGGCACCGATGCTCGGTTCGCGCTACAAGTTCACGTTGTTCGGGACGCCGCGCTTCGGCCTGAGCGGCATCAGCTTCGTCAACGCGACGGGGGATTACAGGACCTATCTCCGTCTGGGCCGCAACTACAGCCTGGCCTTCCGGCTTGCGGGGGGAGGGAGCTTCGGGGCGAACCCGCAGAAGTTTATCGTCGGGGGAACGTCAAACTGGATCAACAGGACGTTTACGAACGACTACATCCCGCTGACGAACGCGTCGGACTTCATATTCCTTCAGGCGGGCGTTCCGCTGCGCGGGTACGACTACAATGCCGAGATCGGCTCGAAATACGGCCTGTTCAACTTCGAGTTCCGGTACCCTCTCTTTGCGTTCCTCCAGGCGGGACCCCTGCCGATCGGCCTGCAGAGCATCGCGGGCGTGATGTTCTTCGACATGGGCTCGGCGTGGGACAGCGGGCGGAACTACGTCGCGTTCACGCACGACAGCACGGGGAATCTCGTCTCCCGCGACCTCCTCATGGGGATGGGGACCGGCGCGCGGATATTCTTCCTCGCATTTCTCGTCCGGCTCGACATTGCCTGGGCGTGGGACGTGCACTCGTTCTCCCCGCCCAAATACTACTTCTCGCTCGGCACCGACTTCTAGTCGCAGACGGCGCGGGGCACACTTCCAGGTTGCGACTGCATGGCCGTGTTCCCCCCCCGGCGGCTTACGTCCGGTGTCAATTCAGCGGGAGCGTCACGGTGAAGGTGGAACCCTTCAGAACATCGCTGTTCACCGTGATTGTCCCCCGGTGCAGCTCGGCGATCCACTTCGCGATCGAGAGGCCGAGCCCGGTTCCCCCCATCTCACGCGAGCGGGCCTTGTCCACCCTGTAGAAACGGTCGAAAATCCTCGGCAGGTCCGCCTCGGGTATGCCGATCCCTGTGTCGCTCACGCGGAACACCGCCGATCCATTCAATCTCTCAAGCTCGAGGGAGACCTTCCCCCCCTCCGGCGTGTATTTTATCGCGTTATCGATCAGGTTCAGAAAGAGCTGCCGGAGCCTGAGTCTGTCCCCCACGATCATGATGGGCGTCCCCGCAGCCAGCGTGACGGCGATGTGCTTCTCCGTCGCGAGTATGGAGCTGTCCTCGAAGAGTTCTTCGAGAAGTCCCTTCATGTCCACCTCGGAAAACTCGGCGCGGTACAGGCCGCGGTCAGCCTTGGCGAGCGTCAGCAGGTTGTCGATGATGGAGGTGAGGCGGAGGATCTCCTCCAGCGTGCTCTCCAGGACCCGCCGGTATCCTTCCGGCGTCTTGGGGCTGCGCAGGGCGATCTCGATCTCCCCCCGGACGATCGTCAGGGGCGTGCGGAGCTCGTGAGACGCGTCGGCGGAGAACTGCCGGATCCGGAGAAATGATTCGTGGAGCCGGCGGATCATCTCGTTGATTGTCAGCGTCAGCCGGCCGATCTCGTCGTCGCTCGCGGTGACGGGGAGGGACTGGTCGAGGCTCTCCGCGGTGATCCGGCGGGTGCGCGTCGTGATGTCGTCCACGGGGGCGAGCGATTTCTTGGCGAGGGCGAATCCGCCGAACACCGACACTGCAAGCGCGATCGGGAAGAGGACGAGGAAGATCACGTAGAGGCTCTGCAGGAGGTCGCGCACCTCCGAAAGCGGGTAGCCGACGAGATAGGTGTAGCTGTTGTCCCGCGCAAGCGCGATCCGGACCGGCTCCCCGTTCAGCCATCCCGTGGTGAGCACGTTCGCATCGACCGCCACCGTATCGGAAAACACGAGGCTGTCCGTCCCCAGGTTGTAGGAGCGGTAAATGATCGTCCCCCGGTTGTCGGCGAACTGAATGTAGATCTTCTTGGGGCTCTGGAGCGTATGTTTGAATATCTGGTTCCAGATCTCGTCCGACTCCCCGGTCGTATCCTTCCCGGACGCCTCCTGCCCCGGGGGGAGCTGCCCCGCACGGTTCCGTATCATTGTGTCGATCGAGCGTCGCCCCGGCTTCACCTTCGACTCCTGCGGCTGGATGAACTCGCGCACCCAGCGTACCTCGTTCCTGAGCGAGAGGTCGAGGTTCTCCGACAGCGTGTTGCTCGTATAATAGTAGGAGAGCGTGCCGAACAGGAGCATCGTGGAGAGCACGAGGAGCGTGTACCAGAGCGTCAGGCGGGCCCGGATGGACTGGATGCGGAAGTTCACGGGGTCATTCCTTCCGCAGGACGTACCCGACGCCCCGCACGGTGTGGATCAGCTTGCCGGAGAACCCGGATTCGATCTTTGCGCGCAGGTGGTTGATATACACGTCGATGAGGTTTGTCCCGGTGTCGAAGCTGTAGTCCCAGATGTGCTCCGAGATTATCGATCTGCTCAGGACGCTCCCCTTGTTCCGGAGGAAGAATTCGAGGAGGGCGTACTCCTTCGCGGTAAGGTCGATCGCCTTTCCGTCACGCTTCGCCTTGTGCGAGACCGTGTCGAGCTCGAGGTCGGCGAACGTGAGGAGTGTCGTTTTGTCGAGCACGCCCCTGCGGAAGAGCGAACGCATGCGCGCAAGGAGCTCGGCGAATGCGAACGGCTTTGTGAGATAGTCGTCCGCGCCGCTGTCGAGGCCGGCCACCTTGTCCTCGGTGGCGGTCTTCGCGGTGAGCATCAGTATGGGGGTTGTCCCGCCCGAGTTCCGGTAGGATTTCGTAAGCTCGAACCCGTTCATCCCCGGGAGCATCACGTCGACGATGAGCAGGTCGTAATTTCCTTCCCGTGCCTGCCGTAGCCCTTCCGTCCCGTCGGGCACTGCGTCCACTTCGTATTTTTCTCCCCGCAGCCCGTCCTGGAGCATCGAGGCAACCTTCGGGTTATCCTCGACGACAAGAATCCGCATCGCCTGTGTAGTGCCAGTTGAGCTCATCGCAGAGGAAAAATAACGGATTCCCCTGCGATTAGCAAAGCGAGGGAGCGTGGGAGGGAACGCTCAATTCACTTCCCCGCGATGCATATGACAGAACCCTGACGGAAGCTACCTGCCGAGAAACCGCTCGATCTGTCTCCTGTGGCGGAGTATATGCACGATTCCGTGCTCCAGCATCTGTTCCATATCATAGTGCACCCCCCAGCTTGACTGGATGTGCACTGCGGTGATCTGTTCGTCCGTGTAGTTCCAGCGCCCCTCGAGCGTCGCGGCGGTGTATGCAAGCATCTTTTTGAATGCGTCGAGTGACGGCACTCTTGCGAAGACCGCAGCAGGCGGGCGCTCCGGAGCGACAGCGTACGCTTGCCTGATATAATCGGCGTCACCGTATCCGGATTCTATCACGTGGTTCATGATCGTCTTGATCGACCTGCAATTCGGATTCGGCGTCCTGGGGTCGCGCTCGCGATCAAAATCCTCGTCGGAAATCCCGCCGATGATCCGTTCCAGGTCCGCCGCGGCGCGTTCCAGTTCATCCATCATGGCGCCGACTCCCCCGCTCCTGTACGTTTTTGCCATCACGCCCTCCGCAATTCATTTCTGAGCTGTTGCACCTCTGAGTTCCCGGATCCCGCATCGAACCTATCGAATAGCGCAAAGAGACGCAAGGGAACCGGAGAATATTCTGTGGACGCCCGCGAGCGGGAAACCCGATGGACACTTGCGGGATTTTTTCCTACATTAACCGCGATTTCAATACCGGACCCCGCCAATGAAAATCACACTCCTCGTCTGCAGCGCCGCGCTTGTCGCATTCTCCGGCTGCATACGGACGCTTGCTGTTTCGACCGTCGGCGGTATTGCCGACGACGGGTTCGATGCCTTCACCTCCGAGAGTGATCTCGAATTTGCCGGGCAGGCCCTCCCCGGCAACCTGAAGCTTCTCGAGGTCATGCTGAAGAGCGACCCGGACAACGAGCGGCTCCTGCGTCTCCTGAGCCAGGGATACGCGAGTTACGCGCTTGCGTTCCTCGAAGGGAAGGACGATGCGCGGGCGAAGGATTTCTACGTGCGTTCGCGCGACTTCGGGTACCGGATCATGCGCCAGGACGCCGCGCTGTCAAAAGCGCTGGACGGCACCCCGGATGACCTGAAAGCGGAACTTGCGAAGCGCGGGAAAGACGATGCGTCGGGCGTATTCTGGTCCGCGTTCGGACTCGGGAGCTACATACAGCTCTCCCTCCAGGATCCCACCGCCCTTGCGGACCTGCCAAAGGCCGAGGTCATGATGGAATACGTCGCCCGGGTCGACTCGTCATATTATTACGGGGGAGCTCACCTGTTCCTGGGGACGCTCGCGGGCATACGGCCCCGGATGCTCGGAGGGAATCCGGAGAAATCGAAGGCGCATTTTGAAACCGCGATCAGGATCTCGGGGGGGAAATTCCTGATGACCTACGTCTACTATGCAAGCTCGTACGCAGTACAGACGCAGAACGAGGCGCTGTTCACGGAATTGCTGACAAAGGTGCGCAATGCATCGATTGACATCCTGCCCGAATTCCGTCTGGCGAACGCGATTGCGAAGAAGAAAGCAGAAGCCCTCCTGGCCCGGAAGTCCGACTTGTTCTGAAAGTCACGCATTCTTTGGCGTGATTGAAAATCACGCCCTCTTTAGGAGTGACTGAAAGTCACGCATTCTTTGGCGTGATTGAAAGTCACGCATTCTTTGTCCCATCCCATCTGTCGACGTGAGAAATGCACACGCCCCTTCCGGGGCGTATGTCGTAAAAACGATTCCCGATCCCGCTACTGTCCCGCCCCCCCTCCCACGAGCACAAGGCTCAAATGGGGGAGATACGTCACGAGCAAAAGCGTCAGCACGAGCAGCAGGAAGAACGGGACCACCGACTTGTACACCTTTGTCAGCGGCTGGTTGAACCGGATGCTGGAGAGAAACAGGTTGAGCCCGAGCGGCGGCGTCATGTAGCCGATCTCGAGGTTCAGCAGGAAGATGATCCCCAGGTGTATCGGATCGACCCCGTACTGGAGCGCCACGGGGAGGATGAGGGGGACGACGATGATGATGGCGGAGAAGATCTCCACCATGTTCATCACAAGGATGAAGAAATTCAGTATAATAAGAAACACGATCTTGCTGCTCACGTATGCGCTGATGAACGCGAAGAGCTTCATCGGAATCTGCTCGTCGATGAGATAGCTTGTGACGCCCATGGCGGAGCCGAGCATGACGAGGATGGCCCCGACGAGGATCATGCTCTCCCGGACGACGCGGGGAAGATCCGTGAAGATCGTTATTTCGCGGTGAATGAAGACTTCGACAAGAAGCACATACGCCGCCGTCACCGCCGCAGCTTCCGTCGCCGTGAATATCCCCCCGTAGATCCCGCCGACAACGACTACCGGAAGGGGGGCTTCCCATGCCGCCTCCCTGAGTGCGCTCCACACTTCGCGCCAGGAGAACGCCGTCCGCTGGACCTTCGCAACGACACCGGTCCGTATCGCATACAGCGAGAGTATGAGGAGGAGGAGTATCCCCGGGAGGAGTCCCGCCAGGAACAGGTGGTCGATATTGACCCCGGCGATGATGCTGTAGAGAATGATCGGCAGGGAGGGGGGGAAGAGGAGCCCGAGGCTCCCCGAGGTGGTCACGAGTCCCAGCGAGAACTTCTCCGGATATCGCTGCTGGATGAGCGCCGGGTAGATGAGCCCGCCGAGCGCGATGATCGTCACCCCCGAGGCCCCGCTGAACGCCGTGAATATGGCGGTCGAAAAGAGGGCCACGACCGCAAGCCCCCCGGGCATCCATCCGAAGAGCGATTCCGCGAGCCTGATAAGCCGCTTCGGGGCCTTGCTCTCCGCAAGGAGAAACCCGGCGAACGTGAAGAGCGGGATGGCGATCAATGCCGGGAGATCGACGAGCCGGTAGAGCTCCGCGATCATCGCCGAAGTGTCTGTCCCCGACGAAACGAACGCGATCAGCCCGATGGCCCCGATGATCGTGAAAAGAGGAGCTCCCGCAAGCGCGAGGATGCCGAGAAGGACGATGATGACCCAGACGCTCATGCTGCGGGTCCTTCCGGTGCGGGGCCGCGGAGGGCGGCCGCGATGTTCTCAATCATCCGGAAGAGAAACTGCAGCAGGATGATGCCGAACCCGAGAGGAACGATGATCGCCGCGGCCCGCTGCGGCACCTGGAGGAAGAGCATGGAGTCCGCGTCCATCCCCACCTCCACGAATGTCAGGCTCGCCTGGAGCATGAAGTAGCAGATGACGATCGCGAACAGGTCTGAGAATGCCGCAAACCACGCCTTTAATCTGGGATGGAGAAAGCGGGTGAGGACGTCGATATGGAAGTGCTTGTCCTCGCGCGTGGCCATGTACGCGCCGAAGAACCCGACCCAGAGCACCATGTGCCGGGCGGCGATGTCCCCCCAGATGATCCCCGTGTGGAGAACGATCCTGAGGAGAACCTGCAGCGCGGCGATACCCAGCATCGCCACGAAGAACAGCAACAGCAGCCAGGTTACCGCCTTTGTGAGGAATCTGTCGAGCATCCTGAGAACGCTCATTTGCCGTGCTCCTGGCGGTAGGAATGCAGCGAAGACTCCACCTGGTCGAGGAATTCCTGCGAAAAGAGCTTGCCGACAAGGAGCTGCCGCGCCTTCTTCCCCGCAGCTTCGAACTGGGCGGCCACTTCCTTCGTCGGGGTGACAACCGAGATCCCCTTCTCCTTCAGCGTGGCGATCGCCTTTTCGTTCTCTTCACGGCTTGCGATCGTGAGCTGGCGGAAATACTTCTCCCCGTTCGTCGTCAGGATGTCCTGCAGGTCCTTCGGCATTGCGTCGAACGTTTTTTTGGAGATCAGGACCGCCCCCTCGCTGTTGGCGAGCGGCACCCCCATCATGTATTTCACGCGCGTGAACCAGGAGAGTGCGACAAGCTCGTAGGGGGGAGTATAGACGGTGTTCACCATCCCGGTCTGGAGCGACGTGCTCACATCCGTGATGGAGAGCGGTATCGGAGAGACCCCGATCGCCTGGAATGCGGCCTCGGCGATCGGATCCCCTTCCCACATCCAGATCTTCGTCTTCTTCAGATCATCGGCGGATGCGACCGGCCGGTCGGAGTAGATGTAGACGAGCCCCACTTCGGCCCAGCCGAGCAGCACGAACCCCCCCTCTTCGATGGCCTGCCGGAACTCCCTGTCGAATTTGTTGACGATGAAATCCACTTCGTCGTGGCTCTTGAAGAGGAAGGGGGCGTCCAGCACGCGGACCTTTTTCGCGATCTCGTTGATCCCCACGCCGGTGAACCCTCCCGCGCTGTACTGGCCGAGCTTGATCTTGCGGACCACGTCCTTCTCGTCCCCCGCCACACCTCCCGCGTAGATCTTGAATCCCAGCCGCCCGCCGCTCTGCTCGCGGATCGCTTTATCGAACTCGCGCATCAACCGTGTCGGCGTGGTCCCTTCCGGGGCAAGCGTCGCGAATTTTACGAGGTATTGCTGGGCGCTGAGCAGGGGGGCGAAGAGAACCGCACACATCAGCATGAGGAGGGAGCGTTTCACGGGTTTCCTTTCTGTGAAGATTGCGATCGAACTGTCAGTGAGAATGCCGTCATCAGGCGTGGGGCGAGAGTCGCGATGATGCGGGAGCGACCGGCTCACCCGGCGGGACGTCAACGGGTAGTTAAGTTACGATAGTTTTCCCCATATTCAAGCCTGCGCGGGCGTTTACCTCACGGCAGCTCGAACGGTTGTTCCACCACCGACCCCCCGGCCCGCAGCCTGAACGTGTATTTCCCCGCGACAAACTGCACGCCGTTCAACCCCACGACATAAATGCCCGTCTCCTGCGTGTCGCGCACAAGCGTCGTGGTAATCGTGTCGATCGATCCCTTCGGGCGTGCGAGGAGATCCAGCGTTACCGGGGTTCGCCGCGCGAGCGAGTAGGCCACCATGCGCGGCGTGCCCCCCCCGGGGGAAAGCGATGCCGAGAGCCCGGTCGTCTCCGTCATTTTCCCCCTGAGCGAGAGAAACTCCTGCATCGTCCCGCTCGAAACCGGAGAGGGGGGACCCTCGCTGTTGGCGGCGTTGACCGCACTTACGGCATAGTAATATGTCGCCCCCGAAGGGATGCGTACCGTGTCGATGCATGATTCCGCCGAACCCGGCACCACCTGTGCGATGGCGCGGGGATCGTCGAACGGGATCTGGGGCGACTTCCAGCGGTACAGGATGAACCGGGCCGCCCTCGATCGTTCCGCCACCGTCTGCGGCGGTACCCACTGGAGATTGAAGACGTTCGCGGTGACCTCGTTGAGCGCGATGTGGAGAGGGGGCGGCGGGGACGATGAGTCTTTCCACGGCATCGGCGGTATCAGCGCGGGCATCGCGTATCGTCCGCCGAAAAGCTCCGCAGCGTGAAGGCTCTCGTAACGGAAGTACGACTGGCCCGCGTTTCCGGCGTTCCGTGAAACGTCTATCTGCCGCGGGATCTCCCTTGCGACGTCGGTTTTGTATGCGCCGATCCCCGCGTACACGTGCCGTGCTCCGGCCAGCCGCTGCCAGTCCGGAACGAGAACGGCGTAGTCCGGGTCCCCCCGTGCGCCCCCGATGTCCCAGTAGACCTGCGGCGCGACATAGTCGAGCTTTCCCGTTTTGAGCCACGTCCGCGTGTCCTGGTAATATTCCCCCGCCGCGATGGAGACAAAACCTGTGTCGGATCCGTATATGCCGAGGGGGGAGGACCCGATTTTCAGCAGCGGGCGGAGCGCCGTCAGCCTGTCGTAGCACACGCCGACAAACCTGTCAAGGTTTGCTACCCTCCACCTGTCCCTCGGGATGCCGAGGCCGTAGCGTCTGTAGGAATCGCCGTCGGGGAATTCCCGTCCCGGGTAGCGGAGATAATCGAAATTGATCCCGTCAATCTCGTACTTCCGGGCGATATCCATGATCACATTCAGCAGGTATGTCCCCACCTCGGGAATGCCGGGGTCGAGCCAGCCTTCCCCCCGGTAGTTGAACATCCAGCCGGGATGGGCCCGTGAAATGTGCGGGGGGGTTGTCAGCGGAACCGGAACGTTTGCCCTGACCTTGTACACGTTCACCCAGGCGTGGACCTCGATGCCGGCCCGGTGCGCCTCGTTGATGAGGAATGCAAGCGGATCCCATCCGGGGTCTTTGCCGAGCGTTCCGGTGAGGTTCTCGGCCCAGGGCTCGTACGCGGACCGGTAATACGCGTCCCCCCGGGACCGGATCTGGAAAAAGATCGTGTTGAAGTTGTATGACTTGAGACGGCGGACGATCTCGCCGAGCGATGCCTGCTGCTCGGCCCTGTCGGTGCTCCTGGGCCAGTCCAGCCCCGACGCGGTGGTCAGCCACACGGCGCGCACCTCACGCTTCGGCATGGCAGGCGATTGCGCGCCGGATTCAGACGCAATGAGGAGTACGGGGAAGAGGAAAAAGGAAATTCGGATGGGCAATGAGACGTCCGGGGTGGTGAATCTCTTCGTCAAATATAGTCAGCGCGTGCGGGAGAGTCAACGTCACGTTGTTTCTCTCTCGGTGCGTCGGTATATTGAACCATGAGCAGGGAGAAAGTACAAACACGGTATGTCTGCCAGTCCTGCGCGTACGAATCGGCGCGTTGGGTCGGGAAATGTCCGAATTGCGGGGAGTGGAACTCGTTTGTGGAGGAAATCCTCCCGGGCAGGCGCAGCAAGGTGCGGACGTCAGCGGCGGGGAAAACTGCGGGACCCGTTCCGATCGGCGCGGTAGAGATCGCCCCCGAACCCCGCACGCCCGTCGGGATTCCCGAATTCGACAGGGTCCTCGGCGGGGGAATCGTCCCCGGCTCTGTCGTCCTGATCGGGGGCGATCCCGGCATCGGCAAATCGACGTTGATGATGCAGATGGCGTCGTCCCTCAGGTGCGTCACGCTCTACATCACCGGCGAGGAGTCCGTCGGCCAGATCAAGCTCCGCGCGGAACGTCTCGCCGTCAAGCCTCCGGAATCCCTCCTTCTCCTGGCCGAAACGAACCTTGACGTCATCCAGGCGGTGATCGCCAGGCAGCCGCCCGACCTCCTCATCGTGGATTCCATCCAGACGATGTTCCGCCCCGATCTCGAGAGCGCGCCCGGGACGGTCAGCCAGGTGCGTGAGGCCACAGCAATGTTCATGCGGATGGCGAAGACAGGCGGCACGCCGGTATTTCTCGTCGGGCACGTGACGAAGGAGGGGGTGATCGCCGGACCGAAAGTCGTCGAGCACATGGTGGACACGGTCCTCCAGTTCGAGGGGGAGCGCCATCACGCCTTCAGGATCCTCAGGGCGATGAAGAACCGCTTCGGCTCGACGAACGAGATCGGCGTGTTCGAGATGAACGACGGCGGACTGCGCGAGGTGTCGAATCCCTCGGAAGTCTTTCTTGCGGAGAGGAAATCCGGCGCCTCGGGTTCGGCGGTCGTGGCGAGCGTCGAGGGGACGCGCCCCCTTCTCGTCGAGGTCCAGGCGCTCGTTGCGCCGACGAGCTACGGCGTCCCGCAGCGGAACTCCACCGGGTTCGATGCGCGGCGCCTGCAGATGCTCCTCGCGGTTCTCGAAAAGCGGGTGGGGCTCCGTCTCGGACAGTACGACGTGTTTGTCAACGTTGCGGGGGGAGTCAGGATCGACGAGCCTGCCGTGGACCTGGGAATGGCGCTGGCGATTGTGTCGAGTCTGCGCGACGTTCCGGTCGATGCGACCGCCGTGGCAATCGGCGAGGTGGGGCTCGGCGGCGAGATCCGGAGCGTGAGCCAGGCCGAAAAACGGGTCGGTGAGGCGGGAAAGCTCGGGTTCACAAGGTGCGTCCTCCCTCGCAGCAATGCCCGCAAACTCTCTCGCCGGGACGGCGTCGAACTTGTCGAAATCGAAACCGTCGACCAGGCGATCTCCGCTCTCGTCGGGTCCTGATGAGCATGGTCTCTCCCCGCACGCTCATCAAGGCCGGTTCCGTCGTCACCATGGACGCGTCGCGGCGCGTGCTCCCCGGCGGGGCGCTCATCGTTGCCGGCTCATCCATCGAATCCGTCCTCTCCCCGGCCGAGCTCGCCGCGATGCCCCGGTTTGACGGGACCGTCTTCAACGCCCCCTCCCTTACCGCGATCCCCGGCTTCGTACAGACGCACATTCACCTGTGTCAGACGCTCTTCCGCGGGCTGGCGGACGACCTCGAGCTTCTCGACTGGCTCCGTCTGAAAATCTATCCGTTCGAGGCGGCGCACAACGCGGCGTCGATGCGCGCCTCCGCGCTGACCGGGCTGGCGGAACTGATCCGCTCGGGGACGACGACGATCATGGACATGGGGAGCGTCGCACACGAAGAGGAAATTGCCGCCGCGGTCGAGGAAACGGGGATCCGCGCGTTTATCGGGAAGGCAATGATGGACACCAACGATGTCTATCCTGCGCTCCGTGAGACCACGGAGGAGGCCCTCCGATCGACGCTCGCGCAGGCCGGGCGCTGGCACGGGAAGGCGGGAGGGAGGATGAAATACGCCGTCGCACCGCGGTTCGTGCTTTCCTGCTCCGACCGGCTCCTGACGGAAGCCCATGCGATGACCGCGTCGTTCCCCGGGATGCTCTTCCACACCCACGCCGCGGAAAACCGGAGGGAGGTGGAGGCGGTCCGCCGCCGATGCGGAGCGGACAACATCGAATTCTTCGAAAAGCTCGGCATCCTCCGGGCCAACACCTGTCTTGCGCACTGCGTCTGGATCAGCGAAAAGGAAATCGCCCTTCTCCGGGAGAGGGACGCAAGAGTTCTCCACTGTCCCACGTCGAATCTGAAACTCGGTTCCGGAATCGCCCCGGTCCCCGAACTCCTCTCCCGGGGCGTCTCCGTATCGCTCGGCGCCGACGGGGCGCCGTGCAACAACACGCTCGACATCTTTCAGGAGATGCGACACGCTGCGCTCATCCAGAAACCCGTGCACGGCGCGCAGGCGATGGCGGCGGCTGTCGTCTTCGAGATGGCGACGCGCGGAGGGGCGCACGCGCTCGGGCTCGCGGCGGAAACGGGAAGCCTGGAGAAGGGCAGAAAAGCCGACGTCGTGCTTCTGGATCTGGGCCGTCTCTGGAATCCGGCGGACGAATCGAACCCGTACTCTGCGATCGTATACTCCGGCACGCCGGAAAACGTCCGGTACGTCATGATCGACGGCGCGTGGGTGTACAGGGACGGGGCGCACACGACGCTCCGGCCCGGCGCGATAGCCGTGAGCGCGAAGAAAGAGCTCCGGCTTCTTCTCGACCGCGTCCATTAACCCTTCCCCAACGATTCGGAAAGCCTCCCCTATGAAGCAGCTCGTGATTGCCACACACAACCGGGACAAGGCGCGAGAGATCACCGCGCTCCTCTCCGATATCGGCGTCGAAGTGCTCACGCTCGACGCATTTCCGCAGATCGGGGCGATCGTCGAAGACGCGGAAACGCTCGAAGGGAACGCCCTTCTCAAGGCGGTCGCCGTGCACAGCGTAACAGGCCTCCCTTCGCTCGGCGACGACACCGGGCTGGAAGTCCATTCGCTGTACGGGGAACCCGGGGTGTTTTCCTCACGCTACTCCGGTGAACACGCGACGTATGCGGAAAACGTCGCAAAGCTCATCGCCGCGATGAAGCATTTCCCCCCCAGGCGCCGTGGAGCCCGCTTCAGATGTGTCCTGTCATTCGTCGCCCCGGGGATGGAACCGCGGACCGTGGAAGGTGCATGCAGCGGGACAATCCTTGAAAAACAACGGGGAACCGGGGGGTTTGGCTACGACCCTGTATTCCTTCCGGAGGGATTTGATACTACCCTTGCGGAGATGGACCTGTCGGCCAAGAACAACATCAGCCACAGGGGGCGGGCGGTGCGACAAATGCTCCCGATTCTCAGGGAATACTTCAAATAGCGAACGGGGGGTTGAAGTTCCGTTCAATGATCGTTATCTTCTTGTTCAAAGATTTTAGCGATTCCCCACACGTTTTCTCGTGACTCCGATATTTCGACGAAGGAGGCTGGAGCCTTCCTGCGAATACAGGGCGGAAGGGATCATCTGGCGCCTTCATCCGGCCGCCGGGGGATTGATTCTCGGGGAAGAGCGGAATATCGAGTCCAGAACCGCCAGCTTTTTCTGCGTCAATCAATCGGGGACGCTCTGGAAAAGGAAGAACTTCGGCGAGAAGTGGTGGACCGGGATAGAGACTGTTCACCGCGGCGTCCTCTTCCTGTATGGGTTCGCGACGCCGGACATGCCGGGACGAAAAGGGATCACCGCGGTCGATTGTCTCACGGGTGAACTTCTCTGGGCAAATAAAGATCTGACGTTCATCGCCCCGGGGGGCAATACCGTGTACTTGTCGCAGGACGCGATCGGCGGCCCCGTCGTTACCGAGATCGATCACCGTACCGGTTCTCCGGTCAGGGAAGTGGGGCGCGGAAGCGATGCCGCGCGGCAGGTCCCCCGCGCAGGGGACGAACTTGACGATACAGAGTACCCGCAGGTTCTTTTGGATGATGATGCCTCTCCGCTTTCCGCTCTCGTCCGGAAACTTTCCGCTCCGGCGGCGACCGGTTGCCCGGTTGAATTTGAAGAACACGGACCGTTTCTCGTCGTCGTGTACCACCGGGGGCAGGGCGCCGGACGTGATGCACCGCCTCCCTATACCCGTGAGATGGACGTTGTCGATCGCGCGTCGGAGACACTGATGCTGCACCGCACGCTCGACGGGGGGCTTTCTGCGCCGGGGTACGGCTCGTTCCTGGTGCACGGCGGCGTCCTGTATTTCGTCCGTGAGCGGAAGACGCTGTCCGCGGTTCCGCTGCGTGCGACGCAATTCCACAGAGAGAGTACATGAAGATCAGTGTGAAACAGGTGGACGCCTTCACCGAATCCCCGCTCACCGGCAACCCGGCGGGGGTCGTGCAGAAGGCGGACGGCCTCTCCGACCGGCAGATGCAGATGATCGCCCGGGAGATGTCCGTTCCCGAAACCGCGTTCATACTTTCGCCGTCCATACCGGGCGCCGACCTGCGGATCCGATGGTTCACCCCCACGGTGGAGGTTCCGCTCTGCGGCCATGCCACCGTGGCAAGTTTCCACGCCCTTGCGGAAGACAACATGTACGGCATGGAGCTCCCGGGGGCCTATTCGTTCCGCCTGGAGACCAAGTCGGGGATACTTCCTGTGGAGGTGACGAAGACGCGCGATGAGACCGACGTCCTGTTCGGCCTGACGCTTCCGGAGTTCACGCGCGCGGGGCAGTACAAACTCGACATCATGCGGATTCTCAACATCACGCTCGAGGAATTCGAGAACCGGATGCCGATCGTCGTGGCGAATTACCTGTACGTCCCCATCCGGCGCCTGCACACGATCTTCTCGATGAAGCCCAACTTCTTCGCAATGTCGCAGTTTCTCAGCAACCGGAACCTGAGCGGCCTGTGCGTATTCACGACGGAGACGGTTGACAAGGGTTCTCATGTCCACTCCCGCTTCTTTGCACCGACGGTCGGTATCAACGAGGACCCGGTGACGGGATCCGCGAACGGTCCGCTCGGCGCGTACCTCTTCGAGCGCGGCGAGGTGACGCCGGTCGGCAACATCGCGACGATCATCGGCGAACAGGGGGACGTCATCGGGAGGAAGGGGCGGGTGACAATACGTCTCACTGTCCAGGGGACGCAGGTATCGGCTGTCCAGATCGGCGGCCGCGCGGTCACCGTCGTGGAGGGGGAATTGCTGCTCGATTGAAGTCCGCCTCCGCCCCGGGAAGTCCCCTTCGACGCACTCCGTGTACAGCGCTCCCCTGAAGGAATTCTCTATGACTCTCAATGCGCTCCTCTTTGCGCTGGTTGTCGTTGCGGCCCTCGCATTCTTCTTCAGGAATGTTCGCCGCCTCGTCGCGAGCCTTTCCCTTGGGAAGAAGGAGGACAGGTTCTCGGGAGTTCCGCAGAGACTGCGCCGCGTCCTCACGATTGCGTTCGGTCAGTCGAAGCTCCTGCGCGAGCCGCTCGCGGGGATACTCCATCTCCTGATTTTCTGGGGGTTCGTCGTCCTCCTTTCCGCGGTTCTCGAGTCGATGGGAGAAGGCCTCTTCCCCGGGTCGTCGTTCTCGTTCCTCGGTCCGCTGTACGGTCCGCTTCTCGTGCTCGTTGACCTTTTCGGCGCGCTCGTCGTCGTTGCCGTCGTCGTCTCCATCATCCGCCGCCTCGTTGCTCCCCCGCCGCGGCTGCGCGTCACCGGGCACGCAAAGTGGGACGCGGTATTCATCCTCGCGCTCATCCTTGTCGTTATGGTCACCATGTTCGGGCAGAACGCCGCCCGTATCGCTTCCGGCGTGCCGGGAGATGCGCGGTTCATCGCCGTACGGCTCGCGGGAATGATTCCGCCCGGAAGCGCCCGCGTCTGGTTCCTCGGCTTCTTCTGGGCGCATATGGCCTCCGTGCTCGGCTTCCTCAATTACCTCCCCTACTCCAAGCACCTCCACGTTCTCACGTCGATCCCCAACGTCTATTTCTCATCCCTGGCGCCGAAGGGGGCCCTGGCCCCGATTAACCTCGCCGATGAGACGCTCACGAAATACGGCGCGACGGATGTCGGGGATCTCTCGTGGAAACAGCTTCTGAACGGATACACGTGCACGGAATGCGGACGGTGCACGTCCGTGTGTCCGGCGAACACGACGGGGAAACTCCTTGACCCCAGGAAGATCATGGTCGATCTCCGGGCGCGGACAATGGAGATCGCCGCCGGGGCGGGAAGGCCCGCCGATGGAAGCGGGCCGGAGCCGGCGGGACGCCAGCTCCTCGACGGCTTCATTACGGAACAGGAGCTCTGGGCATGCACCACCTGCATGGCCTGCGTGCAGGAGTGTCCGGTCGCCATCGAGCACGTCGATACGATCGTCGACCTCAGGCGGGGGCTTGTTCTGAACGAATCACGATTCCCCGACGAGCTCAGGACGACGTTTGCGAACCTCGAGCGGAATTACACCCCCTGGGGATTTGGTCATTCCGGCCGCGCGGACTGGGCCGAGGGGATGAACATCCCCCGGATGGCGGACGTCGGGAAGGCGGACGTTCTCTTCTGGGTCGGCTGCGCGGGCTCGTACGACGCCCGCTACAGGAAGGTCACACAGGCGTTCGCCCGGCTGATGCAGAAGGCGGGGGTGAACTTTGCCATCCTCGGCGCCGAGGAAAAGTGCAACGGCGACGCCGCCCGGCGGATGGGGAACGAATACCTTGCACAGTCGCTCATCACTGAGAACGTGGCGACGCTCAACAGATACGGTGTGAAGAAGATCGTCGTCACGTGCCCCCATTGCATGCAATCGCTCGGCAAGGAGTACCGCCAGTTCGGGGGGGAGTATGACGTCGTCCATCACACGACGTTCATACAGGACCTCCTGGAATCCGGAAAGCTCGGCGACCCCGCGCGTGCCGGGGCCACGGTCACGTTTCACGATCCCTGCTATCTGGGCCGGTACAACGACGTATACGATCCTCCCCGGGATATACTCGACCGCCTGGGAACCCGCGTTGAAATGAAGAGAAACCGCGACAGGAGTTTCTGCTGCGGGGCGGGAGGCGGCCGGATGTGGATGGAGGAGAAGGAAGGGAAGCGGGTCAACCTGGAGAGGACCGAAGAAGCCCTCGCCACGGGGGCGGGCGTCATCGGCACGGGATGTCCCTTCTGCATGACGATGCTCACCGATGGGGTAAAAGAAAAAGACCCCTCCGGGGCGACGACGGTCAAAGACATTGCGGAGCTGGTGTTCGAATCTCTCTGAACCTAAAACACGAATTAATCAAGAAAGCGAGTTCTCTGTTGGCACTACCAATTTTCAAGAAAGTCTCGGCCTGGGTTAAATCCATCGTTGCACCCCCGAAGGTCCCGCCGATGTTGCCGACCAAGACGGGTCAATCTCTCAACGCCCGGCTGGGGGACCCCCCCTCGGGACGGCAGGGTCAATCCTCACCCGCGCGTCAGGGTCCGCAGCCCCGCGAGCGCGACCACCGGCGCCGGGGAGCGGTCCCCGGGCGCGAGCAACAGGTCAGGCCGCCGAGGCCCCCCCGGCCGCCGCGCGCTCCCCGACCCGGGCCCGGTGCTGGCCCCGCGTTCGTTCCCGAAGCCCCGCCCCAGCACCGCTGGGACCCTTCGGAATTCACCGTCACTCCGGAAGAAGGGAAGCTCAGGTTTCATGATCTCGATCTCTCCCCGGAGGTGATGCACGCGATCTATGAGCTCGGGTTCCATTACTGCACGCCGATACAGGCGGGCATACTTTCAAAAACTCTCTCCGGGCTCGACGCTACCGGGCGCGCGCAGACCGGGACGGGAAAGACGGCCGCATTCCTGATCACGATACTGACGCAATTCAGCAGGAGGCCGGCCTCCGAGCCGAGGAAGAAGGGGACGCCCCGCGCGCTCATACTCGCGCCCACCCGTGAACTTGTTCTGCAGATTGAAAAGGACGCAAAAGGGCTGGGAAAATACACGCGCACCAAGACGATGGCGGTGTTCGGGGGAATGGACTACGTCAAGCAGAAGAGGATGCTCACCGAAGGGTCCATCGATATCGTGGCGGCCACGCCCGGACGCCTCCTTGACTACAAGCGGAAAGGGGACATCGACCTGAGCCAGGTGGAGATCCTCGTCATCGACGAGGCGGACCGTATGCTGGACATGGGGTTCATTCCCGACGTCCGGAGGATCATCGAGAGCACGATGCCGAAGGGGAAGAGGCAGACAATGTTTTTCAGCGCGACGCTCACCCCCGAGGTGAACCGCCTTGCGGTCTCGTGGACAAAGGACGCGGTACATATCGACGTCACGCCGCCGCAGGAGATGACGCTGGCGGCGATCGACCAGGTCGTGTATATCACCACCAACGACGAAAAATTCACCCTTCTCTACAACGTGATAACGCAGTTCAACCTCGAGCGCGTCATGGTCTTTGCAAACAGGCGCGACGAGACGCAGACGCTCAAAGACCGGCTGGCGGCACACGACATCAGCTGCGGGCTCCTTTCCGGGGACGTCTCGCAGGAGCAGCGGCTCAGGACGCTCGAGGCATTCCGGGGTGGGAAGATCAAGGTTCTTGTCGCGACTGACGTCGCTGCGCGCGGACTGCATATCGAAGGCGTCAGCCACGTCATCAATTACATGCTGCCGATGGATCCGCAGGACTACGTCCACCGGATCGGCCGGACCGGCCGTGCGGGCGCGACGGGGACGTCGGTGAGTTTTGCGACAGAAACCGAAGCGTACGAAATCCCCGCGATCGAGTCGTTCATCGGCAGGTCGCTTCGCGCGATCACTCCGGAGCCGGCGCTTCTTGCGGCGCCCCCGACCCCGTCGGCGATGCCGGTGCGCGAGCACCGGAGGCCTCCCGGGCGGAGCGGGCGTCCGGGGGGGAGCGGCGGCGGACGCCCCCGTAACCGCGGCCCGCGCCGCGGCGGCCCCGGCGGCCGGCGGCCGGGGTGATCCTCTTCCCGGTTCGGGAACCGGCTCCCCCTTCGCCGGTAAAGATTTCGTCGCAGTGCTTGAAACTGTTCACAGGTTCGGACGGTATACATGATGAATAGCTGGACGATGCGTCTGATCATTGCGAACGTGGGCGTCTACGTCCTGACCCTCGCGGCACCGGGGCTCATGGACGCCATGCTCCTCGTCCCTGCGTATGCGCTCATGCGTCCCTGGACGCTCGTGACGTACATGTTCCTGCACGCCAGCCCGAGCCACATCCTGTTCAACATGCTGGGGCTCTATTTCTTCGGGCCCCGCGTCGAGCTGGAACTCGGCGGCGTGCGCTTCCTCTGGCTGTATTTCATAAGCGGGCTGATGGGCGGGGTGCTCTCGTTTTTCTTCACCCCCTTCGTGGCGATCGTCGGCGCCTCGGGGGCGATTTACGGCGTCTTCCTCGCGTACGCGTATTTCTGGCCCCGCGACAGGATATTCATATGGGGACTCGTCCCCGTCGAGGCGCGGTGGCTCGTCGTCGGCATGACCGCGCTTTCCCTCTTCGGCGGATTCGGGAGCGGCGGGGGGATCGCGCACTTTGCCCATCTCGGGGGATTTGTCGGCGCGTATATTTACCTGAAACTCATCGACAGGCGCATACACCGCGCGCAGCTCACGGCCGTCCCCGCACCCGTCGTCGTGTCGCGAGGCGCCGTGGACCGCTGGGCGAAGATCGACAGGGCGAAGCTTCACGAAGTGAACAGGGACGAGCTTGACAGGATCCGGATGAAAATCTCGACGGACGGCGTCGAAAGCCTGAACCAGCAGGAAATCCTGTTCCTGGACCGCTTCAGCGAAGGACTGTGATCGCCGGAATACATCCCCTCATCCGCAACGGAGCACAAACGGAGACACTCTATGAAACCTATCGCCGCAGGCCTCTGCCTGCTCTGCGCAGTTCTCGCCGGGGGTCCGGCGATGTCTGAGACCATTTTCCCCTACAAAGTCCATACCGCCGTCCTTCCGAACGGACTGAAGGTGATCATGATCCCGATGGATGCGCCGGGACTCGTCGCCTACTACTCGGTCGTCCGCACGGGGAGCAGGGACGAGATCGAGCCCGGCAGGTCGGGCTACGCGCATTTCTTCGAGCACATGATGTTCCACGGAACGAAGAAGTATCCGGGACCCGTGTATGACAGCATCGTGACGTCGATCGGCGCGAGCGCCAACGCGTTCACCTCGGATGACATCACCGCCTATCATCTGAATTTCGCCGCGGAGAACCTGGAGAAGGTGATCGAGGTGGAGAGCGACAGGTTCCAGAACCTTTCCTACGACCTCCCCGGCTTCCAGACCGAGTCGGGTGCGATCTACGGGGAATACCGGAAGGGAGTGACGAACCCCTACGAAGTTCTTGATGAAAAGATGCGCGACATGGCATTCGACGTGCATACGTACAAGCACACGACGATCGGGTACGAGCGCGACATCAAGGCCATGCCCGACGGCTACGAGTACAGCATCGGGTTCTTCAAACGGTTTTATCGTCCCGAGAACGTCGTCCTCGTCATCGTCGGGGACATCAGGCCGGACGCGGTCCTGAATCTCGTCAGGAAATATTACAGCGGGTGGGAGAAGGGATACACGCCGTCCGACGTCCGTCAGGAGCCCCCGCAGACCGCGGAGCGCTCCGGCACCGTCTCCTATCCCGGGAAAACGCTCCCGATCCTCGAGATGGCCTACAAGGGAGATGCGTTCGATCCTGCAAGCACCGAATTCGCCGCGGCCACGGTCTTCGGCGATCTTGCGTTTGGGGAGACGAGCGACATTTACAAGAAGCTCTACATCCAGGAGCAGCGGGTCGACGCGATCGGTGCGGACATCCCCATGAATCGGGACATGCCCCTCTTTGATATCTCGGCGAGAGTCAAGAAAGAGGAGGACGTCCCCGCGGTCCGGCAGGAGATCGAGAAGACGATCGCCTCGTTCCAGTCGACGCCGGTGGACGCCGGCAGGCTTGCGGGAGTCAAGAAGAGGCGCCGCTATGAATTCCTGATGAACCTCGACACTCCGGACAGGGTGGCGGGCCACCTGGCCTATGTCGTGGCGATCACCGGGGGGATAGACGCGGTGGACGCATACTACGCGACGCTGGCGAAAGTGACGCCGGAGGACATCATGAACGCGGCAAAGAAATACTTCACACCGGAACGCCGGACCGTCATGGTCCTGAAAGGAGCCGCGCAATGAAAACCCTTATCCTCGCGGCGGCCTGTGCGTGCCTGACGATCATATTCATGACCATCGGAGAAGCAAGCGTGAAGACCGACAACTCCGTTCTCGTCCCTGTGAAAAACGACCCGACTGTCTGCTTCCGGATCTGGTTCAAGGTCGGATCGCAGAACGATCCCGAAGGGAAGGAGGGGCTGGCGGCGATCACCGCGGCGATGCTCACGGACGCCTCGACGCTCAAGAACAGCTACGAACAGATCCTCGACAGGCTCTACCCGCTTGCCGCGGCCTACGACGCGACGGTCTCGCCGGAGATGACGGTCATCTACGGCCGTGTCCACAGGGACAACCTCGCGGACTATTACCCGCTGTTCCTCGACGCGATGACCGCTCCGGCCTTTGCACAGCAGGACCTCGACCGGATCAAGAGCAACACGCTGAATTATCTCGAAAACACGCTCCGCTATTCGAGCGACGAGGATCTGGGAAAAGCGGTCCTGTACAACGACGTATTCGCCGGGACACCGTACGGGCACATCACCTCCGGGCTTGTCTCGAGCGTCCGGAATATCACGCTCGATGACGTGCGCAGCTTCTACAGGATCTATTACACGCAGGACAATCTTGTCATCGGTCTCGGCGGGGGATATGACGCGTCGCTCCTGGGACGGCTGAAGAGCGACCTGGCGAAGCTTCCGTCGGGGGTACCGCATCCTGTTTCCCGGCCTGCGCCCGCGCCCGTGAAGGGTTTCCGGGCGACGATCGTTGAGAAGGACGCGCCCGCAACGGCGATAAGCATGGGCGTCCCGATCGATATCCTGCGGGGGAGCAAGGACTGGTACGCGCTGGCCCTCGCGAACTCCTGGCTCGGAGAACACAGGAATTCCAGCAGTCACCTGTACCAGGTCATCCGGGAGGAGCGCGGCCTGAACTACGGCGACTACTCCTATATCGAGAGCTTTCCGGAAGGAGGGAGGCGCACGGTGCCGCCGCAGAATGTGTGCAGGCGTGTGCAGTTATTCGAGATCTGGATCAGACCGGTCCCTCCCGAAGCCGGTCACTTCGCCCTCCGCGCCGCGCTCAGGGAGTACAATCACTTCGTGGAGCATGGCCTGACGAAGGAACAGTTCTCGCTCACGAGGAATTTCTTGAGGAACTACGTTCTCAATTACGCGCCCACCACGATGGCGCGTCTCGGCTATGCGATGGACGACAGGTTCTACGGGATCAGCGGGAGCCATCTCGCGCAGTTCCGCGCGGCGATGAAGAAGCTGACGCTTGCCGACGTCAACAGGGCGATTAAGAAACACCTGCACTACGGCGACATGAATATCGCGGTGGTGGCGAAGGATGCAAAGACGTTTCGCGATGAGCTGGCGAACGATATCCCGAGCCCGATAACGTACAGAACGAAAAAACCGGAGTCGGTCCTCAAGGAAGACAGGGAGATCGCGGTTTTCCCGGTGAAGCTCGATCCGGCGAACATCACGGTGGTTCCGGTCACGGAGGTCTTCAGGTAGCCGTCGACCGCTTCCAGTAGAAGTAGAACGGCAGACCGGCGAGCAGGAGGAGCAGACCCACGAACGAATCCGAGGTCTGGTTCACCAGGGTATTGATGACGAACCATGTGGCCACGCCGGTGAAGAGCAGCGGCACCGCCGGGTACCCGGGGACCCGGTAGGCGGGATTGGCCGCGGGGCGCTTCCGGCGCATGATGAATATCCCGGCCGCGCCCAGGGCGTAGAATATCCATGCGGCGAATATCACGTACGTGAATATCTGGTCGTACGTCCCGGTAAGCGTCAGGAGGGACGCCCAGGCGGCCTGGATGACGAGCGATCGGGACGGGGTCCGGAACTTCGGGTGCACCGTCCCCATCTGCCGGAAGAACATCCTGTCTTTCGCCATCGCGTAATACACGCGCGCGGTCGTCATCGACGTGGCGTTCACCGTGCCGAACGTTGAGATCATCACCGCGGCGGCGATAAACGCCCCGCCGTACCCCGGGAATACCCTCTCCATCATGTCCGCCGCGACAAGCTTCGATTGCGCCATCTCGCCGATGGGAAGAATGTAGAGGTAAGCGAGGTTTGCCAGGACGTAGATGGCGATCACCAGTGCGGTCCCCAGGATCAGCGCCCGGGGGATGTTCCGCTGCGGATCCTTCACTTCCCCCGCAAGGTACGTGAGGCTGTTCCAGCCGTCGTACGACCAGAGGGTCGCCACCATCGCGATGCCGATCGCGCCGGCGAGATCCCCCGATGAAGGTGTCCCCCCGAGCGGAAAGAAATGCGCCACGCTCCCCTTCCCGACGGCGAACCCCAGGACGATGATCGCGCCGATCGCTGCGACCTTCAATGACGTGAACAGAACCTGGAGGAAACCTCCGCGCTGCACGCCGGTGTAGTTCACTGCCGCCACCGTCACGATGGCACCGATGGCGACCATTTTCACGCCGATGTCGGCAAGCGGCGCGATGTTGCCGACGAGGGGGAGCTTCCATGCTTCGAGCGCGGGGCTCAGGTGGGGGAGGCTGACGAAGTAGCCGAAGTAGCGGGCGAACGCGACGGCGATCGCGGCGATGGACCCGGTCTGGTACACGATGAACGTGCACCAGCCGTAGAGGAACGCCAGCCAGTCGCCGTAAAGGACGCGGAAGAAGACGTACTGTCCTCCCGGCTCGGCGATCTCGCTGGCGATCTCGGCGTTCGTCAGCGCACCGGCGAGCGTCAGGAGACCGGTCAGGACCCAGACGGCGATCATGATGCCGGGGATCTGAACGACCGCCGCTACCCGCTGGGGCGTCAGGAATATTCCCGACCCGATCACTGACCCGATGACGACCGCCGCGGCGGAATACGGGCCGAGCCTGCGGGAGAGTGTCTCTGGGGTCTCTATTTTCACGCGCTATGTGGGAAAGTCACTCAGGCAACAGCGGTCGTATCCTCCGGGGCGGAGGGGAACCGGCTTCTCATCTGAACCCCGGGCAATCGTACTCCAGTTCCCTCACGCGGAATCGCGCGTACGGAAAGTCTCCGCGGGGTGTATGCCAGATCGCTTCCCCGTAAGAGGCGACGCGCACCCCCCTGAAGTCACTGTACTGGCCCACGGGAGTGCTCCACCCGTATTTGTTGTAGACGGAACCGTCCGTCGACTGGTATCTGTCCTCCGAGTGGAACCCGATCAGCTCCCCCTGCCGGTTGAAATACAGCTCCGCGCGTATCGTGATCCCCGACGTGCTGAACTTGGCGCGGACAACGAGCGGGGCGAGCGAATCCCATTGAATGCTGTCGCTGACGAGCGTTGCCGGGGCCAGCAGGCACATGTCGTTGAAGAGCGTCACGGTCTCCCCCTGGTTCATTTCGGGTCCCTTCGCATCGACAACCTGGAAGAGTGAGGCGGCCTTTATCCGCATCGTGGCGGATCCCCGCCGGTAGATATGCAGCCCGTCGATGGGGATGCCGAACATGCTCGAGCTGATGGAGAACATCCGCTCCGGTGCGTCAAAGAAGTCATACTGGTCGGCCCTGATATCCACCCACTTCCCCCCGAAATCGAGCCTCATCTCCCCCTCCAGCGATGCGCGGACATTCCGCGGCACGGACTTTCCAATCACGCCGGCTCCCCGCAGGTATTCCCGTACGATCACCGGGAGACGCGCCAGATCCTCCTCGCGGACGGTCGGTGGTGATGCCGTGCGCAGGAGGGAGTGTTCGACTTCCCGCCGGTATGTGTTGCGGAAGCTTGAGGGGAGCGCGTTCATGACTGCGACGACGAGCGGGACGAGAACGATGAGATTTGCCGCGGTGCCGAACTTCGCGTCGCGCCATGACAGGACGATGAGGGCCTGGGAGAGAACGAGAGCCGGGATGCACGGAACCCACCATGAATCGCTGGAGAGGCCGAACAGAAACCCTGTTGCGGTATACAGGACCGCCGCGGCCAGCCAGAGCAATCCCGTCCCCCTTGAAACCGGGACTTTCAACTGGCTGAGGGTTGCGAGCCCGAAACCCTTTGCGAATCCCATCAGGTGAATCAGACCGTGGGCGGCGAGAAGTATGGTGAAGAAAATTCTCATTGAATCGATCTCCTGCAAAAGCTTCGCCGGACCGGTGAATCCGACGCTTACTTCTGATTCTCCGCAATCGACCAGTGGGCGTTGCGGAGGCGCCACCCCGCCGGAGTCTGCTCCGCAACGGCCGTGAAGTACCCTGCGAATGTCATGGGATTCCCCTTCACGTCCGTCAGATCCTCGCGAAACGCAGCCCCCGCGGCTGCATAGCGTGGGGTCAGCGAATCAATCCGGACGTCGCTCCATGTCAGCGTGATCTGGCGGATCCCGGCCGCAAACTGACGCACGCCTGCAACCGCCGAATCGAGATTCGGAAAAGCGAGCTTCCCCTGGTTCGCCATGGAGAAATGCCCCGAAGAATCGAAATGCCGGAGCCATGCGGTCGGGCCCTCCGCGGTCACCTCATGCGCGATCGAATCCATCAGCATACGCACCGGCACGCGCACTTCGCCGGCCTGTGTCGCCTCCGGCGGGGGAGAATCGCTCTGCCGGCATCCGGGGATCATGCAAAGAATAAGGGGGGCAAGAGCAAGGATGGTTCTCATGTGGGGACCTCCGGCTGTGGGACCTGTGCGGGAAGAAATCTCTTCAGGCATTCAAGACTCCATAATCTCATTGTCACGCATCCCGGCTCACGTGCCGGGACGCATCAGACCATCCCGTCGAGCTTGAAGAGGTTGAGCGCCGGGAGGAATATGAGATAGAGGAGCCACATCGCGGCGCCGACAGTCAGGGGAATGGAGAGGTTGTCGTCAAGCCCGATCGCGGATGCCTCCACGACGGTCGCGAGAAACGCCGCTGCCGCTCCGATGACGTATTCCGCCGCGGAGTATTCCACCTTCGGGGCGACCGCGACGACGAGAAGCCCGCTCAGGAAGAAAGCGCTCGCCCCCTCCAGGCTCTTGCTCATGAAGCGGTGGCGGCCGTACCGCCTCCCGATGAGCGCCGCGCTGGTGTCGGAGATGATGAGGACGGCGATTGCGGTGATGGCGATGACCTTGGGAAAGAAGACGACGAGAAGCGTTGCGGCCAGGAGCACGTACGTGGCGCCGTTGAGCCGGCGTCCGCGCTCGTTCTGTTCGTGCGAGCGGAGCAGGAATCCGAACCACGTCGTATAAATGCGGCCGACGGCGGGGATGAAAAGCCGGCAGATATCGGAGAGGCCGAACAGGAGCAAAAGCGGAACAAGGATCCCGAGCGCCGTCGATTTCGGGATGAAGTAATAGACCACCGGGATCAGGAGCGAAAAAAGATGGATCCCCTTCCGGATGAACTCGGTCCCGTAGCTCTCCTCGACGCTCGGCGGAAGACTCATTTCCTGGGGGGGCGGCCGTCGGCCGCGGGAGCGGGCTGTTTCCCCGGGGCGGACTCCCCGTTCCCCCTCTTTTCCACCGGCGGCAGCTGCTCGCCCCTGATGATCGCGTCGATTTCCACTCCCTCGAGGATCTCCCTCTCGAGGAGCGCGGCGGCGAGGCGGTGCAGCGTCTCCAGGTTCTCGTTCAGGATCTTCTCCGCCCGCTTCATCCCGTTGGTAACGATCTTCTTGATCTCCTCGTCGATCGAGATCGCGGTGTCTTCGCTGTAGTTCCGGTTGCGCGTGATCTGGCGGCCCAGGAAGATCTCCTCGTCGCGCGCGCCGTAGGTGAGGGGACCGAGCTTGTCGCTCATCCCCCACTCGCATACCATCTTCCGGGCGAGTTCGGTGGCGCGTTCGATGTCGTTCCCGGCGCCGGTCGTCAGCTCTTTGAATATGAGCCGCTCCGCGGCCCTCCCCCCGAGCGCGTACGTGATCATCGCCTCGAGGTATCCCTTCGAGTACGTATGCTTCTCGTCGATGGGAAGATACGTCGTCAGCCCGAGCGCGCGCCCGCGCGGGATGATCGTCACCTTGTGAACCGGGTCGGCCTCGGGAAGCATGCGGGCGACGAGGACGTGTCCGATTTCGTGATAGGAGGTGACCTTCTTTTCCTTCTCCGAGATGATGAGGCTCTTCCGCTCCATCCCCATCATCACCTTGTCTTTCGCTTCCTCGAAGTGGTGCATGGTGACGGCCTTGTCGTTCTGCCGCGCGGCTAGGAGCGCCGCCTCGTTCACCAGGTTCGCCAGTTCGGCGCCGGCGAGTCCCGGCGTCCCCTTGGCGAGCGTTTCGAGAATCACGTCGTCGGCCAGCGGGATGTTCTTCGTGTGGACGCGGAGGATCCCTTCGCGCCCTTTCACGTCCGGCCTGTCGACGACGACCTGCCGGTCGAACCGTCCCGGCCGCATGAGCGCGGGATCAAGGACGTCCGGCCTGTTCGTGGCGGCGATGATGATGACGCCGCTGTTCTGCTCGAACCCGTCCATCTCGACGAGGAGCTGGTTGAGCGTCTGCTCCCGCTCGTCGTGCCCGCCGCCGAGACCCGCGCCGCGGTGGCGCCCCACCGCGTCGATCTCGTCGATGAAGATGATGCAGGGGGCGCTCTTCTTCCCCTGTTCGAACAGGTCGCGCACCCGGCTTGCCCCGACGCCGACGAACATCTCCACGAAGTCCGCGCCGGAGATCGAAAAGAAGGGGACACCCGCCTCGCCCGCCACGGCACGCGCAAGAAGCGTCTTGCCGGTCCCCGGGGGCCCCAGAAGAAGCACGCCGCGCGGGATCTTCCCCCCGAGCTTCTGGAACTTCGTCGGCTCCTTGAGGAACTCGATGATCTCCGCGAGCTCGATCTTCGCCTCGTCGGCGCCGGCCACGTCAAGGAACGTCACCTTCGACGAACCTTCGGTCAGCATCTTCGCGCGGCTCTTGCCGAAGGAGAATATCCCCCGGGGTCCCGCGCCGCCCTGCATGCGCCGCATGATGATGAGCCACACGACGAGAAGGAGAACCCAGGGAAGCGCGCTCACGAGCGCGTTGATCCAGGCGTTGTCCTCCTTGACGACGGTGAACTTCACCTGTTTGTCGTTCCACTGCTTCAGCACCTCGCTGTCGAGGATGGGGAGCGTCAGCGAGAACCGCGTGACGCTGATCTCCTTCCCGCCCCGGTTGAGCCGTGTCGGTTCCCTGAGCGTCCCGTGGAAATCGAAATTCGTGAGCTCGGACTTCTTGACCGTCGCCTCTGCGATCAGTCCCTTGTCGAGGAATGACTCGTACTCGTTGTAGGAGACTTCCGTCTCCGTCCCTTCGGTCCCCTTGAACAGCGTCATCACGACAAAAACGAGAAGGATGATCGCCGACCAGCTGATGACGACCTTCAGAACCTTGTTCCAGTTGAAATCGTCGTCCTGCCGGAATTGCTGCCCGGGGCGCTTCCCCTTCTGCTGGGGCCGGAACGGGCGTCGTTTGTCAGGCTCGTTGTTCCTGCGGTTCCCGTCCTGGCTTCCTTTTTCGTCCATCGTCCTGCATTGCTCCTCTCTTACTACGTTCCCGTCTTTGCGCGGGGCGGCTTTGCATGCAATCGGTAGATCGCCCTCAGGTTGCGCTCGCGCTGCGCGTAATCGAGCCCGTACCCGATGACGAAATCGGACGGTATCCTGAAGCCGATATAGTCGACGTGTGTCCCCGGTTTCACGGAGTCCGTCTTGAATAAGAGTGTAACAACCTTCAGGGAGCGGGGGTTCTGCGGCTCGATCAGGTGGCGGATATACTCCACAGAAAGCCCCGTATCCACGATATCTTCCACGATGATGATATCCCGCCCCTCCACCTGGCAGTTCAGGTCCTTCAGGAGGCGGACGTCCCCGGAACTTATCTTCGCGTCGCCGTAACTCGAGAGCTTCAGGAAGTCGACCTCGCACTCGATCGTGACTTCCCGGATCAGGTCGGCGAAGAATATGAACGATCCGTTCAGTATGCCGATGAACACCGGCGTCTTTCCCCGGTGGTCCTTATTGATGCTCCTCGCCAGCCGCCTGACGGCCGCCTTGATTCGCCGTTCGCTTATCATCTCGACGAACCGGTCGCCGTTCACCGTGATCTGGGGCGCCATGTCACCTGTCAGCGGGTGATCGAAATTCCAACCTCAGGACCCGGCGGGTCGCCGGGGTGATTTTGAACCTGTCGTCAAGCCTCATCCCGCACACCCAGACCACCTCGCCGCCTGCGGTGAGGAGGACGGGGATGCGGTGCTTTCTCTCGAGCGGAATCCGCTCATCGACGAAAAAATCGCTCAGCTTCTTCCTGCCGGACATGCCCAGGGGCGTGAAGGAATCACCCTCGCGCCAGCTCCTGAGCGTGAGCCCGTCCAGTCCCGTCCGATCGGCGTCCGCGAATTCCGTCTCCCTCCCCGCGGAGGGTTCGCGTGCGGCGACAAGAGCGGAGCTGAACCGGAATCCCCCGACCGCATATTCCCGCCCGGTATCCACGGAGATCGAAAATCCCTCCGCCTCCGCGTGGCGCCGAATCAGTATCTCGGAGCGGTCCCTCACCGCCTCCGTCCGACCGTGGACCGTCACGACGGTCCCCGGTTCGTTCTCCAGGAGTCCCAGCACCGCTGCCACTCTCTCGCTTCCCGGGCGTTCGCCCGAAATCTCCTCCACCGCCGCGAGTATCGCGTGCTGTCGCAGGATGAGTGGCTCTTCCATGAGTCCGGGGATCGAAAGCCGGAGCCCGCCGGCGCTCCGGCCGGCCGTGCACGCCTCCAGGACCCTCCCCGTCTCCTCCTTGAGATACGCAGCAAGAGCGCGAAAATTGTCTCCCGAACGGTTGATATTCGCAACCACCGAAGGGGAGACCAGTTCCTTCAACAGCGGGAGGACGTGGTGTCGGACGGCGTTGCGGGTGTAGCCGTCCTTCGCGTTGGATGAATCAGTGCGGAACGGGATATGCTCGTTCCGCGCGTATTCCTCGATTTCCTCCCGATCCGCGAACAGGAGGGGCCTGATAATCCCCTCCCGCTCGACGGGGATTCCGGACATCCCCTGAACTCCCGTCCCCCGGAACAGGTGGAGGAGGATGGTCTCCGCATTGTCGTCAGCGTGGTGGGCCGTGGCGATCCGCCCCGCGCCCTTCCGGAGACCGTTGAGGAAGGCATACCGGAGATCGCGGGCCGCCTCCTGGATGCCGACGCCGCGCCGTTTCGATTCCCCGGCCGTGTCCGCGCGTCCCGCGCGGAACGTGATGCCGTATGCGCGCGCGCGTTCGCCTGCAAATGCCTCGTCGTCGTCCGATTCCTCCCCGCGGAGGCCGTGGTTGAAGTGACCGGCGATCAGTGTCAGGCCCCGCTCCTTCGAGAACAGGTCGAGAAGAACCATCGAATCGACGCCGCCGCTCACCGCCACCACGATGGTGTCCTTCTCTCCGAACAGTCCGTTCGCGCGGCTGAATTCCCTGAATCGGGAAGAAAGTGTATTCGGGGAGAGCATGGCGGCACCGTCCGACCGTGGTAGCGGGAGAGGGATTCGAACCCCCGACACACGGATTATGATTCCGTTGCTCTAACCAGCTGAGCTATCCCGCCAAGTTCAGCCAAGATACGCTTTTGGCGCCTAAAGAGCAACAAAAGCGCGGGCTCCCGCCGGTGCGCGTTTCATTGTAGTTCGGAAAGAAAAAGGATATATTTCTCACAATCACGACGGAATTGCGGGAGATGAACCGTAAAGACTCTCTGCTGTACCAGAACGCGAGGTTCTACGAGGCATTCGAACGCTCCAGCATCGAAATGATGGAGGAGATCTGGTCCGGGTCTTCCGCCGTGCGTTGTATCCACCCCGGATGGAGCATCGTCGAGGGGCGGCACGCGGTGCTTGAGAGCTGGCAGAGGATATTCGAGGGTGACGTCCACATGAAAGTCACCCTGAGGAACGTCCGTGCGGACGTCTACGGGACCATAGGGATTGTCGTCCTTCAGGAGGAAGTCCTCTATACGACGGGGAAGCTTTCAAACACCGGTGCCGTCATGGCGACGAACATATTCGAGTACAACGGAAAGGACTGGAAGCTCATCCACCACCATGGTTCCCCTACCGTGGTCCTGGAGGAACAGGAGGGGGAGAATTTCCGCTTCAACTGACATCGCGGGGGCGTTCGCCTGGTGCGAACGGCTCGCGCGCACCCACTACGAGAATTTCCCCGTCGCCTCGCTCTTCATTCCCGCTGACAAGCGTCCCTATGTCTCGGCCGTCTACGCGTTCGCACGGATTGCCGACGATTTCGCCGACGAGGGGGACGACCCCCCCTCCGTCAGGCTCAGGAACCTTGACGGGTGGCAGGCAAATCTCGACGACGCATACCGGGGCAAGGCGGACCATCCCGCCTTCATCGCCGTCCGGGAGACCGCGGAACGGACCGGCATCCCGAAATCCCTCTTCGCCGATCTCCTGAGCGCATTCCGCATGGACGTGACCAAAAAACGTTATCGCTCGACGGCCGAACTCCTTCAATACTGCACATATTCCGCAAATCCGGTCGGGAGAATCGTCCTGCAGATATTCGACGGGGCAAATCCGCGCTCGTTCGGGCACTCCGACATGATCTGCACAGGCCTCCAGCTTGCGAATTTCGCCCAGGATCTCTCCGTCGACTGGTCCCGGGGGCGCCTGTACGTCCCGCTTGACGATCTGGAGCGTTTTGGTTATACTGAAGATGATTTGCAGAAGGGGACGGTCGATCGGCGCTTCATGGACGTCATGAAGATTCAGGTCGAGCGTGCCCGCGCACTCCTCGTCAACGGGGCACCCCTCGTGGGGGAGGCGCCGCGGGCGATCCGGTTCGAACTCGCGCTGACCGTGCGTGGAGGACTGGCCATACTGAAGAAGGTCGAACAGACCGGGTTCGATGTCCTCCACCGGAGGCCCGTCATCTCCCTCCTGGAGAAGGGCCGCATCGTTGTCATGGCGATCGCACACAGGGACGCATGGAATCCACGGCCTCCGCAATAACGAAAAGCAGCAACACCAGCTTCTATTATTCCTTCTCGCTCCTGCCGCGACAGAAGCGGGAGGCGATCCATGCCGTGTACGCGTTCTGCCGGTATACCGACGACATCGTGGACGAGGGAACCGACGAGCACACCAGGGTCGTCCGTCTCCGGCGCTGGCGCATGGAACTCGGCCGCGCGCTGCGGGGCACCTCCCCGTACGTGATCCTGAACCAGCTGAGCGCCACCGCCCGCAAGTTCAACATCCCGGTCGACCATTTCTATGACCTGATCCGGGGGATGGAAATGGACCTGAGCAAGACGCGCTACGAGACGTTCGAGGAGCTCCACCGCTACTGCTACCTTGTCGCATCATCCGTGGGACTCATGTGCCGGCAGATCTTCGGATACCGGAACGACTCGACGCGCGACTACGCCGTCAACCTCGGCGTCGCACTCCAGCTCACGAACATCCTCCGCGACATCAAAGAAGACGCGAAGAGGGGACGGATATACCTCCCCGGCGAAGACCTCCGGAGGTTCGGCTACACCGAGGAGGATCTTCTCGCATGCCGGTACACGCCGGAGTTCGTGAACCTGATGCGTTTTGAGTGCGACCGCGCCAGCAAGTACTTCGACATCGCGCGCGCGGCGCTCGGGAACGAGGACAAGAGGTTCTTCTTCGCGGCGCGGATCATGTGGTCGATCTACGCCCACACGCTCCGGCGGATCATGCGTTCCAACTACAACGTCTTCGAACGGCGGATCTCCGTCCCCGGTCTTCTCAAGGTCCTCATCACGTTCCGGTACTGGCTCAGCAACACGCTGAAATACTCCTGGCTCGGCCGTTCGTGGCATCCCGGCAATCCCAGCCCCCAGACAGAGTGACCCCCGTTGTCGTCGTCGGCGGAGGCCTCAGCGGGCTTGCCGCCGCCGTCAGTCTCTCCTCACGCCGGATCCCGGTCATCCTCCTCGAACAGCGCAAGTCCCCCGGGGGACGCGCCTACTCGTTTGTCGACTTGTCCACGGGTACCGTGATCGACAACGGGCAGCACGTGCTGATCGCCGGGTACTCCCGGACCATGGAATTCCTCGGGACGATCGGTTCCCGCGGGCTTGTTGCCGTCCAGCCGGTCCCGGAACTTCTCTTCCATCATCCGGAACGGGGGTTCTGTTCGTTCCGCCTCCCGAACCTCCCCTCCCCCCTCCACCTCCTGGCCGGCGTAATCTCGTCAGGGCTCTTCTCCCCGGCGGACAAGCTTCGCATGCTGCGGGCGGGGCTCGCGCTCCGGTCTTCCCCGCGTGCGGATGAGATCGGGGAGACCGTCGAATCGTGGCTCGATGCGCTCGGACAATCTGCGGAAACGAAGCGCTCATTCTGGGAGCCGCTCGCCGTCGCCGTCATGAATGAACATATCGGGACCGCCTCCTCCCTCGTCTTCCTCCATGCGGTCCGCACCGCGTTCCTCTCCGGCGCGCGCGGGTCCGCCCTCGCCATCCCGACGGTCGGACTGAGCGAGCTGTATGTTGACCCTGCGCGGGCCTGCATCGAACGGCGCGGGGGAGTTGTCCGCTGCGGCGCCGACGTCACGGAAAGCATTGCGGAGGGGGGGAAGATCTCCGGCGTCCGGCTCAGGGGAGGGGAGACGATCGGGTGCTCGGCCGTGATCCTTGCCGTCCCCTCGTACCGGGCCGCGGGTCTTCTTCCGGACGCGCTCCGCGGGTCGGGGTTCCTCGCCCGCGCCTCGTCGATTCCGCTTTCGCCTATCGTGTCGGTGCATCTCTGGTTCGCGGACGATGTGATGCCGCAGGAGGTCCTGGGTATCGTCGGCCGGCGCATCCAGTGGGTCTTCAACCGGAGAAAGATCAGCCGCGAGAAGGGAGCCGGGGGACATCTCTCCGTCGTCATCAGCGCCGCCCGGGAGTATGTGGGGATGGAAAATGACGATCTCACGCGCATCGCTCTGGAGGACCTCCGCTCGGTCTTCGGCGCGGCGGCGGGTCATGCGACGCACGCCGTCGTGATCCGGGAGAAGAGAGCGACGTTCTCCTGCGCGCCGGACGTCGGGCCCCTTCGGCCCGGATCCGTGACGCCGCTTCCCAACCTCTTCGTTGCCGGCGACTGGACCGACACCGGATATCCCGCCACGATCGAGGGGGCGATCGTGAGCGGACAGCGATGCGCGGATCTCGCGGCGGGACTCGTCGCCGGAGTCCCCGGCGGCGCAGCGTGACGCTTCCGTCTTTTTGCTTTTCTCCGCCCCAATCGCCATATTGCACGCATGCTGAAAGACAAGATTGTCCTTCTCGTGGACGACGAGCCCTCGATACTTCGTGCGACGAGCACGGGGCTGAAAAACCGGGGCTTCAATGTCCATACCGTTGACGGCGCGGACGAGGCGCTCAGGGAGATCCACAAGCTCAATCCGAGCATCGTCGTCTCCGATCTCGTCATGCCCGGCACGAACGGATTCGAGCTCTTTCAGCAGATCAAGAAAGACGGGCAGTTCAAATCGCTCCCGTTTGTCTTCCTTACCGGTGTCGACGATTACTACGCGAAAAAATTCGGCAAGGATCTCGGCGGCGCTGCGTACATCACAAAGCCCGTCGACCTCGACGAACTCGAACAAATCATAAAGGAAAAGATCGGCGAATAGCCGGTCGCTCCCCCTCCCCCCGGCGTTCCGTGATGCAGCAGAGCGGTACAAAGAAAAGGATCGAGTTCATCGACCTCCTGCGCGGGTGGGCGGTGATCGTCATGATCCAGACCCACGTGTTCAACGCGACGCTGGTGCCGGCCCTGACCGAAACCTGGTACTTCCAGTGGCTCCGGTTCATCGACGGACTCGTCGCTCCCTCGTTCCTCTTCGCCTCGGGGATGGCGTACGCCGTCACAACCCGCAGGAAGATCAACGACTACCTCTCGTTCGGTCCGCCGCTCTTCAAACAGGTCGGACGTCTGCTCTTCGTCCTGCTCATCGGCTACGGCCTCCACATCCCGAAGTTCAATTATTATCACCTCCGCTACGAGGCGGGACCTCTCGCGTGGCAGGTCTTCTGGCAGGTGGACGTGCTGCAGTGCATCGCGGTGAGCCTCCTCTTCCTCCAGGGGATGCTCCTCCTGCTTCGATCCGAGAAACGTCTCTACATGACGATGATCGGCGTTACCGTCGCGGTCGTCATCGCGACGCCGCTGGCGTGGGGAGTGGATTTCTGGGGGACGGTTCCGGTCCCGATCGCGTCCTATCTGAACGGGCTCCATTACTCGCTCTTCCCCGTATTCCCATGGTCCGCGTTCCTCTTCGCCGGCGCACTCTGCGGGTATTTCTATCTCAGGGCGAAAGACGCGGCCGGTGCCGGCGTCGATGCCATCGGACGGATGATGACGAAGACCTCATTGTGGGCCGTCGGGATCATCGCCGCATCGTTCGTGATCCACCCCGTTGCGGCGATGGTCTATCCGTCCTACGGATACTGGCTGAGCCCGAGTTTCTTCATGCTCCGCCTGGGGCTGGTCCTTCTCCTGTGCGTTGCGATGTATCTCTTCGAGCGGCGGAGGGGTGTCTCGCCCCGGTCGATCGTCGCGCTCATGGGAAGGGAGTCGCTTCTCGTCTACACGGTGCATCTGATGATCGTGTACGGCAAATTCGGGTACTTCACGTTTGCCGACAGGGTGAACCAGACGTTCGCCTATCCCGCGGCCACGGTGACGACGGTGGTACTGATCGCCATGATGTACGGGCTTGCCTGGGGCTGGAGCCGGGTCAAATCCGCGCCTCCCCGGGTCAAGCGGCTTACCGAGGGGGTTGTCCTGGCGGGATTTCTCGCGGTCTTCTTCTTCGGTCCCAATTGAACGCTTCCGCAAAACACCAGACCCCTTGGGCGAACGGGGGCTTCCAACGAACAACGAATGACATACCATGACAACAGTAGTTCTTCTTCGACATGGCGAATCGCAGTGGAACCTTGAAAACCGCTTCACCGGCTGGACCGACGTACCGCTCTCCGCAAAGGGAGTCGAAGAGGCAAAATCCTCCGGGGAAAAACTCAAGGGATACACGTTCGATCATGCGTTCACCTCTGTCCTCAAACGCGCCAACGACACGCTCAACATCGTCCTCGACATCATCGGCCAGAAAAACATCCCGATTGACTACGACCAGGCGCTGAACGAGCGGCATTACGGCGACCTGCAGGGCCTCAACAAGGCCGAAACTGCGAAGAAGTACGGCGACGCCCAGGTCAAGCTCTGGCGCCGGAGCTTTGACATCCAGCCTCCCAACGGCGAGAGCCTGAAGAACACCCTCGAGCGGGTCCTTCCGTACTGGGACGCGAAGATTCTCCCCTGCGTCGTCAGGGGCGAACGGCTGATCATCGCCGCGCACGGGAACAGCCTCCGTTCGCTCGTCATGCACCTGGACAACCTCTCAAAGGAGGAAGTCCTCGAACTCAACATCCCGACCGGCGTTCCGCTCGTGTACGAGTTCGACGCGAACGCGAAAGCGGTCTCTCACAGGTATCTCTAGCATCCCCCTCCCATGGTCAGGTACCTTCCATTGATCCTGCTGGCAGTCACGGCGGTCTCCGCCTCCGCGCAGGAGGCCGCGTTCCGTCTCCCCCTTGACGGCGAATGGCTCTTCAGGGTCGATTCGTTGAAGGCGGGGATGACCGAAGGATGGTATCGCGACTCGCTTGATCGCTCCTCGTGGCAGCGGGCCCAGACGCCGAAATACTGGGAGGAGTATCCCGGCATGGCGAATTATGACGGCTGGGGCTGGTTTTACCGCACCTTCATCCTCGACAAACCCCCGGGTCCGATGAGCATTCACTTCGCGGGGGTGGACGACGACGCGGTGGTCTGGGTGAACGGGACCGAAATGGGTGGACACGCCGGCTACACCGACCCGTTCGCGATCGACGTCACGCCGGCGCTCCGTTCCGGACTCAACTCGGTGGCGGTGCTCGTCAAGGATTACGGCGGGGGAGGCGGGATCTACAAGCCGGTAACCCTTATCCCGACCCGCTATCTCGACGAGCTTCTCAAGGGGCCCTACTACGGGACGCCTGCGCTGAAGAGCGCGGACTGGGTCAAAGACGCCGTCATCTACTCCGTCTATCTCCGGTCATTTTCACCCGAAGGGAATTTCGAGGGACTTGAAAAGAAGCTCCGCGCGCTGAAGGATCTCGGCGTGACGGTCCTCTGGCTCCTCCCCGTACACCCCGTCGGGGAGAAGAGCAGGAAGGGGACGCTCGGGAGTCCGTATGCGGTGCGTGATTACTACGGGATCAATCCCGAGTTCGGCACGCTGCAGGACTTCAAGCGGCTGCTGGCGGCGGCCAAGCGGGAGGGGATGCGGCTCATCATCGATCTCGTCGCCAACCACACGTCGTGGGACAGCAGGCTCATCACCGAGCATCCGGACTGGTTTAAGAAAGACGACCGCGGGAACATCGTCTCGCCGAACCCCGACTGGACCGATGTCGCGGCGCTCGATTACGCGAAGCCGGCGCTGCGAAAGTACATGATCGAAATGATGCTGTGGTGGGTGAAGGACGTCGGGATTGACGGATTCCGGTGCGACGTCGCGGAGCTCGTGCCGAACGATTTCTGGGAAGATGCGCGCGCCCGGCTCAACCGGATCAAGCCGGTCATGATGCTCGCCGAAGGATCTCTCCCCGTGGAGCACGTGAAAGCGTTTGACCTCTCGTACTCCTGGAACGTGTACGATGCCCTGGACCCCCTTCTCCAGGGAAAACGCCCCGTCACGCTTCTGGACCAGATACTGATGAACGAGCGGCTTCAGTTCCCGACCGGATCGCTCCGCATGCGCTTTACGACGAACCACGACAAAAACGCGTGGGATTCCCCCGCCGTGCTGAAATTCGGGACCGAAGGGCTCCGTCTCGCGACCGTCCTCGTAAACACGATCCCCGGCGTCCCCATGATCTACACGGGGGAGGAAGTCGCCAACGACAGAAAGCTGAGCCTCTTTGAAAAGGTGGGGATCGACTGGACCCGTCCCCGCGAGATGGGCGATCTCTGGAAATCCCTCATCGCCGTGCGGCGCTCGCACCTGGCACTCTCCCGGGGGGACATGCTCCGCGTCCCGTCGAAGCCCGAAGAGGACATCTTCTCGTTCTTCCGAGCCGCGGGAGCGGACAAGATTCTCGTCGTTCTCAACTTCTCCGGCGAACCACGCACCGCAACCATCGCTGTTCCCATGGAAAAAATATTCCCCCGGCAGGGATACGTGAAAATGAAAGAGATCGCGAACGGGAAGTCGATCGTGCTTCAGCCGGGGCAGCCGCAGGAAATCCCACTCGAGCCGCACGGTTACAGAATCTTCGCAATCGAACCTCCCGCAAAGAAATAACCGCACTCACTCCGACCCACCGTCGATTCATCCTCCCTGGGAACGTCGCGCCGCACCGGTCGATTTCTCCGGGAGGATGCAGGATGTGCAAAGGGAGATTCTCGCCGTCATGCTGACCCGCGAGAGAGGTGACAGGGCTTCCTCTGCGCAGTGTTGCGCACCTGGAGAGTCCGTCGGGAAGGACCTTCTACAAAAAGTTCTCCGCTCGCCGTAAATCTAAAAAAAAATCTGGTGATACCCGCGTTCCCCGCTGGCACGAATTGTGCAACCTTGTGATGCCTCGTCCCCGGCAGATCCATGCTGTCAACCTCCCTGTCGGAGGGTTGTCCTCTTGAAACGGGAACAAGCTGGTGCACATCAGGGCGGGCGTCCGGTCTATTCCGGGTCCCGGCCTGTAATTCAAAATAATCAAGAAGGGATTTTCTCGTGAAACGCATACTATTCTCTCTTATCATGATCATCTCGATAAGTGCTGCACTCTTCGGCCAGACGGCCACCGCACCGGCTGGGTCAGGGACATCCGGCGATCCGTACCGGATCGCGACGCTTGATAATCTGTACTGGCTGACGCAGAACAGCGGCGCATTCGACAAGTACTTTATCCAGACCGATGATATTGATGCGACGACAACGTCAGGCTGGAGTGCCGGTGCCGGCTTTCAGCCCATAGGAACACCCGGAACCCCGTTCACGGGGACATATGACGGGAACGGAAAGATCATCTGGGGTCTGTTTATCAGTCGGTTTGCAAACAACGTGGGATTCTTCGGCTATGCCACGGGAGGCACCATCTCCAATCTTGGATTGACGGATATCAGCGTGACGGGAGGGAACGTGACCGGTGGGCTTGTCGCATCAAACCAGGCAGTGATAATCAATTGCTACACCACCGGCGTCGTCGTAGGGAATCAATACGTGGGAGGTCTCCTTGGAACGGCATTCCCTCTCCCTGTGACCGGCTGTTACAGTACATGCAGTGTTACGGGAGTCTCGGCTTGCGGAGGCCTTATCGGGACCTCGTACTGCACCGTGTCTGACTGCTACAGCAGGGGAGATGTAACATGCACCTCCGCGCCTTCCTTCACCGACAACGGCGCATTCACCGGCTGGCATAATGGAAACGCCATTCAGCGCTGTTATTCCACCGGGAGGGTCTTCTACTCGGGTACCACCGATCCCACCGACAAAGGATTTACCGGAAAGGAAAACGGGGGAACCTACAGCAATGATTTCTGGGATACGGAATCGTCCCTGCAGGCGACGACCGCCGGGGGAGCAAGCGGCATGACGACCGCGCAGCTGAAGACGCAATCCACGCTCCTTGATGCCGGATGGTCCGGGAGCGTCTGGGGTATGGATCCCGGAGTCAACAACGGGTATCCCTACCTGCTCTGGCAGAACCCTGACGGGACGCCCCTCCCGATCCAGCTCGCGTCGCTCACGGCTGCCCCGTCGGGCGGCGCGTCGGTCACGCTCAACTGGAAGACCGCGAGTGAGGTGAACAACTACGGGTTCTACGTCCAGCGCTCCGTGAACCAGAAGACCGGTTTCACTGATGTCTCGCCGCTGATCTCCGGTCACGGCACGTCGACCACGGGATTCAGCTACCAGTATGCGGACAGGAGCGCTCCTGCGGGGACGGTGTACTACCGTCTCAAACAGGTCGATCTGGACAACGCGGTCCACTACAGCGACGCGGTCATGTCCACCGTGACAGACGCCCCGGCAGGCGCCCCGATCGTGTTTGCGCTCAGCCAGAACTACCCGAACCCGTTCAACCCGTCGACGGAGTTCCGCTTCACGGTCGCGAAATCTGGTCTCACGACGCTTATCGTGTACAACGCTCTCGGTCAGGAAGTCGCTAGAATGTTCAACGGAGCGACCGAATCCGGGAAATTCTACACTGCCCGTCTCGACGGGACAGGACTCGCCTCGGGTGTCTACTTCGCCCGTCTGCAGAGCGGCCCCGAATCGCAGCTGAAGAGGATTGTTCTCCTGAAATAACCGGGGGGGTCACAACAGGGCGGGCATCCGGTCGTAAACGGGTGCCCGCCTGTGTAATTCAACCCCCGGCCTGCCGCCGTATCTCCGCCGCAAGCTCCTCCGGCTTCCACTCGTTCCCGGTGATTACCCTGGCGAGCTTCCCCTCCGGGTCGATAATCACGGTTCGAAGATTGTGGTCGATAAGCCCTTCGTCCTCCGTGTACTCCAGCCCGAGACCGTCTGCCAGGGCCCGGATTGCGGGTCCCGTCGTGTCCGGATCAGTGACGAAGTCCCAGGTCGGGAAATCCGCGCCGTATTCCCCCGCATAGCGTCTGAGCACGGCGGGCCGGTCGAATTTCGGGTCGAAGCTCACGGAAAGTAGATGCCACTTCCCGGCAAACCCCGGTTCCGCCTCGAGGGTCTTCTGTACGCGGGCAAAATTGTTGCTCATCCGGATGCAGAAATCCGGGAGAGGGCAGCGGGTGTATATGAATGTAAGCGCCACGACCTTTCCTCTGAACGAGCTGAGGAGGACCGTCTTCCCCTCCTGGTTGATGAGCGCCAGGTTCGGAAACATCTCTCCGGTCCTGAACACCCTGGCCGTAATAATCTGATCCGCGGTAAGCGTCGGCCGCGCCTCCCCCTTTCCGGCCGCCGAGATTCCCTCGAGCCAGCTCTCCGTGTGCGAAACAGCGAGAGTCGCCTGTATGCTGTCCCCGACCGCGAGGCCGCGGAGCAGCCCCGCGTCATGCACCCTGAACGGCATCGTCATGGCGTTCATGTAATTCGGGATTGCCTGGTGGGAGACTGTGACCGTGAGCTTCGCGCTGTCTATTCTGACCACTTCTCCCCGGAGGGGGAACGTTACGATCTCCGTCTCCCTGCTCTTCGAGCATCCGGAGGCAAAGAGGGAGAGGAACAAAAGAGGGGCGAATGCGCCGATTTTCATTGCGGGTCCGGGGAATTCTCGTTGGTTGGTCTATTAAACTGTAAATTCGTAATACCTGTCCAACAAATCAAGAACAGGCGTTCAAAACGGGCCGCCTTGATTTACCCCCCACGTTCGCGTACATTAATACGCATGGCATTCTGGCTTCTGAAAACTGAGCCCTCCGGGTTTTCGTACGGTGACCTCGAGAGCGGGAAACGCGCGGTCTGGGACGGCGTCACGAACAACACCGCCCTCATGCACATCCGCGCGATGAGGAAAGGGGACAGGGCACTTGTATATCATTCGGGAGGGGAAAAATCACTCGTCGGACTGGCGGAAATCGCCTCCGATCCGTATCCCGATCCGAAGGGGAAGGATCCGAAGATCGTAGTGATCGATATTATTCCCGCCGGACGCCTCCCCCGCCCGGTTCCCCTTGCCGCCATTAAGAAAGGGAAGGAATTCGCCTCCTTCGACCTCATCCGCAATTCCCGCCTTTCCGTCATGCCCGTGCCGACACCGCTCTGGAAAAAGCTTCTGGCAATGGCAGGCTGAGTGATACGAAATTTCATCACAGCGCGTTTCGACCTGAATACGTAATGTCCGTTCTTCTTGAAATAGCCGGCATCGTGTGCCTGATTCTCCTCAACGGCCTGTTTGTCGCCGCGGAATTCGCCATCGTCAAGGTGCGCTCGACGCAGATCGAGCCGCTCCTCAAAACGGGGCAGTCGCGCGCCATGCTCGTGCAGCACGTGATCAACCATCTGGACCAGTACATTTCGACGACCCAGCTCGGGATCACGGTGACGAGCCTCGCTCTTGGCTGGCTGGGGGAGCCCCTCGTGGCGGGTCTCATCGAGCCCGTCATGGGGATCATCGGCCTGACGGGAAAAACCGCCGTGGAGACGCTGGCCTTCGTGCTTGCCTTCGGCCTGATAACGTTCCTTCAGATCGTCGTCGGGGAGCTGGCCCCGAAACATCTCGCCATCCGCCGCCCCCAGAGGATCGCCATGGCCCTTGCGGGACCGCTGAATGCCTTTTTTCTCGTCTTCCGCCCCTTCATCTGGGTCCTGAACGTCTCCGCTACCGGATTTCTCAGGTCCCTCGGGCTGCAGCCCGCCAGGGAAGGGGACATCGTCCACTCCGAGGAGGAGCTCCGTCTCCTGCTGGGGAAGGAAAAGGCGTTTTCGAGCACGGGGAAGAACATCCTCCTCAACGCCATGGAGATGCACAAGCGCTCGGTCCGCGAGATCATGGTGCCGAGGACCGGCGTGGTCTTCCTCTCGACCGGGAAGAGCCTGGAGGAGAACATCGCGATTGCCATCGACAGCCAGTTCACCCGGTATCCCCTGTGCGAGGGGGATCTCGACAACGTCCTCGGCATGGTCCACATGAAGGATCTTTTCAGGCTCAAGGACCTCGGCGGGAGCGGCTCGCGCCTCCTGGAGATCAAGCGCGATCTGCCGTTCGTTCCCGAGACGATGCCCCTCGAGAAAATCCTCAACATCTTCCTTGCCAGGCGCGTCCTCATGGCGATCGCCGTGGATGAATACGGCGGGACTGCGGGACTCGTGACGCTGGAGAACGTCCTGGAAGAGCTCGTCGGCGAGATCAGGGACGAGTTTGACGTGGAGCAGCTTCCCGTGCAGAAGCTGAGCGAGAATGAATTCCTTGTTGACGGGGGGATGCCGTTGCACGATTTTGCAAAGATGTTCGACGTGGAACCGGATTCGAAGGATGTCGTGACCGTAAGCGGGTATGCCATCCACATCCTCGGCCGCGTCCCCGAAAAGGGGGCGCAGATCAGGATTGCCCGCTGGACGGGGACCGTGGAGTCCGTGGAAGGGAGAAGGGTCAAGACGCTCCGTCTCAAGAGAATCCCTGTGGAGGACGAACAACATGCGTAGCAGAACATCCCGTATCCTGCGCCGTACGGCAGCGACGGCGTTCATCCTCCTGTGTACCGCGGCCGCGTCGAACGCGCAATACCTGGATCAGTCACGCTCCTACGCCCCCGCGGACGCGCGTTATCTGAGCGCGGGCTTCTTCGAGCGCGACTTCAGGCCGCGGGGGACCAATAACGCCCCCGAATCTCTCGCCGTGGCGTACACCCGCATCATGCCCGTCGTCGGGTTCCGCCAGGGGTCCTTCGACATGCTCTTCGGATACACGACGTACGATCTCAACGGGGCATCCCGGTCCGCCATTTTTTTCGGCGTGACGTTCACGGGGGACTACCTCCTTGCCGGGAATCGTGAAAACGCGCTCGTCCTCCCCTTCCTCGTCGATGCGGACTTCACGAAATCGGAATCGTCGGGGGGACTGCACGATAACTTCGACGTGGGGAGCATCGGTGTGGGGACGGGGATCAAGTACCGCACGATCGGCGAATCGGTCGACTTCTCCGTCATGGCGGCGGCGATCATCCACTACAGCTTTGACGGGTACAGCCTCCAGACCGGCTCTTCCCCCGCCGCGGTCGCGGAGGCGGTGGCCATCCTTCCGTACATCGGCATATGGAACGGGCTGGCAATCGGCTACCGGTTCAGATACCAGGCCTGGTCTCTCGGGAGCGGCCGGTACGACTACAAGACCGTCAATAACGGGGCGTTCATCGGCGTGATGTTCTGACACGGAACGCCGGGACATGTGCTGGAGGTGCCTTCAGGGAGCAAAAATCAGCCCTTTCTCACCGCGGGCTATTGCAATTTGCAGTCTGACTGCCTACATTAATGGATAACGGCTTAACCGCTGAAGGCCCTTCCCGGACGGGCCTGTCCTGCCACAAAAACGGGATGGGCGCCTCCTGCGTCGCGAAAACGACCACGATAACCCAGCGAAGCTGCGATAGACCCAACGGCTCTTTTTCTCTGACCCTTGACTTGCCGGGTTGCACCCCTGCTGTGAGTTATCACTGGACGTCCACGGAGGGAGTGTTCGCATCCCGGCATATCCACGCACTCAATCGCTCAGATACTCGGAGGCATCATGGCTGTCAAGACGACCACGCTACAGGATGGGAAGATCGGCGTCATCGAGGTCAAGGGATCGCTGGTGGGAGGAGAGGAGACCGACGAACTCCGCAATGCCGTCGCGGATTTTGTGCAGCAGGGGACCAAGAAACTGATCATTGACCTGAGCAAAGTAACATACCTGAACAGCACGGCAATCGGGGTGCTGGTGTCGGCCCACACGACGTTTTCCAAGAACAAGGGACACGTGAAGGTGTGCGGCATCAACAAGAACATCAATAATATCTTCGTGATCACGAAGCTGACCCTGGTGTTCGATACGTGCGAGACCCGCGAGGACGCGGTGGCGGGCTTTGGCAAGGAAAACTAATCCCACAATCAACAAGCAAAGGAGTTCTCGATGAAGCAGTCCGTCTTCCTCTCCTCGGTTATCGTGATCACCGCCGTGGTCGCGATATTGATCTACTGGTTTGTCCTCGGCAACCCGGCGAACTTCCGGAACGGTGAGACCCGCACGCTGTCGAACAACCTTCTCGGGACCGTGTACACCGGGGGGATCGTCGTCCCCATCCTGATCACGCTGACCCTGATGGACCTCACGCTGGTCTTCGAGAGGCTCTTCTCGCTCCGCAAGGCGAACGGACGCTCGTCGATAACGATGTTCCTGAAAGCCGTCCAGAACAACCTCATGAAGGGTAACATCGACGAGGCGATAAAGGCCTGCGATGCCCAGCGGGGCTCCGCGGCCAACATCATCCGCACGGGCCTCGAGCGATACAAGCTGGTGACGACGGATAAGAAGCTCGATGCGGAACGGCGGCTCTCCGAGACCCAGCGGGCGATCGAAGAGGCGACGAGCCTCGAGACGCCGCTCCTGGAGCGCAACCTCGTCGCCCTGTCGACGATCGCCTCCATCGCCACGATGTTCGGACTCCTCGGAACGGTCGTCGGGATGATCCGTGCGTTCACCGCCCTTGCCGCGGTCGGCGGGACGCCCGACGCCATCCAGCTCTCCATTGGAATCTCCGAAGCCCTGATCAACACGGCCCTCGGTCTCCTGGCCGCGATCATCGGCATCGTCGCGTACAACTTCTTCGTCACGAAGGTGGACAATTTCACCTACATGATCGACGAAGCGAGCTATAACGTTGTCCAGATTCTCCACGCGCGGACGAACGACTAGGAAGGGGGGAGGATACTCCCATGCCAAAATTCAAGCCACACCGACAGGGGTACCGCATCGACATGACCCCGCTGGTGGACGTCGCGTTCCTGCTCCTGACGTTCTTCATGCTGACGACGACGTTCAAGCCGACGGAGGAAGTGACGATCGTGCTCCCGGCGTCCCACGCACCGGACAAGCTCCCCGAGTCGGACGTGATGACGATCAATATCAGCAAGGACGGGCGGCTCTTTGTCGGCCTGGACTCCCAGATCCTCCGCAGGAGGCTTTTCGGGGCGGCCAACGAAAACAAGGCGAGCGTCGAGGTGCCCAAGGAGCAGCTCGCGAAATACCTCGTGAACGCCAGGACCGCCAATCCCAAGCTCCGTACGGTCATAAAGGGTGACAAGGAAGCCGAATACGGGGTCGCGGAAGACGTCATGAATATCCTGCAGGAAACGCAGATAACGCGCTTTAACCTCGTCACCGAGCTTGCCCGGTAAGCGGGGAACAAAATATAGCTTGAGGAGGTACAACCTATGGCCGGCGGAGATGTAGCGGAAAGTAAATCGCACGGTAAAGGCAAGAAGAAAAAAGGGAGAAGATTGGGCGTTCGCATCGACATGACGCCGCTCGTCGACGTCGCGTTCCTGCTCCTGACGTTCTTCATGTACACGACGTCCATGTCGCGGCCGCAGACGATGGAGATCAATCTTCCCCCCGACAAGAACATCAAGGTGGAGATTGCGGAGTCCAATCTCATGACGCTCCGGGTCAACGACAAGGGGATCATTTACTGGAACTTCGGGCTGGACGCGCCCAAAATCATCGATTTCAAGGACCTGCGGGCGTTTCTTGTCGACAAGCAGAACACGATTCCAAAGCTCACCGTGCTTCTCAAGATCGACCGGCTGGGGAAATACAGGATGATGGTCGATCTCCTCGACGAGCTGAATCTCTCCCGGGTGCAGCGGTTCAGTCTTGCGCCCCTGAGCGACGGGGACAAGGCGCTGATAGCAAAGATCCAGGGCTAACGAACGGAGGGAAATTACCATGGCAGCAGTCGTCGCAGCCGGTGCCGGTGCCGTGAACACCGGGATCAATTACGGCGCCGTAGAGCTCAAGGCCGTATACCACAAGTACCGCTGGTGGGGTCTCGGCATCGCGATTGCCATTCACGGGGCGATCATCGGCTCGTATTACGTTGCGGGCATGCTGCAGAGTGACGAGCCCCCGATGGTGATGGTGAGACTCATGAAATACAGCGATCTTGGCCCCCCCCCTTCAATGACGAACGCCAATACACCCCCGCCGATTTCCGTGTCGGCCCCGACCGCAAAGCCGAGTGTCGGCGCCCCGGTGCCGGTGCCGGACGCGGAGGTGAGCGCGGAGCAGACCCTTGCGACCCAGCAGGAAATGAGCCAGGTCACGCCGATCGGCGACGCGACCGGCGCCGGCGAGGTCGCGGTCCAGCAGGACATCAAGATCGACGACGACGCACCCCCGGCGGATTTCGTTGCCGTGGAGAAGGAGCCTGTCGTCGTGAAAAAGGTGGAGCCAAAATACCCCGAGCTCGCGATGCGCGCGGGACTCGAAGGGAAAGTCTGGGTGAAGATCTGGGTCGACAAGGAAGGGAAGGCGAAGCAGGTCGTCGTCCTCAAGAGCGATGCGGAAATCTTCAACGAGCCCGCCATCGAAGCTGCGAAGCAATTCGTGTTCACCCCTGCGTACATGAACAACGGGCCCGTCTCGGTATGGGTCTCCGTTCCGTTTAAATTCAGGCTTGCGGACAAGAAGTAATCCGACGTGAACACAACTCGGTGCGGGGAAGGATAACATCTCTTCCCCGCGCTCATGCTTATGACGGTCGAAAGGATCGTTCGGTACACGGTCATGATCCTCGCCGGGGCTGTTGCAATGGCGGGGATTCTTGTCATGACGGGGTTCCTTGTCAACGTCGCGATCACGGGACAGCTCCGGGTGGCGATGGGGGCGGCGATATTCCTGTACGGTGCGTACAGGTTCACGGTCGCGTACTTCAGGCGGCCGGGGAGAAAGGAAACATGATGGCCCTTCCGGTCCCTGGTCGCGCGATCCTCACGACGCTCCTCCTGACGCTCCTGGTGCTCGGAGGATGCGGCGGGAAGGAGCCCGGCGCGACCTCGATAACGAAAGGGGCGCTCCGCCTCGGCTGTGATGAGGCGGTGCTTCCGGCGATGGAGCACGAGGTCCGGGAATTTACGGGACTCTACACCGGCGCGGAGGTGACGCTTCGCCAGGCCGGGGCCCGCGAGCTGATCGCGGAGTTTGCCGCCGACAGCATTGAGACGATCGTCTGCGCGCGCGAGCTGAACAAAGAAGAGCGGGACGCGCTTGCCGCGGCAAAGATCGCGATACAGGAATACCTCGTGGCCCGCTCGGCCGTCGCGGTCATTGCCCACGGCGGCGTTCCCGCGTCGCGGCTCAGGGTGGGCGAGCTCGACACGATATTCAGCGGTACCGTGACGCGCTGGCCGGGAAAATCCCGAAGGATGATCGAGCTTGCGGTGGGCGGGCTCAACTCGAGCGTCAATGAAGTGTTCCGCGGGGCGATACTGAAGGGGGGCGGGTTCGACCCCGCCGCAAAATCGTTTTCGTCGAGCGCCGAACTCGCCTCCTATGTCGCCGCCACCCGCGGGGCGATCGGCATACTCGGTCTCAACTGGCTCGCGGGGATAGACCCGGGGGTGACGGTGATCTCTCTTGCGTCGCCGGCGATGCGGCCCGATTCGACCTGCGCTCCGGGGGAATACTATTCACCGCATCCGGCGTATGTGTACCAGGGATACTACCCGGTGATCGCTCCGGTCTATGTCTATACGCGCGATATTGAACAGGATGTGAGCATGGGATTCATCGCGTTCCTGACAAGTGCCGCGGGGCAAAAAGTGTTCCAGAACGACGGACTGGTTCCGGCGACAATGCCGGTGCGACTCGTCCATCTCACATCACAGCAGGTCGACTAAGCATGAAACGCCTCCTCCTTCTCCTCGCAGCCTGTTCCCTCTTCCGATCGGCGTATGCACAGGATCCGTACGATAAGGCGAAGCAGGCGCTTGCCCTCCATGACACCGACAATGCGGTCACATACTTCAAAGAGGCCGTCAAGGCGGGAAGGAAGCCGTCGGAATGTAATGCGGCGCTGGGCGCGATCGCGCTTGCGCGTCACCGGATCGACGATGCGATCGGGTACCTTCAGGCGGCGACGGAGCGCGACAATGAGAATTCCGAGGCCTTCCGGAATCTCGGCTATGCGTTCCTCGAGAAGAAAGACAACGCGGCCGCCCTGGCCCAGTTCCGCAGGGCGGTCAAGCTGGCGCCGAAGGACATCTCCATCAGTCAGGGGTACGGGACGGCGCTCCTGGCCGCCGACTCCGTTGACGCGGCGATCGTCCAGCTCTCCCGCGCAAAGGAGTCCGCACCGGACAATCCCGCGCTCTACGTCCTCCTGGGGGACGCGTACCTGAAGCAGAACGTGTACGTCCTCGGCGAGTCGAATTACCAGAAAGCGATCGAGCTCGACCCGAAGAACATCGTGACGCGCGCAAAGCTTGCGAGGGTCTACTACAAGGAGAAGAAGTACGCTCCGTCCGTGGAGGCCTGGGAGAGCATTGTGGCGATCGATTCGACGCTCCCCGAGCCCTATCTCGAGATCGGGCGCACCTACCTTCTCGCCAAACAGTACCGCAACGCGGTCCGGCCTCTCTACAAGCTCACACAGCTCCAGCCGAAGTCCGTCGAAGGCTGGGCGATGTACGCGCGGACGCTGTTCGGCGGCGAGGACTACGCCGATGCCGCGAAGGCGGCGCAGACGTCGCTGAAACTCGATTCCACGAATGCGGATGTCTGGCGTGCGCTGGCCCGTTCGCTTACGAAGACAAAGGAAAAGGACTGGAACGGAGCCCTTGTCGGGTTCGCGGGATTGCAGCGCCACGGAAAGCTCAATGCCGAGGATCTGGGGGACTACGGGGCCTCGCTCCAGAGCGTGGGACGGGAAGACGAAGCGGTGCAGGTGCTCCTGGAGGCGGTCAAGGAGGATTCGACGAACTGCGACGTCTATTTCCCGCTCGGGTTCATCTACATGAAGCGGCATGATTACGACCACGCGGCGGGGATGTTCGAGAAACGGATCGTGTGCGATCCCCGGTCGCTCAGCACGTATGTGAACGGCGCCGCGTGTTACATGGCGCTCAAGAACTGGACACGGTGCCGCGAGCTCCTCGTCCGTTCGCTCGAATTGAAACCGGATTACCTTTCCGGGCACCTGTATTACGCAAGGTATTTCGCCCAGGTCGATTCGATGGAGAAAGCCGTAGCCCAGTACGACACCGTCATCGCGCTTATCGGGCCGGATATCGACAAACACCGCGTGGAAATCGGGGAAGCATACCTCCAGAAGGCCCAGCTCTATTTTGTCGACAAAAGATTCGAGCGCGCGGTGGATACGTTCAAAAAAGCACAGGCCGCGGGGGTGGAGAACGCCCCGCTGCACCTGATGTGGGGGCAGGCGATGCTCCAGCTCCTCGACCCGACCGGAAACCAGGACGAGAACACGAGGAAGAAAGCGGAGGCGGTGCAGCATTTCCGCAAGGCGGTTGCGCTCGATCCGGGCACCGCGCAGGCGCACTTCTGGCTGGGGACCGGACTGATCCTCATGCGCGTCGAAGGGGACACCGAAGGAAACAAGAAGCTTGTCGAGGAGGCGTGCAGCGAGTTTTCGAAATGCCTCCGGCTCGACCCGAAGAACGAAGACGCGAAGAAATCGAGGGAACGCATCGGCTGTAAATAAGCCGAAGGCCGTTCGTCGCTCAGCAGTTCACACGCCGCTCTGCACCCGTCATGCGGAGCGGTTTTTTTTATAGCGCGAAGATAGCATGAACGTTCGCCCCCTGATGTGGATACTTGCAACCCTCCTGTGTGTGCCTCCCTCCGCCGGATCGCAATCCCTCTTCGGGCCCGATTCGAGCGCCCGCCGGAGCCGTCAGTTCCATGCCCTGCATTACCGTCTCGACGTGTCGTTCGACCACCGCGCAAAGAACGTCTCGGGAAGCGTCTCCATCCGCCTGACCCCTCTTGCTGCGGCGATCGATTCCCTGCTCCTCGATGCGGCCGACATGGAGATCCGCGGAGTCCGGCTGGCCGGCGGACGCCCGCTCGGCTTCCAGGAGCGGAGTCCCTGGCTTTCCATCCGGCTCGACAGGACCTATGCGTTCGGGGAGACCCTCTCGGTCAGCGTCGACTATTCCTGCAGCCCGGCCAGGGGACTTTACTTCATCTACGCCGACAGCGGGGGCGGGAGGCACGATCAGATCTGGAGCCAGGGGGAGGACATGGATAATCACTACTGGTTCCCCTGTTATGATTACCCCGACGACAAGGCGACGTCCGAGGTGATCGGGACGGTGGAGTCGGACTGGACGCTTCTTTCCAACGGGCGGCTTGTGAGCGACCAGGTCGACGTAAAAAAGAAGACGAGGACGTTTCACTGGGTCGAGTCGAAGCCTCAATCCTCGTACCTCATCATGGTGGCGGCGGGGAAGTACGCCGTGGTGAGGGGGACCTCCCGCGGTATTCCGCTTGCGTATTACATGTACCCGGAGGACACGGCGAAGGCCGCTGAATCGTTCGGCCGTACTCCTGCGATGATGCAGTTCCTCGAATCGAAAACCGGCGTCACGTATCCGTGGGAAAAGTTCGATCAGATCATCATCGACGATTTCATGTGGGGGGGGATGGAAAACACGACCGCGGTGACCCTGAACGACGCGTGCGTGGTGGATGCAAGGGCGGCGCTTGATTTCCCCTCCGATCCGGTTGTTGTCCATGAGCTCGCCCATATGTGGTTCGGGGACCTTGTCACCGCGCGCGATTGGACGCACCTGTGGCTCAACGAGGGGTTCGCGACGTACTGCGAGAACCTCTGGACCGAGCACGAGAAGGGGGAGGACGATTTCGAGTACGAGATGGTACAGGCCTCCCTCGCCGTGCGGGGGAACGACAGGGCGCAGGGGCGCAGGCCGATCGTGAGCCGCGACAGCTACCCCTCGAACCTGTACGCCCGTGGCGCGTGGGTGCTGCACATGCTCAGGAGCCTTCTGGGGGAGGGGCCGTTCTGGGCCGGGATCCGTCACTACCTGACGCAGTACCGGTTTGAAAGCGTGGAGACGGACGAATTCCGTTTTGCCATGGAGGACGCGACGGGGCAGGATCTCGGCTGGTTCTTCAGGCAGTGGGTTTACGGAGCCGGATTTCCGGTCCTGAAAGTGTCGAAGCTGTGGGACGACACCGCCAGGGTGCTCAGGCTCACCATCGCGCAGACCCAGCAGATCGACAGCCTGACCGGGTACTTCAGATTCCCGCTCCGCGTGGAGTGCACCACCGACTCGGGAAAAACGACCCGGACGTTGTGGGTCGACCGGAAGGAGGAGACGTTCTCCCTCCCTCTCGCCGCTCCGCCCCGCATGGTGATTCTCGACAAAGGCTACCGGCTGCTCAAGGAGCTGCAATTCAAGAAGACGCAGGAGGAGAACATCTACCAGCTCGAACACGCGGACGCCGTCGTAGACAGGATCATGGCCGCCCGCGCCCTTCCGGAGACGGGGACCGATTCGCTCGCGAGAAACGCGCTTGTCCGTGCGGCCGCCACCGACCCCTTCTGGGGAGTTCGGGAATCCGCCCTGACGGCGCTCGGGGAGTTCACGGACGATTCCCTGGAGGCGGTGTACCTCCGGGCGACGCACGATCCGAAATCGTTCGTCCGCCGCACCGCCGTCGCGCGGCTCGGAACATTCAACGGGAGCGGCACCGCCGCGAGGCTCGACTTGATCGCGCGCAGCGACCCGAGCTATCTCGTGGCGTCTGCGGCGCTCCGCGAACTGGCGCACATCGACACCGCGCGGGCGTTCGCCGTCGCGCGGGACCTCCTGCCGCATGACTCTTACAGGGACATACTCCGGATCGCCTCCCTGTCGGCGATCGGCGCGACGCGTGACCCCCGGGGGATCGCTCTCGCGCTTCCGTATACCGATCGCCGGTATGACGCCGACATCCGGCGGACTGCCGTTTCGGTTCTGGGAGAGCGGGGGAAGGATTCAGCCACCGCCCGGATGAAAATGAAGATTCTTCTCACGGATCCGGATCCGGATGTCCGCGCGGCGGCCGTCGGGGGCGTTATCGACTGGAAGGACCCGGAGTTCGAGCCGTTGCTTCGCGACCTCGAATCGCATGAAACCTCCTCTGAAATCATCGGCATGCTGAAGAAGGCTCTCCATACCGGTTCCTCCGAAGAACCGCCCGGCGAAAAATAGTCGGCGCGGATGTTGTCACCGCAAGTCTAAGCTCTGCAGCAGGTTGGCGGCCTCCCGGCAGGCGTCCGGGAGGTGCGTTGCCCCCTTTCGCGGCTCCCCGCATCTCACCGATACGGCAAACTGACAGATTTTTTCGCAGATTTAGCTTGACAATTTTTGTCTAAAATACTATAATTTAAACGTACAAAACGTCTATATCGTAGATAACATTCCATCCGGATTTTGACGCTGCGAACCTCATGAGGGAAGGATGACTGCTCCCAGAGAGACGAAGCAAGAGTTGTTTAACCAGGAGATGCTGCCGTTCATGGATCTCATGTACGGGTATGCCATGTACCTTACGGGGAACCGGGAGGAGTCGAACGACCTGCTGCAGGAAACCTACCTGAAAGCGTTCAGGTTTTTCGACAAATTCGAGCGGGGAACTAACGCCAAAGCGTGGCTGTACAGGATCATGCGCAACACGTTCATAAACGAGTACCGGCGCGTGAAGCGTACCCCCGATATCGTTGAATATGACGAACAGATCTCGGCGTACCAGATGATGCCGCGCGCGGTGGAGCGGCCTGACGAGATTGAAGGGGAGATCTTCGAGGACGAAATCGCGGTCGCGATCGCCTCGCTTCCGGAGAAATTCAAGAGCGTCATCGTTCTCAGGGACGTGCAGGATCTCCCGTATGAAGAGATTGCCGACGCCCTGGAAATTCCTATCGGCACGGTCCGTTCGCGCCTTCACCGTGCCCGCGCGATCCTCTTCGACCGGCTGAAGAAGTACGCGACGGCCCGCGGATACAAAGTGGGCGAGCGGTTCGTCCCCGTGGATTTTGCCCTCGCCACCTGAGCCCGGGTTTCGGGAGTATCCCTCCGCCGCTCAGGTTCCGGCAAGTCCGGTCTTCTGCAGAAACGACCGGACGATCATTGCCGTCGCTCCCCAGATGTTGTGCCCGCCGTATTGGTAGAACCAGACAACCCTCGAGCTCCCGCGGAATTCGCGCACCTCTGTTCTCCCGCTGGCGGGATCGAGGAAGAAGTCCAGGGGCACGGTGAACGCCTCCGCCACCTCCTGCGGATTCGGCGAGAGAGGCGGAACCCCCTGCAATATCCCGACAACCGGGGTGATGATGAACCCCGAGGGAACGGCGATATCGTCGAGCAACCCCCTCACCTCGATGAGGTTCGCCCCGATGCCGAGCTCCTCCTCCGTCTCGCGGAGCGCCGTCCGCACAATATCGCCGTCATCGGCATCCTTCATCCCCCCCGGAAACGAAATCTGTCCCTTATGCGTCTCGACGTGGTCCGTTCGCCTCGTGAAAAGGAGCCTCGCTTCCCCTTCCGTCAGGATGAGGGGGACAAGCACCCCGGCGCGGTGAAATCCCTCGATTGCAAGCGTGTCCCGCTTCCCCGAAAGGGAGAGGCGTGCGAGACCGCGGAGGAGATCCGGCCGTGAGTGTGAGGGCATCTATGAATGTAGTAAACACCTCTCTTACCCGCAAAACGTAAGTCGATCGCCGGCCGGTGAAGCACCTGGCGACTCACAATATGCGGATTCTCCCGACGCTCGAATCTCTCCCCGGTCAAATTTCCCGCCGGATTGAATTTGTTGATTCTCCACCCGCCCTGGCGTATATTCAATAAGGAAAATGCTCCTTCCCCGCTGATTTCCGGCACAAAGACCCCGTTCGGAGCGCCGGTGCATCAAACGTACGGAAGGACTAATCAGGACGTCATATGAAAAACGAAGAGCTGAAGATCAGCGGCATGACCTGCAATCACTGCGTCATGTCGGTGAAGAAAGAGCTGTCGAAACTCAGGGGGGTGGAGGTGAAGGACGTCCGGATTGGTTCCGCCCTTGTGGCATACGACGAATCGCTGGTCACCGATGATTTGCTCCGCGGCGCCGTCGAGGAGGCTGGTTTCACACTCGCGTAAGGATTGCTGATCAGGAATTTCTGCGCCGTGACCCGGCAGGAGCGCTTGCATGTCCGGGTCCGGCGCATTCGTTTCAATCGGGGAAAGCAGTGTATGGCAGATCCGCAAGATGCCGGAGTGGGCAGAGGGACGCTCACGATCCCCGTCGAGGGGATGACGTGCGCGAGCTGCGTCCTCCGCGTAGAGAAGGCCCTGAAGAAAGTGGAGGGGGTCAGCGCGGCCTCGGTAAACCTTGCCACCGAACAGACGACGATCACGTTCGATCCGTTGAAGGTCACGGTCGATCGGCTCAGGGACGCTGTGTCGGATGCCGGGTACTCGCTCGGGAAACCGATCGGGGAGGAGAACCCGGAGGAAAGCGCGGAGCGCTACGAGACCGGGGTCCGGAGGCTGAAGTTCGACCTTGCGCTGAGCGCCGGGCTGACCCTCCCGGTGATGCTCATCAGCATGTCCTCGATGACGTCGTGGTTCCACCGTGTCGTCCCGCTTGACATGAAGGAGGTCAACGAGATCCTCCTGCTCCTCACTGCCCCCGTCCTCCTGTATGCCGGGAGAAGGTTCTTCAAGGGGTTCTGGAAGACCGCCCGGCACGGAACGGCGGATATGAACACGCTCGTGGCCGTGGGAACGGGCGCGGCATTCCTCTACAGCGCGGTCGCGACGTTGGTTCCCGGCTGGCTGGCCGGAGCGGCCCGTGGTGAGAGCGTCTATTATGACACCGCGGCAACGATCATCACACTGATTCTGGCGGGGAGGTACCTCGAGGCGCGCGCCCGACGGCGTGCTTCGGACGCTCTCCGGAGTCTCCTCGCCCTCCAGCCGGCGACGGCCCGCGTGATCCGCGAAGGGAAAGAAATCGATATTCCGGTCGCCGGCGTCGTTGCCGGTGACGTCGCGGTGATCAGGCCCGGGGAGCGGATACCGGTGGACGGTGTCGTCGCCTCCGGGTCTACCACCGTCGACGAATCCATGGTCACCGGGGAGAGCCTTCCGATCGCGAAGTCCGGCGGAGACCGCCTCGTGGGCGGTACGGTCAACAGAAACGGAAGCGTCACGCTCCGTGCGACCGCCGTCGGAGAGCATACGGTTCTGGCGCAGATCGTAAAGCTTGTGGAAGAGGCCCAGGGGTCGAAAGCCCCCATCCAGGATCTCGCCGACAGAATTGCGTCCGTTTTCGTCCCCGTCGTCATTGCACTTGCCCTGCTGACATTCGCCGGCTGGCTGTTTGTAGCGGATGCGACGTTTGTGCGCTCGCTTGTCAACTTTATCGCCGTCCTGATTATCGCCTGCCCGTGTGCGCTCGGGCTTGCCACCCCGACGGCGATGACCGTCGCTGTCGGCGTCGCCGCCACGCACGGATTCCTGATCCGGAATACCGGGAGTCTCGAAAAATTGACGTCGGTCTCGACGATCGTCATGGACAAGACCGGGACACTGACTTCGGGAAAGCCCACCGTCACCGACGTCGTTCCGCTGTGGGAAAACACCCGCGAAGGGCTTCTGGGCCTGGCGGCCGCCGTCGAGCGGCAGTCGGAACACCCTCTGGCAGAGGCGATCATTGACAGCGCGCGCCGGTCTCACGTGGAAATCAGACAGGCGGAGTCCTTCCGCTCGCTTACGGGTCTTGGCGTCGCGGCGGTCGTTGACGGCAGGCGCGTTGTTGCAGGAAACTTTGCCATGATGGCGGGTGAAGGGGTCGACGTCTCCGCAGCGCTCGCTGCTGCCGGGCGGCTGTCGGGTGAAGGGAAATCGATTCTCTTCGTCGCGGTCGACGGGAAGGCGGCAGGCGCCATCGCTGTTGCGGACAGGATCAAGCCGACGTCGGCACAGGCGGTCGGGGATCTCCGGCAGATGGGCATCGACGTCATCATGCTGACCGGGGACAACGAAACGACGGCCAGGGCTATTGCATCCCAGTCGGGGATCGAGCGCGTCCTGGCGGGGGTCCTCCCTGCGGGGAAGGCGGCGGGTATCCGCGGCTTGCAGGCGGAGGGGAGAACCGTCGCCATGGTGGGGGACGGGATCAACGACGCCCCGGCGCTCGCCATTGCCGACGTCGGGATTGCGCTCGGGACCGGTACCGATATCGCGATGGACGCCGCGGATATCACGCTGATGAAAGGTGATCTGGCCGCGATCGGCTCGGCGATCAGGCTCTCCTCGGCCACTCTCCGGATCATCCGGCAGAACCTTTTCTGGGCATTTATGTACAATGTCGTCGCGATCCCCCTCGCGGCCCTGGGCCTCCTGACCCCCGAGGTGGCCGCCGGGGCAATGGCCCTCAGCTCCGTCAGCGTGGTCACGAATTCGCTCCGCCTTCGCCGGTTCGCCCCGTGAGCCCGCTCCTCCTGACCATCGACGTGGCACACCCCGGCAGACGACCGGAGGAGGTTGAAACTGCCCTCCTTGACGCATGGGAGGAAGTCCGGAATTCCTCCACGCTCCGCGTTCTCAAGATCATACACGGGTACGGAAGCGGAGGGAGGGGAGGGGCCACCCGGGAAGCAGTCAGGAACTGGGCTTTCCGAAGGAAGGAGAGGTTCCGGAGCGTGCTCTACGGGGAAGAGTACGGTGTGCACGACCCTGCAACAATGGAACTTCGCAGGGAGATTGGCCAATACCCGGATCCGGACTTGACAATGCAAAACCCCGGTGTTACCATTATCTGGGTCAAATGATGCCCCGGCGTCTTGCCCCATGCTATATTCTATGAGCCAGTGTCACATTTATTCGCCGTTCTGACCCATACATTGAGTCCTAAGGGCATACAGGGTTTGTTCCTCTATGGCTATCCATCTTTTATATGCTGACGATGAGCCGGATCTTCGGGACCTCGTCCAGAACCATCTCTCCCTCGAAGGATTTGAAGTGGAGACGGTGGGCGACGGGGCCCAGGCTGTCAAGTTGCTCAGCAGCAAGAAATTCGATCTCGTCCTCCTCGACATCCACATGCCGGTCTTGGACGGGCTGGAGGTTCTGAAATTCATCAGGGAGAAGAAGCTGAACCCCCGGCTGATCATGCTGACGGGTGACGGCGACCCTCACCTCATCAGTGAATGCGCGAAGTACGGTGCCACGGATTACCTCACGAAGCCGTACAACTACCACGAGCTTGTCGAAGCCATCGACCGCGCCCTCACCTGAACCGGTGTGGTGCCGCGCGTTGCCTGGATCCCGCCCCCCTGCACCGGGTCCTGCTCGGTTTCTCCACGCGGTTTCGTCACGCGACCACTCAATGACTGTTTCCGTCCGGGGTTCGTCTCTTCGATCACGTTCATCGAGGCTCCTCCCGATGCGCTTTCTCTTCCTGCTGGCCCCTCTTTTCCTCTTGCCGGCTCGTGCTCCGGCGCGCACCGATACGACATGGGTGACGGACTACGAGCGGAGCGGAGGGACCAGAACCCCCCGCTATGAGGAAACGCTTGCGTACTGCCGGAAGCTTGAACGGGCCTCCCGCTGGATCCGGGTGACCTCGTTCGGCAAGTCCCCCCGGGGGAGGGATCTCCCCCTTGTCATACTCTCCCGCGAGAGGGCGTTCGACCCTGCGTCCGCGGCGCGGACGGGGAAAGCCGTCATACTCATCCAGAGCGGAATCCACGCGGGGGAGATCGACGGCAAAGATGCGAGCCTCATGCTCATCCGTGACATCGCGGTGACGAAGCACCTGTCGCACCTTCTGGACGGCGCAATACTTCTCTTCGTCCCGATATTCAACGTGGATGGCCACGAGAGATTCGGACCGTACAACAGGATCAACCAGAACGGTCCCGCGGAGATGGGATGGCGCGTCAACGCGCAGAACCTTAATCTCAACAGGGACTACATGAAGGCCGAGACCCCCGAGATGAAGGCGATGCTCGGTCTCTTCGCCGCCTGGCTGCCCGATCTGTACGTCGACTGTCACGTGACGGACGGAATCGATTTTCAATACGATGTCACCTACGGCGTGGAATCCGCGCCGTATCTTGATCCGGGCGTCAGTACATGGATCGAGCGGAGTTTCCTTCCTTCCGTGCTCCCCATGGTCGAGAAGTCCGGTCACCGGATATTCATGTACGTCTTCCCCCGGGAGGACCGGGACATCAGCAAGGGGATCAACGCCGGGGTCTCCACACCCAGGTTCTCCACCGGGTTCGCCGCGCTCCAGAACCGGCCCGCCGTTCTGATCGAGACGCACATGTTGAAGCCGTACCGTGTGAGGGTCGATGCGACATATCACTTTCTCCTCGCCATGATCGAGGTCGTCGGTCGTGATCCGTCGCAGCTCCGGAGCATCGTCAGAAAGGCGGACGCGTCGGTGATCGCCGCGGGATCATCCTGGGATCCCGCCCGGGAGTTCCCCCTCGCGTTCGGCATCGGTGCGAAGAGCGAGCAGCGTCTCTTTCTCGGTCTCAAGCAGATAACGGAGATGAGCCCCCTGACGGGCGGCAGGCGGGTGCGGTACACGAAGGACACGGTCACGATGAGCATCCCGTACTTCAACGAGGTGACGGTCACGGATTCGGCGACGATTCCGCTGGCGTACGTCATCCCTCCGGAATGGACGTCCGTCATCGGGAAGCTCCGGGCACACAGTGTGAACATGGAGCGATTGAAGCGCGCCGCGACGCTCGACGTGGAATCCTATGCGTTCGTCGACGTGAAATTCCACGAGCGTCCTTTCGAAGGGCGTCACGCCGTCACATTCGGTCTCCGTCCCCTGCGCGAATCGCGGCGATTCCCTGCGGGTTCAATCATCGTGCGGACGTCCCAGAGGACGGGGAAGGTGATTCTCAACCTGCTTGAGCCGGCGGGGCCGGATTCGTTCGTCTCCTGGGGATTCTTCGATCCGATATTCGAGCAGAAGGAGTATGCGGAGTCTTACGTGATGGAAGACGTGGGTGAGAAGCTCCTGGCGGCCGATTCCGTGCTCAGGAGGGAGTATGAGGACAGGGTGAGGTCCGACACCGCGTTTGCCGGCAACCCCGGGTTGCGTCTGAACTGGCTGTATCAACACTCTCCCTGGCGCGACCCGGAACAGAACGTCTACCCGGTCGGGAGGATCACGTCACATGAAGCGCTTGACACCCTCCCCGTCAGGTAGAACCCCCCGCAAGTATTCCGGCGTATATTCCCTCCAGGCGGTCTATCTGGCCCCTCCTGTCGAAAAGCTCCAGCACCCTTCTCCGTCCCGCCTCTCCGAACCGTATTCGGAGAGCATGGTCGTCGATGAGCCGGATGAGCGCTCGCGCAAGCTCCGCTGGTGCGCGCGGGTGGACGTAGAGCCCCGTTTCCCCTTCCACAACGATATCCACGACGCCGTCGCAGTTCGTCGACACGACGGGGAGCTCCATCGCCATCGCTTCGATGAGAACAACCCCGAATGATTCCGCGTGTGAGGGGAACGCCAGCATGTCAAAGGACGCCATCACATCCGGGATATCCCTTCTGAACCCCGCGAACTTCACAACGCCGTCGAGCCCCAGCGAAGTACAAAGGTTCCTGATCTCCCGCTCGTATGCCTCCTCGCCGGCGCTCGCCTCACCGGCCACGAGAAACCGGACATGCGGCCTCGCCCCGGTCACCTCCGCCGCGGCGTGAAGCAGTTCCTCGTGCCCTTTCCCCGGGGAGAACCGCCCCACAAATCCCACGACGACGTATTCGTTCGTGTACCCGAATTCCTTCCGGACGCGCGCCCCCCGATCGGGGCCGGGGGAATACTCCTCCGCGTCGATCGCGTCGTGAAGCGTGACGACACGCTCCGGAGACACGGGAGTTGTTTCGAGGACGTTCCTGTGTATCACCTCTGATATAGCAAGGACGAGCGCGACCCGCGAATATGTGTAGCGGTGAAACGGGTCCCGTTTGCTGACGTACGAGCCGACGCGCTTGCTGAGGAGTATCTTCGGCCGCGTTCCTGAAATGTCCGCCGCCGGCACCACTGCCGACAGATCCCCCGAATGCTGGCAGTGTACGATTTGTGTGCGGTGCGAACGGAGGTACCGGGAGATTTTCCAGACGGCCCCCGGGAGCCGGATCCCCGGGACCCCGCATTCAATGACGGGGATTGAACGGGCCCTCGCCTCGGAGGCGAGCCTGCTCCCCGCTGAGCACGCAAGGACGACGGCATGGCCCCGCTCCCGGAGGTGTGCCGTCACTTCGAGGGCCTGTATCTCGAGCCCTCCCCACGATCGGGAAAAGCATGTCTGGAGTATGGAGAGAGGGGGCGTCACGAGAGAGAATCCATGGTGCGCCCAATGTACATATTTTGCCCCGGACGCACAATTCTTGCATTTCGCGGCGGCGTTGCCTACAATGGCGTGATGAACACACTCCTCGTATTCGCGGGCGGCGGCATCGGCGCCGTGGCCAGATATCTCCTGCAGGGTGCCGTCTACCGCGTCACCGGTACCGGCTTTCCTTACGGTACGATCGTCGTCAACGTTCTGGGCTGCTTCACGATCGGCCTTCTCATGTCGTCGATGGAGGAGCGATTTATGGCCGCTCCTTCACTCCGCATATTTCTTACGATCGGCATACTCGGGGGGTTCACGACATTTTCTTCCTTCAGCTATGAAACGATGGCGCTCATCAGGGAGGGGGATATGCTCTCGGGGGGGCTCAACATCATCGCAAGCGTTGTGACGTGCCTGGGCGCCACGTGGCTCGGGCTCGGGCTGGGCAGATACGTGTGAGAACGTTCAGGGGAAAGACACCATGAAACTCGAAGGCGACGGCAAGCTCCTCCGGATATTCCTCGGCGAATCGGACAGGGTCAACGGGCGGATGATGTACGAAGCGATCGTGCGTGCGGCGAGAGAGTCCGGGCTTGCCGGGACGACGGTGCTGAGGGGCATCGAGGGCTTCGGTGCGAAAAGCAGAATTCACACTGCGAAGATCCTCCGCCTTTCGGAAGATCTTCCGATTATCGTGGAGATCGTCGACACGGAAGAGAAAATCAAGGCGTTCATGCCGCTGGTGGACGAGCTCTTCACGAAAAGCGGGGGGGGTGGGCTTATGACGCTTGAAAAAGCGGAAGTGATTCGGTACACATCCGGCGTAAAACCGTAGCATCGTTTCGACGCATGGCGGTCCGCCGCGGCCGCAATGGCGATTCCCCCGCGTGTGGAATCAGGGACACTGTTCGGTCTGGCCGGATCACAGGATCTTCAGAGCGATCTGCATGTAGTTGTTCACCGCGCCGAGGAGCTTGTATCGTATCCTGTATGCCCAGGCCACGTCCGTGAAAGCCCTGAACTCGTGCGTCGGGACGCCGAACTCATCGAACAACAGTATGTCCCCCGGCTTCAGTTTCGGGGCGAATTGTGTGAGGACAAAAAGGGTGGAACTGTAGAGGTCTGCGTCGAGATGCACGACCGTCCTCCGGTCGCTTTTGAACGAAGTGAGGAACCGGTAGAGGGTATCCTGGAACAATCCAACCTCGAACGAGCACCGGCTATCGCTCTTTGCGGGAAATTTCCCCCCCGATGAATACTCCCCCTTGCTGAGGCCCTCCCAGTCCTCGGGGAGACCCGAGAACGTGTCAAATCCGGTGAAACGCGACGCGGGGTTCGTATTGTGCGTGACCCACCAGTCAAACGACAGCCCGTGTCCCACGCCGAACTCGAGATACGCAATCTCCCGGTCAAGGTTCTCCGTTCGCATCACATGGGAGTACAGGTCGTAGCGCTTGTCGTGGCGCCACTCCGGATCGTTCAGGTCGTTCCATGCGGGCACCCCCTGATCAGCGCACCACCTGGAGAGTTTCGAAAGATACGCGAGCTTTGAAAGCCCTTCGCTGAACGGTTCCACGAACCGGTGCAGGCGGCGTTTCAGAAAAATGTGTTTCAGCTTTCTGCCGGCGATGATCGCCGTGAATTTGTCTATTGCCACGCCCTGTGGACCGCCGCGAATGTGAGATTCTTTTTCGAACGGCTAAAGATAGACGGATTCCCCCTAAGAAACAATCCCGCCCGGTGCGCGCCGGGAATTTGATACTCTGTTGATTCATCACTATACTTGTCAGCATCCTGCTCCTCATCGTGGAGAGAATAGTGAGCGCTGAACAGATCGTCGAACGCGGCAAGCCCGCGAGTTACGGCCAGGAGATCACAAAGCGAAGGGCGCGGATTGTTGAAGGGTGCATTTCGCTCGACGGAAAGATGGTTCTCGATTTTGGGTGCGGCAACGGAGCCCAGACCGTTGAGCTCGCGAAGCATGCGCGCGGTGTTCGCGCCTGCGATATCGATGCGGCCGACATTGACGTGCTCCGGAATTATGCGCGGGAAAACGGCATCGCCAACGTCATCCCCATCCTGTATGACGGCAAATCACTCCCCGTGGAGGATGAGGCGGTGGACGCGGTGGTCTGCTTTGCGGTCCTGGAGCACGTGACGGACGAACGGACCGCGCTCCGGGATATCGTACGGGTGTTGAAGAGGGGGGGCGATTTTGTTATATCCGTCCCCAATAAGTGGTGGATATTCGAAACCCACGGGGCGCGTCTGCCGCTCCTGCCCTGGAACCGCGTCCCGTTTTTCTCCTGGCTCCCTCCGGCCATCCACCGCCGGTTCGCCAAAGCCAGAATTTACCGGAAGTCGGACATCGTGCACCTGCTCACGTCGAGCGGATTCATCATCAGGGGGACCTCCTACATGACCGCACCCATGGACACGGTGCCCTGGCCGGGCCCGCAGCGATTTCTGAGGAACACGGTGTTCAGGGGGGATACGGGAAAATTTCCCCTCCTTTCCACGGAAATCTTCGTCCACTGTCAGAAACCTTCCGGCTGAGCAGCACGACCGAAATGCGGCGCCTCATCTGAGCAATATCATTCTTCTGCTCTGAACGAACGATCCGGCCCTGAGACGGTAGATGTACACCCCGCTGCTGACGCTCACGCCGGAGTCGTTGGACCCGTCCCACCGTACCACGTATGAACCCGGCGGCTGAATCCCGCGGGCGAGGGTTCTCACCTCCTGACCGAGCGTGTTGTACACGACCAGCGACACATCCCGGTATGCGGGAAGCCGGTACGTAATCGTCGTCGAAGGGTTGAACGGGTTTGGATAATTCTGTTCGAGGACGGGACTCACGAGGGGGACCTGCCCTGGAGATGCGGCGGATGTCACCGTCGTGGACGCAATACCGAATGCCCTGTACGAATAAATCCCCTGGGGAAACGAGAACTCGCGCAGCGTACGCCCCCCGGGAGTAACGAGCGAAACGGAGGGGTTTGTCGCCCCCCAGCCGATAAGCGTGTTTCCGTCCTCCAGCCTCTGCACCGAGCCCATTGCCATGCTGAACAGGTCGGGAGTGTGCCTGAACTGCCAGACAAGCGTGGCGGACCTCTGTTGCTCATCGAGTGCGTACTCGACCGCCCGGGAGACCCGGACGGCATGAAAATTTCCGTTGTCGAACAGCGTCCAGTGGCCGTCCGGGAGCCTTCTGATCATGTGTTGATAGGAAAACCCGGTGCTGTCCCCCGTGAACGTGAACTGGTTGTTCTTTCCCCCCCAGCGCCACATGATCTCCCCCGTCTGCCGGTTGATCTTCGTGATCTCGGACAGGTGGCGCGAAGAGATGACAATGTTGCTGTCCCCGTCGACCTCGATGGCATTGCCGTGCACATAATCGATCATATGCGCCGTAAGGTCCACCCCGATGGCGTCCGTTATGCGGAAATGGTCCCAGCTCCTCCACTGGAACACGACGTTCTTCGACCTGTCGAGCTCCTGAAGAATGAGTCCGTAGACAAGCGCGGCGGAGTCTCCCCCCTGGACGATCGTATCCATTCTGACCGGCTCCAGGTCATACCCGAGGAGCAGCGCGTGCCCGTCGGCGAGAAGCCGGAGCTCATGGTCATCCGTGGGGTAGCCGTTCCCGCACTTGAACGAATCAACCACGGTGAACGTACTGTCCAGCGCGAAAAAGTAGCCGAATGTCTTGTCGTGGTATGTGTAAAGGCCGTTCGGCTGCCTCTTGAAGTCGAAGCACTCCTCCGGCATGCGCCGGGCAAAACCGGGGGTCCCGTCCGTCCCCAGCGTCATCAGGAAAGGGATGTTCTGAATGCGCGAATCAAACGGGAAGTTGCTCAGGAAAATGGAGAGTGGCGGAGCGCCGCTGTCGGTGATCACCGTGATAGACGGGAAGCCCTGCGGCAGCGAATCCACGACAAGTCTTCCCCGTTCGTGAAGCGTGCTTGAACCGGGGTGCGGCAAACTGAAGGCCGTTTCGCCAGGCATTGCTCCGTCCGCCGTCACCGGATGCCCGTCCGGCCCGGTGATGAATGAGTAGCGGATGGAATCGCGTTTTTCTCCCCCGCCTGCCGGTGACGGCATGGCGAGAGACACCGTGACCGTCTCGAGGGCCTTGAATGGTATATCGGGATAGAATACGAGCGTCCGGAAGTCGTCGGAAAGGACGAGCCTTCCGCCATGTGCGCCGCTTCCCGCCCCCCGGACGACCACAGACGCTGAGGCGGGCGCCACGCCGCCTTGAAATGTCGCCCCGGTGCGGAATGCGATGGCCGAATTCACAGGTACGAACGAAGATCCGGGGAGGGGGGAGAGGTAGGGGAATCTCGCGCTCCCGGCCTCTCCGGGAGTCCATGATAACAGAACAAAAAGAGCTATCGTGGAGGCGCACGTACCCTTTGTCATTATATGGTACCGGGGTTGTTCCTGAAGAAACCACCGGCCCGGCCCCGAAGTTTCCCGACAGGGTGGATTCCTCTGAGCATCGACTGTGTGCGGGTATTGGAACTTCTCCCGTAACCTTCCGTATATTGTGACGGATACTCCCTCTTTTTCCTCTCTTACTTAAGGATCTCCGATGAAGACACTCCACAGAATGCTCATTGTTGCCGGGTTTACATTATTCGTTGCGTTACCTTCAATGACTGCGGCCGCGGGGAACGACGGCGCGGAGAAAGGAGACAAGTCATCCCCGCGGCAGGTGGAAATGCCGGGGACGCAGCTCCTCACCGTCCATTCATCGGTCGTGGGACGGGACTATGATCTCTATGTCGGATTCCCGAGGAATTACGGCGACACGACAAGGAAATTCCCGGTGGTGTACATTCTCGACGCCCAGTGGGATTTCCAGCTCGTCAACGCCGTTAACGGCGGTCAGTATTACGACGGGTTCCTCCCCGAGGTGATACTTGTCGGCATCACGTGGGGAGGGGAACACGCGAACTACGATAGCCTGAGGGGGCTTGACCTGACCCCGACGCAGGTCAAACAGATGCCGTCTTCGGGAAACGCGCCGAGGTTCCTTGAGGCGATCAAAACGGAGTTGATTCCGTACATCGACGCGAAATACCGGACTGACAGAAGCGACCGGACGCTCATGGGAAGCTCTCTCGGAGGGCTCTTTACGCTGTACACCATGTTCAAAGAAACCGGTCTCTTTACGCGGTACCTCCTGACGAGCCCGTCGGTATCATGGGACAACAACGTGCTCTATACATATGAGGAAGCATATCACGCACAGCATGCCCGGCTTCCGGTGACCCTCTTCATGGGAATGTCTTCGCTTGAAGGCATTGAAACCGTGTTCAACAGATTCGTGGACAAATTGAAGTCGCGGAACTACACCGACCTGAAATTCGAGACGCGGGTCATGGAGGGGATGGGTCACGCGGGGAGCAAACCCGAAGGGTATACGCGCGGCCTCCAGTCCGTGTTCGCGCGTCCTTCCATTGATCTCGATCCGGTCAAGCTGAAGGCGTTCACCGGCAAGTATCGCATGAACCCGCAGGTCCTGGTGAGCGCGGTGGTGGAGGATGACAGGCTCGTCCTGCTCGCGCCCGACGGCATGAGAATTCCTCTTCTTGCGTCCGCCGAGAACGATTTCTACGTGAAAGGGATGTACCTGCACGTCAAATTCCTCAGGAATGGTGCGGGCTCGGTCACCGGCGCTCATGTCGAACATTTTCAGGGCGGATTCGACCTGGCCAAAGAGGAATAGGCCTGAGTCGGTCTGCCTGAGAACTCCCGAAGGCATGAGAATGCTTCTCCGCGAGTCCTCACCAGTCAGTCCGGACGTGACATCGGCAATAACCTTGGCTCACGACCAATCATATTGAAGAATCCCTGCCATCGATGTCTGGCAGGGATTCCTCCACAGACTTGAGAATCGGCACTTCGTAATCCGTCCGCCCAAAAAACCTTCGAATCATCGCCAGGTCGGATTTTCCGCCCGGTACCGGCGGGTCAATAGCGGAGGCATGATGGCGCATTTTCCTTCACGTGTTCTGGTCCGTCCCCGGACAGCACTCAACGCAGTCCTTCTGGTCGGTCTCCTGTATTCCGGGACCTCACGTTCTCCTTCTCAGATGCACCAGCATTCGGGAGACACACTTGGAAGCGTGAGTTTTCCGATATCCTGCTCCCCGGCCACCCAGGCGAGTTTCAACAGCGCGGTTGTCCTCCTCCACCACATGACATACCCGCAGGCCCGGGAGGCGTTCAGGAACATTACGAAATCCGATTCAGGTTGTGCGATGGCCTATTGGGGAATCGCCATGACGCTGTTTCAACCGGTGTGGCCTACGCGCCCCGGTGCCGCCGATCTCCGGCAAGGCTGGGAGGCGATCCGGCGGGCAAAGGCTCTGAACCCGGCCACCGAGCGTGAGCGGCTTCTGATTGCTGCGACGGAGGCGTTCTTCCGGGATCCCGAATCCCATGACTATTGGCGGCGCATCCACGGATGGTACGATGGGATGGCCGAAGCGTACGAGAAGTTTCCGGAAGATCAGGAGGTATCGGCGTTCTACGCCCTGGCCCTGGTGGCGACGGTCCCTCCCGATCAGGTTACTTCCCCGAACAACGCGCGGGCCGCGGAAATTCTCCTCGGGATCCTGAAGAGGAATCCCCGGCATCCCGGGGCAATGCACTACCTGATACACGCTAATGACGCGCCGGGGCGGGAGCGCGAGTCGCTTGAAATACTCCGGGAATACGCGGCGATCGCTCCCCACAATCCGCATGCGCTTCACATGCCCACGCATATCTATACACGTCTGGGCGACTGGGGGAACGTGATCAGCGGTAACATCAGGGCTGCGGACGCAGCTCTCGAATTCCCGGCCGGCGATCATGCACAATATGTCTGGGATGAGTTTCCCCATGCGATCGAATACCTCATCTACGCATACCTTCAGACTGGTGAGGATGAAAAAGCCGCGGATCAATTAAAGCGTCTCCAGGGGACTGCAGGTCTTGAGCCCACGTTCAAGACGGCATTTCACCTGTCATCCACGAGGGCGAGATATGCCCTCGAAAGGAAGGCCTGGGCAGAAGCCGCTTCACTGGACCCGGCGGAACCGCGCACCGTCGACTGGAAGGAATTTCCGTGGCCTGAAGCAATAACGTGGTTTGCGCGTGGGCTGGGCTCAGTCCATCGTGGCCGATCCGGAGATGCGGGAGTGTCGCTGGACCGGTTACAGGAACTTGAGTCTGCGGCGTCCGGGTCCGGCGAGGTGTTGTTCGCCCGCAATATCCGTGTTCTTCGTCTCGACCTTGCCGCCTGGAGTGCGGATCTTGAAGGAAATCGCGATTCGAGCATAGCGTTGATGACCCGGGCGTGCGAACTCGAAATCTCGACGCCGAAACACGCGGTAACGCCTGCGCCTACGCTACCGGCGTACGAACTCCTCGGGGATCTTTTCCTGAAACAGGGACGTGCCTCCGAAGCGGTCAGTGCATATCGGCGTTCTCTGGATATGTACCCCGGGCGTTTTAACACGCTGCTTGGGGGGGCGCGCGCCTCTCTTTCAGCAGGAAATCGGGTAGGGGCTGCGGCATTCTATCGCCAGCTTCTGGATATGGCAAGCCCCGAATCAACCCGCGAAGAGCTGAAAGAAGCCCGGACCTTCCTGTCGAAGTAGAGTCCCGAACCCGCCCGCGCGGGACGGCAGGTAACAAAACAATGCGGCCCACTCCTTCCGGAATGGGCCGCGTTGGTTACAGTGTCACTGCCGGACGCATCGCAGGAGCGGGCGTCCCGTTGCGATCTGTACTTATGACCTCTGGCTCAGCATCGTGACGTCCCGCTTGTCGTGACCAAGGTACACCTGGCGGGGTCTGGCGATCTTCTGATCCTCGTCCAGCAGCATCTCCTGCCACTGTGCGAGCCATCCCGACATGCGCCCGATGGCGAACAGAACGGGGAACATGTCCACGGGGAAGCGGAGCGCCTGGTAGATCAGTCCCGAGTAGAAGTCCACGTTCGGATAGAGCTTCCGCTTGATGAAGTATTCGTCCTGAAGCGCGATCTTCTCGAGCTCGAGCGCCATGTCCAGCTTCGGGTTCCGCCCCGTCACCTCGAACACCTGGTCGGCGAGCTTCTTGATGATCGTGGCGCGGGGGTCGAAGTTCTTGTAGACCCTGTGCCCGAATCCCATCAGCCGCCCCCGTCCTTCCTTCACTTCCTTGATGAACCCGGGGATATTGTTGATGCTCCCGATGTGGTCGAGCATCCTGAGGACCTCCTCGTTCGCGCCGCCGTGCAGCGGGCCGTAGAGCGCCGCTGCCGCCGCTGCGGCCGCGCTGTAGGGATCCACCTTGGAGCTCCCGACCCCGCGCATCGCCGACGTGCTGCAGTTCTGTTCGTGGTCGGCGTGGAGAATGAACAAAACATCCAGCGCCTTGGCAAGGACCGGGTCCGGTTTGAACTTCGGCTCAGCGATCTTGAACATCATGCTCAGGAAATTGGACGCGTAGTCGAGCTCGTTGTCGGGATGCACGTACGGCATCCCGATGCTGTGACGGTACGCGAACGCCGCCAGCGTGGGGACCTTGCCGATGAGGCGGTAGATCGTGAGTTTCCGTTCCGCGGGGTCGGCGATTTTCTTCGCGCTCGGATAGAACGTCGACAGTGCCGCGATCGTGCTTACGAACATCCCCATCGGGTGGGCGTCGTGATGGAACCCGTCCATCAGTTTCTTCAGATTCTCATGGACGAACGTGTGTTCGGTGATCTGTTTCGACCATTCGGCGTGCTGTGCCTTCGTGGGAAGCTCTCCGGAGACGAGAAGGTAGGCGACCTCGAGATAGGAGCATTTTTCCGCGAGCTGTTCGATCGGGTAGCCGCGGTAGCGGAGTATTCCTTTGTCGCCGTCGATAAACGTGATTGAGCTTTTGCAGGCGGCGGTGTTCATGAACGCGGGATCATACGTCATCATCCCGAAGTCGTCGTCCTTCACCTTGATCTGGCGAAGATCGATCGCCCTGATCGTATCGTTTTCGATCGGTAACTCGTACCGCTTACCGGTTCTGTTGTCGATGATCGAAATTGTATCCGTTTTTCCAGTCGTCTTTGTGTCGGGGGGCTGAGCCATGGGTTCTCCTCGGAAGTATCGTGCACAATGAAAGGGAAGGAGCGGGAAGTAAGAGCTACTGTAGATAAAATAAGCAATAATTCTCATTCCTGCAAAAGCTCCCGGGACGGCGGCACGCACAGCGGGGCCCCACAGTTGGTTGATTTTCAGAGGTGGGTTTGTTAGGTTAACTTAAACTGAGGCAGAGCTTTCCACGTCACCGGTTCCGACCGGCTTGCCGGTGAATGTTGTCACGCACAGTCCCTACGCTCGCGCGGACCTGATCCTGCTCATGCGCACCTACTCACCCGAAGAAATACGCGAATGCTTCGCCTCCTCGACGGATTTCAACGAGATATTTGACGTTTTCCAGGCGGCTCTTGCCCAGCGCGTCACCGAGATGGAGTCCTACAGGCTCCTTTTCTGGAATCCTTCGCTTACGCCCGACGAAGTGCGGCTCTTCGGCGAAAAGGTCGCCGGGGAGTTTCCGCAGGTCGCCTACGACGTGTTCTACTGGCTTGCCGGCATGTTCGAAGCGACGTATTCGACAAGCGATAATCATGAGCTTGCGGTCCTCTATTACAGGAAGGCCGCCGCCGTGAATCCCTCGGAGCCCGACCCGTACGTCAAGGCGGGCGACCTCCACGAACCCGATCTCAACATTCCTCCCGCCGCCGGTCTTATCGAGTTCCTCAAATCGGGGCTCCCGCACGTCGCTGATCCGGTGCCGCTGTTCAAGCGCCTCGGGGACCTGTACACCTACCTCGGGGATGCCGATCAGGGGCTCTTCTACCGTCTCAAAGCCGAGCTCCCTCCCGGTGAATCTCCTCCGAAACCGGAAGCAGGAGAACGGCCGTCAGCATGAAACAAATGAGGGGCTACGTAATGGTCGCCTCCGGCGCATTTCTCTGGGGATGCGCCGCCACGGCGGCAAAGCTCCTTCTGTCGCGCCGGGTCGACACGATTCTCCTCTCCCAGACGCGGGTCACGTTCTCCGTGATCCTCATGTTCTGCATCCTCGTGATCGTACGGCGGGATCTTCTTCGCGTGCGTCCCGGTGATCTCTGGAGGATGGCGCTGCTCGGCGTTGTAGGGATCGCCGGCGCCAACTATACGTATTACGTCGTCATCAGGGACGCGTCGGTCGCCGTAGCGATTCTCCTCCAGTACACGGCGCCGCTGTTCGTCATGGCGTACGCGGCGTTCTCGAAAGAGGAGGAGCTGACGGCCGCGAAGTTCGTGGCGGCCTTCCTTGCGCTTGCCGGCTGTTACTGTGCCGTGGGTGGGTTCGAGGCCGCCAGCGGGCTCCCTGCGGGGGCGCTCGGGATGGGTATCCTGGCGGCGGTCTGTTTCGCGTTCATGACGGTATTCACGAGGCACCTCCTGGTGAGATACAGCATATGGACCGTCACGCTGTACGGATTCGGGTTCGCATCCGTCTTCTGGCTCTTCGTCAATCCCCCCTGGCGGGTCATCGCGGGAAGTCCCTCTCCCGGAACATGGGCCGAACTGGCAGGCCTCTCGGTCATCTCCGTGCTCCTCCCGTACTCGCTCTTTTTCGCCGGCCTCCGTCATGTTGTGTCCTCGCGGGCGATCATCGTCAGCACCCTGGAGCCCGTTACGGCGATTGCCTCCGCGGCGATCGTGGCGGGAGAAAAGCTTACGCTCCTCCAGGGCGCCGGCGCTGCTCTCGTCCTTGGCGCGATCGTCATGCTCCAGGTGCGCCGCGAAAAGGGAGGGGAAGAAATTCAGGAGGAATCACGTGCCGCCAGGTGAGCGCCGCGCGGAAAAACTCCGTCGCGTGCTGAGCATGCGCAGGCCCGACCTCACCGTGGTGCTCGAGAATATCCACGATCCGCACAATGTGAGCGCAATCCTCCGGTCCTGCGACGCGGTGGGTGTCCTGCGCATCGAGCTTCTTTATACCGTGGAGAAATTTCCCCGCATCGGGAAGAAGAGCTCCTCAAGCGCGAACAAATGGCTTGACTGCCGCAGGCATACGTCGGTCGCGGGGTGTTATTCCGTTCTGCGGGAGGAGGGGTTTCGCATCTACGCGACACGACTCGGAGGCGCGTCCGTTTCCCTCTACGAGCTCGACCTGGCAAAGCCGTCCGCCCTCGTCTTCGGGAATGAACACCGAGGAGTGTCCCCCGGGGCGTCGGAGGCGGCGGACGGGAATTTCCACATCCCCATGGTGGGGATGATTCAGAGCCTCAATGTCAGCGTTGCGGCCGCTGTCGCGCTTTATGAAGCCCACCGCCAGCGGCTGGCGGCGGGCGTGGGGGGAAAAATGGGGCTGGGGGCGGAAGAACTGGCACGTTTGTACGAGGATTGGATCCGCAGGTGAACCCGGGGCGGAAATCCTTGCGTGTCCCACCGGCATTCTTTATATTGATTCGGCAACATTTACCCCTGTTCGCCGTATACGAGACGACGGCAAACGAAGTCGGCCCCGGTCATGACCCAGCAATCCGAAGGCGTAAATTTCATCGGTCTGAATATCATTCTCATCAGCGTTGTCGCGCTGGTGATATTCGCGTATCTGGTCATGCTGATCCGGAAGCGGTGGAAAAAAGGTTTTCTTCACGACGCGGAAGAGGGACCGAAGGGCGACAAATGAGAAAGAGCGTTATCCGTTCTGTACTACTGAGGTGGCTCCCCGGCCACCTTTTCAGTTACGCGGGGGGACGCAGCGTGCCGGCACTCTTCGCCCCATCCGCGGCATTCCTCTGTGCGATTCTCTCTTCGACGGCGGTGCTCTTCTCTCCGTCGTACGCGACACAGAAAAATTCCCATCCGCATCACACCGACGTGACTCTCGTCTCGGATGTTCGCGGGATCGTTCCCGGCGGAAGGTTCACGATCGGCGTTCTCATGAAGATGGATCCCGGATGGCATACGTACTGGGAGAATGCCGGGGACGCGGGTCTGGCGACCCGGATCCAGTGGGAGATGCCGGCGGGATTTGTCGCGGGCCCCATCGCGTGGCCGCTCCCGCGCAAGACGATCGACAGCGGGGACGTTCTCAGTTACGAGTACATCGGGGAGAACATGCTCCTCGTTCCCTTTGCCGCGCCTCCGTCCCTCCGCGCCGGTGGATCGATCACGCTGAAAGCGAAAATCTCGTGGCTCGAATGTCAGAGCATCTGCATTCCCGGCGACGCTTCGGTGAGTATCACGCTCCCCGTGGTGAATGGGCCGGCGGTTAAGGAAAACACAGATCGCTTCACGTCGTATGAACGCCGGATCCCGCCTCCGCTTGCTCCCCCTGAAGGAGTATCCTTTGCGACATCGGTCCGGAAGGGGGGGATCGACATCCGGATTTCCACGGCCGCGAATCAGCATTTTGAGACGAGCGGTCCGGGTTCGCCTGACTTCTATCCACAGGAGACCGGTGATCTTATCCCCGGCCGGACAGGAGTCTCTGCAAATGCGAACCTGATAACGCTGACGGTCCCGCTTTCGGCGCCGGAACCCGTGACAAAACCGGTAACTCTCCGGGGGGTGGTTCTCTTCTCTGTGTCGGGGACTCCGCGCTCAATCGGTGTGATCGAGGTCTCAGTCGCTCCGGAATCAATATCCATAGGCGTGTCGCCCGGCACACAGGGGGGGTCTCCTTCGGGAAACCAGGGGGGATCAATTCTCGACCGCAATTTTATGGTCTCGATGGGTGCAGGCGGGTCTCAGCCGCTTGTTCTTTATATTTTGTTTGCGATCGTTGGCGGTCTCCTCCTCAACGTCATGCCCTGCGTCCTCCCCGTCATTGCGCTGAAGGTATTCGGCATTGTCAAGATGGCAGGAGATCAGCCGGCGCGCATACGTGGGCTGGGACTTGCGTTCGCGGCGGGGATACTTGCATCGTTTCTGGGTCTCGCACTCGTTGTGATAATCCTGCAGGTCGCCGGCCAGCAGGTGGGGTGGGGATTCCAGTTCCAGGAGCCGCGGTTCGTCATCGCCATGGCCGCGGTGGTCTTTGCATTCGGCCTGAGCCTCTTCGGCGTATTCGAAGTCAATCTCCCCGGTGGCGTGATCACCGGTATCAGCGGCGCGGTCACGCACCGTACAGGCGGCGGGTACGGCGCGTCGTTCGGCGAAGGTGTGTTCGCGACGGTTCTTGCCACCCCATGCACGGCTCCGTTCCTGGGGAGCTCACTGGGGTTCGCGTTCGCACAGCCCTGGTGGACAATACTTCTGATCTTCACGTGCGTCGCCGCCGGCATGGCGCTCCCGTATGTCGTACTCACTTCGAAACCGGCGTGGATCAAATATCTCCCGAAGCCCGGGGCGTGGATGGTCAGCGTCCAGCAGTTCATGGGGTTCCTGATGATGGCGACGCTTCTCTGGCTCCTGTACATACTGGGGAAGCAGATGGGAATGGAGGCGGTCATCTGGACCGGGGCGTTCCTCCTTTCGGTCGGTCTGGCGTGCTGGCTCATCGGAAAATTTGCGACCCTCAACGCCTCGCGCCGGAGTTACTGGCTCACGTGGATCGTCGCGGTCATCGTCGTCATCGGGGGCTACCTCCTCTTTCTCGTCAGCGCCCTTGACATCAACACCGCACTCGCGGTTGAATCCTCCGGGACTGCCGTGCCGGCCGCGGCGGGGGGGATCGCGTGGCAGCCGTTTTCGCTTGCGGGGCTTCAGGAAGATCTGAAAGGGGACCGGCCGGTGTTCCTTGATTTCACCGCCGAATGGTGCCTCACGTGCAAGGTGAACGAAAGGACGGTTCTCACCTCGAGTGAAGTTGTGGACAAACTTCGCGCGCTGAACGTGCTCACCGTGCGCGCGGACTGGACGAACCGGAATCCGGACATCACGAAGCTGCTTTCAAAATTCGGGCGCTCCGGCGTCCCCCTCTACGTGATATTCACTCCGGGAAAATCCGATTCTCCAAGAGTGCTCCCTGAAGTCATCACATCGGGCATCGTCCTGGATGCCCTCAATGCCGCCGGCCAAGGTGCTACCCCATGAAAACACGCCCCGATGAATCAGAGTATGCGCCGTACTATTCCAGGTACGTGTCGCACGTCTCCGAAGCGGACGTTCTCCACGTCCTCGAGAACCAGGCCGTCCAGCTCTCGCAATTGACGTCACAGGTTCCCGCGGATCGGGAGAAATTCCGGTATGGTCCGGAGAAATGGTCCATACGGGAGGTGATCGGTCATCTGATCGACGCCGAACGCGTCTTCGGGTACAGGGCGTTCTGCATCAGCCGGGGAGAACGTGTTTCCCTCCCCGCCTTCGACGAAAACGAGTACGTCAAACACTCGCATTATGACGACCGCACCCTCGCCAGCCAAACGGTGGAATTTGTCGTCGTCAGGAAGTCGAACGTGCTGTTCCTTCGCTCCCTCGACGACACGGCCTGGGAGGCCGTCGGGACCGCGAGCAACAACAGAATCTCCGTGCGGGCTCTGGCGTACATCATGGCCGGACACGTGCGTCATCACTTCGCGATACTTCATGAGCGTTACAATGTCGGCCCAGGGAATTAATTGCCTTCCGCTGCCTGTGTGCCCCCGTCCGGTGAAGCAAGTTTTCTGAGAGCAGGGAACACAAATGGAAAAGCTCGCTGACGGACTCCTCTGGTATGTCGCGTTCCTCTTCTCGACGACGCTGCACGAGGCCTCGCATGCCTTCGCGGCATTCCGCCTGGGAGACAGGACCGCATACGAAGGGGGCCAGCTCACGCTCGACCCCATCCCGCATATCCGGAGGCAGCCGATCGGGCTCGTCTTCGTCCCCATAGTCTCATTTCTTCTGGGCGGCTGGATGATAAGGTGGGCGAGCGTTCCGTATGATCCGAAGTGGGCGTACGAAAACCCCCGCTCATCGGCAAAAATGTCCGCGGCAGGCCCGGCGGCGAACCTCCTGCTCGCAATTCTTGCAGCTCTTGCGATCCGGCTCGGGATACTCTGGGGGCTGTTCGTCCCCCCGGATTCGGTGGACTATGCGCACGTTATCGAGGCCACGCGGGGAGGGACCCTCGCGACGGTCGCCGCTTTCATCAACGTGCTCTTCTCCCTCAACCTTCTTCTTTTCATCTTCAATCTGCTCCCCGTCCCCCCACTTGACGGAAGCGGCATCGTTCCCATGTTTCTCCCCAGGGACCGTGCGCAGAAATACATCGCGTTCGTGCGCAATCCCTCGTTTTCGTTCCTGGGGATCGTTATCGCGTGGAACCTCTTCGACTATATCTACAACCCCGTCCACCTGGCGTTCATCAACCTCCTCTTCTTCGGCGAAGCGCG
>Ga0075030_100000039_pt1 | contig 80705 bp, 65 predicted proteins | sample LitLauG_LLR_2012_FD_71393 | JGI IMG/M metagenome (GOLD analysis project Ga0075030, IMG submission 71393) | Freshwater sediment microbial communities from Pennsylvania, USA - Little Laurel Run_MetaG_LLR_2012 | ecosystem: Environmental > Aquatic > Freshwater > Creek > Sediment | place: USA... | reverse complement strand
GAGAACCGCGTGGGCCTGGCCGTGGCCTCGCATCGCCGCACGCTGAGGCTGGGCGACCGCGTGACCCTGGCAGCCGATTACGGCGTCAATTAATTGGCGCTAAACCCGGGCGTCGCAGCGATCGTACCCCGGCCGACCTCGCTCTCAAGTCGTGCTGAGCCGGCCCCTTCGTCTCATCGATCTCTCCGCAAGCGGAGGCCCCGCGGGTATCGGCGCAGAAGCCCGCTTATTCGCCGGCGAGCATTTCGTTTCACAGCGCTGGTCCAAAGCCCTTCGGGTTCGCCGCGTGAAACCGGATGGAATCCTCTACCTGCGCGCCACGTTCCACCGCGACCCGCGTGCGAACTGTTCGATCACTGCGAGACATTGGGGCACGGCAACGGCTCTTGATAGCCTGGCCGATCCAAAGCACTCGACCCTCCTGGGGAACATCCTTGACACATACGGCTTCGCCCTGATCGACGGGAAAGGCCCGGGAACCCCAAAAGGTCGCAGTTCGGCGGATCGGGCGCAGACTCGCCAAGGAAACCGCCTCGGTCGAGCTCCGCGTGCCAACTCCAACCGGACCGCGACACCTCGTCCGGCGCAACGCTGGCGCGCTGGACCTTTCGGTTTGCGCTACAGTCTTGAAACAGAGGCCTTCTATATGCCGGATCCCGAAACGCACGGCCGGGCCGCAGAGATCGTGGGGCGGTTCCGGCTTGTCCGGTTGCTCGGGGAAGGCGGAATGGGCAGCGTCTACCTGGGCGAACGCACCGGTGATTTCAAGCAAACGGTGGCGGTCAAGCTGTTGCGTGAAGGGCTCTGCGATCCCAGTGCGCTATTGCGGTTTGGCATCGAGCGGCGCGCCCTCGCTTCGCTTCAGCACCCCAATATCGTGCAGTTGATCGATGGCGGACTCACCGGAGATGGCATCCCATTCCTGGTGATGGACTACGTGGAGGGTATGCCGCTGGACCGCTATTGCGATGAACGGCAGGCCTTGCTGCGCGAACGGATTCGGTTGATGATCCAGGTATTGGAAGCGGTAGACCATGCGCACCGCCATTTCGTGGCGCATTGCGACCTCAAATTCTCCAATATCCTGGTGAGTGCTGAGGGGCAGCCGCGGCTGCTCGATTTTGGCCTCACAAAGCTGCTCGAGCCGGCACGTTCCCGTCTCGATCCACAAGCCACGCGCGTGGCGCCGCGCCCATTCACGCTGGAATTCGCCAGTCCGGAGCAACTCCAGGGCGAGGATCTCACGACAGCTACCGATCTGTATTCCTGCGGCGTCATGCTATATAGCCTGGTCACGGGCACTCACCCTTTCGAGGCGCTGCGCGACCAGCCGCTGGCTCTGCTGCACGCAACGCTGTCGGCGGAACCGGAGGAGCCGAGCCATCGCTTGAGCCGTCAGGCCCGGACGGAGCCGACGATCGCCCGGCGGCTGGCCGCAACGCGCGGAACCACGCCGGCGCGGTTGGCCGGTGAGCTCCGCGGCGACCTGGATTCGATTGTCCTGAGAGCGCTGCGCAAGGAGCCGAACCATCGTTACAGCAGCGCCGCCCAGTTCGCGGCCGATCTGCGGAATGTCCTGGCGGGTCGGCCAGTGGAGTCCAGGCGCGGCTCGCGGCGCTACCGGGCCTGGAAATTCGTGCGGCGCAACCGCGCGGGTGTCATAGCGGCGGCTATCCTGGTCGTCGCTCTGCTCGCCGGCGCTGCCGGCGCGGTCTCGCAAGCGATCCGCGCGCAGCGATCCAGGGCGATTGCCGAAGCCCGGTTCGATGATGCCCGCCGGTTGACCGATTCCCTGCTGGTGGACTTCTATGCCGCCGTTCAGAAACTGGATGGCTCGGAAGCCGCACAGAAGGCACTGGTCCAGTGGTCGCGGGAGACGTTGGAGAGTCTGGCACGGCACAGCGCCGGCAATCCCAGAGTGAACGTGGAGCTCGCGATCACGTATCTCCGACTTGGAGAACTCCAGGCGGCCGGCGCACGCGATTTGGCGCACTGGACCGCCGCGATTGCCTCGTTCGATCAAGGGCTCAAATTGCTGCCGCCGGTGCTGGGGAAGGAAGCCGCCGACCAGCAGGCGCTGCTCACCAGGACGAAATTACTGGAAGGGCGCAGCCGGGCACGCGCCCGGATCGCTGGCACTCAGTGAGGGCCGCGGTCCCGCGTCACGGACTACCGACGATTGCCAGCGAATCCATTACGGCCCGGCGGAGCTCTGTGGTGGGCTGGCCCGGCGCGGGTGCGGGCAGGAGTGCGAGCGCCTTCGCGAGGGTTTCCCGGGCATCCGCTGCCTTGCGGCAGGCCATCTGCGTCCTGGCGAGTGTCAGAAGAAAACCCGGGTTGGCGGCGCGGCTCTTCTCCACGGCACGGGCTGCGAACTCGAGGGCGTTTGGAGGCTGGCGCCACGTGGCAGGCTCGACGGTGAGGAGGTAAGAAGCCGCGCGATCCAGATCGGCAGCGGAGGCATCGGCGCGCCCGGCGATTCCCACAGCGACTGACAGCGCTTCGTGGACTGCGCTGCCGCCCTCCTCCGGCCGGCCCAGAGCACGATCAATTTGGCCGCGGCGGCACAGGGCCTCGGCGCGGTGACCGAGCCACACCAGGTTCGATCCATCGCGCACCAGCAGGTCGTCGAGGATCCGGATGGCTTGGCCGTAATCCTCACGCGCGCCCGTCCGGTCGGCAACCGCCTCCCGCGCCTGGCCCAAATCGTAATCGACGGTCGCCAGATCAAAGCGCGAGCGAGTGTCATCAGCGTCCCTTGTCGCCAGCGATGCGAACAGCTCTCGGGCGGATATCAAGTAAGGAATGGCATCGCCAGGCCGCCCGATCGCTCCATAAAGACTGCCCAGCTTGTGCCGGATGATGGCTGCGACGCGCGGGGTGGGCATCGCTTCACGCGCCGCGGCGGGGAGCCGATCGAGTGCCGCCAGCGCCTCGGCATAGCCCCGCGCGGCAGCAGTGGGTTGGGTATCGCTCAGCACATTGGCGATCTTCATTTCGAGGATGGCGATGCCGCGCTGCGAGCGAACGTTGTCGGGAGCAATGGCAAGGGCGCGCTCATGCAACGCCAGCGAACGGCGATAGCCGGCCAGAGCGGCGCCGAGGTCGCCGATGCTGGCCGATCCGTGCAGGCCGTATAGATCCCCAAGGGAATCGAACGTGGCGGCCGCTTCCTGGACATCGGCCAGTGCGGCGCCGGGCCATGTCGCCAGATCCTCGAGCGACTGCGCCGCAGCGCGACAGGACTCGATTGCGCGCGCCGTGTTGCCCGTGGAGAAGTAGACGTCGCTCAGGCTGCGCCGCGCCAGATCGAGCCGCCGCGTGATCGCCGGATCGCCGGGGCGCAGTTGTTGGAGCGCCTCAGCCAACGCGAGCGCCTTATTCAGGCTCGCCAGGGCCTTCGGAGCGTCGCCGAGGTTCTCCTCGTATGGGTTTCCCAGAACGTTACCCATCTTCGTGTACGCCTCGACCAGATCGAGCTGTACGTCGGGATCCGCCGCTGCTCCCCTGGCAAGCCCGTCCAGATAGGTGAGTGCCTGGCCTACAAGCTGGCGCTGCACGGCTGTCGAGCCCCGCAGTTGTTTCACCTGGTTGTAGAAGTCGAACAAAAGCAGATTCGCGAGCCGCCGCACATTGCGAAATCCCTCGCGCGCGCGCCGCTCTTCGCTTGCGGCCACGCGCCCCTCGTGCACTGTGGCGACAACGCCTGCAGCAAACACGGCCGCAATTGCTAAGCTCGCCCCAAAACCGAGGGCGTGCCGCCGGAGCAGTTTTGCCGCCCGGTAGGACATGCTGCCTCCGCGCGCTTCCACCGGGCGGCGCTCCAAGTGACGCCGTATGTCGGCAGCGAGCTTATCGACGGAAGTGTACCGATCACTGGGGTTCGCGCGCAGGGCCTTCAATACGATGGCGTCCAAATCGCCGCGCAGCGCGGCGCGTCGCTCCTTCGCGTGTGGCGGAACCGAATCGTGCGGAGAGGCCGGAACCATTTCCAGCACCGTTTTCACGGCCTCCGCGTCGGAGAGCCTTTCGAAGCGAAACGGAAGACGCCCGGTAAGCAGCCGGTACAGGATCACGCCCAGGGAATAGACATCGGATGCGGCGCTGACGGTTTCGCCAAGCAACTGCTCGGGGCTGGCGTAGTGCGGCGTGAACGCACGCACGCCCATGCGGGTCGCTTCGCTGCGGTTATGGAAATCCGGATGCAGCAGCTTCGCTGCGCCGAAGTCGAGCAGTTTCACCCGGCCATCGGCCGTCACCAGGACGTTCGCCGGTTTCAAATCCCGATGGATGATCAGGTGACGGTGCGCGAACGAGACCGCGTCGCACAACTGAAGCGTGAGCCGGAGGATCTGGGCTACTGAAGCGCCTGTCCTATCGCAGTATCGATCCAGGCTCTCGCCTTGGATGTACTCCATCACCAGATAAGGCTCGCCCTCCTCGGTGAGCCCGCCATCGAGCACCCTGGCGATGTTGGGATGGCTCAGCGAAGCGAGCATTTGGCGCTCTTCGAGGAAGCGCTGGCGCAGCCACGGAAAGGTGAGGCGAACAGAGGCGAGCTTGAAGGCGATCTCCTGATCGAAGTCGCCCACGATCCGGCGGCCGAAGTAGACAGCCCCCATGCCGCCGCCGCCGATGAGCCGATCCAGGCGGAACGGGCCGATCGTGCGGCCAACCCAGGGATCGGCTCCGGCGGGCGGAGGCGGCGCGTGCCGCTCAGCCTCAGCAGCCGCGGCCAGCAGAGAGGCGACCTCTTCGCTGAGATCGCGATCTCCGGCACACCACTCCTCCAGACGCTGGGTGCGTTCCCCCGGCGCGCACTCCGAGGCGCGGTTGAACAAGTCCTCGATGCGCCGCCAGCGCTCTCTAGCGTCGGTCTCCATGGGATTCTGGCTCCAAAGCTCGAGCCGCGCCGCGCAGTTCCCGGTATAACCACGCCCGAGCAAACTTCAAATCCCGCTCCGCTGTGGCGTGCGAGATGTTCAGGAGTTCACATGCCTCCTCGGTGGTGAGGGACAGAAAGAAACGCAGTTCCACCAGGCGGGCTTTACGAGGGTCGATTTCCTGCAGGCGGTCGAGCGCGCGGTCCAGGTCCATCAACTGCTCTGCGCTCGAGCCCATCCAGGCGAGGTCGGCGACGAGCGAGAGCTCCAAGCCTCCGCCGCGGCGCTGGGCGACGTGGGCCCGGGCGTGGTCAATCAAAATGTTGCGCATCATTCGGGCCGTGAAAGTGAGGAAGTGCTCGCGGTCGTGCCAGCTCACCTTGCGCTGCCGGAGCAGGCGCATGTACAGCTCGTTCAGCAGAGCTGTGGGCTGGAGGGTGTGGTCAGTGCGTTCGCGGCGCATCAGGCCCAGCGCAATTCGGTGCAGGTCCTCGTAGACGAGTGGAATCAGGCGATCGAAAGCCTCCTGGCTGCCGGCGCGCCAGCTTTCCAGCAGGCGGGTCACCTCGCCGGGGTCGCTCTCATCAGCCATATGTGGACCGTACTCCGCCCTGACGCAATTATGTCATCGGAGTGAGGGAATGAAGCAGTTTTTTACGCAGCACTGATTGAACGGCTGGAGGCGAGCGATGGCAAGTCGCCACATAACAGATCAAAGGGTCCGATTGTTGAAAATCGCAACAGCTTCCCTTCTCACACTGGTGGGGTCAAGGAACCTACAAGCGGCTCAGGAGACCGTTCCCCATGCGTTGGGCGAACAGAAGGTCGCGGTGGTAGTGGCAGAAGTTCCCGGAACTCCGGTATCGACGTCGATCCCGGACCTCCGGGACATTTTCTTCGGGAAGGCAAACTCCGTCGATAGCTACCTGCGTGAGGTTTCCTATGGCAAGACTTGGGTCACGGGGGATGTTTTCGGCCCCTATGAGCTGAGCCGGACCTACGGCACCGCGATGGACATCAATGAGTTTAATGAAGCCGTACGCGCCACGCTCAAGCTGGCGTCGACGGATCTCGACCTGAGCAAGTTTAACCACCTCGTGTTGATCTACCCAGTGCCTGGTTCCAGCGGCTGGCAGGGAAATGCGGGGCTTGGTTGCGTCATCGAAGGCTACTGCCCGGCGGGCATAACCATGGTATTCCTGGGCGCCTCTGCCCAACCCACGCCGCGTGATAAGGTGTATGCCGTCTCCCTGCATGAGTTCCTCCACGAGATGGGGGAGGGGCACGCCTTTACGCTGAGCTACGCTCCGGAAACGCTCGGCGTTCCCGACCCAAGGTTTACCTACGCCTCATTCGACAGTGGGGATTTCCTGACCATCGATGGCGGCAGCCTGTCCGAGTCGCGCGGCGACGTGCTGAGTTCGCCGATGGGCGGCAACAGCCAATGCAGTGGCGTCATCGCAACGCACCTCTCGGCACCGTTCAAGTACCACGTGGGCTGGCTCGACAGGGGACCGAACCTGGCCGAATTGGAAACCGGTGGGACATACCGGCTCGCGCCGCTGGAGAACTCCGCCACCGGCACGCAAGCTCTGCGGGTCCGCCGCCTGCCGGGAAACGATCTTTGGCTGTGGATTGAGTACCGCCAGCCGCTGGGACTGGACCAGGCGCTATCGTCCTGCACACCGCAAGTCTTCTCCGGCGCGGTCGTGTATTACGAGATGCCTCATCAAACGGATTCGGTAGTCGCCATTCCGGTGTGTCCGTTGGGCGGACGATTGTGTGGGCAGATCGGCCTGCTGGACTTCACCGCGAACACCACGCCGGGCGATTTTCGTGACGCCGCCCTGGCCTCGGGCCAGACGTGGTCGGATCCGTACGGCCCGCTGACGATTCGCGTCGGCTTGGCTACCCCGCAAGGCATCGACGTCACTGTGACTTATGACGCGTCTTGTGCAACGTTCAGCCCGGCCGGCCGCCAACACGGTAGATCCGCCGAAACCGGCACCATCCCCGTCAATGCCCCGCCCGGCTGCAACTGGACTGCATCCACGTTCAAGAACCCGAACTGGCTTTCGATCACCAGCGGGAAGGCTGGCAGCGGCGCGGGCCAAGTCACGTACACAGCAGCGCCGAACGACACGTACCACACCCGGAACGGCTGGATCACCATCGCCAGGCAGGTTTTCGCGGTTACTCAGGATTATGAGAAGGTCGCTCCCGTTGCACTGCGGTCCGATCCCGATAACGGGCGGTCCGCGGTCGGGGGACCCGACCCCGGATTCGATCTTTACTACTACGACAAGAACGGGGGGGACGATATCCGTCGGGCGTATGTTCTGTTCGCCGACCAGGCCGACACCCGCAATGCCTGCGAAGTCGAGTACGATGTAGTTGCAAAACGCTATCGCGTCGCCGACGATGCCGGCACGGGCTGGTCGGAATGGTCTGTACAGTGGGGACAGCCGATGTGGCCAAACCCCGGCAATTCCCAGTGCAGCGTCCGCTATGCGGCTCCGGCCGGACCGGGCGGAGACCAGTTTTATACCAGCTTCCATTTCACGTTTCAATCCTCCTTTGCGGGCGCAAAGAACATCTACTTGAGGGCCGTCGACGCCGCCGGGTTGGAGAGCGGGCCCTGGCAAAAGGTGGGGACATGGACTATCTATGTCAACCACCCTCCCGCCGCGGTCTCCGTCACCCCGGATTCAGGCTCGGGTTCGTCTCAACTGTTTCAGTTCGTCTTTCGGGATCCGGACGGTTCCTTCGATCTCCGGCAGGTATGGGTGATTATCGGCACCGGGACCGATCCGCTGCGCTGCCAGTTTCTGTTCCGTCAAAGTGATTCCGAGGTGTTTCTGGAGGCCGATAGCGGCGGCGTCTTTCAATCGGGCCTGTCCATCGGGTCCCCCGCCATTCTCCAAAACAAGGCCTGCGCCGTCGATGTCTCCGGTGCCTCGGTCAGCGCGGCGGGAACGGATCTGACCCTGCGCGTCCCCGTGAGTTTCAACCCAACGTTCGCCGGCGCCAAAACCATTTACGGCTTCGCCTTAGACTACATGGGCGCTACGGACAACTGGAGAAAACTGGGCGCCTGGACCGCACCTCAGATTTCATGTTCCTATTCGCTGGATCCGGGGAGAATCGATGTGGGCCCGGACGAGACGAAGGGCACAGTGGCCGTGAAAACAGACGCCCCTTGCGCCTGGCTGGCCAGCGGCGCGTCCTGGATCGTGATTACATCCGGACGGACCGGCATCGGCAACGGCAAGTTTTCGTTCACGGCTCTGACTAACGCCTCGACCGCCCCTCGCACCGGCACGATTTCCGTTGGCGGCCAGGACGTTCTGGTCACGCAGGCAGGCCGAAGCACACGCCTGGGTCCGCCCCTGGCCGACTCATTCTTCAACGGAGCCAGCTTCGCGGCGCTCCGGGCATTTCCCACGGGGACCTTGGTCACCATTATGGGAACCGATCTGGCGCCAGTCACCAGGACCTGGAATGAATCGGATTTTGCCGGGAACAAGCTGCCGACCCAACTTTACGGCGTATCGGTGGACATCAACGGCAAGCCCGCGTACATCTACTACATCAGCCCGACACAGCTCAACGTCTTGATGCCCGATGACGACGGTCAGGCGGCCTGGAACTTGCGCGTCAAGACCCCGGGTGGCTCCGAGCCTTATACACACGGACTCGTAAAGACGAGTTACTCGCCGGGGCTCTTCATGTTCGATCCCGAAGACCGCAAATACGTCGCCGCCCGCCACCAGGACGGCGTGCTTGCGGCCAAGCCGGGTCTGTATGCCGGCGCAACCAGTCTGCCCGCCAAGCCCGGTGAAATCATCATGCTGTTTGGCACGGGCTTTGGGCCGACGAAGCCGCCTTGCCCGGCCGGCGAGATCGTCGCGGCCGCGGCGCCCACCGAGAGTCCGGTGACCATCCGGATAGGCGGACAGGTCGCCGAGGTGAAATTCGCAGGACTGGTTTCCTCGGGGCTGTATCAGCTCAATCTGGTTGTGCCGGCGAACACACCGGACGGAGACCAGCGGGTAGTGGCTGAGATCGCCGGAATTCAGAGCCAGGCCAACGCTTACCTCACGGTTCAGAAGTAACCCCGGACAATACGATGCGAGTAACAATTGCTGGAATCCTTGCTGCTGCGCTCCTGGCCGTTGCGCCGTCATGGGGCCAGCAGTCGATGGATCAGATCCTCAACAAGGGCGTGGTTGTGTCGAACCAGAAGCCTCCTGCGAAACAGCGCTCCCAATCACCTGCCAATCCGCCACGCAGCGCCGCTCCTCCCACTACGGACCGGGCTGCGAGCGTCAGATCCGCCGGTTTCCGTATGGACTTGCCCCCGGGGTGGAATGCCAGGGTGGAGCAGAACGGCGCCGTGCTGGCGTCCAGCCGGGATAACGCGGCAGTGATCATCGCGCCGCTCTGGAGCGCCGGGGAAGGCGGTGCAGCGTCCTGGCTGCAACAGAATGGCGCCGCGGCGCTGAGGCAGTACCTCAACAACGCTGCGATCACCGGCATTTACCCCAGCCGTATAGGCCCTAATGTGGCGCTGGGGTCGTTCGACTTCAGTGAAGGGGCAGGGACCGCGCAGGTCCTCTGCCTTATTAACGGCAGTGTGGGGACGCTCTATGTGATCGCCGCCCCGAAAGCGGCATTTCTGCAGCAGCGCTCCGGCTTGGTGCGCATATTGCGGAGCTTCTCATTCACAGGCGAGCGGGGGACTGCAGAAGCTTCGCGAACCAGCTTCACGCGCTTCCGGGACCCCAACGAAGGCGCATTTTCGCTCGATGTGCCCACCGGCTGGAGAGTCCAGGGAGGCCTCATCCGCAAATCGACGCTCGATGTCCGGCCCTATCTGTCGCTTGACTCTCCCGACGGCTCGACGCTGATTCGCGGCCGCGATCCCAGCATCGGCACTTTTATCACGCCCGGCCAGATGCTGTCTGTCGCGGGGCTCACCGAGGGGATGACGTACACGCCGGGATACGGCAATGTCTGGCTGATCAGCCGATACCTTCCCGGGCCTCAGTTTGCCCAGCAGTACGCATCCAAACTGGCCACCGACACCCAATGCTCCGGCGCGCACTTGACCGCCGTCGAGCAGCGCCAGGATCTCACCAAGTCGGAGGCAACCGGCATGGTACAGGCGCAGACCATTGGCGGAGAAGCCACTTTTACGTGCACCCGCAACGGCCTGCCCTGCGCCGGCAAGGTGGTCGCCGCGACAACCATTCTTCTTAACTCGGCCTCGGCCGACCGGGCCGTGTGGAACGTGGATTACCTGGCGTCCTATATCACGCCGCAAGAACAAAGCTTGGCGACCGAGCGGATCTTTCAGCACATAATCGCCTCGATGGAATGGGACCCGCATTGGGTGACGATGCAGAATCAGACCGCTTACAACACCGGCCAGATCGCCCGCGGAGCGGCGCAGTACACGGCGCAGGTTTTCGAGGACGTCTCGCGGAATCGCGAGCGGTCCGAGGATCGCATTCACCAAAACCGCATCGACTCGATCCGAGGCGTGGTTCGCCTGCGGAACCCCGATACCGGTGAGGAGTTGGAGGGCGTCGCCGGCAGGAACTACTACTACCAGACTCCCGGAGGAACAGCCATCGGCAGCGATCGGGAGATTCGGGAGCCTGACTTCACCGAACTCGAACAGATTCGATAGCCGATGAGCGGAGAAAGCGATGCGATTGGCCAATCTCATTGCAGCGCTCACATTGCCGGCCGGCTGGCAGGCCGCCGGCCAACAGTCGCTGGATCAGATCCTCAGCCGGGGCGTGGTCGTGCCAAACGCGAAAGCCTCCGCGCCGGCGAAACAACGCCCGGCGCCATCCGCCCAGCAGCCCCGGAGTGTCCCTCCTGCCGGAAGCGGAGATATCGCCGGTTTGCAGACTGATTTGCCGCCGGGATGGCACGCCCGGTTGTCCGAGAACGGAGCGGTGGTGGCTACCAGCCAGAATGATTTGGTAGTCGTGATCGCGCCGGTTCCGGATGCGGGAGACACCCTGGCGGGCGCCTGGCTGCAAAGCCGGGGCGCCCCCACGCTCACCCGCTATATCAAGGAGCCCGTGATCACCGGGATCTATCCGAGCGGGATGGGTCCCCGCGCCGCACTGGCATCCTTCGGATTCGGCGGCGCCTCGGCGCCCGCCACCGCGAGCGTTCTTTGTTTAATGAGTGGAGGCGCTGGCACCCTGTACGTTATCGCCGGGCCGAGGGCGACGTTTCTGCGCGAGCGCCCGGCCTTGGTGCGCATCCTGCAAAATTTGGCGTTCACCAGCAAGAGGGCTGCCGGCGCGCAAACAGGTTTCACCCGTTTCCAGGACCCAAAACAGGGAGCCTTCACCGTGGACGTGCCCGCGGGCTGGAAAGTCGACGGCGGAACACTCCAGAGCTCGCCCTTCAACACGCGGTCCTTCGTATGGGTGACCTCGCCTGACGGCTCCACCGTTATCCGGCTGCGCGACCCCGCCTTCAGCAGTGTGCCGAACCGCCAGCGTTCCGAGCCCGGCCCGGAGTTCGCCCGGCAGTACGCGGCCAGGCTGGCAGCCGACCTACACGCCTCTAACCTGCAATTCACCGCGGTCACTCCTCGGCAGGACCTGAGCAACTCGACCTCGACACCCGGTGTTGGCCGAAGCCAGACCACGAGTGGAGAGGCCGACTTCACCTGCATCCGTAACGGCCAACCCTGTGCCGGAAAGGTCATCGCAGTGACCAGGGCGGCCACACTGTCGCCGGGATTTGGGATGTGGTCCGTTCTGTACCTCGTTTCCTATGTGACTGCACAGGATCGCACGGGTGTAACCGAAAGCGTCTTTCAGCACATGCTTGATTCGGTTGATTGCCCGCAGCGGTTCGGGATGCAACTCCCCGTCACTCGCACCACGCTGCAGAGCGTGAGGGACGCGGCCCAGTACGCGGCCAAGGTGTTTGATCGCGCCCACCGCAACCGCGAAGAGTCGGGGGAACGGGTACGCCAATCCCCCGACTTCACGGAACTCGAACAGATTCCATCGCCGCGGTGAGGGAATCGGACGGCCGCCTACGCGGTATTGGACAGAGGAGAAAGCGATGCGATTAGCAAATATGATTGCAATGCTCACGCTGGCCACGGGCTGGCAGGCGGCCGGCCAACAGTCGCTCGATCAGATCCTCAACAAGGGCGTGGTTCTGCCGGGTAAGAAGGCTCCCGCGCCGGAGAAACAACGCCCGGCGCCCACCGCAAAGCAGCCCCGGAGCGTCGCGTCCGCCGCGAGCGGAGGCGCCGCCAGTTTCAAGATGGACTTGCCTCCGGGATGGCGTGCCCAGTTGGCGCAAAACGGCGCCGTCGTGGCGAGGGGCCAGGACAATCTGGCAGTGGTGATTGCGCCGGTGCCGGATGCAGGCGACGCGCCGGCGGCCAACTGGCTGCAAGCCCGAGGCGCCGCCGCGCTGGCGCCGTACGTCACGAACCCCGCGATCACCAGAATCTACCCCAGCCGCGTGGGGCCACATGCTGCTCTGGCGGCTTTCGAGTTCGGCGATTCCACGTCGCCCGGCACCGCTAATGTTCTATGTTTCGTCGGCGGAGGCGTGGGCACGCTGTACATAATCGCCGGGCCGAAGCCGTTGTTCCTGCAGGCGCGCGCCGGGCTGGTGCGCATCCTGCAGAGCTTTTCGTTTGCGGGCGAGCGCGCCGAAGCCGGCCAGGCTGGTCAGCAGACAGGCTTCACCCGCTTCCAGGACCCCCTCGAGAAAGCCTTCACCATGGATGTCCCCGCAGGCTGGAAAATCGAGGGCGGGTTGCTGCGTAAGTCTCCGGTCGATGTCCGCAACTACGTATGGGCGACCTCGCCTGACGGGTCCACTGTGATCCGTGCCCGCGACCCGGCCTTCGGCCGTTTCATGGTTCCCGACCGCACCCATGAGGCGATCGGCGTTCGGGAAGGTACCAACTATCAGGTAGGCATCGGCTGGACGGCCTTCGTCTTGCGCTACGTTTCCGGCCCGGATTTCGCCCGGCAGTATGCGGTCAAGCTGATTTCCGACCTGAACGCCTCCGACCTGCAAACCAAGGCCGTCAAGCCCCGGCAGGATCTCGCCAAATCGGAAACCGCCACGGGTGGGTTTTCGCGGATCGAGACCACCGCCGGGGAGGTCGAGTTCACGTGTAGCCGCAACGGCCAGCCGTGCAACGGGAAGGTCGTTGCGGCGACCCGTCTGGAACTCATGAGCAGCGACGATCCGTTGTCTGGTCGCCAGGAGTTCGGAGGTTGGACCATCAGCTACCTGGCCTCCTATCTGACCCCGCCGGAGCGCCTGGCGATGACGGAGCAGATTTTCCAGCACATGCTCGATTCCGTCCATTTCAGCGAGGAGTGGGGCAGGATGCAAACGCAGATCGTTGTCGATGCCGCCCAGGCGAACAGGGGCTTGTCTCAGTACCGGGACCGGATCCTCGACGAGGTCTACCGCAACCGCGAAAGGTCGGAGGAACGCATCCACCAGAACCGCATCGACGCGATCCGGGGCGTGGTGCGCCTGAGGGACCCCGACACCGGTCAGGAGTTGGAAGGCGTGGCCGGCAGAAACTACTACTACCGGATAACCGGCGGGGACAGGGCCATCAGCACGGACCGCGAGATTCGTAGCCCTGATTTCACCGAACTCGAACAGATTCGATAGGGACGAGGATACTCATGGAACCGAAGATCATCCTCCGCTTCCGTACCGGAAGCAAGAAAGACAGCATACTGGAGTTCCCGTTGGAACTCCATCCGGCAATCTGCCTCGGCCGCGAGAGCGACTGTGAAGTGGCGTTCGATGCCGACCAAGACGACGTTGTCAGCCGGCAGCACTGCCGGATCGAGGCCGCAGGTGGCGAGTCGCCAGGGTTCAGGTTGAGCGACCTCGGGAGCCGCAACGGCACCTTTGTCAACCGGCAGCGGATCGCCGGTGAGGTGACCATCCGGCCGGGGGACATCATCCAACTGGGGCCGGGCGGTCCGGAATTCGAATTCGATGTCGAACGGCCCGAGATCGTGAGGCCAACCCGGCTGGTCCGTGATCTGCCGGAACTCAGGGCGACTCGGGAAGCCCTCCCGCCAGCCGTGGTGAAGGTCATAGCCGCGCCGGTTGCTGCCGCGCCCACCATGAAACTCGGAGTGGGCAAGGCGACCGTGGAGCGCATGATCGAGCGGAGCCGGCAGAAGATCCGAATCTACCAGGTTGCCGCCATGGCGGCGATCCTGGTGGCCTTGCTTGGAACCGCCGGCGTGTTCTACGGTTTGCGAGACGGCCGGAAAGCCGATAAGCTGCTCTCGGTCGCCGACATTGCCAGCCGGAACACCGATTCCGCCGTCTTCTTCGAGGTCGGATGGAAGGTGGTCGATATCGAAAGCGGGCGGCAACTCTATCAGGTCACGATGCCCAATAGCATCAGCGACGGTCAGGGCCACCAGAAGGAGCTGATCCCGGGCGCGCCTCCCAATCTGCCCGTATTTGTCCCGCTCAACCAGCAGCTCGAGCCCATGCTAACTACGGACGACAGCGCAGGCAAGAACCGCCCGATCGGCGGCAGCCATACGGGCTCCGGGTTCGTCGTCAGCCTCGACGGCTTCCTTCTGACGAACCGTCATGTGGCGGCAACGTGGCTCACACGCTACAACTTTCCGGATCCGGTGGGCGTGGTTCTCCAGTTTGATGAAAAGATGCAGGTCAAAGGCGTAACGCCGATCGGCGCGCAACAGTTTCCGGCCTGGGTTCCCGCCAACGCGCAGCTCGTCATCCAGGGCAGTTTCAAAAATGGCGTGCGTTTCCTTCAGAAGTCTGTTTCCGGCAAGAGCATCGAAGGAAGGAACGATTACCTCGACGTGACTTTCGCCAAGAACCGCGTGCGCATTCCCGGCAAGCTGGCGCGCGTCTCGGATCAGATCGATGTGGCGATGGTGAAGATCGACATCCCGAAAAGCCTGCGGAAAGTCGACCTGTTGGACAACTACGACCGCGTGAAGCCGGGCGATCCCATCGTGGTGCTGGGCTATCCGGCGGTGTCGCCCGTGGTGGTGGGCGCGGTGCAATCGAAAGACGTTTTCAACCGCGCTATGGAAGCCAAGGTGATCCCGGACCCGACCCTCAGCGTCGGTAACATTGGCCGCGTCATTCGCGGACAAGCCGGCCTGACGGAGACAACCTACAGCAGTTTTGGTGATGTCTACCAGCTCACCGTCAACTCTACCGGCGCCGGCAACAGCGGCGGACCCGTGTTCGACGGCAGCGGCCGGGTGATCGGGATTTTCACTTCGTCGGCGAATCTGGATGTCAAAGTCACCTTCGCCGTCCCCATCCGCTACGGGATGGAACTTATGGGAACCAACCGGGTGATGTGACATTCCGGCGAAAGGACATCTCGATGGCTGACTCACGGTGCCTGCCGTTCCTCCGATTCGCGTTGGAAGCGAGCTGTCTGTCCGACCGGGGTCGATCCAGGCCGAGCAACGAAGACAGCGTCTGCGTGGTGGTGCCCGAAGACCCGGAAACGCTGGACCACAAGGGCGTGCTGATGGTGGTGGCGGACGGGATGGGCGGCCACGAAGGAGGAGAGCTGGCCAGCCGGATCGCGGTGGAACGGATTCGGACACTCTATTATTCCGGCGGAACGAGTCCGGAGCACGCGCTGTCCAGAGCCTTCCAGGCGGCCAACGAGGAGGTGCTCACTTGCGCGAGGCGTCATCCCAGTCTGGCCGGCATGGGTACAACCTGCACCGCCGTGGTGGTGAGGGCCGGTTGCGCGTGGTTGGCACATGTCGGCGACAGCCGCCTGTACCTCGTACGGGACGGCCGCGCCTATCGAATGACGCAGGACCACTCGATCACCATGGAACTGGTGAGCCGGGGGCTGTTGACGCTCGCCGAAGCCGACCGTCATGAGGAACGGAACGTGATTCTGCGCGCATTGGGAACGCATGAGCAGCTCGACGTCACCACTTGGAGGGCGCCGTTTCCGGTTCGCGGGGGCGACCGGCTGGTGCTGTGCTCGGATGGCCTGTATGAAAGCATTTCCGATGAGGAGTTCGGCCAGATCTGTGTCCAACACGAAACCAGCGCTCGCGCCTGCGATGCGCTGCTCCGCACCGCACTGGAGCGAGATGGCAGCGACAACATCACGGTGGCGGTCCTGTACGTTGCGGCCGCACCCGAGGAGGTGACCGCATGGACGCCATGACGGGCCGCACTGTCGGTAATTACCGAATCGTCGAACGGCTCGGCGAGGGAGGCATGGGGAAGGTTTACCGAGCCCTCGATACCATGGTCGAGCGCGAGGTGGCCCTGAAATGCCTGAGGCCTGAAATCGCAGCGCAGCCGGGGATCCTGGAGCGCTTCCGCCGTGAAGCGGTAGTGCTGGCTCGCCTGAATCATCCTGCCATCGCGCAGCTCTACACCTTCTTCAAAGAGGGGGAGGAGTTCTACATGGTCATGGAATACGTCGCCGGCGAGACGCTGGAGCGCGCGATCCTGAGGCATGGCCCACTTCCCTGGCCGGAGGCGTTGTCCTACGGCGTGCAAATCCTGGAGGGGATCGGCCACGCGCATGCCCTTGGCATCCTCCATCGCGACCTCAAGCCGGCCAATGTCATCCTGACCCCGGCGGGAAAGGTGAAGCTCACGGACTTTGGCATTGCGCAGGCGCTCGGAGCGGCACGCCTGACCCGCGAAGGCCGCGTCGTCGGCACGCTGGAGTATCTGTCGCCGGAACGGATCCAGGGGAAGCCCGCCGATGCACGCTCCGATCTGTATTCGACCGGTGTCATTCTCTTTGAAATGCTGACCGCGCGGCTTCCATTCGAGAGCGAAAGCGAGTACGAGTTACTGTTGGCGCAGGTGCAGAAACAGCCGCCCACGCCCAGAACACTGGGAATCGATTTGCCGGGCCCAGTTGAGGCGGCGGTGATGACCGCCATGGAGAAAAAGCCGGAGGATCGCTATCCCGACGCTGCGTCCTTCGCGGCGGCGCTCTCGGCAGTCATTCCGGCCGAGACGGAAAGCCGTGTCGAGTTGAAGCCGACGCGCCTTGTTGCAGCAACGCCGTCCCGATTCCAGCGTTGGTTTCCCCGGAAGCGAAGGTTCGCTCTCGCCGGAGCGTGCGCTGGCCTGGCAATGGCGCTGGTCGCCGTCGGGCTATGGCGGTCAAATTCCGGCGCGCCGGCGCCGGCTCCGGTCACTCCGTCAGCCCAAACGGCCCTTCCTCCTCCGGACCTTTTCGCCCCGCCGCCGCAACCGGCAACACCTCTACCTCCGCCAACGGCCATTCGCTTGAACCCGGTGGAATTCGCTCCGGCGCCCAAGGCGCAAACCGCCCAGCCGAAGGAATCGATGACGCCGGCCGTTGCCCGGTCGGAGCCCCAGAACATCCCCGCGCCGAAGCCTGCACCGGCCCTGACTGCCGAAGTTCGCCGTTCCGCGGTCGTGGCACTGGAGCAGACCGATGGGCCGGCGGCCGTTGAGCCGGGCAGCGGCCCGATTCGTCTCACTGGGTTGCTGGCGGCGCTGCGCATTGGAGGTCAGGCGATCACCGGCGAAATCGTCGGTCCAATCGCGAGCCGCGGCGTCGATTTCTCTCTCACGGCGGCGAACGAGGCGGCGTTGCGCGAAGCAGGCGCCACGCCAGAGTTGCTGCGGCTCATTACAATCAGCTATCAAGTCCCGAAAAGTGCCGAGCCCGCCGCGAGGGCGCAGGCCGCCGAAAGGCGCATTCGCTCGATTTCTGATATCCGCTCCATCTATGTCGATCCGGCGCCGCAAGGTCTCGACGGTCACATCCGTGAGGAGCTGCGAAAACAGCTCGGGGGTACGCTGCGGGTCACCGAGTCCGCTGGCACTGCGGACGCAACCATGCACGTCACAGTCGAATCCCCGAGAGGCGGAATGGTTTCCGGAGCCGCCCGGATGTTGCGGATCAAAGACCGCTCGGTGATCCGGGCGGTCATCCTGGAGCGGCAGTCCGCCCAGGTCCTTTGGCAGCAAGGCGCCGGCGACCGCAAGCCGATCGTCGGCGCGTTTCGCGGCGAATCGCTCCAGGGCATGGCGGAGCGTATTGTGCGCGAGTTGAGGCAAGACCTGGTCAGCGGGCAACCGCAGTGACAAGGAGGCGGTCATGCGAGGTAAGTCGGCGTGGATGTTGCTGTGTTGCTGGGCCTCTGCGCAGCGCATTTTGCCGCGCAGACGGTCCTCACCAATGACTCCATCATCCGGATGGCCAAAGCCGGACTGAGCGAGGAGATTTTCTTAACCTGTCAAGTCTCAACCGGGCAAGTATGCGACCGCACCTGATGATTTAGTCGCGCTAAAAAGCACGGGGGTGACTGACAAGGTTATCGCTGCCCTGATGGAAAGGACGGCTGCGCCCGCCGGCCGCGATCCGGCGCCGGCGGCCGTAACCGGCGCTCCCGCGTCGCCTCAACCGGCGGTGCCGCCGATCGTGTCGGAAGTCGGCGTCCATTACAACAAGAATGGGCCTGGAGATAGACCATTTTCTTCCGGAAATTAGAGGACTTGCTAGCCGCTAGCGTAAGCTGGCGCGGTCCCCCTCCCATCATTTCTGAGATTACCTATTCGAGGGTCACACCTTTTGCGATTTGACGTTGCTTCGAACAACGACGCGCTGAAATCTCATCACTCAATCTCACTTTTGAGGGTTTGGCGGTTCGGAAGCCGCTCTCGGCTGGTTTGGCTCCTCGTTGAACGCCCCGCGGCCGAGGATAAACCTTTGTCGCGCGAATTGCCTAGCGCTTATGATAATCGCGCCCGAAATCATTGGTCACAAAAGCACAGACCTGTTCCGTTATCCGACATTGGTCCGGGAGGGTACATAGTGCCTGAGCTGGTGCGGAACGATGCGGATGCCGACGCCTCGGGTACGGGCCGCCCGCCGGTCATCAGCTTAATGACGGCGCCCTCCGCGGCGAGACGTGCGTAGTGGTCCGGCCCGAGGTTAACGGGCGCGCGGTCCTTGCCGGCGCGGCCCACTCGCGCATCATATGCCTCCGCGATCACTTCGAGAGTACGGCGGAATAGCTCGTCGAGCCGATCGAGTTGGGCGTTTACCATAGTGACGAGGATCTGGCGCACGTCGTCCGACTTGGCCTGCTTTGCGATGATTTGGCGCGACACGCCCTCCTCGCGGGCGATGGCGGCCAGGCTTTTGCCTTCCACGATGCCGGTGGCAATCTTCAGGTGGCGGGTTTGGGTGCCGGGAGCTCTTCGGGACGTGTCTATGCCTGTAGACCGGGGCGGAGCGCATCGCGCTCCACCTCCCGAAATGTCAACCGGCGTCAACCCCCGCCGCCGATTGCCGGGTTCGAAACGCGCCGGGTCGCCGCGACGACTCCCAGCCTGGCGTGGCTAGGCCGAATAGCAGCATCATCTGGTCTCCAAAAACTGCCCGTGAAGAAGTTTCACTTCACTTCACCGGCAATCGGCTGCAGCACGCCCCGGACCGTCACTCAAAGGAAAGAAAGAAATACACTGCGCCGGTAGCGAGCAGTCATCTGTCCATGCGCCAGGGCCAGTGCTTCCCGCACCTGCTACCGGGCCGCAGACTGGCGGGCCGGAAAGTCGAAGAACTGGCGGCAAGCAAGAGCAGCATGGGCATCCCCTCGCTCGGGATCATGGCGTTCCCACAAAGATCGTCACACCAACAGGAGTTTGCACACCGCCGGCCGATGCTTGCACCGCTACGGCCCCCGCGGGAACGCTGGATGGCAGTTGAATGGTCACCTGATAGAGGCCGGCGGACCCGGTGGTCAGCACCGCGCTGATCACCTGGGCCGGCATGCCGCCCACCGTCACTGTGGGAGTGACCGCCACCGCGGGCGCGCCGCTCACCGTCGTTCCGGCGGCGACCGGCGGATTGGTTGCGCCGAAGCCCGTGCCCCACAGGATCACGGTGTCTCCAGGCCTGGCTGCGACCGCTCCCGGCTCAACGGATGGATCTCCCACCAGCGCGTAATCGGGCAGCCGCGAGGCGATGGCATAGTTCGTTGCCCCGTACAGAAAGAATGCCGGCGCGACGGCCTGCAATTGCGCCGTTGCCGGAGGGCTGACCGCACCGTTGTTGTCTACCACCACTTTTACCGTGCCCAGCGCGTTATCGGATGGCGCCTGCACGTTGATCTGCGTAGGGCTGATGTAATACACGAAGGCCGGCTTGCCGTCAACCGTGACGCTGACGCCATCGAGCGAAGTGGGCAGATTGCCGTCGACTAAATCGGCAGAGCTCCAGATGCGGCCCGGATTGGTATTCGCCAGATTAGTGCCCTTGATCACCACCCACGACCCAGCCTCGATACCGGGCTGGTAACTGGCGCCGTTGAGCACGGAAGTGATGATCGGCGGGCCGGTAGCCAGTTTCACCACGAACGCCTCGCCAAAACCAGTCGGCGCCAGCAAGGGAACTGAAATTGGGAAATCGCCCGACCATGTTTGGCCTGCGAGGATCATGTTGCCCTGGGAATCCAGCCCCATCGCCAGCGCGCCATCGTCCTTTGAACCCCCGAAATATGTCGAGTAGGTCAGCTTACTTCCATCTGCCGAGATCGTTGCCGAGAAAGCGTCCGCCAGCCCGGCGTTGGCGACTTGCGCAGGGTTGGCCACCGGGAAATCGGTGGCGCGGGTGCCGCCGGCCACCCTCACGTTACCTGCGGCGTCCAGCGCGATAGACGAGATCCAATTCTGAGTCAGGATGGCGTCGGGTTCGGCGGCGAAGCTAAGAAATGCCTCCGTGGAGGCGTGGCCGCGCAGATAGGTGGAGTATTCAAGCGTGGACCCGTCCGTGCTGAGCTTCGAGACGAAGCCGCTGGTTGCGATCTGGTTGATCGTGGCGTAGACCGTGCCGGAGGAACCGGCGGGAACAATGCTGCTGATCGCGGGACCGATCGCTCCATCACTCGGCCGCGGAACCAGGGAGCCGATCGCCTCCCACGTCTGGGCATGATCGGAGGAATAGAATATACCGGTGCGAGCAACCGCGGCGTACAGATTCCCATTGGGGTCCACCGCGAGCGTGTTAACGTTCGAAGCGCCAAATGGCAAAGAGCCGGGGGACGACCAGGTAGCGCCTCCATCCACGCTGCGCTGGACGAGCCCGTTGTAGAAGGTCGCTGGGTTGGTGGATGCATCCACAATCAAGCCGGGCTGGACCGGCGCCGTCGTAGGGAACTGGACCCAACTCGCTCCGCCATCCACGCTGCCATAGATGAACGCGGGTCGGTTGTTGCCGCTCATGATACCGCCGAATACCGGATTGGAGACCGCGATGAGGTGGCCGCTCACGCGCGGGTCGAGCGCCAGCGATGATACGGTTCCGGGGAATGTCAGCGGACTCCAGGTGGCCCCGCCGTCGGTGCTCTTGCGTATGGTCTGCTCGACTTCATAGACAATATTGGGATTCTTCGCGTCCACGGCAAGCTGGGAGACCTGGCTCGTGGGGGAATCGATCGCCGTCCAGGTGTTTGCGCCGTCCATGGATTTATAGACGGTGCTCGATGTGGCAGCATATAGGGTCTGCGGATGGACCGGATCGATTGACAATGCCTGTATGTAGGTGCTCGCGATGCCGCTGCTGGCGTGGGTCCATGTGACGCCTCCATCCACGCTCTTGAACATGCCGCGATCTTCACTGGCGGCGTAAAGCGTGTTGGGAGTGGCTGGATCCACCACCAGCATTTGCGGAAGTGCGAAAGGCAGATCGTCGAGGGGCGCCCAGGTGCTTCGGCTATCCGTGCTTTTGAAGAGCGGGCGCGCGCCCGGCGAAGTTTGCAGCGGATCGACCAGCGGAAAATCGACTGACGACGTACTGCCCGCTACATAGGCCTCGCCCGCGGTGCTCACGGCGATCGCAGCGGCGCCCGCCTTGGCGCTGCCGCCCAATCCGGTTTCGTAAATCCTCTGCGATCCATCGGGAGAAATTTTAAAAGCGATGGCATACGTTGCGGCACCCCCTCCTGGGGGGATCTCGCCTAGACTGCCTGGCGGTCCGAAGATTTTTGTCGCGCTGGAGGGAAGGCTCGTGGCGAACGAACCCGCCACGTAGACGGCGCCGGCCACATCCAACGCGATTCCCCCGGCGACGCCGTAGAGATGAAAGTACGAGTAGACCACCGTACCCTGCGAAGACAGCTTGCTGACGATGATGCCAAACTGATTGGGTCCGTTTTGGATACCGGGGAAGCCGGTGGCGGATTGCGAGGTCACGGCGACGTAAGCGTTTCCGGCGGAATCCACAGCTATGCCAGCTGCTCCATCGTCGCGCGCGCCGCCCAGAAATGTGGAATACAGGAGAATGGCGCCTGTCGGGTCCAGCTTCGCTACGAAGGCATCGTAGTCGTCCGATGCGCCATTGTCCAGGGCGCTCTGGATGGGGTTGGCCAGTGGAAAATTCGCGGAGCGCGTCCATCCGGTCACCAAGACATTTCCGGCGCTATCGAGCGCCACGCCGGTGGCCCAATCGTCGAGAATGCCGCCCAGATAGGTGGCCCAGATCCGCTTGCCATCCGGCCCGATCTTGGCTATGAAAGCATCGGAAGTGCCGCCAAACTTGGTCTGGAACGCTCCCGCCGTTACCGGGAAGTCTGGCGAATAGGTCAGGCCCACAACATAGACGTTGCCTTCAGTATCGGACGCCACTGACGTGGCGTAGTCCTGCCCGCTGCCGCCCAGGATCGCCGAATAGATGGTCCCGGCCCCCTGCATCGTTCCAGCGAGGGCACAAAAAAGGATCGAAATCCGTAACCCGTGCCTCATAATTCCCCCACGGAGATGATGATGCTGGTGGGAGTTTGCACACCGGCGGCCGCTCCTTGTAATGGCACCGTACTGACGTTGGCGGGAAGACGGACGATCTCCTGGGACGGCCGTTGGCCGCGTCGGACTGCCTCGCGTGTGAGGCAGTTCGATCCACTGTCGGGCACATTTTGCGCTGATTCCATTGGGGGCCCGATGTTCCGAGCGATTGAATCGCACGTCGGCTTCCGCGGTCGGGATGATGGCCGAATCCCGCCTTGGTTCACCGAAGCATCAATGGCTTGAAATCAACCGCACGCACGGTTTGAAAGGGGTTTGTTGAAAACGGGCCGGGCTGCGACTGATCGACGCCCCTGGTGTTCCGCCGGATGGCGACGCTCGACGTCGCCGGCGCCGGCGCGGCGGTGCGGATCAGTGAACCTTTAACGCGTTGCTGGTACCGTCCATTGTTCTCCATTTTCTCAACGACTTCCAGGGTTCCCCCTTTGCATCGGCTTGCACGAAGTTGCGGCCTCTCGTTGCACGAAAAGGGCAAGAAAAGGGCAATGTCTTGGTTATCAAGTCCGCGTTGAGGAACGGCTGGCTCTTACGCCATTCCCCCGCTGAGTGCCTGCCATCGGAAAACGAAGAAGTGGTGACCGCAAAGAGTGCACCGGCAGGGTTGGAGAAGCCATCGGAAAGCCGTCTCCACGGCATTTCGGACGCCCACGCTTCTAAAGTCGATGGATCCGCAGTGCGGGCAGCGTGTGGAGAAGAGCCCAATGGGGGCGCGGATCATGAGCTTACGTCCGCTTTTACCGCACCGGTTGCGCGCTTTGGGGACGGTGACGAGTAGGGTGGGCGGGAATCGGCTTGCCGGCCGGACACGGCGCGGCTAGCTTCCCGTGCTGCGGCAAGTTGTTCCGGCGTTCGCGCGTCAGGCTCCGACAGTTTCACCCACTCTTTCGCAGGTGCAACCTGGCGCTTGTATCGCTTCGCTAGTCTTTTGTTCATCCCTGTCCTATTCGCCTGACTCTTCCACAATCCCGCAGATCATGGCCTCGGTCGTCAGCATGAGCGAGGCGATGGAAGCCGCATTTTGCAGAGCAGTGCGAGTTACTTTGGTGGGGTCGATTACGCCGGCGTTCACCAAATCTTCGTATTCTTCAGTGGAGGCGTTGAACCCGAAGTTAGCATTCTGGTGGTTCCTGATCTTCTCAACCACAACGGCGCCTTCGGTCCCGCAGTTCAGCACGATCTGCCGCACGGGCTCCTCGCAAGCGCGAAGCACGATATTCACGCCGAACTGTTCGTCGCCCTCGAGCTTGAGGGCCTGCAGGGCGACAGACGCTCGCAGCAATGCAACGCCGCCGCCGGGTACGATGCCTTCCTCGACCGCCGCACGAGTGGCGTGCAGAGCGTCCTCGACGCGGGCCTTCTTCTCCTTCATCTCGGTCTCGGTTGCAGCGCCGACTTTGATGATCGACACGCCACCCGCCAGCTTCGCCAGCCGCTCTTGCAGTTTCTCGCGGTCGTAGTCCGAGGTTGTCTCTTCGATCTGCGCTCGGAGTTGCTTGATCCGTCCCTCGATATCCTTTTGCGATCCGGCGCCGTCGATGATGGTGGTCGTATCCTTGTCCACTGTGACGCGCTTGGCGCGGCCGAGATCCTCCAGCCTGATGCCCTCCAACTTGATGCCCGTCTCTTCCATGATTGCCTTGCCGCCGGTCAGGATTGAAATGTCTTCCAGCATTGCCTTGCGGCGGTCGCCAAAGCCAGGGGATTTCACGGCACAGGCGCTGAGCGTGCCGCGCAGCTTGTTGACGACGAGCGTGGCCAGGGCTTCACCTTCCACCTCCTCGGCGATTACCAGCAGCGGCTTGCCCGCGCGCGCTATCTGCTCGAGAATCGGCAGCAGATCCTTCATGTTGCTGATCTTCTTGTCGTGAATGAGGATGTACGGATCCTCGAAAACGCACTCCATGCGTTCGGCGTCGCTCACGAAATAGGGTGAGAGGTACCCGCGATCGAATTGCATCCCGTCCACGGTCTGCAACTCGGTAGTCATGGTCTTGGATTCCTCGACCGTAATCACGCCATCCTTGCCCACCTTCTTCATTGCCTCGGCGATGATGTTGCCGATGGTGGAATCGCTGTTCGCGGAGATGCTGCCCACCTGGGCGATCATGTCGCCGGAGACGGGCTTGGAGAGCTTTTTGACTTCCTCAACGGCAACCTCCACGGCCCTATCGATCCCACGTTTGACGGCCATCGGATTCGCTCCCGCGGTGACCGCTTTGACGCCTTCGCGGTAGATTGCCTGGGCCAGAATCGTGGCCGTAGTGGTGCCGTCTCCGGCAACGTCAGAGGTTTTTGACGCCACTTCGCGCACCATCTGGGCGCCCATGTTCTCGAGCGGGTCCTTCAACTCGATCTCTTTGGCCACCGTGACGCCGTCTTTCGTGATCGTCGGTCCGCCGTATTTCTTCTCGAGAACGACATTGCGTCCGCGTGGGCCAAGAGTCACCTTCACCGCCTCGGCCAGTTGGTTCACACCGCGTAAGATCGCTTGACGGGAGGTGTCGCTATAGATAATCTGTTTTGCCATGGAGGTCTCCTCGCAGTAGGAATTTAATCAGCCGGCTTTCGCAGCTGTCTTAGGGGCCGCGTCCAGGACGCCGAGGACATCGTCCTCGCGCATGACGATGTACTCGGTCGCTTCGAGGTGGATTTCGTTGCCGGAGTATTTGCCAAACAGGATGCGGTCGCCGACTTTGACGTCAAGGGCGACCATCGTGCCGTCATCGAGCCGCTTGCCCTTCCCGATGGCCATGACTTCGCCCTCCTGGGGCTTTTCCTTGGCCGAATCGGGGATGACGATGCCGTTGCGCGTGGTTTCCTGCTCCTCAATCCGCTTCACCACGATGCGGTCGTACAGGGGTCGGATATTCATGATGCGGTTAGCCTCCATTGAAATTTAGCTCGTGAAACAAGCGCCGGATCGGAGCCCGCCCCGCTAGCCGGAAAACAAGATGCCCCGCTGCAGATGCCGCGGGTGGGCGGAAACACTCACATAGGGCATTCTCAAGAACGATCTATCCATAACCCGTGTAATCTCGATACTGTTGCAGTGCTGAGATTTCACGTCCGTGGTGAGTCGCTTCAAGGCGGTTCCCAGCGCCTTTTGCCTATCGAATCCAAACACGGTGGCCTTGATCTCCCCAGCCATGAAGAAGAAGGTCCATCCCGCTTCCCGAATCGTCTTCTCGAACGTGGAACGACTGTCTTTGACTGCTGCCCATCCATTCGAATGAGGTTCGCTCTGGAACAGGAAGGTATTCGGGAGATGGGTGCCTTCTTCAACCAAAATGCTCCCCGCTGTGATGGTGTCTGTCATGGCGGTGTCAGTTCGCGGAGCCTGGGATTGCGCTTGCGGAATGGGCCAGCCAAATCACAGGGTGGCTGCGGACGGCGCCACTGCGCTCGGTGATGTCCGCCCAGTTCACGTCCTCTCTCAGCCGGAGAAAAGCGCCCAGCGTGCCCTGATATGTGCCATTAGCCAGCACGACCTCGTCACCTTCGCGGAATGTTGGACCAGCAAGTGGAGTGCTCATCAGTGTACCTTTTTCGTTCGGTATTCTTTTCGCGACCCCGGCGTCACGGTCGAAACTTCGGTTTGTTCACAAGCCTCGCCTTTTCCAACTTGGCGTTCGCTGCTTCGCCTTCACTCGCCAACCGGGCTGCGTCCCGTTGCGGCGCTTCCAGATCGTCGAGCCGCTTCGCTTCGAGAGTGGCGGCCTTCGCCTGCGCCTCCAGCCCCTTTACGACCCCAATCAGCCTGAAGCTCGGCCCGTAGGAAGAACGGATCAGGTCGAAGCGGTACTGCGAATCCTGCCATTGTGCGAGGATGTCTTCCTGCTCGCCGTAGCCGCCGGGCGCAACCTTGACTGGACCTGCGGGCTTTGTTCCGGGTCCGTACGTCGCCGAGATTGCGTCAACGAAGTCCTCGGCAGTCAATCCCTCGGTCTCGTACCGATCGTAGTCAACCACGATCCGAAACAGTTTGCCGTCGTAAAAGCTGAACATGACATCTTTGGCCGCTTCTGATTGGGAAGATGCACCGAGAGGCTGAGGGTTCCATTCAAGCTCTTGGATGAGGGCAGGGCGGCTGTGGATCACCTTAGCCTGAGCCGGAATCTCGCCGGCCTGTTTTGCGATAGTCGACAGGTCCGTCCCGAATTGGAAATTGCGGTATTTGGACAGATCCGTGACCGGAGTTGCCGCCGCGAGATGGAACCAAAGACCCGCCGCAGCAATCAGTCCCGCGACCCCGGCCCACTTGATGACCTTTGCTAGCGCGACTCTGCGGCGCCGGTCTTGGGCACGGCCCTTCGACACCCATGCTTGCCATACCGCTTCCTCGAGCGGCTCTGTGGCCGGGGCCGCCCATAATGCTCGCTGTGATTCCAGCAATTCAACCGAAGTAGCCATACCGTAATCCTCTTCTCTGCCCAGCTGTTCATTCGGAGACACCACAACCCATCGGTTGCGTGAGGGACCTAAGGGGAATGGGGATCAGATCGCCTGACTTAGTTCAGTCGATCTGCGAGTGGGCGGAAGCGCTCAGGCATTAACTATTATCGGTTAAGTATGCTTGCTTGTCAAGGGCCATCCATGCCATAATTGGCTAGTTGCTTGACCAAATATAGTTAATTAATAGGGATTAGGACATCCAGTGGACGTTTCCCTCTTGATTCGGCACCGTTTAAGGGAGCTTGGCCTTGAGCAGAAAGATCTCGCTGCCGCCGCGCAAGTCACCGAATCCTACATCTCGCAACTGCTGGCCCGGAAGAAGGCTCCTCCTTCGCCTGGACGCACAGACATCTACGAGAAGATCGGCAGGGTGTTAAAACTTCCGGCCGGCGAGCTTTCAAATCTGGCCGACCTCCAGCGCAACGAGGAATTGCGGAAAAGGGTGGCGGAGGTCACGCGGCCCCTCTTTAGAGAGTGTCGCGAGTTGATCCTGCGCAAATGCGATTCCGCCCGGCAAGAAGAAGTGCGCAGGATCTTTGAGAAGCAGCCGTTCGGCGAACTCGAGCGCCTGGTCACTCAAAAATTCCTGGACGTCTCCCAGGGAGTTGCCCGGGAGGAACTGGAAAATGAGGAGTGGCTGCGCCTGATGGCCCAACTCAGCAACCGGACCTACGAGCAAGTGCGCGTTGCCATTCTCGAGTTTCTGGACACAGACGTCTTCAACGTCTCGGTGGAAAGCTGCGTCTCCTTCCTCGATCCGATCATCGACTCCTGGGACATCGACCTCAAGACCTTTGGCATGACAGTCGTTCCAAACCGTCGGCTCACGGCAGCGAACCTCAAGCGATTTGAGTTTGCAGAGCAGGCGCCTCCACAGCCCGTCGTCATAGAACCGGGGCTCGAACAATTCCTGAAGGATGGGTCGCTGAGTGGCGACGTCACCGAGGAGGAAATCGCATTCCTGAAGGCTCTGAAGTTGAAAGGAAAGCGCCCTTCCCCCATTTACTATTACCGGGAGTTGCAGAACCTGAGGGATCCCCTTCATTTTCCCTCTGCAGCGCAACCCGGTGGTTCGGATTAACCGGCGCGGCGTGAGGCCGCCGGGCAGCAAAGGAATGCCTTCATGAACACCGCTTCTAAAGTTCGCAAAATCGCTTTCGTCGGCGACCACTTGCCGCGCAAGTGCGGCATTGCCACGTTCACGTCCGACCTGCTTGCCGCCGTGGCAGACGCGCACCCTCAGAGCCAGTGCCTGGCCGTGTCGGTGAACGACATTCCGGGCGGCTACGAGTACCCGGATGTGGTCCGCTTCGAAATTGAAGAGCAGGACCTGTCGTCCTATCGGCGCGGCGCGGACTTCCTCAATATAAGCAACGTGGACATCGTCTGCCTGCAGCACGAGTTCGGTATCTTTGGCGGGCCGGCCGGCGGTCACATTCTGGCGCTCCTGCGCGAATTGAGAATGCCCGTCGTCACAACCCTTCATACCGTTCTGCGCGAGCCGAAAGCGGACCAGCGGCGCGTGATGAAGGAATTGATCTCACTCTCTACCCGGCTTGTGGTCATGGCCGAGCGCGGACGGCAGATGGTGCAGGAGATATACCAGGCGCCGCCGGCCAAGATCGATCTCATTCCGCATGGCATTCCCGATGTCGGCTTCGTCGATCCCACGTATTTCAAGGACCAGTTTGGGGTGGAGGGAAGGGTGGTGCTGCTCACTTTCGGCCTGCTTTCGCCGAACAAGGGCATCGAGAACGTGCTCAATGCCCTGCCGCTGATTCTGGCGGAGTTCCCCGAGGTGGTGTATATCGTCCTCGGCGCCACCCACCCTAACGAACTTCGGGAACACGGCGAAGCGTACCGGCTCAGCCTGGAGATCCTCGCCAAAAAGAACAAGGTCGAAAAGAACGTCATCTTCTACAACCAGTTTGTGGAGCTTGAGAATCTCAAGGAGTTCATCGGCGCAGCGGACCTTTACATCACGCCTTACCTGAATGAAGCGCAGATCACGTCGGGCACGCTGGCGTACGCATTTGGAGCAGGCAAAGCGGTGGTGTCCACGCCGTACTGGCACGCCGCGGAATTGTTGGCGGAAGACCGCGGTACCTTGGTGCCGTTCGGCGATGCGCCGGCCATCGCGCGCGAGGTAATCGGGTTGCTTCGGGACGACACTCGCCGGCACGCCATTCGCAAGAACGCCTATAGGATCGGCCGCGAGATGGTTTGGAGCAACGTGGCGCAGATTTATATGCGCTCCTTCGAGTGTTCCCGGCTGGAAGGAGCCGCCCGGACGCGAAGATTCCTTGCCACTAAGACCCTTGACCAGAAACCGCGGGAACTGCCGCCGATGAAGCTGAGTCACCTTTCGCGGATGACCGATTCCACCGGAGTCTTTCAGCACGCTGTTTTCAGTGTTCCGAATTTTGCCGAAGGCTATTGCACCGACGATAACGCTCGTGCCTTCGTCCTCTCCATACTGCTCGCTGAATTGGGCGAGGACCCGGAGTGGGTGCGTGCGCTGGCCACTACCTCCGCGGCTTTCCTCCATCACGCTTTCGACCTTCAGACGAAACGATTTCACAACCACATGAGTTTTGACCGGCGCTGGCTGGATGAAAAGGGATCGGAGGACTCTCAGGGAAGGGCGCTTTGGGCGCTGGGAATAGGAGTGGGACGTTCGCCATTCCGGAGCTTCCAGATGATGGCGGGGCAACTCTTCGCGCAGGCGCTGCCCGCCCTCACCGGGTTCACGTCGCCGCGGGCCTGGGCGTTCGGCTTGATCGGCATCCATGAATATCTGCGCCGGTTGAGCGGCGACAGTCTGGTGAACCAGACGAGAGAGACGCTCACCTGCCGGCTCATGGAGCTTTTTGAATCAAGTGCGCATCCGGACTGGCAATGGTTTGAAGAGGAACTGTCGTACGACAACGCGAAGCTCGCGCACGCCTTGATTGCCAGCGGGCATGCGACTGGACAACCGGCAGTGCTCCAGCGGGGCCTCGAGGCCCTGCGCTGGCTGACGGAGTTGCAGATGTCCGAGAAGGGGCATTTTCGGCCGATTGGCAGCAACGGGTTCTATCGCCGCGGCGGCGCGCGCGCCAATTTCGACCAGCAGCCGATTGAGGCGCAGGCAACAGTCTCGGCCTGTCTGGAAGCGCATCGCGCCACATCGGACGTCTGGTGGTATGAACATGCCCAGCGCGCCTTCGACTGGTTCATCGGCTGGAACGATCTCGGACTCGAACTCTACTCCCCCGAGACAGGCGGCTGCCGCGATGGGTTGCATGTAGATCGCGTCAACGGGAACCAGGGAGCGGAATCGACCATGGCTTTCTTACTTTCATTGGCGGAAATGCAATTAGCGCAGAACATAGTGACGAGCTTTAGAGAACCCATCGCCATCACGGAATAGTCGCGGCCCAATATCTATGCCTCTCAAACGTACCACCGCAATACTCTATCCGGACCAGACCCGGGTTCTCCTTCGGCCCTTCAGTCCGGGTGGTCCCGAGCGGATAGCCAGGATTATCGCCAGGATCATGGCGCTCCCCGAAGACTGCGCCGGGCGACTGCTGGGCGAAGTTTGCGCCGAGTTTTCTCAGCGCCACCAGCAAATCCGCGAGCGCTTCCTCGAGCGCTTCGAACAGGTGCGCGAGTCCCTGGCGATGGCTGAAGAGATATCCGAACGAAGGCGGCTCCTGATCGGCTCCTATTTCCTCGCCGAATACTCTCTGGAATCCGCTGCCCTGTTCAATCCTTGCATCGTGCCGCATCCCGACCAGGCTGGTCTGCCGCCGGGCGCGCTGCGGTTCATTCTCAGCTTGCGCGCCACGGGGGAAGGTCACATCTCGTCCGTCACGTTTCGAACCGGAATCATTCATCCCGACCTGCGGATCGAGGTATTGCCCGCCACGGGCTTTCTCACCGAGCCGCGTCAGACCCCGAACCCCCGGTACGAGAAGGCGCTCTTCGGGCGAAAACTCTCCGAACTGGGCTTAAACGGCGAGTTTACGCGCCGGGTCATGAACAAGCTCGGGGAATCATTCGCGCTGGAAGATCTTCGCGCGGGGCTCCAGGCGGAGCAGTTCCGCCTGCCGGATGGAATGTCGCAGGAAGACCAGGACGCATCCCAGGGGATTTGGATGTTGGCCCGGTCCAACTACGAGGTCCAGTTCCAGCCGGAACAACAGTTGAATGAGCGCATATTGTTCCCGGCTACACCCTCCCAACGTAACGGGATCGAGGACGCCCGCTTCGTTCGCTTCCGGAACGACGACGGCGCCCACATCTACTACGCGACGTTCACCGCCTACGATGGCAGGGTCGTGGTGCCGGAACTGGTGGAGACTTCCGACTTCCTCAACTTTCGCTTCATCACCCTGAATGGTCCGGCCGCGGAAAACAAGGGCATGGCGGTTTTCCCGCGGAAGATCGGCGGCCGCTATGCCATGCTCTCCCGCCAGGACAACGAGAACATCTACCTGATGTTCTCCGATAATGTCCACTTCTGGAATGAGCGCAGCGTGCTCCTCAAACCCGCCTTCGCCTGGGAACTGGTCCAGCTTGGGAATTGCGGATCCCCCATAGAAACCGACGCCGGGTGGCTGGTCCTCAGCCACGGCGTTGGCCCTATGCGACAGTACTCGATCGGCGCGTTCCTTCTGGACCGCGACGACCCATCGACGGTGATTGGACGGCTCCGCGAACCCTTGCTCAAGCCAAATCAGAACGAGCGTGAAGGCTACGTGCCCAACGTCGTTTATACCTGCGGTGCCCTGGTCCACAGCGGCGAACTGATCATTCCTTATGGCTTGGCCGATCATGCCACCGGCTTCGCGACCGTCCCGCTCGCCGAGGTGCTGGCGGCCATGGAGCAGGAAGCCCCATTACCGGCATGACCATCCCCAACAAAAGGGTGGCCGTCCTGTCGCCCGTGGCCTGGCGAACACCTCCCCGGCAATACGGCGCGTGGGAGACGGTAGCCGGCAACATCACCGAAGGCCTGGTCTCGCGTGGCTGGGATGTGACGTTGTTCGCCACTCGGGATTCCGTGACCCGAGCTCACCTGCATGCCGTGGTAGATCCGGGGGTATGAAGAGGATCCGGCCATCGATCCCAAAGTAGCCGAGTATCTTCACATTTCGGAAGCGTTTGAGCACGCCGCCGAGTTCGACCTCATCCACAGCCATTACGACTTCATGGCGCTCTCCTACACGCGGCTGGTAAAGACGCCGGTCCTCACGACGATCCACGGGTTTTCGTCTCCCCAAATCATGCCCGTCTATGAGAAGTATCGGGACGGATACTTCGTTTCCATCAGCGACTCCGATCGCGCGCCGGGGCTGAACTATCTGACGACGGTCTATAACGGCATCGACCTCTCGCTGTACCCGGTCCGGGAAGCTGGCGGCGATCACCTGATCTTCCTCGGCCGGATTCACCCGGACAAGGGCGTCCATCTGGCGATCGAGGTTGCTCACCGGAGCGGGTTGCCGCTACTCATCGCCGGCATTATCCAGGATCGGACATACTTCCGAGAGCAGGTGGAGCCCCACCTCGATCAGACGATCCGCTACATCGGGCCGGTGGACGTGCCGGGCAAGAACGCATTGTTCTCGCGCGCCCGGGCGCTGCTGCACCTGAACACCATCCCGGAACGCTTCGGACTGGTTCTGGCGGAAGCCAATGGCGCCGGTGTGCCTGTCATCGCCATGAACCTGGGCTCGTGCCGTGAGGTAATCCAGGACGGTCAAACGGGTTTCCTGGTCAACAACGTCGGCGAGGCGCTGCAGGCCTTGGCACGGCTTGGCGAAATCAATCGCCAGGCTTGCCGGCGAAGAGTCCAGGAGCGGTTCTCTATCGAAACCATGGTGGCGGGCTACGAACGGGTTTACCGGACAGTTTTCGAACTGGAAGGGAAGAGATGATCAGGCGTTACGCTCACAATCCGATCCTGACCAAGGCGGATATTCCTTATGCGGTTCAGACGGTCCACAACGCTGCCGTGGTAAAGCATGAGAACGAGTACATCATGCTGTTCCGTTCTCATTTACGCACCGGACGGTCCATTATCGGTCTGGCGCGCAGCGGCGACGGATTTCACTTCACCGCCGATCCGGCGCCCTTTCTGATTCCCGGGCAGGAAGAGTTCAGCGTCGAAGATCCACGAGTCACCCGCATGGAGGGCGAGTACCTCATCACGTATAGCGTCTACTCGCGAAACGGAGTCCGGATCGCCTTGGCCAAGACGCAAGATTTCAGTCATGTGGAAAGCGTTGCCCCATCACGGAAGCGGACTATCGGAACGTCGTGATTTTCCCCGAGAAATTTGACGGCCTCTATGCCCGGCTGGACCGTCCGCATTCGGAAATCGCCCCGTGGTCCATCTGGATTTCTTATTCCCCGGATCTACGCTTTTGGGGCGACTCCCAGCTCATCATGAGGCCTGTGTATCACTGGGACGAAATGAAAATCGGCCCGGGCGCTCCACCCATCAAGACGGACCGGGGATGGCTTTCCATCTATCACGGCGTCTTCCAGACGATGGATGGATCGGTCTACAGGCTGGGGGCTGCTCTTCATGACCTCCAGAACCCTGCCAAGATCATCGGCGTCGGCGATTCCTGGATCCTGCAGCCGGAAGATCCCTGGGAGCTCACGGGATATGTCCACAACGTCGTGTTCACGTGCGGCGCTGTCGCGGAGTCCGATGGAACCGTGAAGATCTATTGGGGCGGCGCCGACACGGTCATGTGTGTGGGCGAAGCTAGTGTCGACGATCTGGTCGCGTTATGCCTGGATCACGGCAGACCGGCAAAATGAGCAAGGCACGCCGATACACGAAAAGGGCAAGAAAAAGGCAACTTCATCCGCCTTCTCGCCACTGTCCTCCCAACTCATACAAAACAGGGATGCGGCTTACTCCGACCCTCTGGTGTCAGACCAGGGTCTCCTCCACGAATGAGCGCAAATCGATGGCTTGTTCAGCATCTTCGAAGACTCCCTAAATCATTGAATTTGAGTTAATCAGGCAGGGAAAGGAGAGGTTTTGGTCGGGGCGAGTGGATTCGAACCACCGGCCTCCTGGTCCCGAATCAGGAAATATCAACAACTTACGAGCATCGTTTATTGAAAGCAAAAGAGTTACACGTCTTCTCTTCGGACCCTATTTGGACCCTAACTAAAGGCGAATGTATGGCGAACCGGGACCACGTTGGACCCTGCTTGGACCCTGGTTTCCACGTTGGTGATCCACATGCTTTCGCGCACGCGCGCGGTCGCTCAGAGCGCTATTGGCTTAGACAGGATTTCAAAATCGCCATAGGAGCACTATCCCGAAACGGCTACAGGCTGATGTGGAGATCAAGTATCACGAATGATCGTCCCACGGTAGGAGGCCTTCGCACATTATCCGCGAGGCCGTCCACCAGCCAACGCGGTGATGAGCCAGCAGAGCGTTACAAGTGCGAGAAATGCGTATGATGCGATATTCGCGGCAAAGACTGCGCGACGGACCATCACAGGTTTCGGCTCGCCAATCGGTCCTGAAAGACTTTCCCAGGGCTGTCGCCGTACGAGCGCCTGCATCACTGCGGATTCGATTTTCCAGGAGGCGACAAAGTAGGCGGGCAAGAGCGCTAATGTGGCGGCCGGTATCATCCAATAGAGATCTGATTCAGCCGGACCCAACCACGGCGCGGTGATTACGCAAGTGAGAAACTTTTCCCATGGTTTAGTGAAGCCGAGCGCCGATCCGCTGATCGCCGAAGCGATCAGTTCAAACACGAAGTATGCGATCCACGCGAGCGGTATACCGATTACGGTTGATGCCAAATTGGTGACCAGGGTCAACTTCAGGGTCCTCCACCCACCCAGTTGTAGGCGGGGCTTCACAACCCAGGACTCCAACAAAACAACTGGCACAAGGGCCAGAAGCATTCCAGGCCAAGTGATCGCCAGCATCGGCACTCCGGCATCAGCGTTCGCCGAGACGGTGATCACGCCCACCAAGATCAATAACCGCAAATCGGTCCCGACCCGTAGATGTGCGCCGATCGTGGGAGCGCACCGGCTGCGCAATTGGCAAGTATTCCGAGTCTAGCATCCGGTTTGCGGAAACGACTTCGCGACGAACCGCAAGTTCACCGAAGTGCCAGTCGTGCATGCCTGCCGGATCCGTTACATTTCCGGGTGCATCGCCAGACCTCCTGATACGGGCCCAAGAGGTCTTCGAAGTGGGCGGACAGCAAGTCGATGAAAACACGGCCACAAAGGCCGACAAATTCCACCAGCGGGGTCGGAGTAGGGTCCAAAAACGGACCCTTTTCGGACCCTGATGTGGTTGTTTGGTGTCTGTAAGTCTTTGAGGAATTTGGTCGGGGCGAGTGGATTCGGACCACCGGCCTCCTGGTCCCGAACCAGCATTTATCAACAACTTACGAGCATCGTGCACTGAAAACAAAAGAGCTGCACTTCTTCTGTTTGGACCCTATTTGGACCCTAAAGGCGAATGTGTGGCGAACTGGGCTGCCGTTGGACCCTGCTTGGACCCTGCTTTCCACGTCGGTCATCCACGTGCTTTCGCGCGCACGTCCGGTCGCGTCCGCCTTCCGAAAACCCGACCAAAATATGTTGCTCAGTCAGGATTTCAAAATAGCCATATTGGAGCGCGAGCAAAACGGCTACAGGCTCATGTGGTGATCCGAGGTATTGCCTTCGTCCACAGGTAGCAGGCGCTCACTGGCCAGCAGGCGCAACGGATCAGGTGAACTTTCGACACGGGTCATTGGCGGGATCGCCGTCTATCGGCCACGACGTCAAAAACTGTGTTCGGAGCTGGATTCGGATTACCGGCGCTATACTGCTGTTCATGACCTCGTCGCCACGCTGCTGTGGTGAGACGCCGCGTGCTATCGCAGTCGTCTCTGTCATAACTTGGATAATCTTAAGCTCGGTTATGAGCCTGCCTGCTCCAGCCCAGACGGCCCCACAAAGTAAATACGTGATCTCCGTCGGCAGGCCATCCGAGAAACTCCGTTCCGGCACCCTCTGGCTCTACAGCTACTCCTGGTATGGCCTTCAGCAATACAAACTCGCCACGATCGAGAACGGACTCGCAGTCCTGTCGCTCGATATCGATCGCTTGAAACGGGAGGCGGACGCGCATCCCGACACGAGTGCGTATCTCTTAGTCATCCAGGCGGGCGAACATCCGTGGTTCCGGACACCCGACATCCAACCCGACGTCTTTTGGACGGATTTGCAAGGCGCCGTGCGCCTACTGGGTACCACCACAGAACTTGCGACAGGTGAAACCGAACTGGTTCTCCCCGCGCCTGTGAGACGGCGTCTCACTTTTCTTAACCCTGACGGACGTCCCAAGGCGAACCTCGACCTCACTGTCTCCATCTACGTATGGGACCAGAACCACTGCGGGGTCCACGAAGGACTGCCCGTTGGAAAGTTCCGAACCGACTCCAAGGGAACCGTTGAGTTTCTCGCCCCGCTGGTTCCGCTCTACCTCGATGGGCTGCAATACTTCGAGGAGGCTGGTGATGGACCCGCTGGCCCGGCATACTCGGGCAATATCGGCATGAAAATCGCCGCCGATGAAACCGTCGTCGTACAGATGGCGTGGCAGGTTCCGGAGTTCACCGCCCAATTGCAAGTACTCACGCGTTCGGGGCGGCCTCGTCCGCACGTGGACATCTATGGCAACTGGAACACCAACACATGCGGCGGAAGCGACAGAATGGCTGAGACAGATGTCAGAGGGATAGTCCGGCTCGATTTAGGCGCGACCTTCACCGGGTTAACTCTGATGATCGGCGGCCCGTACAGCGCTGGCGATCCCGAAGCCGACAAGAACACGCGGGGTTTGACAGATGCCGAACTGCGTGAGCTTTTTTCGAAGCACAGACTGACGATTCGCTGGTGAGGCCCGATAAGCGGTAGTGAAGTGGGGACACCGGAAATGCCGCCCACGGGTGCATCATCAGACCTCCTGGTACAGGCCCAAGAGGTCGTCGAAGTCGTCGGACAGCAAGTCAATCAAAACACAGTGACAACGACTGACAAAGTGCGACATTCGGGTCAGAATAGGGTCCACAGTGGACCCTGCTTGGACCCTGATTACAAGGTGGAAATGTCTGTAAGTCTATGAGGAATTTGGTCGGGGCGAGTGGATTCGAACCACCGGCCTCCTGGTCCCGAACCAGGCGCTCTACCAGGCTGAGCCACGCCCCGAAGAAAGGAAGCTAGCCCGATTCCGGCTAACCCCATACTGAGTATAACATTCCGGCGCCTCGGCACGGTACCATCGGATTCGATGGGCCAGAGTGAACAGTTTCGGGAACTGCCTGCCGTGCACGAGGTCCTCGACCGCCTCTCCGCTACGCTGGTACGATTTCCACGCGCCCTCGTGGTGGCGGAAATTCGCCGCGTCCTGGAGCAGATGCGCGCGGAAATCGTCTCCGGTCCGGCCAGCCTGACGCCGAACCTCGCGCCGGTCGAAACCCGCGTCGAGGCCGCGCTTCATGCGCTCGAGACACCCTCGCTACGGCACGTGATCAATGCTACCGGTGTCGTCCTGCATACCAACCTGGGGCGCGCTCCCCTGGGCCCGGTGGACCTGCTGCCGGGGTACAGCAACCTGGAATACGATCTCGCTGCCGGCCGCCGCGGAAAGCGCGATGTCCATGCCGCGCCGCTCCTCGAACGGCTGCTCGGAACACCCGCCATCGGAGTCAACAACAACGCCGCCGCAGTCTTCCTGGCGCTGCACGAACTGGCCGCTGGCGGCGAGGTGGTGGTCTCGCGCGGCGAGTTGATCGAAATCGGCGACGGCTTCCGCATCCCCGAGATTATGGCCCGCTCGGGCGCCGTGCTGCGCGAAGTCGGCGCCACCAACCGCACGCAAATCGCCGATTACCGAGCGGCCATCAACGAACGCACGCGCCTGCTTTTGCGCGTCCACCCCAGCAACTTCCGCATGACGGGGTTCACCGCGCGCGTCGAATTGAGCGACCTGGTGGCGCTCGGACGTGAGCACAGAATCCCGGTCTACGAAGATCTGGGCAGCGGCTGTCTGGTGGACCTGAAACCGTTCGGCATCGACGAGCCCCTGGTATCGGAGAGCCTCAATACCGGCGTGGACCTGGTCTCCTTCAGCGGCGACAAACTGCTGGGCGGCCCGCAGGCCGGCATTCTGGCCGGCTCGCCGGCCATCGTCTCGCGCCTACGCCGGAATCCGCTGTTCCGCGCCCTTCGCCTGGACAAAGTGATGTACCAGGTCTTGGAAAGCACGCTCCGGAATCTGCTGCTGGAACGCTGGGCCTGCGTGCCGGTGCTGGCCATGCTGCGCCAGACCGCGGACGAAATCCGCGCCCGCGCCGAAAGTCTGCTGTCGCGAATCCCCCGGATCCCAGCCGCGATCGTTCCGGGGGAGTCGGTGATCGGCGGCGGGGCCACGCCCGAACAGTCGATCCCTACTTCGCTGATCGCGATCTCTTGCGGGGGTGTGGCCGCATCCGAACGCCGGCTGCGCGCCGGCGATCCGCCGGTGGTAGCCCGCATTGAAGATGGGCGCCTGCTCCTGGATCTGCGGACGGTACTGCCGGAGGAAGAAGCGATGCTGGCGGACGCGTTGCGTGCGGCTCTGCTTCAGGCCCGTTCCTGATAGGTGCCTTCCGCGGTGTTGACCTTGATCTTCTCGCCAGCCGTGATGAAGGCCGGCACCTGGACCACCATGCCGGTCTCCAGTTTCGCGGGCTTCGTCACGTTCGACACGGTAGCGCCCTTCAGGCTGGGTTCAGTCTCGACCACGGTCAGGTCCACCGTGGCAGGCAACTCCACGCTGATGGGCTTGCCCTCGTAGAATTCCACCGCCACCTTCAGTTGCGGAATCAGGTATTGGGTAGCGTCTCCCAGCAGATCTTTCATCAAGTGCATCTGCTCGAAGTTCTCGGTGTTCATGAAATAGTAGTACTCGCCGTCGTCGTACAGGTACTCCATTTCCTGCTCGTCGAGCATGGCCTTCTCAACCCTGTCTTCGGAAGAGAACCGGTTCTCCGTCATGGTGCCCGTGCGCAAGCTACGCATCTTCGCTTGCACGAAACCGCGCAAATTGCCGGGCGTCCGGTGATTCACGCTGAAAATCGAGTACAACTCGTTGTTGTACTTGATCACCATTCCCGGACGCATCTGTGTCGCTGAAATCATGAAACTCCTCGGGATTGTAAGCTTGACCTTACAGAGGCTCTATTATAGCAAGCCTCAGAAGGGCAGAATTTCTTCGCGAACCGGGTCGAAATCGATGCGCCGCTTCTGCATGTACGAGATGTTGCCCAGGTGCGAAGCCTGTGCCGACCGGTGCCCGATCAACACGTCGCCGTTCGGCAGCTTACGCGTGCGCACGCAATCCAGGAAGTTCTCCACGTGGTCCATGTCGATGTTGGTCGCGGCCCTGACGTCCACAGGCTTGGCGTTGCGGCCCACCGGCGTGAAGGTGTAGTGCCCCCGGTCGATGTAAAGCTTGCCCAGCGTGCCGCAGAACTCGACGCCGGCGCCGGTGATGCCCGGGACGAGCGTCGCCTCAAAGGTCGCCGTCAGGTCCTTCGGGTACTCGTTCAGGACGTTGATGGTGTCCGGAGCCGTGCGGCCGTCCTTGTAGTTGTAAACGCCGCCCGCGGCCTGCGAGGAGATGGGGATGTCCTGCCCGAGGAACATGTGAACCACGTCGATCCAGTGCGTGAACAGGTCGGTAACCTGGCCGCCGCCGAAGTCCAGATAGGCGCGCCAGTTCCAGTATTGCTGCGGATCCCAGTCGCGCCACTTTAATGGCCCCAGGAAATGCGCCCAGTCCAGGTTCGAAGGCTGCTGCGCCAACGATGCCGGCGCCTTGCGCAAGTGGTAGCCGTTGCCGTGCCACCAGGTACGGGCCAGGGTCACCTTGCCGAGTTTGCCGCCATCCACGTACTCCTGCTTGGCCTCGATATAGTGCTTGCCGGAACGCTGCTGCATGCCCACCTGGCAGACGCGGTTGTTGACGCGAGCTGCCTTAACGATGAGCGGCCCTTCTTCCAGTGTGCGCGTCAGCGGCTTCTCGACGTAGACGTCCTTGCCGGCGTTCAGCGCGTCGATGGCGATGACGGCATGCCAGTGGTCTGGGACGCCGATCACCGCGACATCCAGCTCCTTGGTCTCCAGCAGCTTGCGATGATCGGTGAAGCTCTTGGCACTCGGCCACTGGGTCTTGGCCTGATCGATGTTGTTGCCGTAGATGTCGCACACGGCCCCCACGTCGGCTTTGCCGGTCTTGACGAAGTTGCCGGTGTCGTACCGCCCGCGCTCGCCAGCGCCGATCAAGCCGACCTGCACGCGGTCATTCGCGCCGAAGACGCGGGAGTAGGAAAGGGCGGTCATCGCGGTGGCGCCGCCAAGAAAGGCCCGGCGTGGGACTGGATTTTCAGACATAGGTAGATTATATATGTTGGCGGGGATCGGTGCGGGGCGAAGCCGCCTGGGCGCTTCCGCCGGTATCCCGCCCGTACGACACGTTGGGCCAGCTTGGCCCAGTTTTACGCCGCTAAATTCCTTGTTACAAATGACGCGTAGGGATTTTGGGCCACTTTTGGCCCAATCGCCCCATCAATAAGCCAGCAGCCGCTCCATCTCCGCCGCCAGGTTCTCGACTTGCGGCAGTATCGCGTTCTCCAGCTTCGGATGGTAGCCCACCCAGGTGTCGAGCGCGCCCACGCGGCCCACCGGCGCGTCCAACCGGTCGACGAGCTCGCCGGCAATGCGTGCGCCGATTTCCGCGCCGTAGCCCCACGAAAGGCAATCTTCATGCGCCAGCAGCACGCGGCTGGTTTTCTCCACCGACGCGCGAACCGCCGCCCAGTCGTACGGCGCCAGCGTGCGCAGGTCCATCACCTCGATGCTGGCGTGTGGGTTGCGCCGCTCCACCTGCGTCGAGGCCTGCAGCGCCTTCTGCACCACCGCGCCGTACGTGACCACGGTCAGGTTCTGTCCCGGCTTTACGATCCTGGCGCGGCCGAACGGGATCGTGAAATCCTGGCCGGGATGCGGCGACCGGTTGTAGGGCTCGCGGTACAGCCTCTTATGTTCCAGGAACAGCACCGGATCGTCGGCGCGCAGCGCCGTGCGCAACAGGCCGCAAGCGTCGGCGGCGTTCGAAGGCATGACGATGCGCAGCCCTGGAATGTGCGTGAAGAGTATTTCCCCGCATTGGCTGTGATAGATCGCGCCTCCATTGAGGTAGCCGCCAATGGGCACGCGAATCACCGCCGCACAGGAGAAGTTGCCGTTCGATCGCCAGCGCAGCGTCGCCAGTTCATTGCGGATCTGCATCATCGCAGGCCAGATGTAATCGAAAAACTGAATCTCCGCCACGGGTTTGAGCCCACGGGTGGCCATGCCGATCGCCCGGCCGACAATGGACGCTTCGGCGATGGGCGCGTTGAACACGCGCCGGCTGCCGAACTCCGTCTGCAGCCCGTGGGTCACTTTGAAGACGCCGCCCTTGCCTTTCACTTCCGCCAGAGCCTGCTCGCGGGTGGCATCGGCAACGTCCTCCCCAAAGACCAGAATCGCCGGGTTGCGCCGCATCTCTTCCCGCAGCGTCGCGTTGATCAGGTCCACCGTAGTCTGCGGCGCGCCCTGAAAGTGTGGCGCCACCGCGAACTGGTCGGAGGTGGGGTCGATCTTCTCCGAATACAGATGCCGAAGCGCCGTAGCCGGCGCGGGAGGCTCGTCGCGCAGAGCCTGATGCGTGGCCTCGTTGATCGCCAGATCCACCTCGTGCGCGATGTCCTGCAGCATCCGCCGGTCGATCACACCTTCCTCGATCAGATACTTCGGGAAGAGGATGTCCGGGTCGCGCGCCGCCTCAGCCGCCCGTTCGGCCTCGGTCTTGTACAGACGCTCGTCGTCCGACAGCGAGTGCGAGTACGGACGGATCGTATGCGCGTGCACGAGCGCGGGCCCGTGGGCCCCGCGGCACCACGCGGCGGCCGATTGCATGGCGCGATACGAAGCCAGAAAATCCGTGCCGTCGGTCTCCTCGATGTGCAGGTCCGGAAACCCGGAGACCAGCCGCGAAATGCTCCCGCCCGCGGTCTGCGCTTCCACCGGGACGGAAATGGCGTATCCGTTGTCCTCCACCAGGAAGAGCACCGGCAGACGCCTCAGGCAGCAGAGGTTTAGCGCCTCCCAGAATTCTCCTTCGCTGGTGGCGCCCTCCCCGGAAGTCACCAGGGTGATTTCGTCGCTGGCCGGGCTCTGGTATCGCGACGCTTCCGCGCAACCCGCCGCCTGCAGGAATTGGGTGCCGGTCGGTGACGACGAACTGACGATGTGATGGCACCGGTGGCCCCAGTGGGACGGCATCTGGCGTCCGCCCGAAGCCGGATCTTCGGCGGCGCCCGCCGCTTGCCGCAGCATTTCGAGCGGCGTCACGCCCAGCGTGAGGCAGAGCGCGCGATCGCGGTAATAAGGATAGACCCAGTCATAACCGGAACGCAGCGACATCCCGGCGGCCACCTGGATGGCTTCGTGACCCGCGCCGCTGGACTGAAAGTAGATGCGGTTCTGCCGCTTGAGCGCGATCTCCCGGTCATCCAGCCGCCGCGCCGTATGCATGATGCGGAAAGCGCGGATGAGTTGTTCTGGTTCGAGACCCGCAAACCGTTCGGCGCCGGATACCGGTTGTTGATTCGTGGTTGACGTGGCCACCGGCCGCTGCCCCTCCTCTGCATTTAGTGTAAAACGAGGGCGAGTTTACCTCTTCAAACCGGCGTAAACCGCCCGCTCGAAGTCGTCCAGCAGCCCCACCGCCGGCTTGTCCACGAACGGCAGAAACTGCATCAGCAGTACGGCGCAGATGCCGCTCTTCGGGTCGATCCAGAAGAACGTGTTGTAGAGCCCGGCCCACGCCAAGCTTCCGGCGGCCCGCCCACCGGCGTACGCCGTTGTGTTGATCAGGAACCCCAGGCCCCACTTCTCGGTGTAGCCCGGCTGGATATCCACATCGCTCGAGGTGTTGGGCCTGTAACTGCGCATCTTGCCGGCGGTCGCGTTGCCGATCTGATTGACCTGCATGCTTTCCACCGTCTTCGGTTGCAGAATCACGGCGTTGTTAACGCCGCGTCCCTTGCGCAGAATCATCTGCATGAACCGCACATAATCGGCCGCGGTTGCAAAGAGCCCCCCGCCTCCGTTGAACGTTTTGGGAGCCGGCGGTTGCGTCCGCGGGTTCGGTTTCAACTCGACGCCATCGTCCCGATTCCAGCGCCCCACCAGCCGGTCGAATTTCGAAGGGGGGAGAATGTAGCTCGTATCCCGCATATCGAGAGGACCTAGGATCTTAGTCTGAAAATACTCCTCCAGGCTCATGCCGCTTATCGTTTCCACCAGGCGCCCTGCCCAATCCACCCCCTGGCCGTACTGCCAGCGCTCGCCCGGCTCGAACATCAGCGGCCCAACGGCGTTGGCCGGACTCCCGGCGGATTGCGAAGCGAACCGGAACATCCTCTCGTCCCACGTGTCGTAACACAGGCCCGACGTATGGGTCAGGAGATGCTTCAGCGTAATCGGCGTCTTCGCCGGCCTGACAATGGCTTTGCCGCCCGAGTCGAACCCGTCCACGACGTCCGGGTTGTCGAGTTGCGGAAGATGTTTCGAGACCGGTTCCTCCAGCGTCACTTTGCCCTGTTCCACCAGTTGCAGCGCGGCCACTGTTGTGACCGCCTTCGTCATCGACGCGATGGCGAAGATGGTATCCACCTTCACGGGCGTGCCCTCGGCATCCCGGACGCCGAACGCCCCGGAGTACAGAGTCTTGTTCCCGTTTGCCGCCATTCCCACGACCGCGGGGACCTTCCTCCGCGCGATGCCTGTCCGCAAAGTCTCGTCAATCTTGTCCGGGCTCCCGATGACGCCATCGCCCCACAAGGCCCTCGCACTTGCACCCAGACCGAAGGCGGCCGGCACGAACTGTCTACGAGTCATGGGTAGACAATATCATGTCCTGGCGGACGGATGCCGGCAGCGGCCACCGGCATCCGACTGCTACCGATGATTCAGCACCCTCAGCCTGAACTCCCGAAGCAGTTCGCCCGAAGGCTGTAACACCCTTACGTAGTAGGGCCCTCGCGGCACCCTCGGGACCTTCACCGTCGACTTCTCGGCCTGGGCGCCCACACCTTCCTGCAACACCTGCACTCCGAGCGCATCGGTCATTTCCACGGTGTAGGTGGGCAGCGCCGGTAGACCCGCCAGGTCCAGGTGCAATAAGAGTTCCGTGCCCAAAGGGACCTGCGCTTCGGAATCCGCGTGCAGTTCCACTTCAAACGGTGGCGAGGCTTCCGGAACGTACCCGCGCCGGTAGATGAGTCCGGCGAAGAGCGTAACGAAGATCGCGCCGATCAGCATGGGCAATATCCGCGCTATCGCCGGACTACGGGATCCCATAGACGTTGACGGCCTTGTCGTAGCAGGGCGCGTACACCTTGCCGCCCGCCACCGTGGGCGCCACGAATTTCACCAGCGTGCCCAGGCGGTCGCGCTTCGATAGAAAGATCTTCGCTTGTGTCATCGACGTTCTTATTGCGGCTGGGGACGGCGTTTCCGCGCATAGATGGCACGCACTACGCTGCCGCCGGGGGCGGCCGGCTTTCGCGGATCGGGCCGGATGGCGCGATCGATCGCCGCTCTCACGAACCCCCTTACCTCGGGCCTTTCCAGATCCGCAGGCTCGGCGATCCGGATATGGCGCACCCAGTTGCCCTTGCCTTGAAGGATGCCCCGCGGGTCTGGGATTTGCGAACCCCGGTTGAAGCCCAGGTTGACCCACTTCGCGTACACAGCCACGTGAATGAAGCAGTCGCTCGGCCGGCTGGTGAAGCCATACCCGCTGGACACGGCATTGTAGGCGTCGTAGAGGAATTCGGCCGCTCCCGGACATTCGGATAGAAGCATGCTGCGCGTGCTCAGCGCCAATTTTCGAATCGCGGGCGAGAACGGGGCCAGGAACGCGAGGTATTCGGCCTTCGGTTTAGGAACGCGCGGCGGCACCGCTTCTGAGGATAGCGGATTGGGAGAGTGCCTGGGCTGGCCGAGGCTCACTTTGGTCTACCGGCTCTGCTCACTTTCGATAAATTGACCGGCTATAGCGCCGCCATCTATCCTTGGGGTCTGATTGTCGAGGAGTCCATCCCCAAACCGGCCAGCCGTCGCGAGGTCGTAGCGCCCAAGTTGCCCCCTGACGCGCATGCCGTAACGTTGTTCCTGGTGCTCGCCATCTGTTGCAGGATCTATCTTCACCTGGCCGCCAACGAACAGCTCGGGTTGTTCACCAGCTCCGCGTACAGTTACCACAGCCAGTTGGCCGAGGCCTTCCGCCACGGCCAGTTGTCGCTGTTGAACAAGCCGAAGCCGGAATTGCTGGCGCTACCCGATCCCTATGTGCCCGAACTCAATCGGCCGTACCGGATGCACGACGCGTCCTTATACCGGGGCAAATACTACCTCTACTTCGGGCCAACGCCGGCACTGGTTCTGAATCTACCCGTACGCTGGCTGACGGGATACTATCCGTCGGACGCCACCGAACTGTTCCTCTTTCTCACGGCGGGGCTGGCCGCCTGGCTCACGATCTTTTATTTGGCCATCCGCGCGTGGTTTCCTGGCATAAGCCTGGTCTGGACGCTTTTGGGTGGGTTAGCCCTCGGAATGTGCAGCACCGGACCGTTCGTGTTGGCTCGTCCGGCTGTCTATGAAGTCTGCCTGGCCTGCGCCTACTGCTTCACGGCGGTCTGCTTCTTGTGCCTCACGAAGGCGCTTACCGCCGGCCCATCGTGGCGCAACCTGCTCGCGGCCGGTGTCGCGCTGTCGTTGGCGATCGGCAGCCGGCCTCCCGCGTTGTTGATTGCACCGATCGTGATGGCCGCCTTGCTGTGGCGGTTCAGCCGCGAGGGGACGCGGTGGAGAGACCAGTTGCGGCGCTTGCTGCCTTTCGCCATTCCGCTGGCCGTCACAGGCGGGCTCCTGGCGGCTTACAACTATCTGCGATTCGATAACCCGCTGCAGTTTGGCAACACCTATCAACTGGCAGCTATCTACACGCCCAACCTGCAGTTCTTCCGCCCCAGCCGGATACCCTCGGGGCTCCACCATTACCTCTTCTCCAGCCAACGCACAACGCCGGAGTTCCCGTTCGTCAGGCTGGCGCCCGCCAAGCCCGAGGAACTGGTAGAGGAGGTGGCGGGGGTGTTGCCGCTCTACCCGTTCCTGGCGGCGTTACTGGTCCTCCCCGCATTGTTGTGGCGTAGCGACAGCGCAAGACCGGATCTCCGCCTGTTGGCGACGGTGCTGGCTGCGGCTGGCTCGGCCCACCTGTTGCTGTTATGTTGTTTCGCAGGTACAACGATGCGGTATGAACTCGAGTTCGGTCCGCTCCTGGCGATGGCGGCGGTGCTAGCGATCTGCCTGGCAGCGGCCAGCCTGTCGCGATGGCGGTGGGCAGGCTTGGTATTTGCTCCGGCATTGTTGGCAGGCGCGCTCCAGGGTTGTCTGCTGGGGTTCACCGGCTATTACGGCAACTACGAGCCGAGCCACCGCGGCAGCACTGCGGCCATTCAGGCCAGCCTGCTGCCGGTCGAGAACGGGCTGGCCCGGTGGTTGGGCGGTTACGGTGGTATCGAGTTGCGCCTGGAGGCCCGGGCCGGAGCACCGAACCACGTTCAAGTCCTGGTCTCCACGGGGGTTGAAGAAACCGAGAACCGGATCGTGATGCGCTCTCTCGATTCGGGAACCGTGCAGTTCGGCTGCGCCGTCCACGGCCGCGAAGCGTCTTACGGCCGCCCCGTGCAACTCGCGCCGGGCAGTATCCACACGATCGAAGCCTACACCGGCGCCATGTACCCGGATTCGCGCGTGATTTACGCGTCCTGGTTCGACCCTAAGACGTTCGCGCCGGAAACCTACGATTCCGCGCACTCCCGCTGCGCCGTGCGGGTGGATGGCGCCACCGTCAACGACATCCGGCCATCGGAGGCCGCGCCTGGGGCCGGGAAGTTAGTCTTCGATAAAGCCGGCAACCTCCAGGTTTCGTCAAATGGCGGAAGGTCGGCGCCCTGGCGCGTGGTAGCTGACACCCACGGCGGTCCGAGCCGCATCTTATCCAGCCGACGTATCCTGGCGCCGCCGCCCGGCCTCTGAGCTTACCCGACCATCGGCAACCTCTTGCTACCCACTATAGATATCATTGACTGGCAACCCAGCCCCTCCCAAACTGGGAATCTGATCCGGGTCGGCTAAGTCCGGGATGGTGCCCACGTGTCTTTCGCCGTCTTAACCTCTGAATTACAGCTTGACATTCCGGCCGAGGACGCGAATGAGCCCGAGCTCACTATCCTGATTCCCACTCTCGACGAAAAGCTGACCATCGGCGAGTTCATCGAGTGGTGCAAAATCGGATTGCGCAAAGCGGGCATCGCCGGTGAAATTCTGATCGTCGACAGTTCCACCGATGAGACGCCCGAGATCGCCCTGGCGAGCGGGGCTCGGGTATTGCGGACGCCCAGACGCGGCTTGGGACGCGCGTACATCGATGCCATCCCTTACGTTCGAGGTAAGTATGTGCTCATGGGCGATGCGGACTGCACTTACGACTTCCGTGAAATCGCCGCCTTCGTGCAGAAGTTCCGTGCCGGTTACGAGTTCATCATGGGATCTCGGTTCAAGGGGTTCATCGAACCGCGGTCCATGCCGGCGTTGCATCGCTATTTCGGCACGCCGGTGACCACCCGCATTCTCAATCTCCTGTACCGCACGAGCTTTTCCGACATTCACTGCGGCATGCGGGGCATGACAAAGTCAGCGTTCGAGCGCATTGAACTGGAGTCGCAGTCCTGGGAATATTCCTCGGAGATGGTGCTGAAATCGGTCTGCCTGGGGCTGGCAACGGCGGAAGTGCCAGTCGGGTTCCTGAAGGAGCCCGAGGGCCGCGTTAGCCACCTGAAGCGAATCGGCTGGCTGGAGCCGTGGCGCGCCGGATGGATCAACCTCAAGGCGATGTTCCTCTATGGCGCCGATTTTTTTCTGCTGCGGCCAGGTCTTCTGCTCCTGATCCTGGGATTGCTGCTCTCCCTCCCGGTTAGCCTGGGACCGGTGGCGGTAGGGCCGGTGGTCCTTTCCATGAATTGGATGATGCTGGGCCAGACTCTGGCGGTTCTGGGGTTACAGAGCTTCTATCTGGGTTGCATTGTGCAGGTGTTGTACAACTACTCGCCCCAAGCGGCGGCCCGCTGGTTCCGTCTATTCGACTATAACCGCGCCATGGCGATCAGCGGAATTCTGCTGGCTGGCGCTGTCGCGCTCTCCCTTCCACTGTGCCGGCAGTATGTGCGGCTCGGTCTGCGGCTACCTTATGGAGTTAGTGTTTGGCCCAACCACCTGGCAGCCACGGGCATGCTGGTACTGATCTTCGGTTTCCTTACCTTCTGCAATACGCTGGTGCTTCACGCGGTGAGACTCCGGGTCAAGCCCCGGCTCAGTCCGCAGGAGCTGTCAGGTTCGCAGGAAAGGCTGGTAGCGTGCAAGACCGCGTCTTAATTACGGGCGGTGCCGGCTGCATCGGATCGGACCTGGCCGGGGAACTCGTCAGGCGCGGCTCCCACGTCACGGTCATCGACAATTTGAGCAGCGGCAAGCGGGAGCACATCGAAGAAATGTTGAGCCATTCGCGCTTCCGCTTCGTGGAAGGCGACTTGCTCGACCAGGCGGCTCTCGACTCGGCGATGGACGGCGCGCGCATGGTCTGGCATTTGGCTGCCAATCCCGATGTCAAGTTTACGGCCGGAGTCGGCACTGACAAGGACCTGAGACAGAACACCATCTGCACTTACAACGTGTTGGAAAGGATGCGGCTGCACGGTGTCAAGCGGTTGGCATTCGCTTCCACCTCCGCGGTCTACGGCTTTTCCGAACGCCAGCCGATTCCCGAAGACGCTCCGGCCCGCCCGGTTTCTCTTTACGGCGCCACCAAACTGAGCTGCGAAGCCATGATAGGCGCCTTCCAGCATCTGTTCGGCATGGACTGCTGGATTCTGCGATTTGCCAATATCGTCGGGCCCAAGGTGCGCAAGACCGGCCGCACCGTGATCGGCGATTTCATGGCGCGGTTGGGTGAGGATCCTACCCGGCTGCGAATCCTCGGCAACGGCCTGCAAGCGAAATCCTACCTGCTCAGCCAGGAGTGCGTTGAGGCCATGATGTTCGCGGTGGAGCACGCGCCCCGCGGCTTTCACGTCTTCAACCTGGGCTGCCAGGACAGTTTATCGGTGAACCGGATTGCCAGGATGGTGGTGGAGGCGATGGGCCTGCGCGGCGTCCGCTTCGAATATACGGGAGGAGAGGGTGGCTGGCCTGGCGACGTCCCGCGATTCACGCTCGACGTATCGGCCATCAACCGACTGGGCTGGCGGGCCCGCTATACATCCGAGCAGGCCGTGGCCCAAGCCATCTCCGCCACGCTGGCATGCGCCCGGGAGGAAGAGCTATGCAGGTTGTGATCCTCGCCGGCGGTCTGGGCACGCGTTTATGGCCGCTCACCAGGCGAGTGCCGAAACCCATGGTGCCGGTGAACGGCGTGCCTTACCTGGAACATCAGTTGCGTCTGCTGGAACGCCAGAACCTGACCGATATCGTGATCCTCACCGGCTATCTGGGTGAGCAGATCGAAGATTATTTCGGCGACGGTGGAATGCTGGGACTGCGGATTCGGTACTCGCGCGATCGGCAGCAGCGGGGCACGGGCGGCGCTCTTCGGGACGCTCGCGGGGTGCTGGCGGAAGCCTTCCTGCTGATTTACGGCGATTCGTATTTGCCGATCGAGTATCGTGCCGTCGGCGCGCGTCTTATGGAAACGGCATCGGACGCCGTGATGGCGGTGTACGGCGGTCTCTGGAGAGAAACCGGCGTTTTCCCAAACGTGGCTTTGGGCGCCGATGGCGCAGTGGTTCGCTACGACAAGAAAGCGACGGGCGAGCGCGATCTGCGGTACGTGGAGGCCGGCGTTCTGGCGCTTCGCCGCCAGGCGCTTGATCTCATACCGCCTGATAAAGTGATTTCCCTCGAACAGGAGATCTTTCCCCTCCTGATTCAGAGCGGCCGGTTGTGGGGGTATCGAACAGCGCAGCGCTTTTACGATATGGGAACGCCGGAAGGCCTCCGAGTGATTGAGCAACACCTGATGGAGCAACTGCCCGAGGAACAGTTGGCATGATTATTACGCGGACTCCTTTCCGGATCAGTTTCGCGGGCGGCGGTTCCGACCTGCCTTCGTTTTACGCTGAAGAGCCCGGCATGGTGATCTCGGCGGCCATTGCCAAGTTCATGTACCTGGTGGTAAAAGGCCGCTTCGAGAACAGTTTTCGCGTGAGCTATTCGCAAACGGAGTTGCGCGACCACGCCGCCGAAATCCAGCACCCCATCGTGCGCGAGTGCCTGCACGCCCTGGAAATCGAACGCGGCCTGGAGATCGTCTCCATGGCCGACCTGCCGGCACAAAGCGGTATGGGATCCTCCAGCAGTTTTACCGTCGGTCTGCTCGCCGCACTGCACGCCCTACGTGGCCAGAATGCCGACGCGGGCAAACTGGCGCGTATGGCCTGCGAGATCGAAATCGGCCGGCTGGGAGAGCCGATCGGCAAGCAGGACCAGTACATCGCTGCTTACGGCGGCATCCAGTTCATCCAGTTCTTGCCGGACGGAAACGTCTACGTGGACCCGGTGATCTGCTCCACGCAAACCAAACGCGAACTGAACCGCCGGCTGCTGCTCTTCTTTACCGGGCAAACCCGAGATGCGCGGAGCGTGCTTTCCCGTCAGAATGCCAGGGCCGCCTCGAACCGGCTGGGCTTGCGCCGCCTTTGCGGCATTGCTCGCGAGATGCGCGACGTCCTGACGGAGGGAAGGGACCTGAATGAGTTCGGCCGATTGCTGCATGAAGCATGGATTGTGAAGAAGGGGCTCGAAACCGGCATCACCAATTCCGGAATTGACGAGTTGTACGGCCGGGGAATCAGGGCCGGCGCGGTTGGCGGCAAACTGCTGGGCGCGGGCGGCGGCGGCTTCCTGCTGTTCTTCTGCGAGCCCCACAAGCAGGAGGCGCTCCGACGGGCCATGGCCGGCACCGTCGAGATCCCGTTCGCTTTCGAGCCGCAGGGCAGCAAGATCATCTACATCGGGGAGGACCAGTGGAGCTTCGTCGAGGCGCCTTACTTGACCGCGACGGCGTGATCCATGTCGGCTCCGCAGCGGGCGGAGTGGCGGTGAGGCGAGGATTTCGAGTCAGGACATGAACCAGACACTCTGCGACGATTGGGACCGGCACTGGACAGATTTCAGCGAGGCCTCCGAAATGGGCCCTGCTACCAAGTACCGCGAACGAGTGTGCCTGCGCATGCTCGGCCTCGCCGGACTGGGTGAGGGCGTGCGCGTGCTCGATATCGGAAGCGGCACGGGCGGGTTCGCGGAACTGTTGTGCGAGCGATTTCCACGCGCTCACGTCCGTGGACTGGAAATGAGCCAGACCGGAATCGAGTTGGCGGCGCGGCGCGTTCCGCGGGCGCAATTCGAACAACGCGATCTGATGGCGCCATTGACCGGCGCACCGGTCCGCTTTGATGCGACCCATGCGGTCTGCTCCGAAGTGTTGGAACATCTGGACGATCCGGTTACATTTCTGCGCAATGCCACCACTTACATGGCGGCGGATTGCCGGCTGGTGGTGACGGTTCCCGGCGGCACGCCCAACGCGTTCGATCTCTACATCGGCCATCGGCGTCATTACAATGCCGAAGAGCTTCGGCATCTGCTCCATAACGCCGGATTTGAAGTCGAGTTGGCAACCGGCGTAGGCTTCCCATTTTTCAATCTGTACCGCGTGCTGACCACCTGGCGCGGAGAACGGCTCAAGCGCGATGTTTCGGGGGTAGCCTCTCTCATGGTTCGCGCGGGAACGTTGGTATTCGGACTGCTCTTCAGGCTCAACCTCATGAGCGCGGGCTGGCAGACGGTCGCGGTGGCACGCTATCGGCCGCATCGGGAGCCATAGAGGCATGGAACGTATCAGCCGCAGGGGCCGCGAAGCCGCGGGAAAAGACTTTCCCGTCATCACTCCCGCAAAATCCGATTGGTCGATTCGCGAGGTCCTCAGCGGGGCGAACCATAACAGCATCCGCAAGGAGGCGGCTCTGGCGGGTTTCGCGGGCGAGTACGACGTTCTCCTGTGCTTCCCGCGCCCTTCACCCAGCAGCCCGCAGAAAAACCAGGCCCTGGGACTGTTCTATGTTGGCGAGGCGGCGCGCCAGTTCTACGGCTTCCGGGTGGCCTATTGGGACGCGCGGCACGACAAGGAGGAAGACTTTCTGGCGCTCGCCGGAAAGGCCAATGTCATCGGGTTTTCGGCCATCACCGGATACCAGTTGGGCGAGTTCGTGCGCCTGGCGACGCAGGTGAAAGGGCGCTGGCCCGGCCGGCCCGTTATCCTGGGCGGGGCGCATGCCACCCTCACCGATCCCGAAACCAATCTGGCCGATCCGTTGGTGGACTACGTCGTCTTCGGCGAGGGGGAGCTACGGCTTCCGGCCTTGCTGCGGGCAATCTATACGCCGGATTATCTGCCTTCGGTCGACGGCATCGGCTACCGCAACCGCGACAGAGAGGTTGTCGTCCAGAAGAGCCTGCACGTACCCGATCTGGAGCGCGACCTGCCGGACGTGGTCAACGAATTCACCCTGGGCTACTTCCTGGCCGCGGCGCGGCGCAACGAGTTGATCCTGCCGGCTTCGCGCGGCTGCCCCTGGAGCACGGATTCCTGCGACTTTTGCAGCGTCGGGCCGCAGTACATGGACAGCTACCGCAAGGTGCCATTCCTCCTTTGGCAACGCGCCATCCAGGAAGTTCTCAAGCACGCCCGTTTCAGTCACATCGAGCTGGAAGACGAGAACTCCGCCACGGCCGTGAAACCGGCGGAACCCTATCTCCCCTTCCTGAGAAGCCAGAACATCACCAGCCACCTGCACCTCCGGTCCGACCAGTTGCTGGAGCCGGACAGGGTCAGGTGGATGGCTGAGATGGGCGTGGTGCGCGTCCATATCGGCGTGGAAAGCGGCAACGAACGGGTCCTCAACCTGGTCATGCACAAGCACGAATCGGTGGCCACCCACTATGCCGCGGCGGGCAACATGGCCGCGGCCGGAATCGAAGAGGTGGCCACGGCGATCGTCGCCAATCCGACCGAAACCTGGCCGGAGATGCGCCAGACCTTGCAGATGATGGAAAAGCTGCGGCGGATGTTCCCTCCTAAGATGTTCCGCGCCACGGTGTACGTTCTGGCGGCGCTGCCGGGCACGCCGGTCTACACCGATATCCGCAACATGCACCTGTTCTGCGAGCTGTTGAAGGAGGTGGAGGCTGCGCAAACCGGGGAAGCGAAGCAACTGCCGGACGATCTTCGCAGCCGGCTTGCGACTTGGCTTAAAGCGCCGAAGACGGCCGGCGCCGCCCACTGCGCGTCATCGACACCGAAAGCCGCCGACTCGGTTCAGCCTTACCTGGCCGCCTACTTGAACGGCACCGGGAGTCTGCGGAGGCTCGCCGAAGAGGCGCGGAAGTGGCTCTGGCCGATGCCGGCGACGCTACGGGAGTGGACGCGCACCAGCGCCGCCTACAACCCCAAACTGAAACCTCATATCAACGCCATTTACCCGGTCGCCGGCATCCATTTCAACAAGGCCCACAAGGGCAAGCAGAACTTCCCCGGTTGGAAACAGGTGCTGATCAAGCCCTTCGATATCCTGTGCGATCTCCGGTTCTGGCTGGCCACGGACCATGGCTTTGAATGGGCGCTGAAAGGCACGGGCCCGGAGCTTTGGATGATTGCCAAACTTCTGGACTGGGCTTCGAAGCGCTCGGTGGGCGTAACGGTCGACCGCAAGATCGGCCGGGCCCGGGCGATCGAAGGCTATTCCAAAACTTTGGCCGGTCATTAGACTCGGTGAGAAGGCGTCCTCGCCCAGCCGCCGGCCTCCGCGGCCGTAGTAGTAGAGTGTACTCCAACGGCAACATTGAATCGCCGTGCCTGGCGGCTTAGCGTAGGTCTAAGACTCATGCCCACCGCAGCGGCGATTTGTCCCATCTGCACGAGCCGGAAGATGTACTATGCCTTTTCCGTGCAGCGGTCCCGTCTGGTGGAGTGCCGCGACTGCGGGCATATGATGCTGCACCCTCCGCCCAGCCATGCGGAACTGAACCCCATCCAGGATGAGAGCTACGGCTTCCTGGATGGCAGCGCCCGGCCCTATATGGAACTCGTGAAGCGCTGCCTGGGACGGCATGGCGGCCGCCTGCTGCAAATCGGCTGCGGAGCAGGCGAGCTTCTGGCGGTGGCTGCCGATTTGGGATATGACGTGACCGGTGTCGAAAACTCGGAGCGGGCATGTGCAAAGGCGCGCGCGCGGCTCGGCGGCCGGGGCCGCGTCATCCATGGTGGCATCGTTGGTGGCCCGCGACTCCGCGCAGACCAAGAGCCTGCGCCGCCCAACACCGCGACGGCGCCCGTGTTGATCGAAGAGAACTACTTCGATGTCTGCGTGATCGCCGATGTCATCGAGTGCACCCAAGACCCACGCGCGTTTCTCGAGCGCGTCTACCAGGCGGTAAGGCTAGGCGGCATCGTGCTGATTGCCACACCCAGCCTGCAGTCCTGGCCAGCCCGGCTGATGAAGGATAAATGGACGGAGTTCCAGTCCGGACGCCTCCACTACTTTACGCAAGAGACGCTGCACAGCCTTTTGTTCCAGATGGGCCTCGATCCGATCGCGGCTTTTTCCGGCCGGCAAAACCCGGCCAACAGGGCGCCGGCCGCCTTCCGTACGAAGACATTTCAAATAGCCGCTAGCGGGATGATCAGCGTGTCCGTGAAGGTGCCCAGAACGCCGCAACGGCGGCTTTCGGTCATTGTGCCTGCCTACAACGAGGCAGCCACACTTGAACCGGTTCTGCGCAGTGTGCTCGAGAAGAAACTGGATGGCGTCGAGAAGGAACTGGTGATTGTCGAGAGCAATTCCAGCGACGGAACGCGCGACATCGTGCTGAAGTACCGGGACTGTCCCGGGGTCAAGGTCGTTCTGGAAGATCGCGCGCGCGGCAAAGGCCACGCGGTGCGCACGGGACTGGCGCACGCCACCGGCGACTACATTCTGATACAGGACGGCGACCGGGAATACGACATCGAAGATTACGACGTCCTCATCGAGCCGCTGGTATCCGGCGCCAAGGCCTTCATCCTTGGGTCGCGGCACGGCGGGCGGACCTGGAAGGTCCGCCGTTTCAAGGGGAAGCCTTTTACGGGCACGCTGCTGAACTTTGGACACTGGTTCTTTAAGACGCTGGTGAATCTGGTACTCCGGCTGCGCCTCGACGATCCGTTCACCATGTACAAGGTGTTCCGCCGCGACTGCATCGCGGGCCTGAGCTTCGAGTGCAACCGGTTCGACTTCGACTATGAGTTGCTCATCAAGATCGTACGCAAGGGCTATCGTCCGGCTGAGATTCCGGTCAACTACCGCTCCCGCTCCTTTAGCGAAGGAAAAAAGGTCTCCGTGGCGCGCGACCCGTGGACTTGGGTCCGGGCCATTTTCAAATACCGCTGGGCGGAGATGGATGTCATCCAGGGCTGGCGCACCAGTCTGACTCCGAATGCCGCCGAGGACGCCGCGGTTCGTCACCCAGCCTGGACCGAGGCCCCGGCAAAAGGCGTTGCGGGCCGCTGAATCCGCGCGCCAAGCGCAGTCCTCATTCTGCCTCCTTTCTTCTTGTTATTAGTAGACAGATGATTAACCCGCACGCCGTCGAGTTGACCTCCCTGGTCCTGCTCGTACCCCTGCTTCTGCGGGGACTCTACTGGAAGCGCCGCTGGTCGCCTGCCGGGCGTCTGTTGTCCCGGTTCGCGGCACGGCGGCTGCTGGCCGCGCTTTCGGTTGGCGTGGCCGCCCTAGCGATTCGCGCCGCGCTGCTGCCGCTCCATCCGCGCCCCGCGCCCGGCGTCATGGACGAGTACAGTTATCTGCTTGCCGCGGACACCTTCGCGTCGGGTCGCGCGGCCAATCGGCCGCATCCCTTCTGGATCCATTTCGAGACTTTCTGCGAGCTGTCGCTGCCGAAGTATGCGTCCAAGTATCCGCCGGCGCAGGGGCTGGCGATGGCCGCCGGAATCCTGCTGGCACACAGCCCCTGGGTAGGAGTGTGGCTCAGCATCGCGGTCATGTGCGCCAGCATGGTGTGGATGTTGCAAGGGTGGGTGCCACCGCGGTGGGCGTTTCTGGGCGGGATTCTCGTCTTGCTGCGGATCGCCATCGGCAGTTACTGGATCGACAGTTATTGGGGTGGCGCGGTGGCTGCCACGGGCGGAGCCCTGCTATTTGGCGCGCTGCCGCGGCTGCTTTTCTCTCAAGAGCCGCGCCGGCCGCGCTTGCGCGATAGCCTGGCTCTAGGCATCGGCCTCGCCATCCTTGCCAACAGCCGTCCCTTTGAAGGCCTGATGGTGGCGGCGCCCGGGCTGATCGCGCTGGCGCTGTGGGCGTTCCGGCGCGGTTGGCCGGCGGTGCGGGCGCTAGCCCCCATGCTGGCCGTGCTCGGCTTCGCCGCCGTCGCGATGCTGGCGTATAACCAGGCGGTAACCGGCAGTCCGTGGCACATGCCTTACCAGGTTCACGAAGCCCGATACGCGGTGTCGCCTTTGTTCTTGTTTATGAAACTGCGGCCCGAACCCGTCTATAACCACGCCGTCATGAGGACCTTGTGGGCCGAATTTGAGCGCGACCTCTATCTGAACAACTTCCGCTTCGGTCTGGTGGCAGCCAGCCTGACTAAGCTCAAGAATCTGTGGTCCTTCTTCCTGGGTCCGCAGCTGACCATTCCGTTGCTGGCGCTTCCGTGGGCTTGGCGTCAAAAACGATTCCGGCTGATCTACATCAGCCTTGGGGTGATGCTGTTGGCACAACTGACTGTGATCGACATCCTGCCCCACTACTCGGCGCCGGCGACGGCGTTGATTTACCTCACGGTAATCCAGTGCCTGCGGTACATCCGCACCAGCAGGCGCGTGGGTCTGGCGGTCGCGCAGGGCATTCCGGTTGTGCTGGCCGGCACCGTGGTGCTGTTCTATTCGCTGGAGGCCGGCGGGGCCATATTCCTGCATGAGCATTATTCCCGGTATTTCACCAGGCCCGGCGATCTCGAACGGGCGCGAATCCTAATGCGCCTGGAGGCCAGCCCCGGCCGTCACCTGGTGATGGTGCGGTATGGCCCGAATCACGAGGCTCACGCGGAGTGGGTCTACAACCGGGCCGACATTGACGGGGCCAAGGTGGTTTGGGCGCGGGAGATGGATGCGGACCGCAATCGCGCGCTCATCCGATACTTTTCCAAGAGGCAGGTCTGGCTGCTGGAGCCTGACGCGCCAAATCCGGAATTGAAACCCTATGCGGAACGGAGCGCGCAGTGATACTCAGGCGCTGCCGCGGCTAAAATTGGATCAAGGCACGGCCGCCGGGGCAGGGACCCGAAAACTCCCTGTAACGCCATTGATTGTAAGGGTCGCATCAACGTAAGGCGCGGTCGATGTCACCCCGGATGGATACACGAAGTTCAGTTGATCGATGATTTCTCCAGGCGCCGCGCCGCAGTATTGCACCGCGGCTGGCCGGCCGCCGATGGTGAGTTGGCAAGCGGCGGGGCTGCCCGGCACTTCCAACGGGGTCAACGATCCCACGAACGTCGCGGGCACGCCATCCTGCAACGGCGCATTCTTCGGGCCGAACCCGTTGCCCCAGAGCTGGTAAATCGCGTCAGGCTGCACGGCGCATTCGACGGCGGCGCATCCGGCCCCGGTAACCCACGCCACGCCGTTGACAAACTCGCTCAGGAACAGCGAAGGGGCTGCTGTTGCGGCGATGGTAATAACCTCGGTGTTACTGGCAAGATCGTTGCGTGTGACCTTCACCTGCACGGCCGGCCCGGCAGAGGTTTCCCACGGAATCTGAAAGTTGATTTGAGTAGGAGATAGATAGACCAGCGGGGAACCTACCCCGTCAACCGACACGGAGACGCCCGCAACCGACGCCGGAAAGGTGGCTGCTCCCGCAATCACGTGCTCGGCGTCCGCCAGATTGCTGCCGTAAAGGGTGGCGAGGCTGCCGGGGGCCAACGCCCCGAGGTACGAAGCGGAGTTCACCATCCGCCCCGGCGTAATCACGGGCGTGCCCGACGCAACGGCGGTTGCCTGATAGACGCGCACGTAATCCACCATCATGTCTTGAGGCGGGAAAGGGGCATTTGGATCGGGCTTGCCCAGGAACGTGCTGGGACCGCCAATCGCCAGATTCAGCAAAAGGAAAAAGGGGGTGTTGAAGACCCACTGGCGGCCCGCGGGCAGCGAAGCCGGTGTGACCTTGTGATACGAGGCGCCGTCCACAAACCACTCAATCGAATCCTGGAACCACTCAATAGCATATACGTGATAATCGTCCGCCACCTTTTCGCCGAAGGGCAAGGTGTAAGACTTACCGATGCCGCTCCCGCCGGAATAGCCCGGCCCGTGAGCGGTCCCATTATTCACCGAGACGTTATTGTGGTAGGTCCCGAAGTTCTCCATGATATCGATCTCGCCACAAGTGGGCCAGCCGACCGAGCCGATATTCTCGCCCAGCATCCAGAAGGCCGGCCAAACGCCTTGGCCAAACGGAAGCTTGATCCGGGCGGCAATCCGCCCATACTGCCAACTGAGATCGGCGGTGTGCGTCGATGCCCCCGGGCTCCCGGTTTGCAGCCGAGCTGAGGTGTAATTGCCGGCGCCGTCCCGGAGTGCGCGGATCACCAGATTGCCTTTGCCATCCTGGAAGACGTTTTGGGGCGAGTCTGTGTAGCTTTCCGCTTCCCCGTTTCCCCATCCGCCGCCACCGAGATCGTAGTTCCACTTAGAGGGATCCGGAGCGCTCCCTGCCGGCCCATTGAACTCATCGCTCCAAACCAGTTTCCAGCCGCTGGTAGTCTGGGCCAACGCTGAAATCGGACCTAGCGAGAGGAGCAGGGGAAGCACGGCACAGCGCATAACCGATCTCAATCATCCCACAAGGACTGGTGGCGCGGTCCCGTGGGGCGGATTGGCTTGCTCAGGCGTTGTATCATAGCAAAGAAAAGGCGAAAGCAATGAGTTTGAATCTGCCCTTCGAATTACCCGGCCTGTCCCATGAATCGGAACGCGCGGGCGAGGACGCCTGCGCCAATCTGGCCATCCGCACGAAAGAGTCGCTGGAGGCCGTGGTCTCGCACTTCCGCGACGCGCACCAAAAGCCCGATTCGGCCGTGCGCGCGATTCACCGCCAGCCTGCCGCGGAAGGGACGTTCGCGGAGATTCCCCCGGCTGTGGATGCGCGGCTGCGCGAGGCCCTCGCCAAGCGGGGTATCGCGCGATTGTACACGCACCAGGCCGAAGCCTTCGATCACGTCCAGGCCGGGAAGAACCTGGTGATCGTGACTCCCACGGCCAGCGGCAAGACGCTCTGCTACAACCTGCCGGTGCTAAATCTGCTGCTCGCCGATGCCGGCGCGCGCGCCATGTACCTGTTCCCCACCAAGGCGCTGGCCGAGGACCAGCTTCACGAATTCCACGCCGCCGTGGAGGAAATGGGCTCGGAGATCCGCGCCTTCACCTACGACGGCGACACGCCCCAGGACGCACGCAAGGCCATCCGCCAGAAAGCCAACGTGGTGCTGACCAATCCCGACATGCTGCACAGCGGGATTCTGCCGCATCACACCCGCTGGGCCCGCTACTTCGAGAACCTGCGGTATATCGTGATCGACGAGCTGCATTACTACCGTGGCGTCTATGGCAGCCACTTCTCTAACCTGCTGCGCCGTATGCGCCGCATCTGTGAGTTCTACGGCGCCCAGCCCCGGTTCATTTGTTGCTCGGCTACCATTGCCAATCCGCGCGAGCTGGCGGAGGCACTGACAGGCGAACCATTCGAACTGGTGGAGCGGAACGGGGCGCCGCGCGGCGAGAAGTTTTTCATCTTTTACAATCCGCCGGTGGTCAACCGGCAACTGGGCATCCGCCGCAGCTACATCTCCGAAACGCGGCGCATGGCGCTGAAGTTCATCGAGAACCACTTGCAGACCCTGGTCTTCGCCAATAACAGGCTGGCCACTGAGGTGCTGGTCAAGTACCTCAAGGACGCCTGCGACCGCGGCCCCATTCCGAGCGGGACCGTGCGCGGCTACCGTGGCGGCTATCTTCCGCGCGAACGCCGGGAGATCGAGCGCTCGCTGCGCGATGGCGCTACGCGCGCGGTGGTCGCCACCAACGCGCTCGAGTTGGGGATCGATATCGGTTCGCTGGACGCCGTGGTGATGGCAGGGTATGCAGGCACCATCGCCTCGAGCTGGCAGCGCGCGGGGCGGGCGGGCCGGCGGCAAGGCACGTCGGCCGCGGTGCTGGTGGCCTCGAGCGCGCCGGTGGATCAGTACATCGTGGAGCATCCCGATTATTTCTTCGGCCGCTCGCCGGAGCACGCCTACATCAATCCCGCGAACCTCGAGATCCTGTTGGCCCACGTCAAGTGCGCGGCCTTCGAGCTGCCGTTGCGCGATGGGGAAGCCTTCGGGCAGCACGACCTGGGCGAAATCTGCCGATTCCTCGAGGAATCGGGATTTCTGCACCACTCCGGCGGGGCCTGGCACTGGACGTCCGATACGTATCCGGCTGACGCCACCAGCCTGCGGTCAGTAACCAGCGACAATTTCGTGGTGGTGGATATCACCGGCGAAGCCAAGGTGATTGCCGAGGTCTCGTTCCCCACCGCGCTCACCACGCTGCACGAAAAAGCCATCTATCTGCACGAAGCTCGCTTGTTCCACGTGGAGCGCTTCGATTACGAAGAGCGCAAGGCCTACGTGAAGAGCGTGGACTGCGACTACTATACCGACGCCATCGACTATACGCAGGTGAAGATCCTGCGCGAGTTCGATGGCGAGCCGCTCTCCGGCGCCCGCCGCGCGCATGGCGACGTGCGCGTGAACCGCCAGATCGTGGGCTTCAAGAAGATCAAGTTCTACACCAACGAAAATGTGGGGGCCGGCAAGCTCAACATGCCGGAACAGGAAATGCACACGACGTCGTTCTGGCTGCACTTCCCAGCGGAATTCCTGGCGCAGTTCGGCGAATACACGCCCACCGAAAAGCAGAGCGGCATCACCGGCCTGGGCAACGCCCTGCGGACGGTGGCGTCGTTGCTGTTAATGTGCGACCCGCGCGACCTCGGCGTTGCCCTCAGCGAACAGGTGGCGGGCAGCCTGGCCGTGTTCGAGCCCAACCTTTATCTGTACGACTCGTACCCGGGCGGCATCGGGCAGAGCGCCCCGCTGTTTCGCCTGGCCCCCCGGCTGTTACGCCAAACCGCGGAGTTGCTGGCCGGATGCGGCTGCGATGCCGGGTGTCCCTCGTGCGTGGGCCCGGTGGGCGAGGTCGGCGAGCGGGGAAAAGAAGTGGCGGCGAGGCTTCTGTCCGCGCTGGCAAATTGACTCCTGCTTAAGGCAGGAACTCTTCGTCCAGCAACGCTTCCAGTTCGTAACCGCAGGTGCTGGGGAAGGCTTCTGCCGGCAGGTTCGTTTCGGCTGCGGCCATGAGCACACCTTCCGTGTAGGCATCCGGCAGCTGCTTTTCCAGGAATCGGCGCAGACTGGGCATTTCGGCAAGCAGCTTTCTCAACTCACGCCGCTGTAGATTGATGGTGGCGACCCAACTGTGGCCTCTTCGCTCCGGCTCAACCTGCCACTTCAGCAAGTGGGCAATGAGCACGCCGAGCCGGGAAAGCAATTCCCTGCGCTCCCGTTTCCCCATATCTTCGATTTCCTCGGCAATGTGCGCGAGATCGGCTTCGCTGGCGCGGCCGGAACGCAGTAACTCCGCATTGCGGACGGTCCACTCGAAAAAGTCCTGATCGTACAGGTCGACGGGACTCATACTCCGATTATACGGCCTACCGCGACTTCAACTGTTCCGGCAGCACCGCGTAACCCTCCGGCGGCGGGAATAGCGAGATCAGCAACTCCAGTCTGCGCCGCAGGTACCGGCTGGGCATTTGCCTTGGCCCGGTCTCCACATCGATATCGCAGCAGGTGCCGTGCAGATACAGCGTCAGCGTGTCTTCGAACGCCTGGCGAGCGTAGTCGCGGAAGAGTTTGGTCTCCTTGCGCACGTTGGTCTGGCGGCGCAACAGCGCCTGCTTCAGGTGCCAGCTCTTCTCATCCACTTCCCCATGCACTTCCGCGCTCAGTTCTTCCCGGATCGTGCGGAAGAAACGTTCTTGCACATCCTGCGACCAGTGGTCCGCCACCAACCCGGCCAGCACGTTGTAGAACTGGTAGTGATAGTCGGCCACCTCCAGGTCCTTAATGCCGAACGCCACCACGGTGACGCCATTCCATTCCGTGCGCGCAGAGGGAATGTGGCGGGATTCGTTGGGCCGCTCGAAAGTGACGCTGTCGCCTCCCCTACCGTTGCCTTTTTCCAGATACGGGCCCAGGATGATTCCCACCTTGGGAAGGGCCGCTAGAATGGACGGGGAAATGGCGGCGATGGGGTCGTTCAAGTACTGCCGCAGATCCTCTTCAGCTATGGGGAGCGTGGAGAAATACGAGAACTTGCCGGTGAGTGGAATCATCTCGCCGCTGAACCGGGTGGCGAGTTCTTCCACTGTCAGTTTCGACTGTACGGGGTCCGTGGACATCTGGTGGCTCTGATTGTAACAGGGCGCAGTATCCCCCAACCCCCGGCATCCTGTGCTCTCCCGCTAAACTTGAAGATGGGATGCGCAGAATCCTCGTATCGGCGGGTGAAGCGTCGGGTGACCTCTACGCCTCACTCGTGGTGCAGGAGTTGCGCCGTTTGGAGCCGGAGACCGAATTCTTCGGCTGCACCGGACCCCGGTTGCGGGCCGCGGGCGTGCGCACCGTAGTGGACGCTTCCAGCCTGGCGGTAGTGGGGTTGCTGGAAGTGGTGGCCCACATCCCACGCATCCACGGCGAATACCGCAACCTGCTTGCCGCCGCGCGCCAGCAGCGGCCCGACCTGGCCATCCTCACCGACTCGCCCGATTTTCACCTCCGCGTCGCCCGGCGGCTCAGGGAACAGGGCGTTCCGGTGGTCTGCCTGGTGGCCCCGCAGGCCTGGGCGTGGCGCAAGGGCCGCGTGAAGCAGATGCGCCGCGACATCAGCCGGCTGTTGTGCATCTTCCCGTTCGAAGAGGATTTCTTCCGACGCCAAGGGGTCAACGCCACCTACATCGGCCACCCGCTGTCGGGCTTGGTCCGCCCCGCCCTGAGCCGGGACGAGTTTTTTCGGAAACACAGGCTGGCCGCGGGCCGTCCATTACTATCGGTGCTGCCTGGAAGCCGTCGCGGGGAAGCCGCGCGCCATCTGCCGGCGTTGCGGGACGCAGCGGACCGGTTGTACCGTGAGCAGGCCCTGAACCTGGTACTGCCGGCTTCGGTCACGACCGGGGCCGCCTTTTTCCAGGCGCGCCTGGGCAACTCGCCGATACGGGTGATTGAAGGGGAAAGCTGGGACGCCATGGCGCATTCGAATCTCGCGCTCGCCGCTAGCGGCACGGTCACCGTGGAGGCCGCGCTCTTGGGCACGCCGATGGTGACATTTTACAGAGTGTCGCCGCCAAGCTGGGTGGCCGGGAAGTTTCTGGTGCGCGTGCCGTTTTATTCGATGGTGAACCTGATTGCCGGGCGCGCCGTGGTGCCGGAGCTGATGCAGGGCCAGATGACGGGCAAGGCGATTGCGCGCGAGGCCGGAAGGCTGCTGGGAGATGAACGGGCGCGCAATGAGATGAAAGCCGGTTTGGCTGAGGTTCGGGAAAAACTGGCCGGCGGGCACGCAAGGCTGCCCGCCCCACAGTGCGCGGCTAACATCATTCGGGGTATTTTGGAAGGACAAGGCAGCTATGTTTCGTAACTTTGGGATTCTGCTTCTATTGGCGGGGGTGGCCGCGGCGCAGCCCCAGGACCGCCGCTCCCGCATCGACGTGGAGCAGTACACCATCGATGCCGAAGTGTCGCCGAACACGCAGTCCGTCACCGCCAAGGTCGCGATTCGCTTCCTGCCCGTAGACGACAACATCACCTCGGCGTCGTTCGAGCTCAACAACGCGCTCAACGTGTCGCGCGTGGTGGACGATAAGGGCCGCCAGATTCAGGCCTCGCGCAACCAGCAGGATTTCACCGTGCGGCTCAGCTTCGAACAGCCGCTACCCAAAGGACAGCCCGTCACCATCACGTTCTTTTACGACGGCAAGCTCACCGGACAGGAAGACTCGCCTGTTTACGGCATCAAGTTCGCGGCCATCCACCCCGATTACGCGTTTCTCCTGTACCCGGCGCGATGGTTCCCAGTGAGCGGTTACACCACCGACCGCTTTGCCGCCACGATGCGAATCACTGTCCCCATGGGATACACCGTGCTGGGCAGCGGCCTCGACAGCAAGCAGACTGCCGGCGACAAAAACCTGTACGAGATCAAATTCGAGCACCCGTCGTTTCCCGGCAGCATCGCGATGGTGAAGGGGCAGCCGGCGAAAGTGGCATCGGAGGGCGTGACCTCGTCTTTATTTTTCCGCGGCGCCGAGTCCGAGATGGCGCAGCCCTACGGCGAGCACATCGGCAAGGTGATGTCGTATTTTACGGGCATGTTCGGGCTGCCGCCCTACGCGAATCTCACCGTGGTCGAAACCGAAGAGGGAGCACCCAACGGCTACGCCGCACCAGGCTTGATCTTCCTGGCCCCGCGCGGCATCGGCAGGCAGCCCAATGCCAAGCTCCTGGCCAACCAGATTTCACGCCAGTGGTGGGAAGAACTGGTCTCGCCCACCACGCGCAATCACCTCTGGCTCACCAATGGTCTGGCGGCCTACTCGGAGTTGCTGTGGAGTGAACACGTCAGCGGTCCCGGCGCCATGGAAACGCAGCTTCGCGACGTGATGGTGGAGTCGCTGACCATCGATACCGTGCCGGTGATCCAGTCCTCCCGCCTGGAAGACTACTCGCCCGAGTTGTGGGCGCTCACCGGGAGCAAGGGCGCGAGCGTCTTCGGCATGTTGCGCTACGTCGTCGGCGACGATGCCTTCTTCAAGGCGCTGAAAGCCTATCCGCAGCAGTACGCCTGGAAGTCGGTCAACACCGACGATTTTCGCAAGGTGGTGGAAAACGCCGCCGGCCAGGATTTGGGTTACTTTTTCATTCAGTGGATCGAATCCAGCGGAGCTCCCGAGTTCCGGCTGGAATACACGATTTTCCGCACCAAGAAGGGTTTCCGCGTGATGGGCAAGATCTCCCAGGACATGGATACCTTCCGCATGCCAGTGGACCTGCTGATCCAGACCGAGGGCGATCCGGAGCAGAAGCGCATCGAGGTAGTGGGCACATCTTCGGAATTTTCGGTCGATACCTTCGGCAAGCCCAAGAAGGTTCTCATCGACGTCAACAACCGGGTGTTGCGTTACAGTCCGGAGGTGCGGGTGGCCGTGGCCATCCGCCGCGGCGAACAGTTCATGGAATTAAGTGAATTCGGCGAAGCCCTGAAGGAATATCAGAAAGCCCTGGAAACCAATAGGACCAGTTCACTGGCCCACTACCGGATTGCGGAAGCCTATTTTCTCCAGAATAACTACCAGCCCGCCGCCAACGAATTCAGAGAGGTTCTGGCGGGCGACCTGGAACCCAAATGGACCGAGGTCTGGGCTCACATCAATTTAGGCGAGATCTTCGATATCACTGGCCAGCGGGAGCGCGCCGTGAATGAGTACAATCTGGCGATTCGCACCAAGGATGACACCCAGGGCGCCCAGGAGACCGCGGCCAAATACCTGAAAACTCCCTATGAGCGTCAGCGCCGCGTGGAACAGTAACCTCTCGCGAGTTTGGCATAAGAACGGGCTGTCGGTGTCGACAGGGCCCTTCCGGCGCGTCGTGCGATGGCAGCAGCCTAACTAACTTATCACGTGAGCCCGCCCTTACAGCCTTTCGGTCAATGTAACCGGTGCGCGCAGCCTGAAAGTGATCCGCGTCTCGGCAAGCAGTCGCGCCGGTTCGCCACGGGTCAGCAACACACTGCCGGCGCCGACGGCTCCACCCGCGCCCGCGCCAATCGCCGCGCCCTTCCCGCCGCCGCCAATCGCGCCGATCACGGCGCCAATTGCTAAACCGGCTCCAACCTTCTCGGCATCCTGGCGGTGCGTAGTCTGGGCGTGCTTTTCGAATGGGTCGGTCTGCACCGCCACGTTCTGTCCGTCGGAAGTGTGCACGCGGGTTAGTTCCACGGTCAGTGACGCCACACCACTGGTGCGGCCGCCGCGGTCCGACGCTACCACCCGGCCCTCCACGCGCGCGCCGCGCTCGGCGATGACAAAGCCGTCTGCCACAAGCTCCTTGTCAAGCGTTGCAACAAACGTATCGCCAGGCATGCTCCGCTCCGAGGAAAGCCCTTCGACAAGGCGCACTGAGATCAGTGTCCCAGCGTTCAGCGTAACCCTGTGGGGCTCGGGAGCGGGCGCCGGAGTCGCGTTCTCCGGTTCCGGACGCGCGGGTGGATTCGGTTGGGCTACCTGCTCTTCTTTCGCAGGCTCGGTCGCCAGGGCAGGGGGTGTTGGTGCGGCAGCTATTGGATTTGAGGGCGGTGGTGAGAGGGTCGCCGGCGGGTTCGCTGAGTCCTGTGCGACGGCGACTCGCATGGCCGCTGGATGCACCCGCCTGGGCTTGGGCGCTTCCCTCGACGCTTCTCTGGGCTCGAACGGCGACGGGTGCGAAGCCGCCTCGGGCTGAACCGGCCGAGCGGCGGGCGCCGGTTCCACGAGGGGCAGGCCTCCTGGCCTGTCAGTTACAGGCACGGCTGCCGGGACTGGCTCCACATGCGCCCTCACCGGCCGTTGCGCCACGAGCGCCGGCTTCTGCACCAGATTCATGATGACTGCTCCGCCGGCCGCGCCGCCGGCAACCAGAAGAACGATCTGCCAAGGTCTCATCCTGCTTCACCCCTACACCCAAAGTGACGCTCTGGCGCGCCGGTGCGTTTCGCCGTCCGCCGGAGAAGGGCCTGGCAGCGCGGATGATAAAATCAAAGAAAGCTGGTTTCATGCATTCCTTCCCTACGCAGTTTTCGATCGGTCCGGTGAAGATTGCGCCCGCCACGGTACTCGCTCCCATGGCCGGCGTAACCGACACTGTATTCCGGCGGTTCATCCGCAATCTGGGCGGGTGCGGCCTGATCATGACTGAGTTCACCAGCTCGCACGGAGTGAGCGCCTCCCTGAAATCGCGGAAGCCGAACAAGACTCTGAAGTACCTGGCCTTTGACCCCGAAGAGCATCCAATCTCCGCGCAGCTATTCGGCGCCGACCCGGCCGTGATGGCCGATGCCGCGCGCGTCTGTCAGGACCTCGGCTTCGATGTGCTTGACATCAACTTCGGCTGCCCCGTCAACAAGGTAGTCAAATGCAACGGCGGCTCCGGCCTGCTGCGCGATCTGCCGCTGGTGGAGCGTTTGCTGAGCGAGGTGCGGGCAGCCATCTCCATCCCGTTCACTATGAAGTTCCGCGCCGGCTGGAACGAGGAACACCTGGTGGCCGTCGAAATGGCCAGGCTGGCGGAGGATTGCGGCCTGCAGGCCGTAGCCCTGCACCCGCGCACCCGCGAGCAGGGCTACGCGGGAAAAGCCGACTGGAGCCGTATCGCCGAGATCAAAGCCGCGGTCAGGATTCCAGTCATCGGCAACGGCGATATTGTCACACCGGAGGACGCCGTCCGCATGGTGCGCGAGACCAACTGCGACGCGGTCATGATCGGCCGCGGCGCCAGTTCCAATCCCTGGATATTCCGCCAGATTCAGCAGTACCTGGCCACGGGCTCGTACCAAGAGCCCACCCAACTGGATCGTTACCAGATGATGCGCCAGTACTACACCATGCTGATGGAACTCCGCGAGAAGGACACCGCCGGCAAGATGAAGCAGTTCGCCACTTACTTCACCCATGGTGTACGCCACGGCGCGCAACTCCGCGCCTCAATCTATCAGGCACACGACCCGGCCGCCATCGTTGCGCTGGTGGACGAATTCTTCCATGCCGAGCCGGTGCTGGTCCGGTGAAGCAGGTAAGGCTGATCACTGACGGCGGTTGCATCGGCAACCCTGGCCCAGGCGGATGGGCGGCCATTCTGCGCTACAAAGGCCACAAGAAGGAACTTTGGGGATGCGAACCGAACACCACTAACAACCGTATGGAACTGACCGCCGCCATTGAAGGTCTGCGCGCGCTGAAAGAGAAGTGCGAGGTGGAAATCGTTACGGATTCCGAGTATCTGAAGAATGGGATCACCACGTGGATCCACGGCTGGAAGCGAAAAGGATGGCTGACTGCCAGCAAGAAGCCCGTGGTGAACCAGGACCTCTGGCAGGCCCTCGACGCACAGAACTCGCGCCACAACACCACCTGGACCTGGACCAAAGGCCACGCCAGCCACGAAGACAACAACCGCTGCGACGAACTGGCCAACCGCGCCGCGCGCGAACAGTGCAGAAGCTAGCGTTGGTGAGAATCCGCATCAGCAAAGCCGGCCCGAGGAGGAAGCCGCGGGTGAGCGGCGGCCGTTTCGGCCTTGCGGAATTACGGTGGTTAATACGGTGGTGGCAGACGCGTGAATTCGAATTGCATGGGGTCGAGGCCGCGGCTTTTCAATAATCGCACGCAGTCTTCCATGGAATCGCCGATCGCTTCGATGCGGCGGAAGGGAAGCGTGGCCGGAGTGTAGATCTCGAGCGCGATGTACTTGCCGGCAAGGGCACGGCGCTCATCGAGGGTCAGCCGGTCGGGGTTGCGGCCCATGGCCTGGCGGGGATCTTTGGCGGCGGAAGCAGGCATGATTCAGCCGCATTGTACCAGACCCGGAGCACGGGTTATGGTGTCGATTGCATGAGCGCGGTCACGACGGCCCAATAGAGCGGTCGCGCCTGCGACTTGGCCCAGGCCTGATACAGCGGCGCGTACTGGTTGGGGTTGGCAGCAAACTCCTCTCGCATCCCCATCTTGACGCCGCCGCCGAATTCCTCCTCCAATGCCGCGGATTGCTCCAGCTTGCGAACCAGGCGGGCGTGGATGAGCAGGCTCAAGTGGTCGGACTGCTGCACGCAGGCTGCGCCGGGTTCGACGCGCAGGGTGAGGATGGCATCGGCCTTCTCGAGGACACCGGCGTTTTCGATCTGGGCCATGCCATGAATATTGGAATGTACGATTGCGACGAGGTCGTGTCCGGATGTAGCGACGAAACGCTGAAAGGCTTCGACGACGAGGGCGTCCGGATGGAGGTCGCGGAGGTGCTCCGAGAGTTGCTCGGGCCGCATGAAGCAGGAACTGAAGACGGCTTTGCCGGGCGCCCAGGCGGCATCGATCGCGACCCGAAAACGGGGTGGTTGCGGCAACAGTTTCAACACCGAATCGTGGGTAGTGTGGACCACGCCGCCCGATGGCGAGATGAGCGCCAGCATGAAGGCGTTCCAGCCGCGGGTGTCGCGGGCATCGGGCTTGGCTCCTTTGGCGAGCAGCAACTGAACCGTGGAGACGCGGCCGTACTGGGCGGCGAGCATAAGCGGAGTGCGGCCGTCTTTGTCTCTGGCTTCCAATGGAGCGCCCAGTTTCAGGAGGGATTCTACCTGGTCCTTCTTGCCGTGCCGAGCCGCGTCCAGCAGGTCGTCGGCAGGGCCGATGGCCGGGGCCGGCCAGACGAGGGCGAGCCAGGCGGCAGCGATTGGCACGGCCACGGGGCATCGAGGACGCAGCCTGCCCGAACCACACGCGTGCACGCAATTACGCGCCGACACCATATTCTTTGGCGCCGTACTCTTTAAGCTTGTTGTGCAGGGTCTTGAGGCTGATGCCGAGGATTTCAGCCGCGCGGGTTTTGTTGTTGCGGGTGTGTTCCAGGGTGCGGATGATCAGGCCTTTTTCGGCATCCTCGACCGTAGTGCCGATCTGGAACTGGATGGCATCAATGGGCTCGGCGGCGCCAGGCGAGGAGGCGGGCGGCGCCCAACTGGCTGCCGGCACGTTCCCTTCGGTGCGCGCATTGCCCTGCAGGAAGGCCGGCAGATGCTTCACCTCGATCCCGCCTTCCCCGGCTACAATGACGGCGCGTTCCAGAACGTTGCGCAGTTCGCGCACGTTGCCTGGCCAATCGTGGCGGCGAAAGCGGTCCAGCACTTCGACGGAAATCTCGGTGACGCGGCACTCGTGCTTGCGGTTGAGGTCGACCATCAGTGCCTCGGCAATGGCTTGGATATCCTCCATCCGTTCCCGAAGAGGCGGCATGTGAATGTGGAAGACGTTCAGGCGGTAGAACAGGTCCTCGCGCAGATGCCCTCCGCGCACGGCTTCTTCGGGAACCTTGTTGGTGGCCGCCACCACCCGCACATCCACCTCGAACTCGGTCTTGCCGCCCAGGCGGCGGACCTTGGAATCTTCCAGAATGCGCAGCAGCTTGGCCTGGGTCTGCAGGGGCATCTCGCCGATTTCGTCGAGCATCAGGGTGCCATGTTGGGCCACTTCAAAGCAGCCTGCGCGGCGTTCGGATGCGCCTGTGAACGACCCTTTCTCATGCCCGAACAGTTCGCTCTCGATCAGCGTCTCAGGCAGGGCGGCGCAATTAATAGCGACGAACGGCCCCTGGCGCCGCTGGCTCAGGGCGTGAACTGTGCGCGCCACCAATTCCTTGCCAGTGCCACTTTCCCCGGTGATCAGGACACAGGCCTTGCTGGGACCGACCTGTTGAAGCACTGCAAAAATCTCCTGCATCCTGGGCGACGTCCCCACCAGATCCCCGAGGGAGCCTTTATAGCGGAGTTGACGTTCCAGATTCTGTTTTTCGGCGCGAAGCCCGGCGTGGTTTCCGGCCCTGCGAATCAGGACTTCCAACGCGGGCAGCGGAAACGGCTTCTCCATGTACCAGTAGGCGCCCAGTTCATGCACGGTTCGCACTGCCGTTTCGATATTTCCATAGGCCGTGAGCACGACCGTAGGGGGCATCTCGCCCGAATCGCGCAGGCGCTGCAGAAGCCCGAAGCCATCCAGGCCCGGCATGTTGAGATCGGTTACGATGACGTCAGCGGCGAAGTCGGCGAGCTTCGCCAGAGCATCGTTTCCATCGGCAGCGGTCTCCGGGGTCATACCCCACGCCGACACCATGGCAGCCAGACCGTTACGCTGGCTGGCTTCGTCATCCACAATGAGAACTTTCAAGGATTGGTTCAAAGTGCTAAGTTCCTTCCCACGCAGGACCTCATCCCTTATTCTACGCCCGCCTTGCCGCTCAGATCGTTCGGTGATGAGACAGGGGTGCTGAAACGAATTCGGGATGGCGCATGTTGAGCCTGCCGAAACCTCAACCCGACCCCAGCCCTTATCCCTCTGCGACTTCCGCTTCCTCGGCGGCCGAATTCCTAAGCCCCACAATCCATCCCGGCCGGAGGCAGCCTGATCTGTTCCTCTTCGTCGAACTCGATTGGTACCGATCGTCGTCGGGCGTCTTGGTGCTCATCGGTGCAGCCTACTCGTACAGCAGCGCATCTAGCGGGCTCACACGCATCGCCCGCCGCGCCGGCACATACCCCGCCGCGGCCGCCGTGACCGCCAGCGCAAGCACGGCGCCTGCCACTACCCACGCGTCGAACGACTGGACTCCGAAAAGCTGGCTCCTGGTGTACCGCGCCAGCACCAGCGCCGCGGGCACACCGGTCGCCAGGCCGATCCCCAGAATCCAGGCCAGCTCACGCAACACCATGCCGCGGATCTTCCGCGGGCCCGCGCCCACCGCCATGCGGATGCCGATCTCGCGCGTCCGCCGCGTCACCGAGTTTGCCATTACGCCGTACAGCCCGAGCATCGCCAGGGCGGTGGCCAGGATCGCGAAGAAGGCGGAGAGTTGCAGCACGATGCGGTCGTTCTGAATATTCTGGTTGATCTGCTGTTCCATGGTGCGCAGGTTCTCCGGCGGCAGGTCCCGGTCAATCGACGCCAGCACGCGACGCATTTGCGGAACCATCTGGCTCTCCGGCAGCGCCGAGCGCACGTAAAACTCCAGCCCGTTGAGCTCCTTGTCCTGGCGCCACGGAATGTAGAACATTGGCGGCGGATTCTGCTTCACGCCTGAGTAGTGGCTGTCTTTCACCAGGCCTACGATCTCGGTGGGTAGCGGCCCATTATGGAAGAACCGCGCGCCCACCGGGTTGCGGCCTTCCAGGAAGCGCTGGACGAAGGTCTGGTTGACCACGGCCACCTGGGGCGCCGCCAGGTTGTCGCGCTCGCTGAATTCGCGGCCGGCGACGAGCGGAATCCTCAGTTTCCCGAAGAAGCCCGGCCCCACTTCGTTGTAGCGGGCGTTGTAATCGCCGCCGCTCGCCTTAGCGCCTGCACCCGGAATCGCAACCATTTCGGTTTCGATCCGCTCGAACAGCGCGTGGGTCTGCTCGGCCTTATATCCGTTGAGCGCCGGCGAATCGAGAACCCGATCAGGTTCTCCGTGCGCATACCCAGATCCACATGCAGCAGGTTCACCAGGCTTTTCAGAAACAGGCCGGTGGGAATCAAGAGCACCGCCGAGATCGTTACTTGCGCACAGACCAGCACCTTGCGCACACGCGCCGTGCCCTTGGTGCCGGAGGATTGGCCCGCTTCATCCTTCAGCGTCGTGGCCAGCGACGACCGTGCCGCTTCCCGGGCCGGATACAGGCCAAACAGCAAGCCCGTCACCGCCGAAAGCCCAGACCGAACACGAGCACCGGCCACTGCAGCCAGGCGGTCAGGAAATGGATGGGCGCGTCGCGGGACAGTTCCGCCAGCAGCAGTCTCACTGTGACCCCGGCGAACGCCAGCCCGGCCACGCCGCCGGCCAGTGCGAGCAGGAGCGCCTCCACCAGCATTTGCCCCATCAACTCGCCGCGACCCGCTCCCATCGCCGTGCGGATGGCCATCTCCCTGCGCCGCTGCGCCGACCGCGCCAGCAGCAGATTGGCGGCATTGGCCATGGCAATCAGCAGCACCATACCTGTGGCGCACATCAGGACGACGAGCGGCATCCTGGTGTCATCGCGCAGACTGCTTTGGCCGTGGCTGCCATCTTCGAGAGTCAGCCGCGACGCCAGAAAACGCTGGACCTTCTTCCCGTAGTAGAATCCTGGCTTCTTGGATTGCTCTTCCAGGAGCCCGGCGTAGGTGCCGTTCAATGCGGCGGCGGCTTGCTGACGAGTGACTCCCGGCTTCAACCGCGCGAACAGATACAGATAGTAGTCGTTCCAGCGGTCGGTGCCGTTCCAATGCGGCGTCAGCAGGGGCTTGAAGACGAGCGGCACGAAGGCGGCCGGTTCATCGCCCAGCGTGGTGCTGGTGAAGCCCTTGGGTGCTACCCCAACGATGGTGAACAGTTGCCCGTTCACCTTGATGGGTTGGTTGAGCACGCTGGTCTCGCCGCCCAGGTGGTCCACCCAGTAGCCGTAGCACTGCCACCGGGTTGCCGCTGCCGGCATCGTCCGTGGGCTCGATGGTACGGCCGAACAGCGGCCATACGCCCAGAATCGGAAAATAGCCGCCCGAGACCACCATCACCTCGGTGGGCACGATTTGCTTTTGGAAGGACAGGTTGGCGCCCACCGGAAAGAATGCCGCGACTCCAGTGACGCCCTGCGGCCGCTTTTCCAGTTCGCGGAACAGGGGATAGCTGAAAATGTGATCCATGCCGCCCGAATTGCGCGTGCGGCTGCTGCCGCCCTTGAACTCCTCGGGCGCAGTCAACACCACCAGTTCTTCCGGCCGTTCGACCGGCAGGGAATCCGGCAGAATCTGGTGCAGGAGAGAAAAAATCGCTGTGTTGGCTCCAATTCCCAGACCCACGGAAAGAACTACTACCAGGCTCAGGAGCGGCGCCTTCACCAGGCTCCGAAACGCGAAGCGAACGCGTACCATATCTCCTTTATTGGCGAAGCGTCCCGCCTAGTTTTTGATAAAAAGAGATATCGCCATCCCAAATCCGATGGCGATCACGACGCGCCGCACGGTAGCGCGCCCCAACCTCCGCGCCGCGCCCGCTCCGCCGTATCCTCCGACGATGGAGGCCACGGCCATGAGCAGCACATACTGCCACTTCACCATGCCTGCCCAGATGAAATAGGCCGCCGCGATGCCGTTGATCGTGCCCCCGAAAACCACCTTGAGGCTGTTCATCTCGTGGATATCCTGCAGTCCCAGGATGCTCAACGCCGCCAGCATCAGGATGCCGATACCCGCGCCGAAATAGCCGCCGTAAACTCCCACCGCCAGTTGAAACAGCAATGCGCCCACCAACCATTTAGTGGACTTGTGTGATTCGGCGTCGGCGGTCTTTAGCAGGCGCTGCACCGCTTCCTGCGCCATGAACAGAAAGGTAGCGAACAGAATCAGGAACGGCACCAGTTTGTCAAAAGTAGCCGACGGCGTCCAACGCAGCAGCAGCGCCCCTGCCAGTCCGCCGGCCAGGCTGGGCACGATCAGCACCCGAAAGCGCGGCTCGGCATCCCGCAACTCCCGCCGGTATCCCCAGGCGCTACCCACCGTACCCGGCCAGATGGCGACCGTGCTGGTCGCGTTCGCGGTAATCGAATTCAGCCCCAGCCAGATCAGCGTGGGGAAAGAAACTAGCGTGCCTCCGCCAGCGACCGAATTGATCGCCCCAGCCAGAAAGGCCGCTACGAACGCCAGTGCCGCGTGTGCGAAATCCAATGGACAATTCTACCGGCGCCCAGTTCGAACGGCAAGCCGGGTGCTTAAGGGAACCACATGGGACTCAACCCCGTGTCTCCGGTGCTGGACCTGGCAGGGCTCCGGCAGCAAAAAGGGATTTCGCTGGGCGAAATCGCACAAGAAACCAAAATCCGGGTAGGCTACCTGGACGCCATCGAGCGGGGACAGTTCACCAAGCTCCCCGGCGGCATCTACAATATCAGCTACATACGCCAATACGCCCGCGCCATCGATTGCGACGAACAGCCCCTGTTGGACCACTATCGCGCCGCCGCTACCGGCGGTTAACAGACTACCTGTCACGAAAGAAATAGGAAGAAACTCCGCCCCGCCCTGTAACAATTACCGGCTCACGGCAGCCCCCGCAACCGCAAGAGGTAGAGTTCCTCGCGCTCGATGCGCTCCGCCTGCCTCACCATCGCCTCCCCATCGTCGTTCACGTAAAACAGCCGGCCGCTGAGCGCATCGGCCTTGCCGGAAGCCAGAAAGAGCACGAGGTCGGCGACGACCTGCGGGGTCACATCCAGGCCGTCATCCAGCATTTTCTGCAGGAACGGCATTCGGCGGCGGCCTTCTTCCGCCATAGCCGTCCGAACCACGCCCGGCCGAATGGGGAAAACCTTCACGCCATAGGGAGCGGCCTCCAGGGCCAACTGCTCGCTCAGCCGAACGAGAGCGGTCTTGCCGGTCACATAGGCTGACATTTCGGGAATGGCGAATACGCCCGCCCCGCTGGCCACGTTGACGATGCGTCCGCTGCGCCGCGCGATCATGCCTGGCAACACTTCCCGGCAGCACAGGTACGGCCCGCGCAGGTTGACCTCGATACTCCGCCACCACGCATCGGGATCACTCTCCCAAAGCGGACCGTACGGCCCCGCGACGCCGGCGTTATTGACCAACAGATCTACCGGTCCGAGCCGCCGCTTCACTTCGGCCACCATGGCCCGAACCGCCGGCGGATCGGCCACGTCCGCCGTCACCGCGAGGGTGTCGCCGCCCGCCAGCGCCACGGTCTCCGCAAGTTGATCGGCGGAGCGCGCGATGACGGCCACTCGCATCCCGGCCTTCACCAGTCCGATCGCGATGCCTTGCCCGATGCCTCTGCCGCCGCCGGTCACCAGTGCGGTAGTCGTTGGTTGATCGCTCATTGAGGCGATTATCGCACTGGCGGCCGGCAATCAAATCGGAACCGAAGGATCCGTAAACGGCAGGCGACTAGCGATCAGGGATTTGGCCGAATGGCAATGACGCGCCTCCGAAGTACCGGCTCGGCGTTGTGCCGAGCGTGGCGCGGAACATTTCGATAAAGGCGCTCATACTGTCGTAGCCGACCGCGATCGCTACACTCGTTACCGATTCGTGTTGCGCCAACCGTTCGAGCGCGGCAAATAATCGCGCCTGTTGACGCCAGCGGCCAAACGGCATCCCCATCTCCGCAGAGAAACCACGCGTGAACGTCCGCCGGCTCATTCCGGCGCATTCGGCCCACTCCTCCAACGTCCGATCATCGGCGACATTCTCGAGCAGTGCACGGGCGACCTTGGCCACCTTCCCGCGCTTGGGTACGCGTAGACGCAAAACTTGCTCCTCGGGCCGTTGGATCTCATCGAGGACAACCCCCAGCACACGCATTTGAGTTCGAGAGACGGGCTCCGAGTAATTCCAGGAGAGAATGCGGTTCGCAAGAGCAAACAACAAATCGCAGGAACTGAGAAGGCGTGGTTCTGCCGGCAGTCCGCGGCACAGACTCGAAGAAAGGAACAGCATCGAACCGCTCGCCCCACCCACGGATCGCGCCGAGTGCACGCAGTTCGGCGGAATCCAGGCACAGCATTGGGAGGGAAACATCCAGCGTACTCCCGCCGCATCCACCACGAGCAAGCCTTTCGTCAACGCAAGTAGCTGGCCGCGCACGTGACTATGCAGGGGCGCCCACTCGCTCGCAGCGGCGGACCTGGAGAACTCAACTGCCATGATAGGGCAGTCGCTCTCGTACAAGCGGCGCATTTCTTTCTTGCTGAGGACAGCCAAAGACACAACGTTCATTCTGACCCTTTCGCGACAGAGATTGCCACTTCTCCGTTAGCGGGCATTTCCCAATTGGCCTACAGTTCGGCTTAGGAGAAGCGAACATGGCACATCCGAATCAGGCCAAGACGCAAGTTCTGATCGTCGGGGCCGGGCCGACCGGGTTGACGCTCGCGTGCGAACTCGCGCGCCGGCAGATCAGGTTCCAAATCATCGACAAAGAATCACGTTATCCTTCCGGGTCGCGAGGCAAAGGACTGCAGCCGCGCAGCCTGGAGGTTCTGGAGGACCTCGGCGTTATTGATGAAATCCTCGCTGCGGGCCGATTCCACTTGCGGTTTCGCGCCTACGACGGAGCGAATGTGCTCGGCGAGTGGGACTGGCACGAGGGACGAGTCCCGACGCCCGACGTACCGTATGCCAGCACGTTGATCATCCCGCAGTGGCGGGTCGAGGAGATTCTGCGGGACCGGCTAGCTGCCCTGGGCGGGACCGTCGAGCTGGGAACACGGCTTACCGGACTGACTCAGGACGAAGCAGGGATCACAGCTACGCTGGCGCGCGGTGACGCGAACGAGGAAGTACGAACGGATTACCTGGTGGGTTGCGATGGCGGCAACAGCTTGGTACGCCGGTTGGTGGGCCTCGAGTTAAGGGGACAAGCGTACGAGACGCAGAGAGTGTGGGTCGGCGATGTCGAGGCTGAAAGCCTGGACCGGGACTTTTGGCATGTGTGGCCGAAGGCCGAGGGTGGTCCCATCGCGATGTGCCCGCTCCCGGGCACGAGTTCGTTTCAATTCCAGGCATCGATCACCGGTGAGACCGCTCCCGAACCCTCGATTGAGATCCTTCAAAAGACTTTCAACGAACGAACGGGGCGCTCCGATATCCGGCTGCACAATCCAACCTGGCTTTCGTTATATCGCGCCAGCGTGCGCATGGTAGACCGGTATCGCGTAGGGCGAGCATTCCTGGCAGGCGATGCCGCGCACGTGCATTCCCCCGCGGGAGGGCAGGGGATGAACACCGGCATTCAGGACGCTTACAATCTTGGCTGGAAACTCGAGCGCGTGCTTCGGTCAGGATGCGATGAGTTGTTGGACACGTACGAGGAGGAGCGGCTGCCGATCGCGGCGTGGCTGCTGGACGTCACGTCGAAGCTGCATCGCCAGGCCTTCAAAGGAGGTGGGAGCGAGTCGCGCGACCCTGAAACTCTACAGCTCCAACTCAACTATCGGGGCAGCTTACTGTCTCAGGACGAGCGCGACTCACCTGGAAGAGTCCGGGCGGGAGACCGTGCCCCGGACGCGCCTTGCCTCGACAACGCCGGTGTACCAATACGGCTCTTTGATCTATTTCGTGGTCCGCATTTCACGTTGTTGGCCTTCGGTGCATCGCGGGAGGATATCGTCACGCGGGTCAATGCCACATATGGTGATGTGGTACGAGCGTATCATCTGATCCGGCCGGGCGAAAAGGGCGGCGATGGTTCCATCGTCGACTGCTCCGGGCAAGCACGAACAGCATATGATATCGACGGAGACTCGCTCGTGCTGGTCCGGCCTGATGGCTATATTGGGTTCTTCGCGGCCTCAGCGCCGCTCGACCGACTCGCGCATTACGTCCGCCTGAAGCCATCTCTGGAGACCGGAGTTGGCGCCATGTAACGCAGCGTCTGCATATCCACTCTGATGGATTGTCGCCGACGGTTCCCAGTCCGGCCGACCCGAGCCGGTCACGACGTGGCACCGTAGAATGGCGTAAGGGAACCTGCAATGAGAAGCGCGGGATTGCTGGTCTGTGCGCTTGCCAGCCTGGCGGCGGCCACTCTGTCCGCACAAGACATCGCGGTATCGGCTACGCTATGCCGACTGGCTCGATGATCGCCGGCGAGCAGAAGTATAAGGCGATACCGGTCCCAATTCTTGCCATTTTGCGGTACCGCACACAGCACCTCCAGCTATTAGAACCTTCCGCCGTCGCAGCCTTCGAGGCGCGTGATGAGGTGGCGGCGGGCGGGCAAGCTGACAGATTCGGAGCAGCCCTCCCGTCCGTGCGTGTAGTTAGAGTCCGCCACGCAGACCACTATGTGTTTCTGTCGAACGAGGTTGAGGTGTTGCGGGAGATGAACGCCTTTCTCAGCCAGTCTTCCCCCAACGTGACTCTCAACATTTGTCAAACGCTCAAGCCACACCAAGAGGGATGCTCGTCCGGAAATATGGAGCTCCACATTTTTGGACTAATGGTGAGAAGTCGTGTGCAGCAGCAGTGGCAGCAACGCTGCCGGTACTTGTGTTGGTCCTCTGATCTCAACATTAGCGCGAGCCGCGTGAGGTGGCGCCGGCTTGCGAACGCCGTTACAGTTACAGATTGCCTTACGCGCCCGCTTCTCATCGGCGGACCAGTTTACGGGATTCTTCGGACCGCAGGTGTGGCATGCGCGTTAACGGCGGCAAAGCCGGATCAGGCCGATGGAGCTACGTGTGTTACGATTCAAGCAGGTGAGTATTACAATCACCGTGCGCCTGCCCGAAGATCTGGCCGAGTGGCTGGACGCCGCCTCCAGAAAAGCCGGTGTGCCACGCGGCCGAATCGTTCGCGATCAACTCCAGCTTGCGCGCAAGCGGGAGAAACGGCCCTTCTTACGCCTGGCTGGATCGATCGACGGGCCGCGCGACCTGTCGAGCCGCAAGGGGTTCTCCAGGCCATGACCGGCATCGCCGACACGGGCTTTCTGGTGGCGTTCGCCAACCGCAGGGACCGGCATCACGACTGGGCAGTGGAGATTGCTTCTAGGGTGGACCGCGCGCTGTTGACGTGCGAAGCTGTGCTGGCCGAGACAGCGTTCCACCTGGGAAACGTCTCGTTGGTGATCGCCATGGTGCAGGAAGGTTTGGTGCTGCCCCAACTGATCGTAGCCGATCACCTTTCGCGGCTGGCAGAACTCGCGAAGCGTTACTCGGACCGCAAGCCGGATCTCGCCGATCTGTGCCTCATCCGGCTCAGTGAATTGAATCCTTCGCTGGCGGTCATCACAACGGATGTGCGCGATTTCCGGGTTTACCGCCGGGGACGCCGCGAGATGATCCCGCTTCTCCACCCTCCCCAGGTGTAACCACACGGAACTGCCGGCCGGGGCGCGAGGGCAATGACACATGCGCCTGCACCAACTTCCAGTTTGGGCGTTAGACGGCAAAGTGGCACGGCGGGCATTGTCGTCCGCGGGGGCGGTGGTCATTCGTTCGGCATCGGCCAAACTGCCCCCGCCTGATTTCTTCCATTTCGTCATCGTTTCTTCCCCCCGACAAAGGGGTTCGCGGCTGCCTGCTTCATCCACGAGGCTACTTGGTGCTCGTCGAGATCGTCCACGGATGCCAGATCTACGCCTCGTGTGGACTTGCCCATCCCAATCGGCGTCACAGGCGGTTCAGGCTTGATCTCCGTGCCGCGTATGAACATCAGTTTCACGTGACCGACGAAAGCACCGGACGAGAAGCAC
>Ga0075030_100000038_pt1 | contig 80998 bp, 55 predicted proteins | sample LitLauG_LLR_2012_FD_71393 | JGI IMG/M metagenome (GOLD analysis project Ga0075030, IMG submission 71393) | Freshwater sediment microbial communities from Pennsylvania, USA - Little Laurel Run_MetaG_LLR_2012 | ecosystem: Environmental > Aquatic > Freshwater > Creek > Sediment | place: USA... | reverse complement strand
TTGGTTTCAGTCCCCTTCTCGAAGGGGATGGTCTTGCATCCACTCCCGAACAACCACATTCTACAACACTTGCAGGGCGACTGTGAGCGGCTTTCTTCGCGGATATGATTTCTGCGCTAGACGCCGTCCGATCTGCGAACCTTGGCGCTACCACACGTCCCCACAATAGTTTGCGTACTCGCATTCTTCGCACCGCTTCCTCTGTTCCGTAGGCTCCGGTAGCAACCCGGCTGAAATCGCCTCGCGTATGTCGTGTGCGGCCTGCCGAACCTCCCGCCGCAACCCCTCATCAATCGGAACCGGAAACACTCTTCCATCCGGAATTCGGTAGACGAACCCATGTTTCACAGGCTTGCCAATCTCCGCTTCTACCAACAACGTATATCCCCCAAGCTGCAGCCGGTGATTCTGCCCAACCTCTCCCGAGGTCAACTTGAATTCCACGATCGCGGCCTCAGTCGCCGTTTCCAATAACAGGTCAAGTTTGCCTGTCAGACCCAACTCCTGGTTCTCCAACCAAACCCCAAATCTCCGCACAGCGCCCTCGAATCCGTATTCTCGCATCGTCCGGCGAGTTTCGAGACGCTCAATCATTTCTTGCGCGGTTTTGCCTTCCTCCATTTTGTACGTCGGCTTTCCGACGCCAGGCATTCGGTGCTGATAGTACACGATACGCCGGCAGTACGCCCACTGCTTCAGGTCTGTGACGCGCAGAATCATTGATCGTCTTCGCCTCCCAGGACCCTCAACCGCGGTTTGGCGCGATCCCGCGTCTCAGCTTCGGCTTTTAGCTTATCGGCGTCGCGGCGGAACTGGTCCAGCACCCACATATCCCTCAAATCCTGCTCGCAGACCGGAATGATCCGCACACGCCCGGACTCATCTCCGAGTTCGTTCTGCACCTTCAACGCCAATTCCTGCCGTCTATTCCGGTTCAGTTTCCCGAAAAACGCACTGAATTGAATGCGCTCAAGCCCATAATTCAGGCAAACGTCAGCAATTCGCGTGCGCAGTCGGTCATTCTCTATGTCGTAAATCAGCACCAGCGAAACCTCCGGGCTTCCCTTGCCCAGAGGCAGAGCCTTGAGAACACCTGTGTACCGGTTCTTTCGTGCCACAGTTCACCACTTGAAAGAAAACGAGCGATACGGCCGCAGACCCCGCACCGCGCTGGCCGCCAGTCGAGCTTGCGTCTGAACGATGGACCGCACTTGGTGCTGTTTGCCGCGATGTTGTTCCGTAGCCACTAGACGCATCAATACGCGGGACGCGACGTTTTCTTTGGATGCTGCGTCGAGCATGCCTTTCTGGAGTGAAAGTTGGCCGCCCTTGTTGAGCCACGAGAGGATAGCACGGTCAACGACCGGTTGGCGAAATTCTTCCATCAGATCTAACACCAACGACGGTTTGCCGCTGCGATCTACATGGAGAAAGCCGGCGAAGGGTTCGAGCCCTGCGTTCATTACGGCGCCCCAAACGTGAGCGGTGAGGATACCATACCCATAATTGAGGGCGGCATTCACGGCATCACTGGCCCCTTGGTGAGAGCGGCCCACAAAACCGAGCGCCTCCGGGAGCATGTTGCCGATCTGCTGCCAGTAGAGCCGACCACCAGTGCCTTCGAAACCCATTAACGACGAACGAACTTCGTCGGGCGCGCCACCTTCCACGGCAAGGGCGGCCCGGCGCAGACGACGTACCGCGGTAGCGCCGTTCTCTAGGGCGGTCCTCCGTTCGCCGTCGCGGCTCTTGGCGAAGTACCGCAGTAGCTTCTCCTGGTTGTGGAGCTTTCCTGCGACGATCCAGCGGCAGATGTCGGCCCCCCGCTCGTTCTTGCAAGCTGCGAACTGCTCCCGGCGCGTCTCCACCGTCGCTGTTAGCATCGGCGATGTGATCAAGGCGAATGGTTTCCCGCTGGAGTTCAGACAAACAAGCCGGATCCCGCGTTCGCACAGTTCCTCAATGAGATCCGACGAGAAGCTGACCCCACGTGATGCGACGATGATTTCTTGCAATCTCATCAGGGGGACCTGGGCGCAGACCGATTTCCCCTGCCTGACTACTACCCGCTCGCTCTTCTTCCCGATGAACAGCCCGAAACCAGAGACGAACAACTGGGATCCGCTTTCGGTTGCGAGAAGTATGACGCTGCCATCGTCTGGAAGCACGGTGTCATCGACCGGCGGCAATGGCAACTCCAACTCCAACTGTTCCGGTACGACATCGATCCCTCCGGTGATCCAGTTGTATTGGGCGACCGCCGGCGGCTTGCGAGGCGTCCATGAGAGCGGAAGAGAAGCAGGTAAGGCTGACATATCAAAATCCAACGGTTCCGCTCTACAGAATAGCTACATTAGGATCTGTACGCCAGCACACTGATTACTGGCCGTCCTGGGTTGGACGTCCGTGAACCTCAAGTCCCTGGTCTGTGTAAGGGCAGTCGGCAATCCATGTCTTCTCCAAGAGACGAAGGCGCCCACGTCTCCGCAGGTTGTTGAATTGCCCGCTGGTGACTGGCACGAGCAGTCCAGGAGCGAGCAGCGGCTCTTCGTCCAGCCTCCGCTGGTACTCCCGCTCCAGGGATGCAGGCAGCACTTCAAAGCCGTCGAACATCTTGTCGAACATCGCCTCCAACTTTTCATCTGAAACAAATGGTCGACATGAGGCCAAGACGTTACGCTGGAACGTATCCATGTCCTGCCGGAGCTCCAGCGCCAGCCGCTCGGCCGTCGTGTCATCGTAGACGCTATCGAGCATCACCTGCACGGCATCCTCTCGGAGCGGCTTTCCGTCCCAGAAGTCCAGGACACCAATGGCTTTCGACACCAACCAAACAGGGTAAACGGGACAGCCGTCGGGTATCTTGCGGCAGACGTTTACCGTCCGGAGGGGCACGCGACGCGCACGATTGACGCGACCAAACCGTTGCAACAAAGCTTCGAGCGGAGCCGGATCAGAGTACAATACATCGAAGTCGACGTTTAGACTTACTTCGACAACCTGAGTCGCCACCAGGATCGTCCCAGCGCTCTCGCGCCGATCAGCGACCCCGCGACGCGCCAAGAGCCTACTCTCTTTCTTTCCACGGTCATCCGAATGGAAACGTCCGTGCAACAATTCAACCTCGCTTGTGGTCTTGGCCGATAGCCGGCGCCAGAGCTCCTGGGCTCTGCCGACGGTCGTTGCGACAACGAGAACCGATAAACCCTTTCGCACATCATCCAAGATCGCCTCCAAGGTCAATTCCTCCGATAGGCCGAAGTCCAACAGGCGAACTTCGTGACGGCAGAATTTCTTCATAGTGTCGGAATCAGCCTTGATTTCAAGAACGCCGGGCAGCACGTCGTTGAGGACTTTTTTCAGGTATCTCGGTAGCGTAGCGGACATTACCAGGACGCTTCCTCCGAGGCTTCCGCAGAGATACCGAAGCGTTGCCAGCAGAATTGCCAGCCGCGACGTCTCGTAGACGTGAACTTCATCCAGAACAAAGAGAGCTCCCGACGCGGTAGTCCAGAGCGCTTCATGACCGCGGAGTTGGAACGCCCCCTTCAGAAGTTGGTAGGGCGTCGAGATCCGCAACGGTTTAACCTGCAGTGAGGCGAGATTGCGCTCTCGCTTCGCTGTTTTCTGTGCTTCAGTGGATTCGTAGTTCTTGTCGAGCAACTGACGATAAAGGGCTTGGATCGCGCGCGAGTGCTGCAGGGTGACGGCCGCGTCTCCCAGTTTCTCTGCGAGTCGGCCTCGCATGGCGTTGAGACTCGCTTGATAAGGCAGTAGGTAATATAGGACGGGGTGCCCGGATGCAGATGATGCTTGCCGGGCCGCCCAGAGCATCGCCGATTCCGTCTTGCCACTGCCGGTCGGAGCGGTGAGAATGGTGTTACCGATTCGTCCGCCGGACAGTCGCTGATGTGCCCAGAGTTGTTCTTCATCAGGCAACCCAAGGCCCTTCCGCATCTGGTCCGGGTTTTTCAGCTCGGGCAGGAAGTGGAAGTCCTCCCAAGCGGACCCCGAGTGGTCGGCCAGGATCATCACGCCACGGAGGAACGTCCCCGCCGTCAACTCGGGAGTAGGTGCATTTTGCTGCCGCAACCCTCCGACAAGATGCCGCACGGCTTCGAGCACGCTCCGCAGTTCCTCTACAGGGTCCTTTGGCACCCACTCGGCACAAATGGTCTCGAACCATATATCCGGCACTGCCCAGTCGGCTGCCAGCGCTGGCCACACGGCTTCCCTCAGAACACGCTCGGCACTTAGGAAGTACTCCACACCCATCTGTTCTCGTAGTGCATTGAGGCCATCCGCACTTTCCAGGAGGAGGTCCGGAGGCCGATAGAACTGATCGATTTCTGGCCAGTCCCTGTGATGGGTGATGATTGTGGCTGCGACCCATGGAAGATCGACCTCCTGATCGCGCGCCAGTATCCAGCGCAAGAATACGGCTGACATCACTTCATGTCGGTGAGGAAACCTCGTGCCGCCGTGAACAACTTGCTGGAATCCCTCGCAGCATTTTCCGAGATCATGCAGCGCCACAGCAAGGGCTGCCCGCAGCCAGAACCGAGGCATTCGGCACAACTCGGATAGCCATGGAGATCGTTGTCGTAGTTGGCCTAAGTTGCCAAGCACCTTTAACGTGTGCCGTGCGATGTTTTCGCCCGTGCTCTTCGCCCAGAGATCCGATATGTCACGCACAGGAATGAAAGACGACGGCACGCTGCACCTCGCGGTCCGTCGGGCTATCAGGGTCGACCCACCATGCCTGCTCCTCGGTCTTCAGAAGCATACGCCTGGCCGGAGCAACTCCCGCTAGATTTGCGTAAGACCCCCCGAATAGACGCTCCCGCTGCAGAGTGATGAAGCGGTCGAACTGAACGCGTCTTTCCGGCGGCGGACCGATCATCCTTGGCATCATGACGGTTGTCCCCAATGCCACACAGGGGCGATACGAAAACGGAAGCAGCGTATGCTCAAAGTAGGCGCCGTTCCTCTGCTCCAGTTCGACCTCCTCGACCTTGGTTACGGAAGCGAGATCCTGGGAACGGCCGAGAATGACGCAAAACACCGGCGCCAGGAATGCTTGTGCCCAGTCGCGCCGGGTCACATAGAGCACCAGCCTTGGCTTAAACAAAAAATCACGAAGATGTGGCTGTACAGTAGCCTGTACCGACGTCGGATACTTCTTGCCGTCTAGCGTGAAGGCTTGACCTCCGGCATTGATTATGTGTTGGTGTTCCAGGTCGGATGACCGACCAGCAAAACGGAAGTCGTAGCCAAATTGAAAATCGGCAGGGTTGGGCAACTCTCCCAGCGCGCTGGCGATGTGACCATAAATAGTAGACGGGGGGGGCATGTCGTAGCTGATCTGTCGCCCTACAAGGAAATGCGGATACCGGAACGAAGTCACCGGGGCCTCTACGGTCACCCGCACCACGGCCAATCTAGGCATACCAGTCGGTTCCCTGAGGGGACTTCAGAACGTCGGCAAACTTCGCGATTTGGACAGCCGGATGCCCTAGGTTCACCGTCTGAACGCCGAGTTGACTGATGGCATCTTCCAGCTTCTTTCGTTCTTCGTCCAAGAAGCCCTGCGCCCAACCGATGTAGACATCCGAGAGGAAACTGTCGCCGTACGTGGACATCAGCTCGTGAAATGCTGCGGTGTGGAACTGCGTTGTTTTGGTCCGCGATGACGTCAGCATCCGGTAGAAAGGATTGTTACCATGTCTCGTCACAGCAAGGAACACTACCGCAGGTGTGAGGTCGGTGTAGTGCACCGCTTGCTTCGCCCCTCCGTTTAGTAGCGCAAGGCTTCCGATGAGAGTGGCGACTCTCTCAACCCGTCGCTCCACCGGAAGACGAAAGGCCGTCTGCTTGCGAAGGGTCACCTCCGTGAGCTCGTTCTTTCGGGCAGATTCTCTTCGATGAGAGTCGAGGTTCTTATAGCCGACCCGCGCCCCATCGAAGAACGTACCGGCAGCGGAGAGATCAAGCGAGAGCAACCCCAAGAGGTGTGCCCTGTAAAACTCATGTTCGTAAGGTACTGGGTCTCCTTCTTGACGGGTCATCGTTCCAAAGTCGGTTACTGGCCGAGACGGAGAGATCGAAACGAACGTGCTCACGCGGAACGGCGAGACGCGGGTAATCTCCCTATCCTTCTCAAGAGGACTGGCTTTCTCATCCTTGGCGGCGTCAGTCTTCTTCGACGGTGCCCTCATATAACCGAACAAATCGTCGTCCCAAAACTCGATCGGGTTCGCATCGGTGTAGGCAATCTTGCCCTCTCTTCGGACCGGTGCCGCGGTCCACCGGGGCTCATTCAACTCCAGATTCGTTCGAATCCAGTACCGCACAGCCTGCGCGGATACATACGGGTGAGGCCCGTCAGGAGTCGGAATTTTCTTAACGACAATAGCGTTATCGGTCCTTGCGCCGTCATCTGATCCAGCATTGTTGAGGGCGGAAGCCGGCGCATCCAATACGAGACAACCCGTCACAAAAGCCATATCATCCTCGCGTTCCGGCCGCCTGCTCTTCTTCCGCAGTGGCGACCTCTTCCTTCAGCTTCTCCGGCGTGAGCCAGCCGGACTTGTGAAGCTGCTCCACCAGCCGGATGCAGATCAGATCGCGTACCAGCGACCAATTCGCTGCTCCAGAGTTGTCTTCCGCCTCAAAAACCTCAACATAATCATCCAGGGCGAAGAGCAGGTCTTTCGCCTGAAGAAACTCCCTCCGTTGAGCTTTTACCAATTCTCCGCGGAGAATCCCGGGGTACCGGGCGAAAGTAATCTTCTGGAAGAACGGGGCGTCGTTCCTCTTTTCGATATATGCGGCAAGGGCGTCCGCAAACTCCCGTATACGCTGAATCCTGTCCGGGCTCATGATCAACACCTCCTGCAAGAATAGATCCGTCAACCCCCAATTGCATTCGTCCGCGTGCGCAATTCTGCCTCGGAGTTCGGACAATAGATACCGCTTGATGAAGCGATTTGCGGGCTGAGGGTCGATGAACCCGCTCCGGTAGATGCCCAGAAGGTCCTCAAGTACCGGGTTCCTCGATCGCCCCGGTCCGCTAAATCGCGGCGTTGCAACTTTCTTTGTGGACCTTTTTCTCGTGACCGATGCAACCTGGTTTATGCCATCCGCAACCCATCCGCGCGCCATCAGCCGGCTCCAGGCGGTATTTGTTGAAGCCTGCGTTACATTACTCAGGAATCGAATCAGATTAGAAGGCACGGAAAAAACATCGAGAGACGGCCCCTGCCCAGAACTGCTCAGCCAGTAAATCTGGAGCGAAGCTGCGGTGCCCGAACCGCAAATGTCTCTGCGGCGCGCCAAGACATCGAGTAGGTCGGAGGCGACCAACGTGAACGCGGACTTCGCGTCAGGGTATTTCGGGCGCTTTTTGGCTGCGTCCCACGAAGCCTGCTCGCGGGGCAACCCCTCGGCCAGACCTTCGCGATTCGGAAGGCCGCCCGACATGGCCAACCCAAGCAGGCGCCGGTTGTCTTCAACGAAGTTTCTTGCCAATGCGAGTGTTAGAGCGGCGGAATCGGAGTGAGCGATGAGCAGCTTCCCCTCAGAACGTCGCCCGCCGAGCGGCAGTGCTTGGAGGACTGTCAAATAGGGTCCGGCGATAAACAGCCCGCCAGCCGCACCCGGAAAGAAATTTAAAACATCCTCTCCGGTCAGCAGTGGCATCTGCCCCCGGTGAATCCTGTGAGTGGCGGGCAGGCCCGAAAACGCGCATACCTCGGTTTGGGCCGCCTCTTCGGGCTTGGCACGGTGGGCTCTGAGTATCCGTTCGGCGTAACGCTTCCGTGTCTCGGCCTTTTTTGCTCCAGTACCAGGCTGGACGTATTCCGAGTTCATGAAGACGCAAGTGAGATAGCTGGTGAGCGCGCCGCTGAAGTAATAGCGCTCCATTTCATTTGCGGCTGCATCGAGGTCTTCTAGTGTGAGTTGTGGCGGTCCATCTTTGCCGGTCATCGCGCAGACTGCTGCGATGCCAACATCTACCAGAGCGTGACCGGTCCAATTCATCATTCAGAACAGCCCCCTTCGCATAGGGGTGCGGCTAACCTAGGCGGCCCACTCTCGCATTCAATATTTCAGTCCCCTTCGCAACGGGGCAATTGGTGAGCTGCGCCCTGCGGGGCCCTAGGTTTGGACGCTATATCGACAACAGGGCGCGCCACCATTTGAATTAGTCTAGGGTCTGATGGACCTTCGTGTCAAGAATATTTTCGGACCACTTTCACATTCAATGGGAAATATCACGATAACTCCTTATTCTAGAGCCTCCAATGAGATCTCCCCCTTCCCCCATACTGTTTGCCTCCCCACGCCAACCCACGCACCCAACCGCAAATAGGGCATAAATTCCCCCAAGTGCCCTTCATAGTCCGCCTCTCCCACGAACCCGCCCAGCGGATGCCGTTGTCCAGTCCGCGACGAGAGTCGGTCCACATCCGTCCACTTCAACTCGCAGCGTGTCATCTGTACCAGTCTCGCGCGTTCGCCCATCGCTCGGAAATCGATCTCCAGCGGCCCGGCACCGTATAGAGCGCGTAACGCGCTGATGCGATCACGCAGCCGCCCGCACAGAATTCCAAACTGCGGGTGCTCCGCCACTCGGTGCTCGGTCTTGAGTTCCGTGGGCGTCACGAACCGTACCCGGATGCGGACCTGCTCCGACCCTGTCTCGCTCAAGTCCACCGAAGTGGGTGTGGGCAACGAGCTCATCAGGAATTTCTCGCCGTCGAACACGCGTGAAACGGTTGCGCCAGTGAGATCCAATTGATCCACGGCGTTTAGTTCGGCGAGTCCGCGGCCCGGCCCCAAGCCATCGCGCGCTAGTTGTGCGAACGCCAGCACGAAATACCGCAATGCAGGGTCGCGCACGTCGAAGATGTTTACGTCGAAGTGGAACGGCTCGCCCTCCGGAATTATGCGCCCGTCCAGGCGCGCGGCGCGAAATACGAAAGGTCGCGGCCAATCCGCCAACCCGCTCGGGCCCTCACCGCGTGCGGCCTGTGGCTCGAACACACGCGCATAAGGACAACTCGCGCGCACGTCACACGTCATCGCATCCACGCAGCTTGGGAGGCAAACGAGATTGCGGAAGATCCGTCCGAACGCACCGCGAACAATATTGCCTGATTTGTAAGGCGGGAAATATAGTTTTCCTGCGGAGCGAAACTGAAAGCGAAAACGATAGAATTCGAACGTCAACGCGCCAGCATAGCATCGTTCTTGCCTTGAAGGCGGCATCGATTTCACATCCTGCTCGCCAGGGGTCTGAGTGCTCGTGTGCCACGCCTCGCCTTCTACGAACGGCCAAATCCACCGAGAAACTCACCCCCGCATATAGGAGATCCGCATGAAGTTTCGCGAAGACCCACCTGATTCCGTTGTTGAGGAGATCGCCGCGATCCTTGCAACTGGCTACCTTCGACTACGCAAAGCGCGAAGCTGGGCGGGACCGGCCCTTGCTCCGCCTGTCCAGGCGGCTGCAGAACATCTGACAGTACTCCGACCAACCGCCTTGATGGCCGGTAAGAAGGTAACGCCGCGCAAGAAAGGGAGACGATCTTGAAGCGCGAACGCAAGACGGAAACTGAGGCCAGCGGGAGCCAGACGATCAGCCATCTCCGTTGCGCCATCTATACCCGCAAATCCTCCGATGAAGGCCTCAATCAGGAATTCAATTCGCTCGACGCCCAGCGCGAGTCCGCCGAAGCATTCATCTTCAGCCAACGCGGTGACGGGCTTGTCGCTTTACCCGAGCACTATGACGATGGCGGCTTCAGCGGTGGCAACCTCGACCGACCCGCGCTGGAACGACTTTTGGCTGACATTCGCGGCGGTGCTGTCGACTGCGTCGTTGTATATAAGGTGGACCGGCTGAGCCGGTCGCTGATCGACTTCGCCCGCATCATCGAGGTTTTCGAAAAGCACAACGTCAGCTTCGTTTCAGTCACACAGCAGTTCAACACCACCAATTCCCTTGGCCGTCTCACACTCAATATCCTTTTATCGTTCGCCCAGTTCGAACGAGAGATCATCGCTGAGCGTACTCGCGACAAGATTTCGGCAGCGCGCCGCAAGGGCAAGTGGACCGGCGGGCGCCCCATGCTGGGTTACGACATAGACCCGCGTGGCAGTCGCCTGATCGTCAACGCTGACGAGGCCCTCCAGGTACGAGCGATTTTCGAACTCTACCTCGACTACAATGCCCTGCTGCCGGTCGTCCATGAAATCGATCGGCGTGGCTGGCGCACCAAGCAGTGGGTCACAAGGAGCGGTATGGCGCACGGCGGCACGCGATTCACTAAAGGCCGGCTCTTTCGCTTGCTGAGGAACCCGATCTACATTGGCAAGGTCTTCTTCAAGAAGCAGCTCTATGAGGGGGAACATAAAGCAATAGTCGAAACCGCGATCTGGGAGAACGTGCAACAGATTCTGCAGCGGAATGGTCGCAATGGAGGCGCAGAAGTCCGTGACACCTACGGTGCCCTTCTGAAGAAACTGCTGCGTTGTGCTGTTTGCCATGCGCCAATGATGCGCACTTACTCAACGAAAGAATCACGCCGATATCACCACTACTTTTGCACGGAGTCCCAGAAAGGGGAAAGCAACTGTCAAGGCCGGCCCGTCTCCGAGCCAGTGATCAAGGCGGTGGTGACTCGGCAGATTCGCGGGATCGGGTCTGACCGCCGCATCGTGGCACGCACTATGGTCAAGGCCGAGGATCGACGACAGAGCAGTGTCGCGGATCTGACCCTAGAGCGTCAAGCTGCGCAAGCTGCATTGGCGAGTCTAGGAACGGAATTGGGCAAGGCCACAAAGGGGAGCGGCGGCGACCAGCCGGTGGCGAACGAAATGGTAGAGATCCAGGAGCGCATCGATAAGACGGAACGCAGGCTGACGGAGATCCTTCAGGAACTCGAGAGTCTGGCTGGCCGCGCAGTGGACGAGAACGATCTTCGAACGATGCTTGGTCAGTTCGAGGCGGTATGGGAATCGCTCAGATCCCGTGAGCAAACACGAATCATCAACAGCTTGATCCACAGTGTTCTCTATAACGGAAGAACCAACAAGGTGACCGTAAGTTTCCGCTCCGCTGGTATTCGTGAGAGCTGCAAGGCAGGGAAACCGAATACCTCACCTTGTTAATCGAGCACACCAGCTTCCCTACTTACGATCCAGAGAAGCCCGCACGCACTAGATTGACACCCGCAAGGGCAAGCGACTCTCGCGAACCAACGCATCCTGGTGCCGCCGACCGACCCCTCAGTGACGCGAACAAAGCCAAAGAGCGACAGCACTCGGTACACTGCTGGAACGATCCCGTAGATTCCTTGCAAAACGATGAGAATGGCGCGTGGGATTTCCTCGGGCTCGACGAATTCAGACGTACGAGATGAGGCTGTTGCACACGCTTGATGAAGAGTCTAAGCGCGCAAGCGCGAGAAGATGATCGGCAAACTTGGCGGCGCAAAGCCCAGCCGCATAGATCGGTCTACTGCCACTCCTGCGCATTATCGGTTTTTTGAACTACGTGGCGAATAGGCTAGAGTGGTCTCAGTGGCTCTTGCCTTTGTCGCCAGATGTCCTGATCCTGTAAACGGCCGGGAATAGATCCAATGCCCGGGATTCGACCTCGGCCCGGAGCACCGAGAAGTGATGCTCCTGGAATGTGTCCGATTCAGGCGCCAGCAGCACAGCGTTGCACCTCCCGGCCGCGAGCCACACCTCGGCGGGAATCTCAATTCCGTCCGGGTCGGATAATCCTGTCGGTGCTAGCCAAAGCGGATTCACACGATCTGCTGCGACAAGTTCCCATTTGAAGGCTCCTTCGCATTTGTGTACGAACGACCCATCTGGATGGATGAACGTTCCAGAATCCTCGTGCCACTGAAAGCCGCGACCCTCTAGAAACGTCGTGAGGCGGTCGAGTTTCGAGGGCTCCTTTGAAGTGGCTACCGCCGGCTCATCGGGAGTCTTCTTTTCCGTCCGCTCTTGTGTTGGGGCCGCGGCGTGCTGTGGCGGCGGGTCTTCAGATACCGCGATCGACCTCCCTTGCCGCACTTGATCCGAAACTTGACCGAGGGCCGGAAACACGGACGATGGCTGAGGGGAATCCGCGGTAGCCGCTATGGCTCTGACATCTTGCGTTGCTTCGTCGGAGAGTTTGAGGTATGCGTCAGCGTAGGCCCGGATCCAACTCGCGTCCCGGCCAACACAGTCGTGGATGATAACGGCTGCAGCAGAACTTGCGAACGGTCTGGAAAGCTCCTGGACCAACGATCTGTAGGCGCGCACGGAGTCGCCGTTCACATATAGGGAATCCGCGATCCATGCGGTGGGTAGCTCAGATGGCGTGCCGGCCGCCACGCCGTCAAGGTATGGCTGTATGCGAACGGCGCGGGACGGGATCCACCGGGTGCGCATCAAACGTTGCGCCGCCTGTCGATCAGCCACCAGCACAGTCTCGTTCACGTTACCCAACTCGACGCGCGACAGTATGTCCCCAACGGCATGAAGCCATGGCTCTTCGTTTGCGGCGTTGCCGGAGCCAGGATCATACCCCGAAACCCGCCGCTCGATAGCGGTCTCTAGCAACCGCGGAGGTGCGGCCATAGCCGCTTGAAGCCTGCTGCTATCCAGCATGGAAAAATCTGCGGAGACGCTCCTGACCGAAGTGAACAACCCAGGAACAGCACGTTGTTCCATGCATCCCCATCGAAGATCCGAGGTGCCTATGATCCGCCCCTGCAGAGTTAACCAACGTGCCTCTCGATTCCACGCGTCCTGTGGATAGAGACCGAGAACCTGTCGGGCGGCCTTCAGATCCGCGTCGCCCAGAGCCTGGTCGAGTGGAAGGGAAGCGAACCATCGCAACGCGTCGGCCACGCTCGGCTGTGGCGCGACCTTCAACTTTTCCCAAAGCCCGATGACGTCCCTCACGTCGGGGTGCAGGACTGAAACACCAGGGATGGCACCGGGGTTCTCTCTAAAGCAGAACGCGCTTCGTTCCCAAGCACGCTCGGTGCGGACAATGCGTTCTGCCACGAACGCCGCCACGACCTCGCCTTCGCGCTCTTTGCGTAGTCGGGGTAGTACGCGTTCAATTGCCCGGTACAAGTCGCGGAGGGGCCCAATGGGCGGTGTATCAATTTGCGATAGAGCACGGAGGCGGTCAAGAAGTTTGGCGGCGTCCGCCGGTTGAGTTCGTACCCCCAACCTGTCCAGAGGACGCTGGTGCCCAGCCAGGTCCCATCTATCCTGCACGAAGGGCTCCACGTCAAGTAGCGCAAGCGTGTCGGGCGTTCTTCGAAACAACTCTGAAGGGACTCTCGGATTTCCGCGGTCATCCAGAACACAAGGCTGCGTGCGCAGCTCATGTAGCCAGGTTGCAGGCACGTCTCCAGCGTCCAGCCGATGGAAGTTGTTTCGTCCGTACTGCTGGACCTCGTACGTAATGACGTGATCCCAAAGGCTGGACCAAGATGAAATGATCGCGGCGCCGACATCCACCCATATGGAGTTGGCAGAATCCGAGACCTTTCTGTTCCAGTGATCCCAGATTTCACGGTCCCAGTTCCAGTCGGTGTAATACCATTGCGAGGACGCAAACTTTCGGGTTGGCACGGATGCGCTCCGCGTTTGAAAGAACGATCTATCCAGATTCCAAGCCTTCGTCTCGTGCTTCGCCGGTAACAGAAATCCCGACAGACCTCCTTTGTCTGGGTTGACCGCCCACGACCGCCAGTTCTTGATCTCGGCGGGCTGCGCTCCATCTTCGTACTCTGACGAAATCACGTGGCGTTGTAGCCATTTCTCTGGGAGCAGATATTCCAGGTCAATTTCGCTTCGCGCCACCAGGTTGTCAGAGCGCTGCCGCCACTGTCCGTCGGCACAGCGGAACATCACCGGCGCGGTGGCGCCAAGCGTGACGTTTAGCTTTGCAGCGATCTGGACGAATTTGATGGCCTCATCTGCATCGAGCGGATTCTTGGTGAAGATCCTTGGAGCTACTTGCGCGAAGACCTGGTCGAAACTCGGAGTTTGGTCGAGCTTGGTCCTCCGGAATCCGTCAAGAATGCCGGCCATGTCCTTCTGCCCAAATCGGCGGCAAGGCAAGCCATCCAGAATTGGCGGTTCCTCAGGCTTTTCTTTGATCCATTCGATCAGCCCCTTCCAGTCCTCGTCGAGAATCTCAGCCCGCTCGATGATGAATTGCCAATCTGCCGATGAGCAGCCTGCCGGCGGGTTCCTCGATGACAGCATGTCCTTCGCCCGACCCAGTTGAGTTCGCCCAGAAATGGGAACGATAGCGGCGGTGCGCCACCAATCGCGCCAGCTCCAGACCGCGGGGAGATGCTGTTGGGAAAAGGCCCAGAAAGCCGCCAGCACTTCCAGTTTTGTCGGCCGGGGCGGCAGAGGCTTTGTTTCATCCGCGAGTCGATTGAAAACGGTCTCGATTGGGGTGGCTTCCAGTAATTTCCACACTTCAAGATGGGCTCTGGCCGACGACGAAACCTCCGATGAGAGTACCGACTGTTTGGCAGGGGCAAAAAGCGCTCGGGCCACATCAGCCCCCCAGGCCTCGACTGGAGCACGGGGAAGAGAGGCGGTCCGTACTTGGTTATCCAGCTTTCCATCTGCGCAAAGAAGGAGGTCCTGGTTGGGCGAGGCATTTTCGGAAGGCGTTCAGAATGCAGTTGCTGGCAGCGCCGGATAGGAGCCCCGTATTGACGGTGGTCACCTCGGCCAGCAGCTCGTACGCCTCGGCCCGCTCAGTCGCCCCCAGATCGTCGCGACCCAACCACGTCAAGAGGGAGTCTGCAGCGAGTTTCCCGATTCGGCCGAGCAGCCACGCATTGGTGGGCGACATCGACGGATCCTTGATCGCCGTTCTTGCCGGGTCCTGAACAAATGGAGCATGGCATGAAAAGGGCAGGGGAACGGCGACCTCCGTTGGAAGCACGCAGTAGAGTCGCTGCTCGCGTGCGGCGCTGAGAAGGATCACGACGTCGCACGGAGGCAATTCGATGTTTTCTCCTCGTTCGGCGCGCACCTCTTCCAGGCATTCGGGCGGAAAAGGCTCCTCCACCGATCGGAAGACGATCGCATCGCCGAGCCCGCTCAACTTCACCTTGTGTGACCTATCGCATGGACCCGCCCCAGTGTCCTCGACTCGAATCTCTTGATCGAGAAGCCGGAGCATCCGTATCGATTGAAAGAACAACAGAGGAACTGCACTTCGGGTCCAGGTCTCAATTTGGCTTTGGATCGCGCCTTCAGTGTCGGGTGATTCGATCCTGACTCGTACAGTAGTCAGGGCACTGTTCTGATTCGTTTCGATCCACTCTGGCTGTGTGAAGCGCTGCCGGCCAAAACCGAACGCCAGTGTTGGAGTCAGGACCTCGGGTTGAGGGCCGAGCGAGAATACCGATTTGAATCCAATTCCCCGGAAGCCGATCGTCAACAGCCGGCGCTTGTTCGAAAAACCGAAGCGGCACAGCGATCGAAACTCATCCTCACCAAAATCATGCCCATTGTGCTGGAAGATAAAACGTCCCTCTTCGATGGCGACCGATGCTTCCGTGGCGCCCGCGTCGTCGGCGTTCTGCAGCAGTTCAGACAGAACGTGCCGTGGGTTTTGAACCTGGCGGAATAGCAGCCACCATGCACCGCCCAGTTCCGGATCACGTTCTAGTTGGTCCCACCGGCTTTGCGCTGCATCACGTACTGAATCGAAGAACGCTGGCTTCGTTCGCACGGTTTAGTCCTGCTCGAACCCCGAAGTCTCAAACTTCAGCGTCCGGCAATTCTCGGTCACTGTTCGCACGACGTTGTCCGGTGCGCCCGAAGGAATCTCGGCTTCGATCTCAACGGTGATGGTCACCTTGGCATCGAGAAGTCCGGCGAGGTGTTGGACAACGGAACTGGCGATCACATCGACGTCACGCGAGAGGCGGGTGGCATCGATCTTGGCCGATCCGTGGAAGCGGCGAAGAACGGGTGCCTTCGGCTGAGGGGGCACTGCACCGCCGGTCTTGGCGGTCTCCCCGCCTGGTCCGGCGGTACCGGTGCCGGCAGTTCCAGCTTTGGTGCCGGCGCTGTCACCAGTGCCGGCGACTGCCCCAGGGGTTGGCGGCGGTGCAGTGTCCTTTTCGATTTGGGCCGCGGCAACCTCCGGCTTCACCACTACGCTGGTGGCGTTCAGTTGGACAGTTGGCCGCCGGCTCGGGTCCAGACCACGGTACCGGTCAGCGGTGACGTCGTAGAAATCGGCGTACGCAAATGTGTCCTTCGACCACGTGATAAAAATCGCCCCATCCTGGATGGCATCCAGGATCACCTGCGCGTTCTTCACGCGCGGTAGGTATAGGTATTTTGCGAAGTCATCCACCAGTTGCTTCACGCCGACGTGGTTCCCGCGCCAGAGTGGTACCTGGTCGATTTCGAAACGGAGGACCGTGCCGGCCATGCTCGTGATCAGCAGTCCGTCGTTCTTCAACTTCTTCGATGCCCGTTCCGCCAGCCACTCCTGGCCTTGAAGCCGGAACTCCTGCCATTCGATCGCGGGGAATGCCTGGCCAGACTCCGGCCGCTTCTGCCCGGCCACAAGCAGCCAGACATACGTCTCCGGAATTCTTCCCTTCACTGCCTGATCGGAACCCGTCAAACGCTGATCCACCTGATTGGCCTGAAAAGGTGTCAAGTTCAGCGGATCCTTTTCCTTCTCAATCGATTTCCATGCCAGATAGGAGCGGACCGCCTTGTCGAGGTCCACGAAGCGGGTCTTATCGGCCGCCAAGAACACCAACATGTTGCCGCAGTTCCGGCCCGCCGAGCCTCTATTCAGGATCTCGGCTGCCTGCAGCCGGCCCGGGCTCGAGTCCGCCTTTGCGCTGTGCGAATAATCCGGACTCAGAATCACCAGCTTTGCTTCAGGCTCATCCACTACATCGCTGAAGCCGGCCGGACACACGTGGACCTTTGAGAAATCGCCGCGGTGCTTCGCTTCCTCTGCCAGGCGCCGCCGGATTTCCTCGTTGACGTCTTCCGCGTGGTACCTTTCGGCCCGCTCCTCGGCCAATCGGTTCACGCTCGGCTGTGTGGAATACCAGTAGCGACTGCCATCCACATAGAGATACGTCGCCTGATCAGCGAGCTTACGCAGCGCATCGCCGAAAGTCCCAGATGTCTCACCAGGCTGAACGCAGCCCAGCTTGATCTGTCGGTCTTCCAGTCCCTTCTTCGTCGCATCCTGTGTCGGGGCAGAGCCGAGATAGAGCGTGCGAGCCACGCGGCGGGTTGCCGAATATCGCCCCAGCATCGGGTTTTCGCGATCGATTCTCAACGGCAACGAGTTCGGCCCATCGATGTCCTTTTCAATAATGGGATCCCAGACGGGTGGCAGATAGCGTGTCAGTTCGCTCTGGACGGCGGGAGCGTCCACCGGCACACTTGCCGGCAGGATCATGAGCCCCTTATCCTCTCGCTCCCACAGGGCATGAATCACCGCGGACATCAGGCGCAACACGCCACGCGTCCTCTGGAACTTGTCCAGAGTCGACCAATCGTTGTACAGCCTGTCGAAAAGCTCCGGGTGAATCGGATATGCCGCCTTCATCCGGCGCTCGTACTCGGCCTTGCCCGCTTCCGACGGGAATTCCTGAGCGAACTTGCGATATTCGTCCGCGAATGCCTTGACCACTGCATCCCGCGATGTGAAGAGTTCCGGATCGGTGATCGGCTGAAACAGGCGCCGTCGAACGATTTCGAAGCCCTCCTCAGCGCTCGCTGGCCGCCAGGATGTCTCCACTCGTTCGATTACGTTCTTCAGACGTTCCAATGCGGCCAAACCGCCTTCGCCGCCGATCTCGTTCTGTGATGCCGGGATGCTCACCACCAGCAGGGTCTTGTCCGCCAGCTTCGCCGACTCGCTCAGTGTCTGTGCGAATGTAAAATGCGCGTCAAAGTCGCCGGCGGGCAAGTCGGACTTGTTGTAGAGCTGGCGGGCATAGGCGACCCACTCATCGATCAAGATGAGGCACGGTGAGTACTTGTTGAAGAGAAGACGCAGTGAATCGCCGGGGCTGACGGCCTTCTCATCCGCGCTACGCACCATCGCGTAGCCTTCCTTACCGCCCAATTGCCATGCCAGTTCGCCCCATAACGTACGGACCACCGTTCCGTCTGGTTTCGTGTGGACATCGGCGGGAGAAAGACGGTTGCCAACCAGAACTGCACGCCGGACCTTGGGCGGCTGGGACACCCCCGCCATCTTCGTCACGGTTTCGAGGCCTGGTAGTTGTCCCGCAGGCACGCCGGCAAAAAGGTGCCAAAGAGCGAGCATCGAATGCGTCTTGCCGCCGCCGAAGTTGGTCTGCAACTCAACAACTGGGTCGCCTCCATTTCCAGCAAGCCGCTGGAGAGCGTTGGAGAGCAGCTTCTGCAGACCCTCCGTGATGAACGTCCGGCGATAGAACTCGATCGGATCCTTATATTCGTCCGAACCCTCACGCAAATAGACCTGCCACAAATCGGCGGCGAACTCGGCTTGCTGGTAACGGCCAGAGGCCACATCCGGGTGCGGGGTCACAATCTCCCGCCAAGGGCGTAATCCGGTAGCCGGCTTGCCCTCGACTGCGATGCTGGACTCCTTTCGCTTTTGAGTCCTGAGTTGCTCATCAAACTTGACCCTGAGGATCTCGGCCTTCATTTGCTCCACGGCGTCCAACTGCTCCGCAGAAACCGCCGCGAGCAATCGCGAGATGCTGTCGATGGCTCGGTATGCGTCATCAGTCGAAAACGCTTTTTGGTGAGCCCACTTGTTTCGAACATCGCGGAGTTCAAACGCCAGGCTCCGCTCGGAGGGGCCGAGGATCTTCTTGAAGCAGTCGTTCCACAGGTCGCACATGACCTGGAGGATGGCTTGGCTGTCCCAATTCAGCCCTTTGCCGTCCTTGCCCGGCTGCTGCCAGTCCGGAAAGCTCGGCTTGGCTGTCTCAAGCCACCGATCCTTATAGGTCGCCTTCAGCTCTCGCTCCACGTAAGGGCGCAATCCATCCTTCAGGAGATCTAAAGCCTTGCCGACTCTTTCGCTATTTGTGATCGCCATGGGGTATCAACGGTCTCCTCACTTCAGTTCAAATGCTTCTGACGCCATAGATGGCCATGCCACCACAAGGCTGTTGTAGTAGCCCGCCTCGTCCGCCCAGCCCTTGCGCTCGCAGAGCGTGTAGAGGCGGTAAGCCAAGTCGCGGGCGATCTCGGCCATCCCGCCGATCTTTGCCTTCAGATTCGCAGTTTCCTTTTCACCCTTCTGGTCTAGGCACCGGATTAGATGCTGGGTGACTTCCCAAACTGTGAGGCGTCCGACGACCGAGGGCTCCCAATCCGCGGAAAGTTCTCCGCGGCGCAGTAGCCTGACCTTGCCGGCACGAGAGTGGAGAATGCCCGCCTCGGCGAGGTGTGAAATGCTGAGCGCTTTTGCAGTCGCCAGTACTTCGGCTTCGCCGTAGGCACCTTCCTCAAATTGATGCTGTTCGAACCACGCTAGTGCCCATCGGGTGTCTGGATCGAACTCGCTTTCCAGTTCGGTGAGAACTTCATCGAGGCCTTGATTAATTAGCCCTAAGGCAGTGCGGACACGCATTGGCGAGCCGTCGGTTTCGAGGACCTTCTGGTATCTGGAAAAAACTGCCATGCCGGGGCCGATGGCCGCTTGAGCAAGGTCGACTGGGGCAATATTACCCTTCTGGAGGTTCCGAAGTGCGTGAGGAAGCTCCTTCTTGAGGGAGGACAGAAAGTCCTTCCGGGTGGTGATTGGCGCCGTGTTGTGGCGCGGGCGGCACGCGAGCACGATGGACGATGCAAGTGCATTAGTACCACGCCCCACGTTTCGAGTCTTGAGTTCGGATCTCATCGGCCATGTTCCCGTCACTTGGAATCCCGCTTTGTGGAGTCCTTCCAACATCGTTTCCCAGCCGGTCGATGCCTGGGCAGTTACGCCCGCATCACCGTCGCCTTCATCGGACTCCGACTGCTTAAATGCGTAAAAAACAGTCAGAGGGTAATCGACTGCTTGAGCAGCGCGGATCTTCTCGAAACACTTTGCGAAGCCATCTTCGAAGAAGTCCTGTGCGGCCTGCTTGCTGCCCTCAAAGCGGTAGGGGTCGGCCACCAGCTCTTGTTTCTTGGGTACCAGTAGGGTTCCAAAAATCTCCGGGTAAATCGCCTTTACATTCCGGCGCATCCAGACGTAGAAGAAATCCGAGAGCCCAGCATAGCCGATGTTGTCATAGTACGGTGGGTCCGTGGAGAAAATTGCGGGTTTGCCAGGCCCCATAACCGCGGTTGCATCGAGTTGCGTGACCCTCCCGACGAGCCCCGCCGGAAGTTCATCAAGTACCTCGGTCAGGGAGCCAACACATCGCTGAAAATCACCGGCTGCATCTGCGAATATATTCGCCTCGGTGAAATCCCAAGTCATTGGGAGTGCCTGGCGGCCAAAGGTTGCCCTTAGACGAGGCGGATCGACCTGCCAAGTACACAACATAGTGTTTGTGTCGCACATTTTGTCGACTGCGAAGGCCAAATAAACAGCAATAGCATCGGCGTATTCAGATGTAGATCCATCCCGACGCGCTAGCTCCCTGGCCTCCGCTACGAGCTCGCTAAAGGTGGTTATGGCGACAAGCTGGCGGCTGGTGAATAGGTCCTTAAATCTTGTTAGCCCATAGGGAATGCACCAGAGGTTTCGAGGATCATCAGCTAGGGCTTCTTCAGGCCCGCCAGTAGGGTTGACCTGTTGGGCGACTGCAGCGTGACTGGCGTCCGGCGCAACGTATACTCGATCGCGACTGCCTTCAGCTACGATTGCCATGAGTTGAACGCCCATTCTGCCGGCTGCGCCTTCACTCTTGATGTGCTGGTCTGGGCATGTCTCGCGACATATTAGGCATCGGAATTTGGCGCCCCTGCCGATTTTTGGTGACTCAGGCGGCACCCCCTCACCGGTCTTCACAATAAACTCTATGGTCTTACGGTCGTGGTCGATAATCGGTTCGACCCAGGCCTTTCTTCCCGCCTTGCTGCTCAGCACAAACGACCGTACTAATGGCATCCGGGCGCCACAAGCGGGGTTAGGGCAAACGACCGTCCGAGCCCACATCCAGGCAACAACCGTACTGTGACCTCCTCCGTGCTCATTCGGCAGCTTCACCTTAGGATAGAGATGACCAATACGCTCGAAGGCTCGGTCACGCATCCATTTGCCGTAGTAGCGTACGTCATCCGCTAATCCGCGGGCACCAGTCCACATCCCCTTCCCGCTCATCTTTTTCTTCGCTTCCAGATTTATCGGCGGTTGGCCGGCGAATTTGGGCGGGATCTCGATGAGCGCCTTCGTGATCAGAACCGCAACTGGATTCAAATCACTACCGTGCGCTTCCAGTCCCAATCGTTGTGCTTCCAGAGGAATCGACCCTCCGCCGCAGAATGGATCATATATCGGCGGAGGGTTTCCATTGGTGGACTTCAAGATCTCGTCATGGGCCGCTTTCAGGATCGCCGGGCTATTCGCGTTGTCCCACTTCACCAGCTCTTCGATCAGCCGAAAAAGGCGTTGGCGCTCCTTATCCTGGTCGGCTTCGGTCGGAAACTGCTCGGGAAGGCTCGACGGATCATCTACCAGCGAAGCGAAGAGCACAGCCCGGCACGCCGCGAGAGGCCGGCGCGCCCACCAGAGATGCAAAGTCGACGGATGGCCATGTCGAATGGACTTCTCTCGTGCAGACTCTTTATTGATCGCCTCCAGCGGCAGCGCGACCTCAATCAGTTTCTTTTTCATGTCGCCTATTCTCGGGCGCTGGCGATACCAGATACATCGCACAGGCCAAACTCAGAGCATTGCGGAATTCTGCTCATCGGATTCCTCATCGCATTTCGCAGGGTGTGGTCCATTAGCTTCTCCTGAACAGTTTCATCCCAGCAGCCTTCTCGAACTCGTCGCAGATCAGTTTAAGTCGCTGTTGCCGGAACTTCTTGAACCCTGCAACTAGACCCCGCTCCCAAACTCCGCTGTCCCCGCCGTTCGGTATCAGGTGGCTCCGCATCACACCTTGGAAACGCGCCTTTCCCCCATCCGAGTAATCTGCCAAATAGAGACGCGGAAGCCGCTTGCCTATTCGGAGGTTGTCAGTAGATACCAGGAAACAGATATTGCACAAGCTATTGTAAGCGCGAGCTGAAAAATGCTGTCGCAACTGGGCCTGAGGGAACACATGATGACGGTGCTTATGGTTCGTGTGGCTCAGGACGTGATTTTTCAGGAAGAGCGGTTCGCCGTTGTCAAGAAACTTGGGCTCTTTTGAGGCGAGTAGGCAAAAGAACGCTCGTGCTCGCGCGGAGCCAGAGTTGTATTCTTCGGCTTGAATGTCGAGGACGGGATCGAGAAGATCTCCGATAGCAAACCGCCTCCGTGCGCCTCCAGCGAGGGCCGCAAACAGTTTCGAGTCCGCGACAATGTTTCGGTGATATCCTGCGCCGCTATAGCGCTTAGCCAAACCGGTCGCCCAGAACCACTTGCGAATCTCGGTTGCTTGTTGCGCGTTAGGCTGGCCAGAGTGGTGGAAGAAGAAGGCGGCAAGCGTAGCCAGCATGTTCGCCGACGGCAGGTAGGATTCATCGTACACGGGGAAGCGATTGCGGAGATAGTCGACGGCAGATAGGAACGCCGTTTGAAATCTGTGCCACTGCTTCTCAAAATTGTCTTTTGCAGTTGCGTCGTTCGCGATCCAACTGGACCAACGCCTGGCCATGGCCTCCAGTTTAGGTGGGTCACCATCGAGTTGGGGATTTTCTGTGACCAGATTGAAGCCCATCAGGATCGGATCAATCGCATTCAGCGCGAAACCCGATTCACGCACCCTGTGGCGCAGCTGCTCCGCCATATAGCGGACGTCAAGCTCGCCCATCAGTGCGATGGCCCGGTCCGCATGTGTGATACGCATGCCCTGGGAGTTGATCCGGATAAACACATCACCGATTTCATCCAGTGTTGCGGCGCCGACCGTCACAATCGGGATGGGGTAGCTCAGAAACCGATCCCGGCAGTCCAGGATTTTCTGAGTGAATCCCTTGGTCTGACTCGGCATCCGATGCTGCCAGTCCAAGGCCAAAATATCGTGGAGCGGGACAAATTCGCGGTCGACCGGCTTCCGGTAGACGATCCGTTGTGGACGTTCCTGTTCCGAATCTGGCTCGACAGCGAAACAGAGGCGACCGAAGTCGATGTCGCGTCCAGCGTCGTTCTGCCGCAGTTCAGCCTTGAATGCCTGATAGATCACGGACAGCCGCTGCTGTCCATCGATGACAAACCAGATTTGTTTGTTCTTGGGGTTGAAGGCTGGCAAGACTCCAGTAGATTGACGGATCAAGTTCGCCGATTTTCTGTCGATCTCCCAGAGGAACAGAGAGCCAATTGGCATCTGGTAATAGATGCTGTCCAGAAGCTTCGCCGCGCGTCCGGGATCCCAAACGAAATTTCTCTGCAGCTTGGGTATGGCAAATTGATGGTTTTGAAGAAGCGGCCGGCGCAGGGCTCTAATCGTACGGGTTGTCATGGTCGGCGAGTTCATTGAGCAACTCCCTCTAGGTGCTGAGCGGTTCTTCTAACCGTCTTCCTTGGCAACGCGACTTCGATGAGCTTCTTCGTCATGCCTGTTTACGTTTCACTTCCACGCGTTTCGCACCGCAGTGTTCACCAGTTGGCGAAGGTCGGCCGTTTCTACACCCAGCGGTGCGAGCACCACCCATGCCTTCGCGACTATCGCAATCATCTTCTTCTCTTCCGCTGACTAAGTAGCCGCCCCTCGCGTATGCGCGTCTGAGATTAACTTTTCCAGTTGGGATCTCCTCACCCGCAGTGGCTTGAGAATCCGAGCGGCCTCCGCAATTAAGAGGTCTTCGTCGATTGGGGGTGGCTCAGCGGCCGCTGGTTGTTCCCTCGGAGTCCATGCGCACGGTTCCGAATACCGATTCGCGCAAAGCCGTCCTGCTTCGACACGCAAGCGGATGGGGTTACCAGCGGGCATACGCTTCGCAAGCCGGCGAACCCACGACACGCCTGCGAATATTGGGAGGGGCCAGGTTCCGCGGGCAGCCGTCTCCGCCACAGTATTGGCAGCCTCGACAGACAGAGATCCGTTCTCAAAGCGAAAGCTGGCGTCCCCGGAGCCTTTGCCGATCGCCCGGGCGACGATCTTTAGTGTCTGGGTCAAGTCGGCGCGGGAAACCTCGAGGTCATAGAGCGAATCAGATGGCTGCATCATGCTGGCACAGCACCTCGCCGAGTTGGCGCAAACGATTCGCCGGTATTCCGGCGCATATAAGTCCATGAAAACAAGGGGCCTGCATGACCTCTTTTGTGCCGTTTTGCGCCAAGGGAGGCAATTACGGCGCATAAATTCAGCTCGCCGGGAACCATCGGCCACCCTTTCTTAATCCGGTCAGCCGGATTCGACCATCTGCCTTGAGCTCCTGCAGAAGCTTCTGCACCTGATTTCGGGAGAGCGCCGGCAAAACCTGCTCCAAATCCCGAAAGGCGCTTCCAGCCTCTCGATTCTCCTCGATGTGCTTGCAGAGCAGTGCCTTGTTTGTTTCTCTGTCGAGGCCTTTTCGCCGAGTGTAGGCGCCATGCTGGCCGAGAAACGAATGGAATTTGCGTGAAAGAATGAACCTCACGCCACGCCCACGGCCGATCCGCTCAATGATGCCTTCGTCCAGCAGGTGCGGAAGACGATCCTTGAGGTCATCCGGCAGCGGCTCTTCCCGCTGGACGGCATCCAATATAAGGATGTCCCTGGTGCCAAACGTGGCCAGCCGTTCAGCGCCGATTTTCTGGAGAAAGCCGAGGAAAGCCGGGTTCTGAATTTCCCCACGCAGGGTCACCTCAACCTGGTAATCATCCGTCCCAGTGAAGTCAGGCCTCGGTTTCCCCTCTTTGATGGATTCCTCGAACATCCGGTTGGCGCCTTGGCCGGATCGCTCAACAAGGCCGCATTTGGCACAGGCGTCCGCAATTCGCCGGTTCCGGGGCGATTGCCGCCAGAGCATGTTCCCGGCGTTGATGCCCGGCGGAAACCCACCAGGGCTGACGATTTCCAGCCGCCTCGGAAACTGGCGGACGAAAATGGATCCGGGCAGCCGGTAGTCCCGATGCGCAAGAGCATTGAGTAGTGCCTCGCGCACCACCGCCTCGTTGAACGCGGGGATGTCGCCCACGAAGAATCCTTCTCGATACTGGAGCACTTCGTTCCGAAGATTAATGGTGTTCCACAATTCGTCCAGATACCCCAGGAACCCGGACCGGAATTCGATTCGCTGTTGGAAGGGGATAGAAGACTCGCTGCTGCGATACTCAAAAACCACTTCTGCATGGGCGAGACGCCTTCCCATCGCTGGGCGCGTTCCGAACAAGACCAGCGCGGCATGCGTAATCCTGTCGCCGACCAGTAGTTCCGCGTCTTCTAACAACTGCCGGGGGGAAACGCCAGCCAAGGCGGCGTTGCCGGATTTGCGCATCCACATCTCACGGAAGCGCTCTATCAGAGCCGGATCCAGATCGTCGATGCCGGCATCGGGATGCAGTTCCGCGGAGAAATCTGGGCCCGATTCCTGGAACACCCTGCGTAGTCGGTCCTGTGACAGCGGCCTCAACTCGTCGCCTGATCTTGACCAGAAAACACCGTCGTACTGGATGGGCACTCCGACCGGCCGGGCCGGGACATGGAATACCAACACCCTGCCGTTGGGATGGTGAAACTCCTCGGACCTGACTTGGATTCCAAGCCGGTTTACCAGGCCGGCAACTGTTCTGCCAGGCTCCTCAAACGCAGTGGAGCCCACCACACGCCGAGGCCGCCTATCGGTGACGCCGAATATCATCTTGCCGCCGCCTTCGTTGGCCAGCGCAGCGCAGTACTTGGCCAGCGTCTCAAAATGGAAATTCGCCTTGGCCTCTTTGAACTCCAGCTGCTCGCCTTCCGGCTCGGAGAGCCAGCCTTCCAATTCCTCGAGGCTTGCGGTCATGCGGGCTGTTCCCCCCGCGCCAATAGCTCCTGGAGCTTGTAATTGATGCTCTCAACCGCAAAGTCTGGCTCCTGCTGGAAGGGTCGGCGAACGTAGACTAGCTTCTGCAGATCGCCATCGACCTGTCCAATCGCCAGAATGAAGTCGTCCGGTTTGTTCAGTGCCGTGAGGATTTCATTTCGCGTGACCGTCACTGTGAGGGCGCCGGCGACACGTCCCTTGACTTCAATGAATCGTAATTTGCCATTCGCCTCGACCTTCGATTCAATGTCGTACCCACACTTTTCGGCGCTCACATCCCGCGGCTGGTTGCCAAGCTGTTTCTCGGCTTCCATGACCATGTGCATGGCCAACAATTCCATCTTCTTTCGGGCTTCCGCCGATACAGCTTCGGCCTCGGCATAGCCTGGCTGAGCGGAGGGCGGAAGCAGCTTGTGAAGAAGCCCGATGGGGACCACAATTGCGCCGCCGATGGCGACGGGCGGCAAAGGCGAAATCTGGCGTTCGAGTTCGAGCTCCACCATCCGCCTTTGAAGGCGGGCCTGCAGTTCGTCGGCGCGTTGGCGGGCCTTGCCCGAATTGATCTTGGCGTTGGTCTTGCCGGCCAGTTCCTGGTCCTTAAGCTGGTTGGCGCGATGATCCCAATACGTGATTTCCTTGGTCAGCCGGTCCTTCACGGCGGCCATCGTCCTTCTGACCAAGTCCTCCCGGCGCTTTCGAACCTCGCCGAGGTGTATCGGTACGAGATCGGCAATCGCGTGGCCAACCACCACCGATTCCAGGTCACCCTTAAGCCATATTTGGGCGTCCAACGTTGCGGTGAGACCCGTTCGTTCCTCGGGCGTCGCCGGCCGATAATCCAGATAAGGGGCGTATCCGGCGTTCTTCGTGGAGCCTGCAGCGTCCGTCTCAACGAATTGCAATTGACGCGAGACGACGCGGTGACTACCAGCCTTGTCAGTGCGGCCGTCTTGAATTGTGTGGTCCAGGTAGAAGAGTGCGCGGACCGCCTCACCGGGGCCGTCGGGGTCCACGAGAACGGTGCCGCGCTTCAAGAGGTCCCGATTCCGCTCCAGGATCAGATCGATTGTCGCGCTGAGTAGTGGCTGCCCCGGACACACAAAGGTGGCCAGCGGTTGGCCGGGCACCGCGCGGAGGGATTTCTCGAACGTGATCCGTTCGTACTTGCCCAAGACAGGCTCCCCGGTACCGATCAGGCGGTCGCGCTGGCGCACCAGGGCTGGCACGTGCGTGATTTCGAAGCGGCGCGGTTCACGTTCCTTGATGGACCCGCCCAGAATCCGGAAGGCTTCCAGGAAGAACGACTCGATGAAGTGCGGCTGCAGCCTCCGGGCTTCGGCGCGCTCCATATCTTCCCGGATCCTCTGGACCTGAGACGCGTCCATGCTGTCGTTGGCCAGCGCGCGCTCTTCGAGCAGTTCCTGACAGTGCTTTCGGTCAGTCAGGTTGTCAACGATCTGATGCAGGCGGGCTCTAACCTCGGGGCGGTCGCCATATCGGATGGCTTCGATGAGCAGATCGCGGAGTCGCTGCTCGCGGAAGAGTTGGCCCAGGATGTCGAAGACGCCGCCGCCGAGCGCCTCCCGCTCCAACTCGATCTTCTCAAGCAGGCGTTTGTAAACGTCGCCTTCACGGGTCTCTTCCGCCAAGAGATTCCAGAGATGGCATACTTCGGTCTGCCCAATGCGGTGAATGCGGCCAAACCGCTGTTCAAGCCGGTTCGGATTCCAGGGCAGATCATAGTTGACCATCAGATGCGCGCGCTGGAGGTTGATGCCCTCGCCGGCGGCGTCGGTGGCCAGCAGAATCAGAACGTCCTTGTCCTGCTTGAACGCCTCTTGCGCCTTGGTGCGCTCCTCGCGGCCCATCCCGCCGTGAACGGTGACGAGGGCTTCGGGAGCGCCGAGGAGAGCACGGAGCCGCTCGGTTAAGTAGTTCAACGTGTCGCGATGTTCGGTGAAGATGACCATCTTCCGACGGTGGCCCTGCGCGTCGAACATCTCGGCGTGGTTCTGAAGGAGGGAAGACAATTCCTCCCACTTCTTATCCGTTCCGCTGCGTCTGACCTTCAACGCCAAGGCCTCCAAGCCCTTCAGGATCTCGATTTCGGCCTGGAGTTCGGCGATCGTGCGCGCCGCTGTTGCCTGATCGACTACCGTTTCTTCGGTCTCCTCCACTTCCGCGTCCGGCGCGTCTTCCAGATCGTCAATGTCTTCTTCAGTGAGGTTAGGTAAACGCTGGTTATCGTCCTGAAGGGCCGCTCCGCGTTTGAGAATCTGTTCCTCGCGGAGCCGCCGTTCGAGCCGCTCCCGGCGGCGCCGGAGGGATTGAAGAATTGCTTCTGGAGAAGACGCGAGCCGCCGCTGCAGGATTGTCAACGCGAATCCCACCGTTCCCTTGCGACCTTCGCTTTCCAGCGAGTCTGCTCGGCTGAACTCCTCCCGAACGTAATCGGTGACGCTTTTGTAGAGGGCCGCTTCGGGGTCGGAGAGCTTGTAGCTGACGGTATACGCCCGGCGTTCCGGGAACAGCGGCTTGCCGTCGAACTTCAGCAATTGCTCCTTGACGAGCCGTCGCATCAGGTCAGAAACATCGATGGTATGGAGTCCATCGCGAGAGCGCCCTTCGAAGCGGTCGCTGTCGAGCAGGGCCATGAACAGTTGAAAGTCTTCGGGCTTGCCGTTATGCGGCGTCGCCGTCATTAGCAGCAGATGCCGTGTGAGCTGTCCCAGAAGTTGGCCGAGCCGGTAGCGCTTGGTGTACTTCACCTCGCTGCCGAAGAAGGTGGCCGACATCTTGTGGGCTTCATCGCAAACCACCAGGTCCCAGTCCGTATTGGCCAGCTTCGCCTGGACATCCTCGTTCCGGCTGAGTTTGTCCAGACGGCAGATCGCCATTGGATTCTCAGCGAACCAGTTGCCGGTGCGCGCCGATTCGAGCTTGTCGTTCGTCAGGATTTCGAAAGGGAGCTGGAACCGCTGGTAGAGTTCGTCCTGCCACTGCTCCGCCAGATTGCCGGGGCATACGATCATGCAGCGGTGCAAATCACCGCGGATCAGCAGTTCCTTGATCAGCAGGCCGGCCATGATGGTTTTTCCAGCGCCGGGGTCATCCGCCAGGAGGAACCTGAGCGGCTGGCGCGGGAGCATCTCACCGTAGACGGCAGTGATCTGATGCGGCAACGGATCGACCATGGACGTGTGGATGGCGAGGAGCGGATCAAATAGATGAGCCAGGTCGATCCGGTGCGCCTCGGAGACCAGGCGGAACAGCTTACCGTCGCCGTCGAAGCTCCAGGGCTGGCCGGTTTCCGCAATCTCCAGCGTGGGTTCGCGATCCCGATAAAGGAGCACCACGTTCGGCTTCCCGCCGGGGTCTTTGTATGTGAGCTCGACCGCAGCCGAGCCGTACCACTTGACGTCAATTACGGTAACGAGGCAATCGGGCAGGATTCCTTTGACAGCTGCACCGCGCGTGAGATCTTCGAGCTTGGCCATATTTTGGCTGCGGCCTCTGCATTTGAATGAAAATTGGACCGAAAGCTAATGATATTACTTTGCAGGAGTGCGGGTAGCCCAGGCTCCGGCCGATCTTGCACTCCTGCAGGACTCCTGGTAGACCTACGATGGTAGATAATGTGCCACTGTCGCCGCAGCCGGCAGACTTGGCAGCACTGTCCGTGTTTGTTCCGGCCGTAGGTTAGATGCGGTTTTGGCGTTTGGCGAAAGCGACGCCGTCTTAACGGAAAACCAGGGCCGCTTTAGGCGGATAATGCACCGCTGCTTCTTGAGAGCGCTGTACCTCTACGGTCGCAAATCCTACGGATTATTCGCAGTGATTTGATTGAAAACCGCGCAGATGCCGAACGGCTTCCGCCACAGGGTTAGTTGTCGGGAGCTCCGAGGCGTTGAAGATTGATTCGGGCGTCGGCGCTTCCAGTGGCCGCTGCTTTCCTGTACCAGGAAATAGCTGCGTCGCGATCTCGAGCGACCCCCAACCCTTGCTCGAAGATTGTTCCCATCTCATTGATAGCGGCACTATCCCCGGCATCCGCTGCCTTGCGCAACCATTTCGCAGCCTCAGAGTAATCCGCAGGCATTCCCAACCCTTTTTCGAACAGCAGGCCGACATGACGCATTGACGTGACGAAACCCCGGTCCGCGGCCTTTCGGTACCAGACCATCGCTTCGGCGTAATTGGGCACAACGCCGAGGCCGCTCTCGTACATCCAGCCTATCTGATTGAATGCAACGGCATCGCCCAAGTCAGTGACTCGTTCGGCAGCTTTGCGATACCAATTCATGGCTGCTGCGTAGTCTTGCGTAACGCCTAGGCCATTCAGATAGAACCACCCGATCTTGGACATTGACCGGCAGTCGCCGACTGCTGCGGCTCGCCGGTACCAGTTCAAGGCTTCCTGATAATCTTGAGACGTGCCCTTGCCGTTTTCGTAAACACTGCCAACGTTGTACATGCCCAGGCCGTTTTGGGCTGTCATGCCATCGCCGGATTCCGCGGCTTTGCGGTACCATCGGAGGGCTTCGACAGCGTCGCGTTGAGTGCCCACGCCCTTCTCGAACATGACACCGACCCGGTTCATCGCATCTGCATTGCCAAACTCGGCTGCTTGCCGAAATAAACTGAAGGCCGAGAGGTAGTCCTTTACTTTCTCTCGATCCTTGCCGTGTGCCACCAAAGCGACGGGGTCGAAGGAGCCCTTCGGTCCTTGTGTCTCCCTTGGCTGCTCTGACGGCTCCGCTCGCCGAGTTCCACCAGACGTGGGAAGCACCAGGTGGCCCGCAATCTGGTCCTTCTCAACCTCGGTCACTACAATCTCGTAGGGTTGACGGGCGGTGGATACGTAGAACTGAACTGGCTCGCCGGCTTTTTTGTCCTTCTTCTCGGTCATTCTTTCGTCGGCAAGAACCTCGATAGTGTAGAGATTTTTCGCGGGGTTGCTGTGAACAAGGCGCACAGCGACATCCGCGACTTTCAGTGGTACTTTCGAAATGCTGATTCTGAACTCAAAATAGTATGGGGCTCCGAGCCGCTTAAGGTCCGTGGCGGCAGCGGGGTCCCCTGCATCTGCCGCCCTCGCAAACCATTTCACTGCGGCGGACTCATCCTTGGGTACACCCCTACCGCCCCAGTACAATTTTCCGATGTTGTACATGCCGCGCGCGCTTCCCGCATCAGCGGCTTTGCTGTACCAACGCATAGCCTCTGGGAGGTCCAAAGTCGGGCCGTGTCCGGATTCGAAGATTTCACCCACTATGTTCATGGCATCGATGTTGCCCATCTGAGCCGCATGGAAGAACAGCGGGAGTGCTGCGGTTTCATTCTTCGCCTCATAGAGCTTGTTGGCTTGCGCGAGTTCCGCACCGAGATCGATAACGGAGCCAGTCCCGGTCACCTCTCCCTCCGGTTTGGGAGCCTTGGGTTGGATCAGCGGTAGAGCCGCTAGTTCAACTCTGGCCGACTTCGCGTACTCCGAATCCCCAAACTCCCGAAGATAGGCGTTAAGCAGCGCACGATTTCCAGTACCTTTCACTTTTTCCCATGCCTCCCTCGCCAGTTCGGGCGTCGGAGCTGTTCGCAGGCTGGGAACGAAAGTGAAATCCTCCAACAGCATTCCATAGATGGCTGGCATCTGACGCTGTCCGGACGCCCGATAGACATCGCGCGCGACCTGCTTAACTAACTGGTCTACTGACAGGCCGGGCGTCGGCAGAGCCTGGAGAAGATACGACGTGAAGAGGCCGTTGTTTGCGCCAGGATTGTCATCTGCCGTCTGCCCGGCTCCAGTGGCGAAAACGATCAGGGTACCCTGCCCTTGTGCTTCCATTCGCGCCAAGCCCTGGCCAGCGGAGCGGGACGAGCGAAGGGGATTATCGCGGCATGCGTCCAATATAACGAGGCGAACCTTAGACCGGGTTGCCTCGATATTCCGCAAAAGCTGCTGTGCCGAGTAAGCGTCATCCTGCACCTCCAACTCACTTGCATTGGAAGGAAAATCGATCGGGATCAGATAGTTTTCGCCATGCAATTCGATGCCATGGCCGGAATAGTACACCAGCGCCACGTCCTCCGGCTGCAACCGTTCAACAAATTCCCGAATCGCCCGCTGCAGTTCACGCAATTTCGTGTTTCTTACAAGCGTGACATCGGCGACAGCGAAGCCGACCTTTGGAAGCAGCCGCGCCAGCGCTTCAGCATCATTCACCGAATTGCGCAAGGGCGACCACGAATACTCGTTGTTGCCAATGACCAACGCCATTCGGCGCCCAACACCCAATGGCACCAGCCTGCGTTCCTGAGCCTCGGTAACAGTAGGGAGCACAAGCACTCCCAGTACAAAAAGTGCCGCGTAGCGCATATCAGTTATCACAGTATGCGCCGATTTTAGACGATTTCCAACGAAATTGCGGCGGGTGCGTCAGCTGCTGACGCAGCCCCTGGGGCTACAGTTGGGAAAAATTGCTTTGGATGAGCGTAAGGTAAGCTTTCGTGTACGCATATATTCTTGAAGAGGCTGGCAAAGCGTCACGAGAACACAACGGAGCCCCCTCTCGCCGGCACTCGGCTGCAAACTGACCGTGTGAGCCTGGGGTCTGGCAGGGGATTGAGCATTATCAGAAGAACGGGCGAAGTCCATGAATGGTGTGACCGATGTCGGTCGGCACCGGCGACCCTGGCGCCGGCGACCCGTGCGCGCTGAGGAACAGGGTGTTATTCTGTCTTGCGACACGGAAACTCCCGGAAGGCCAGAAACGCGCAGCGAATTGAGCGTCCCAAGAAGGGTTCGAGGTGCAAAGTCATGAACTTCATGATTGTCGTTCTCGCGCTGATTACCATTTTCGCTACCAGCGGAACCCGTTGCTGGTCGCAGCAACACGCTTCTGCCGACCAGCAGCCGGCGCAATCGACCAAGCCAATGCAGGAAAAGCGCCTTACTCGCGACGATGCTGTTAAAGACGCCGGTTCGTTGAAAAAACACACCAACATCGCTCTGCTTGTAGGAATCGGTGATTATGATCGCAGTCTCACAGGACTGCCACCGCTAAAGTACCCGGTCTCCGACATCACATCGATCGGTAGCGTGCTCAAGCAGGAGGGCTACGAAGTCGCATTGCTGACGGACCGGGCAGCGACGGCTGGCTCTATTCGCGAAGCCTTCCGTGAACTCACCAAGGCCCTTGATCAGGGAGAGGGCACGTTTCTTTTTTACTTCTCGGGCCATGGGTTCCGCAGCGGAGCCGAGAACCACTTGGCCACGTTCGGGACCACTGTTGCCGACCTCGCGAACCAGGGCCTCTCGTTGAATGAGGTCCAAAAACTGCTCCTCGCAACAGGTGCAAGGCGGCGTCTTGCCTTTATCGATGCTTGTCGCAATGACCCGGACAACACACGTTCGGCAGGCGGTGTTTCGAGATCGTTTCAGGATCTTAAGGAATCTGAGGGACTGCGCATTCTCTATTCGACAGCTCCTGGCGAGGTTAGTTATGAGGATGAAGGTCTTCAGCATGGTGTGTTCAGTTATTTTCTCCTTGAAGGTCTCCAAGGAAAGGCTGCAAACTCCGTAGACGGGCTTATCACTTTTGACGATCTTCAGGACTATCTGACTCGCGAGATGAAGAGCTATGGTGTTTCAAGACGGCGAGTCCAGAAACCCTACCAACTGGGTGAGAGCACAGGTGACTTCTTGTTGGCGAAGCGGATTGACGCACCACTCCTTGGGGCGGCAGCGGCGGTTGAGGGTGCCAGCGGCACCACCAATCAAGAAGACAGGCCTATCGCGACGAAGGACATCGGATCGCTTCGTGTTGCTCTCAAGTCGGTTTTGCCGATAAAGCTCAGGGACCAGAACGGCCGGAGCGTGAATGGTATCAGGTGCTCCTTCGACTTCGTGAGCCGCGAAACTCAACGGGCTATTGTCGTGGCCATGAACGCTGCCCCGTACCGCCCGCCGCCTAGCGGCACGCTGTTTGGGTCCATTGGTAATCCTCGTTGTATCGAAGGAAGCGCAGGCACACGGACTGGCGATGTTCTGCGAACAACCTTGGTGGACGAACGCGGCACGGTGTGGAGCTTATCCACATCAGGTGTGATCGGCATGAGCATCGTTTCTGTGGGAAAATCTAGCCCTTCCGACGTCCTGAGTCCGACAGACATTGCGTCCGTTCTGAAACGGCAGGATGAGATCGGCACAAACATGACAAAGGATGCCAATTGTCCTCAAGTACAACCGTTTGCATTTGTGTTTGGCTCAACGGCCCAAATTACTCCAGGGCAGAGCGCAGCGGTTACTCTTAACTTTGTCCAGGATGCTGTCGACTCAGCTTTGGGAGCGGTACCGAAGTTTTTCCAGATCAGTAGCGAGATCGTCATCGGCGTCACGACGGGCGCGAAGACATCCTATTCGCTCTACAATCTGACGTTCGATCGAGTCAGTATGCCGGTGTTCTAGCTAAGCTAGACTGGGCTTTAGGCTTATTCAGGGACGATGGTCGAGGGATACGAAGACTGAACTTCGGTCGGGTTGTAGTTCCTCAATTCCTTTGGATGAGCGTAAGGCAGAGCAGCATGCACGCGTACCTGCTTATTGATGCCGGCGAGAGGGCGAGAGCGCCGACGGGGGTGCGCCTTCCCTTTTCATGGCGTCCGCGCCGACACAGAATTGGACCCGCAGTCTATTTGAGCGCCAAGACCTGCTCAATGATCTTCTGAACGTCGGGAAACGGATGTGTGGAGAGGAATCGGTTTTCGAATCGAACCTGCAGTTCGGCCAAGTATGCATTCGGAAAGGGGGTTTCGAGACGAAAGGCGACCTCGGCATCTTTGATTGTGAGCTTCCGAATGAGCACCTCCTGTCCCACCGGGATGAAGCGCATCTCCGACATATTCAATGGAGCGCCGCCGTGATAGGACATAAACCTGGGCTGCCTCACCTGGTCGTCGGCTTTATAATAATTGGGCCAGAAGAACCCGGACGAGAACGGGTAGCTCTTGATGCCTGCCTGCTTCACAATCAGAATCGCGCGCGACTGCCTGCTGCCATCCGCCAGCACGCGTGCTTCGGGGTAACGGCTCTTCAATGACTCTTGGACTGAGGCAGGGCCGACAGCAGGCTTGGGCTCGGCGGGGGTGTGGCCCATGTCAGGTACGTTACGCCCAACATACCGAGCAAACCGTTCACCCGTCGACCCATCCACGAGCACCAGCACCGTGCCGAATCCCGCCTCCACTCGCGCCGCCTTTAGTTGAGCAGTAAGAATCCGTGCTTTGTCCGGGGGCACCATGAACTGAACCTGCTGCCCGTTCAGCTTCAACCTCAGAAGGCTTTTATCCGCATCGTAGCCGGCCATCGCAAGTCGAGCGCCCGGCATCAGGTATGTCCCACCTTTCAGCTCGTCGATGCGAGCCGGGTACTCCTTGGTTTCCAGCGCAGACTCGCCCGCGTAGCGGCTCTCGATTGCCTCTCGCTCGCTCTTGTAGCGCTTTTCCAACTCAGTTGCCTCTGTCCGCTGCGCCGCTACCCGAGCCTGCCACTGCGCCGTGGTCTCAAACGTGTCCTTGACGACGGGTTGCTTCAGCTTATCCCGCTGCGGCGTGTAATCCGAATCGAGCCGGGCAATGGCGCGATCCCGCTCGTCTTGAACTTGCTTGCGGATTTCCGCGACCTTGCCTTCCAGGGAAGCCAACTCTTGCTGCGCTTGGCTGAGCGTCATGTTCTGCCGCGTCAGCGTCTGAAGCTGGGCTTGCTCCTCGATCCGCTTCTGCCGCAGCTCTTTCAACCGCGCCAGTTCCGCTGTGGAGGCGCCTGCCGGGCGCTGTTGCACCTGCTTGTGCTGCTCCGCTTCACGCTGCAACCGATCCTCTTCTTCTTTCTGGAATTTCAAGCGGGCTTGCAGGGCCGCGGCTTCTTGCTCCCGCTGAGCCGCCTCGCGTTCCACGTTGCGGCGTTTCGCGTCCGCTATCCGACCTTCCAAATCCTGCAACTCGTGCTCCAGCTTAGCGCGTTCCTCGGCGGCTGCCCGCGCCTCGTCCTCGCTGCTCTGGAAAACGAACGTTCCGATCACGCTCGACCCAGTCCAGGGGAGTTGCTTGCCGCCTGAAGCTTCATAGACACGCTCCCGGACCTGATCGAAAATGTCGCTCAATTTCAGATCCGCCTGGCGCAAAGCTTCTAACAGGAACTTGGTGAACAGGCCATTCGTGTCGTTCTGATTGTCGTCGGCCGTCGCACCGGGTGCGGTGGAAAACGCAATGAAGCTTCCCTTGCCCGTGTTCATTGCCGCGAGGCCCTTGACCCCCGAGCGGGTTGTCCGGAAGGGATTGTTTCGGCAAGCGTCCATAATCACGATGCTCAGCACCGCACCGCTGGCCTGCATGCGCTCCAGCACGCGTCCAGCCGGGTACGCTTGATACGGCAGGTCGGCTTCCTGATCCGCACGAAAATCGACCGGCACCAAGTAGTTTTCGCCCTCGACTTGCAGGCCGTGGCCGGCATAATAAAAGAGCGCCACATCATCCTTCCGGAGGCTCGAAGTGAAGCTTGACACCGCGCGGTCCAGCGCTTGGAGATTAGTATTAGTTGCGCTCATGACTTCAAATCCGACCTGGCGTAAGGATGCCGAGAGCGCCTGTGCATCGTTCACTGGGTTGCGCAGCGGACTGGTCGGGTAGTCCGCGTTGCCCACCACCAGGGCCACCCTTCGATTCGACTCCCGAACCAGGCGCCGGTCTTGCGAAGACGCCAGCGGGACCAGTATTGCGATCAAAAAAATCAGCCAATGCCTTTTCAAGAAGAACTTCCTCTGTTAAAAGACTACTTGCTCTCGATTGGCACTACCTTGAGCTGGAATTTCGGGCCTCCCGGCCGGTTGTTCCAGTCATCAGTGAACCTGAGCTCAAGGGATACCGACGATATATCAAGGGGAACGCTAGCAAAAGTAAGGCGTCCTAGAACTGGAGTGCCCGACGGTAAAATAGTCTCGGCGAATTGCTTACCGCTGCCATTGCCTAGCTGCACATCATCCGCAGCGTAGACACTGCCACGATCATCGATCATGCGACTAGTCGTCTCATACGCTTGGCCGAGGAAAAGGTACTTCTTATCATCATCAAGGTTTCGAACCCGGAAGTCGCAGACGACCTTTTCCCCCCGGCGGAGGCAAGGTACGAGCTCCAGCTCCAGGCTACGCGATGCCTGCTTCGCGATTGGCCGCACATCACGGGGCGCGGAGGCTGAACCTGACGCTGCCGTGGCGCCTTCGATAGGAATTCCTTTGAACTGGAACTTCGGGCTGCCAGGCCGATCATTCCAGTCGCTCGTAAGTCGAATCTCTATCAGCGACGCTAGATTGACGTCGGCTGGAACCCTCATAAACGTGAGGACGCCACTTACGGCGGTCTCGGAGGGCAACAGAGTTTCGGCACGCTGTCTGCCAGTATCATTCCCGAGCTGCACCTCATCCACCGCGTACATGTTTCCTCTGGAATCGATCATGCGAGTGTTCGTCTCATATGCCTGCGCCAACAACATATATTTTCTGTCATCGTCAAGGTTCTTGACCCGCAGGTCACATAATACGCGCTCGCCTCGATGTAGACATGTCCCGAGTTCCACTTCGAGGCTGCCTGACGTTTGCTTCAACGCGGATCGAGGGGCCGCCGGCGTCGGTTCCCTGGTCTGGGCTGCATGTTGGACTTGAACCGCACCGACCTGGGTCGCCGTGGACGAGGAAGTGCCTGTATTGGGATTGGCCCAAGGTTTGGCCGCTTTAGGCGCCGCCCGCGCGAGAAGGAAATCACCTGTGCTCTCGCCGGCCTGGTAAGGTATTTGGATTCTGCGGCGAGGTACGCCGTAGTCCTTCATTTCCCTCGTCACATATTCCTGCAGATCATCGAAGGTGATCAGTCCGTCTGTGCCCGCTGCTTCTCCGCGGAGGCCCCGGATCACGTAATGAGAAAAGACGCCGTGCTGCAACTCATCGTCCTCGTAACTCACCTTTCCCGGTCCAGTCGAGTACAACACACGCAATCCCTCAGAGGCCTCCAGTTCCGAAAATGCTCGTTGAGGCCCAATCCCACGGGCATTGGGATCGTTTCGGCATGCATCGATGATCGCCAAACGCTGACGGGCGTGCGTAGCTTGCAGCAAGAGCTGCAACTCTTGAACCGAGAGGCCTTGGTCAGCGAGGCCAGCATTGGTAGTTCCATACGTGGCCAGGTAGTTTGTATTATCAACCCGGTATCCGTGACCCGAGAAGTAGAAGAGGAATGTCCCTCGATCAGGGTCCAGCGCCTGTGCCAACTCTTTGATGGCGTCGCGTACGGCAGCCGCGGTAGCAACCTTGTCGGTTAGGATCGAGATCGCGTACCCCTGTTGTTTCAATTCCTTACCCACCTCGGTTATGTCCGAAACCGGATAGCTGAGGCGATTCAGGCCGGTCAATGCCGGATCATAGTCCCCGATTCCGACCAGCAGGGCAATTCTTGCTGTACGGCTGTCAAGGACATCAGTCTGTTTCGCGGCCTCTTGTCGGGTGAGACGCTTCTCCCGACTGCCGGAGCCGCTGCCCGCTTGCTGGCCGTTTACTATGACGGCAGCCATCATCCCAATTGAAATGAAGACCGGCGGCCGCCAACACCAGAAGAATTGTCTCTTCAAGGGAACACCTCCTTGAAATCACAAGCACCGTGACGCTTTCCTGCTGGATTATAACAGCCTATCTGCATCGTGACGGCCGGCGTTCGGGAAATTCCGAGAAGTGTTGCCCCAGTGCGTCCGAATCTACTTCCCGGGCTGGTCCTCCGGAATAAACGATGCCTGCGTCATGCTGCGAATGCGAAACAGCAGATTTGGTTGATTGCAAGTGTTTTGGGCATCCGGGACCTCAACTTTCGCTTCTATGCGAGTGGCGGACCAGCTAACGATTTCCATTTGCCCGCTTTTGCATTGCGATAGCGAAGTGGCCCCAACATATTTGTCTTTCTTGGAATCCTTCTTGTCTCGCTTCAGCGTGAGGTCTGCTACGACTTGATTGTTTCTTAGCTGGTAAATGATGACGTGATCACTATCGAATCGGAACTTGTATAGGTCGTTCGTCGCCACATTTCGCCAGACCTGGGGTAGTGTATCGAGTTTGCCACCCGCAGACTTTAGATCGCCGATGCCCACACCTTTTGGGGCTGGGGGCAAAGCGTCGGAGGCTGCCGGAGCCGCATCCGTCTGCTGCTGGGCAGTCGGTTGGGATACAACAGGCGAAGAAAGCTTCGGACGGGTAACTGGCGGCACAGGCTGTACGACTAAGGGAACAGCTTCTTGTCCCATTGTGGTATCGATCCGCTTCGCTAACAAGAAATCGCCTGTGCTGTCACCGAGTTGGTAGGGCTTCTGGATTCGTCGTCGGGAAACGCCATAGCTCTTCATCTCTCGAGTCAGATAGTCCCGAAGATCATCGAAAGTGATAAGGCCATCCGTTGAGTTCGCAGCTTTTCCGCGAAGGCCCTCAAGCAGAAAATAGCTGAACACCCCGTGCTGCAGACCTTCATCCTCGTAGCTGACCTCTCCGGGCGCGGTCGAATAAAGAATACGAAGGCCCTCTGAGTCCTTGAGATCCTGAAACGATCTCGGAGCAGCGCCCACGGAACGAGTGCTGTCCGGATCATTTCGGCAAGCATCGACAAAAGCAAGCCGCCGCCTGGCGCCAGTCGCGAGAAGTAGTTTCTGAACCTCATTCAGCGAAAGACCCTGGTTGGCCAAGTCCACAGCAGTGGTCCCGAAGGTAGCCAGGTAATTCTCCGACCCGCTGCGGAATCCGTGTCCTGAGAAATAAAATAGAAACGTGCCCTCTCCCTGGTCAAGCGCCTTGCTGAGTTCGCGGAAAGTTTCGCGGATAGATCCGGCCGTCGCGGCCTGATCCGTCAAGAGCGCGACTTCGTAGCCTTGCTGCTTAAGAAGCCCACCGATCGCTGCAATGTCGGAGACTGGATACTTTAACGATGGAAGGCCTGTCAGATTTCGGTCATAGTCGCCGATGCCAACAAGCAGAGCGATGTTGGTGTGCTTTTTCAATGAATCAAAATCTTTGACGGCATCTTCGCGAGTGAGCCGCTTTTCGTGTGCCGCTATTGGAGATTGTGGTACTTGCTGGCTGGGCGGTGTTTTGCCGCGTGTGTTCGGGGGTTGTTGCTGCGCCCAGCACCGAGTTCCAGATGTGGCGAAAGCAGCAATCAACAAGAGTACGCTATTTCTAAGCTTCATGACTATGCACCTCGATCGCTTCTCGACAACGCCCGATTCCTAGTATCTTCTGAACCGCGCGATAGGATAACACATAGCCCCTCAGCGCGGGGGTTCGAAGTCGATGATCTCTTGTCCGGCATCCATTCGTCGACTTTACTGTTTCCTGCTAATAATGCGGCCGAGGGTAAATCCTTACAGGTCTGACTGGCTCGGACGCAGCTTAACGCCGTCGATGTCGACCCCTGTTTGCAGGAATTACGGGTTCGCGACTCCATATAACTATTTCGGATCAGCCTGCCTTGTTGACGGGTGGAGGCGCCTTCGGAGGAGGAGGGGTCGCCTTCGGAGTGGGTGTCGTCTTTGGCGCTGCCTGCCTGGGTGTCGGCTGCGCAGCCGGCTGTCTGGGTTGGGCGGTTTGCTGTGTGGTCTGCTGTTGCTTCCTGGGAGGCGTCTGCGGCTGCCCAGACGGGGTGGTTTGCTGCTGTCTTGGTTGAGGCGTTCGCGAAACCGTCGGCTGCACTTGGCGTTTAACCGCTGAAGGCGGATTCTGTGGCTTGTTCTTGGAGGCTGTTTCTGTCGAGGTGACCTGATCGCGCCGCTGCCGTTGCTGAGTCGTTTTTTGCGCTTCTCTAGCAGTCGCCTGTTCGTGTTTCCGCCTCTCGTCTGCTGCTTTCTGAGCCTGCCTCGAAGCGACCTGGTCGCGCTTTAGTTTTTCTTGGGCAGACTTTTGCGCAGCCCGAGCCGACGCCTCATCTCGCTTCTGCTTATCTTGTGCAGCCCTCTGGGACTGTTTCGCGGCAATTTCGTCCTTCCTCTGCTTTTCACTTGCAAGTTTCTGTTCGCGTTTTTGCTGTTCCTGCTGGGCCTTCGCCGCCCGCTTCTGTTCTTCCTGCTGTTGCTTGAGAAGTCTTGCCTGATCCTTTGAGTCAACCGCGCCAGGAGTTTCGTGCCTCGCGGTTCCATGATTAGGGGCAGGAATTCCAAGCTCTGCCGTGCGCACATCAGCGCGCTTGGAGGGGGGCTGAACTCTGCTTAAGTCCGAAGCAGGAACCGGTCGTCCTTGACTATTAGCCAAGAGGCGCTCCTCCTGGCTAAACGGAACTCTGGCGGGCGGCGGAACTGACCGAACAACGACCGACCGGTTTAACAATGCCGTGGGCGGACTGAGAGCAGCGACGCCGGTACTCCGTGTTGCTAGGAGACTGTTTTTTTGAGGTGCTTCACCGGCGGTGGAGGCAATCCGGGATTGTGCGAGGTCAGAAGGCGACAGTCGCAACATGGTTCGGGCCGAGACTGGACGCGCGCCGATGAACACATCACGTGAAACGACGGTAGCATGAAAACGATTGGAGTAGGTCGCTCGGCTCACATTCACTGACGTCACCCTTATGTTTGTGATGTTGACGCTGGTAACGTTTATTCGATTTGCATACCTAGCGCTCGCCCGATACCCTGGCACATAGACCTCGCCGGGTCCCAGCGGAAACCAGCCTACACCGGCTCCACCTCCACCTGAGGGCATGCCTGCCCACGCCACCATCGCGGGCGCGTAGGCCGCTCGAATACCGCCGCCACCGGGCAACCAGGTCCAGCCCCCATCCCGTAGCATCCAGCGACCGTAGTGAAATGGAGCAAATCCCCATGGCGCGTCGTCTACCCAAGTCCACCCCCACGGGTCAATCCAAGCCCAGTGCCCGTCCCGATAAGGTTCCCAGCCAGCGGGAACATCATTGGGCATCCAGCCCATTCCGTAACCTCTGACTGGCCGCCAGGTTCCATTGTCATCAAGGTCTTCGGCTCCGACCATGTCCTCCGCTACATAGCTCGAAGCTACGGATTTCTCCTGTCTGCGGTCACGAGCGGCAAAATAGCGATCCGGTTCACGTGGAGCCATCGACGCCGCAGTCCAGGTAGGCGATTCGATGCCGGCAACGGTAATTGACTGGTTTGGCTGGACCGCGAAAGTCTTTGCTCCGGCAACGCCTTCCGCGAGACCACTGTTCACCGCAACGACTGTGTTGTCTCCAGTCTCAGAAACCTGAAACCGGTAGTCTCCAGCGCTGACGAGGGAAATAGCAGTATTCGGCGTATCCACTTCTACGGTTTCGCCTTTGTCGATACGTCGCAGCCGAACGGAGAGCGTTCCCTGGACAAGTTTCACTTGAGTCGTATGGTCATCGAGATTCAGGAATGAGAAACTGGTTTTCTCCGACAAACGCAATACGCCGCTGCCAATCTGGACTTCCGCATGCCCGATGTCATCGACCCACAGATGATCGCCCGTGGTGATTGGACGATTGATCTCGGCCGCAGTCCATTCGTCAAGCCCCGCTGGCTGGAGGCTAACCGTTCCATCAGTGAGGCTCAAACGAGCAACCCGAGTCGGCGGATCATCGGAGGATGCTGAGGCCGTGAGCTCCGCACTGGCGACGGTGAGGGGTTTGCTCTTGTTGTCCTTCTTGTCAGAGGTCACAGGCCTCTTTCCTGAGGCATCCGGCGAACTGCCAGATTGGGCCAAGGGCTGAGTTGCGGCAGCTTCCCCGAGCGGGCTCGGTGGTTTGATCGCTGGCGCGGTTTCAGCAACGGACGCAACATCTTCGGGAGGTTTTCGGGCGAGAAGAAAATCGCCGGTGCTCTCTCCGAGTTGATAAGGAATCTGAGCTTTCTGATTCTCGGCTCCGTAGGCCCTCATGCGGTCCGTCACCCAAGTCTTGAGATCATCAAACGTAACCATGCCGTCAGGGCCTGCGGCTTCGCCGTGCAACCCCCTTGCGACAAAATACGAGAACACGCCGTGTTGGAGCGCATCATCTTCGTAGCTCACTTTCCCTGGAGCAGTCGAATATAGTATTCGTAGCCCTTCGGCTTCCTGGAGTTGGTCGAAGGGGCGTCCGGATGCACTCTTTGCGTTTGGATCGTTGCGGCACGCATCAATAAAGGCGACACGTTGTCTGGCACCCGTTGCGGCAAGGAGTTTCTGCACTTCAGTTAGGGCAAGTCCCTGTTGCGCCATGTCCTCCATGGTCGTGTTGTACGTCGCAAGATAGTTCGTATCACCGATTCGAAATCCATGGCCCGAGAAGTAAAAAAGTACAGTCCCCTTGCCGGGCTCAACCATATCGGCGAGATCCTTCAAGCGTTGCCGTATTTGCGCCGCGGTAGCTAGACGATCCGTCATCATGATCGGCGTGTAGCCTTGCAGCTTGAGCTCCGCTGCTACCGCCCGTATATCCCCGACCGGATACCTCAACTCGCTGAGGCCTGTCAGTTCGCGGTCGTAGTCCCCTATCCCAACCAACAATGCAACCTTGAAGTTTTTTTCAAGGATCTCAGCCTCATCACGACTCAACCGCTTTTCACGGCTAGCTTGCGGTGCATTGGCCGCATTCTGCGCAGCGAGGGGCACCAGCCCGCACGCGGCAATAACGGCAATAGATGAAAGCGTCGATTTAAGCAGGTGCTGGATTGTCATCTGAACATTCCTTCCTCAAAAGAGGCTCTTGGTTTGGCAGATCGGAAAATTAAAGGAACTCGGAAAGGCAGGCTTGGAAACCCCATCGAGCGCTACAGTACGCACAGGACGTCCACGTGGCGAACGGGCAAGTAATGCACGCCAGCCTAGCTCCGAAGCCGACAAGATTGTAACTAGAGCCGACGCGCCTGGGCGCAGCCGCGGCGGAACGGTGGGGTAGCTCGCTTCCGCGCGACTTCTGACACTGTGGCACATAAAGCTTCCCGCTTAGCTACCCGGAGGCAGTATTCGCGCTTTCGTCCTAGTTCATACAACAATGACACTTAGAGGGGGAAAATTACAGGGTTTTCTTCCGTCTGGGGCAAGAATCTCAATAAGGCGGTGGAATCGTGGAATGTTGAGCCACTCACGGCACTGAATCCGACTTGCGAAGTGCCGGCGGGTGTGGCATGCGAGAAGTCCCAGGTCATCAGTCCAAGTGCCAAGTACACTCATGGATGGTTGATGCCCCCTGAACTGGGACTGCGAGTGTCAGGACCCGCTCACAGGGTCGACGCTTTTTTCAAGAGCGCCGACGCCCGCCGCGCGCCGGCCTTAGCACGATTCGACCTCGCCAGCGCCGTTGCGGATCCCGTCCAGAATTCTACGCAGGATAGTGAGCGAGGACAATCTCAACCAAGAAAGGCTGTTTTGGAGCCTTCGGAGCGGCGACACAGCTTGGCGCTGGCTTTGGTCCAGGTTTCGGTTCCTTTTTGAGATCCGATGTATTGTCCCCCTTCTTCGGATCGGGACCGGGCGGTGGGCCCGGCGCCGGCTCCGATGGGACAAGGGTCCAGGACCTTGTTGGAGCGGCAGGTTCTTCTACTTCGGCATTCCGAGCCATTTCGGCCAAGTCTCGCGTCAGTTTGGTGTAAACATCCGAGATGCTGTCCAGCTGGCCGGAGGATCCGGTCTTCGGAGGCGCCTTCAATTCTCCGGTCGTCCGGTTAAACATCGTAGCGATGTTGAGCGGCCTTGGGCTGACCACTAGAACCAGTTGCTCAACGCCGGGGTTTTCGTCCATTTCAAGGGCCATTTGCGAGCCGGGAATTAGGTTGACAACGCCGGGCTTCAGGAGGCGGTCTCCGGACTGTGGATAGACGAGCGAATAAGCCGGAGGCACACGGCCTGGGGCCGCTTGCGTCCCGGGTGTGGGACCGGGGTCGGCCGCAGGATCGGGCACCAGGCGGATTTGACGATTCGACCGAAGCTCATCGGGAGAACCAACCAAAGTCCGGTTCAAAACATAGACGTAGGAATCGGTCATGACGCGCACGCGAAGAGTGAATCGATCCCCGCTCTGAAACTGAAAATTTGGTTGGACAATGGCGTGAGTGACGCCTCGGGTCAACTCAAAATCGTACGACACGTTGCCCGGTTGTTTCCTGAGTTTAACGCTACGATCGTCAGCGCCAGCGGTGTGCTGAGCCGTCGCATTGCTTACAGCTACCGCCATTGCCGCCAATATCACGATTATGTTACGCATTTGCCGTTCCTCCCTTATCTCCTAAGCTTCACATGACAATGACAAGGCCCCCATAAATCTTACAGGGGTTTTATTCATTTCCCACGACCATGTACGAATGGGTAGAGATGGCCAAGCCGTTACCGTACCAAGCAGCCGGGACCGAATTCAAATCGATCGGATGGCTGGAGCATACCAGAAGCAGCTCATCGGTACCCGGTGGACCGTCGATCTCTAGAGTTTCGTCCTCAGCGCCGGGCAACAGCAGCAGTTGGCCCTTGTGCAAGGCCAGGAATTTGGCTTCTGAAGCTTGCAACACAGAGTAGTTTCCGCCCGCATCCCTCACAAACAAGAGACACGAACAGTCGTCAGTAGCGTGGAACCCCAGACGCAATCCATCACCGATTCGGTACAGGTCGCGCCCACTCACAACTCGAACCCTCAGACCGTCATGTGGATTGTTCGCAAGATCTCGTAGCGCTACTAGCGCTCGCCGGCTGATAGCGCCACCGAACTCTGGTGGAATGGCGATCGATCCTTCCTTAGCCGACGTAGGTTCAAACCCGCGCCCGCGTATGGTTGGGACGCTACCGCCGTCGATTTGACCGTAGCCGTAAAGAGCGTTCGGTTGCGGCGCGCCGCGCGGCACGACTGCACGCATGATCAGCAAGCGCAGCTCGGAGGCAGTGATCCGTGGGTTCTGCTCCCTTAAAAGCGCGGCAAAACCTGCAACGTGTGGACAAGAGGCAGAGGTGCCTGGGAAGCGGCCATTCGTTGAGGCATAAGCCCAAGAAACCGTGTTCGTGGGCGCGGACACCTCCGGCTTCAGCCGGTTGTCGTCCGTTGGTCCTTGTGAACTGTATTTTGCCAGTTCGTTCGTCAGAACATCAATTCCTCCGACGGCCAAAGCGGAGCGGGCGGATGCCGGATTGAGGATACTGCCGGAAGGCACGGATGGGTATACCCTGCCTTCCGAATCGAGAAACACGTGCAGTAGTAAACGGCGGGTTACACGCTTCGCTTTCAATCTCAGGACGAACTGCCGACCGGCGAGGTCTGGTCCGGAAAGTTCAATGACTTCCAACGGTAGGGCAGCCCCGCCATTTTGAATATCGATAGATTGCTGGACGACGTATAAGCCCTTCCCGTCGTCCCTCTGTGCGAGCAAGTAGGCATCAATGTCCTGAGTGGCAGATGGCGCCCTGGGATCCGGGCCCCAATCATCCCACTGCACGACGATCCGCAAATGATTGGTCAGCGCAGTAATTTCCAATCCTGTCATCCCATCTCGAGTCGTCTCTATGAGCCCTTCGCGATTTGTCTCGCTGAATCCCTTCCAGTGTTTTTGGGCATGATTACCTGCGGCGACTACCCAGAGCACGCCGAAACGACGCGTTGTGTAGTCGACGAAACGGCTGATTACGTCGCTGCCGTCATTGGGCGCCTCGGTATTGCCCGCTGAGTAGCTGATCACCTGGACCCCCTGGGCGAGGAGCCACAAAGCAGCTTCCACCATGTGGCCTTGCCGCCCGTCGAAGGAAGCAAGATAGAGTTCGCTTCCGGGAGCGGCAACAGAGATGATTTCCGCGCACGCAGAGCCGTGCATCTCATGGTTTTCAACGCCGTGGGTCAAGGGGAAGGATTTTTGCGCGCGTGCTGCACGAACCCGGCCAGCCTTCAACATCTGCGAATATCCTGCAAAACCTAGGTCCAGAATCCCAATCTTGATTCCGCGCCCAGAAAGTCCGCGGTTCTGCAGAAGTTGAAGGTGAGCAGCTCGAATACCGTCGCCAACCAATCCTGCCGAACGACTCAGTAGGGCTGATTCCTGTTCGATCCGATCTTCTGGTTGAACCGTCACCGATCTGACTTGGGGGCTTTCGGCCAAGGCCGTTACCGAGGCTGGCGGAATTCTTGCCCAAATAGTGTTCTCGAACTCAGCATCAACCTGTCCGTTCCGATTCCGAATTTCGGATTCGACAAGCTGTACTTGGGCCAAACTGACAGTTTGTACGACGGCTGGAATTCGGCGATCGCCGGCCGTTGCACCGATCGCGATCGATCGCGCACCTTGTTCCGCGGGAGGTGCGGTCAAGAGACGTCGCAACATCGGACTGATCTTGTTCGCTGAGGGCAATTCAAGCTCTCGCGTTGAAGGCACTGCCAAATCCGGCATCGGCAGCGCATTGACCCGTCGCAGAAGCTCTCCGTTGGGCAATGGTGGAGCGATTGGAGGAACTTGCGCCGAAACAGTGCATGCGCCGAGGAGGAACGTTACGAGGAGAGGTCGACAAATGGGCATTTCAGTTGTGTCCTACTTCGCCTGAGGGCGCTGCTGAGGCCGATCCAGGTAAACTCCAACTACGAGTGTGTTGGCGGCTAGATGGGGCAAGCGAGCCACGAGAATGTCGGCGAAGACAGATGATCCTTCGGCCGCTGTAATTCGCGCGCCAGTTCGGATGACAACCTTTGTTAAATTCGGGATTGCCTCATCAGTCGCAGCAGTTACGCGAACACTCACACGGCCAGACCGCAAATCGATGCCGCGTGTCGCCGCCTCGGCGTCCAAGCCAGCCTTGCCTCTGGTTCTTAACGCGTCACACATCGCCTGCAGCGGAGCTTCAAGCTTGCCAACTTTCGTCTCGGCTACGAGAGATGTGGCAAGGACGGCAAGGATCGCCAATCTACGGGAGCACACTGTAGGTCACCTCCCGAACGGAGTATCCGGTCAACTTCGACCATTCGATAGACTGAGTTCGTAGATCCTTCCCGACGGGTAGGGCAAAGACGCGAAGGGTCACCATCTGCTGTGTAGTCAGCTCCGAGGTTGGAATCACAGCGTCGAAGACGACTGGAGTCTCACCTGCTAGTAGGTCGGCAGAAGAGACAAGATCACCCGGAAAAACGATTCGCATCTGGCCGTCTGATTGACGCCGCAGTACGAAAACCGCGGCCGGCTCTTGCAGGTGAATCGTACCTTGTATCGCTTCTCCGAAGTGAAATGTTGCCGGCGCCCGATGCAAATCGATCCGGACGTCGAGTTGAGTTCTCAGCGGCAGTTTAAAAAATGTGGCCAGATCGGCGGTGGAATCCGTGACGACCGTCGCGGGCCTGGAGTCCCCCGCACCGCGCCTTCTGTTGTCAGAGGGCCCCCGCCAAATCAGGATGCCCAACACGACAGCGATGGCACCCGCCAACGCGAGGCGGCTAGCCGGTAGCGAGAGCCACGACCAGGCCACCCGCCATGGTCGGTCGCTCTTCTCCAACCTCCGCAGTAGCCTCCTCCGGACTACAGAGTCCTGTAATAGCTCGTGCAGGTCCGTAGCCTCCCACAATTCATCAAAGACTTCGGGATCATCAAGAGAGACGCGAGCGAGCTCAGCGCTTTCCTCGTCGGTCAGTGTGCCGAAGGCGTACAACCGAACGAGAGCTGATTTCTTTTCGTCGGTCATAATCATCTCCTTTCCCGGATGTCCTCGATGATGGTCTTTAGGCGATCATGACAGCGGTGGACTTGAACATAGAAATTGCCCTTGGTGATGCCAAGCATATGGGTGATTTCATCCGAGGTCTTCTCCTGCAATTGAAGCTCAATCAATTTGCGGCATCGCTCCTTCAGTCTGGGGAGCGCCACTTCCAGGACTGCGACCGAATCTTCCGCGGCATCCGCTGGAAACGGTCTAGGATCCGCCAAATCGGGTAGTTCAACGGCAAATTCGGGACGGCGAAAGTCCCCAAGAACGAGCCTTCTAGCGATTCCGATGCACCAGAAGAAGAGGTCCCCATCGCGCAACAGAACAGGTGGTTTCTCCAGTGCAATCATGATCGTCCTGTGCGCCAGCTCTTCGGCTTGTTCGCGACTCCGACAATATTTAGCCATGAACAGTCTGACAAGCCTCTCCCGAAGCTTTTGAAAGAACTCCTCCCGCTCCGGCTGTGGTCCTGGCGTGCCACTCATCCTCATTCCCTAGTTAGCAGCTTCGTCTGCGTCTCGGAGCGGCCAGCCGTTCCGGAAGACAACATGGTCAGGAGCCGCTGATATCGCACATCGCCTGGCCCTATCTCCGGGCACTCTACGGCGTGGTCAGTTGCCTTACAGGTAAACTGCTCGAACTCGGCCGGCTTCTGGACAAACCCGAACGCCTTCACAAATTCTGAGCCCGTCGGCCGCCGCACCTTTGCCCGCAGTATTTCGTGGGAATCCGCCCTATCGAACGGCTCAGCATCTTTAGGCATTGGGTAGAGGACAGTGATGACCCCCGACGTATCAATGTTGAGAACGAGGAGATACGCCGGTTTCTCCGAACTAGCCGAAATCGCAATCGTCTCGCCCAGCGCGAATTCTGCCCGGAAATCCGGGGACGGACGGCCGGCAGGGCCGACGGGATCGACATCTAGGGACAGGTTGAAGTTCTGCTCGGCAAAGTGAAAGGCGAGCAGGCGTGCCACATCCGACTGCGCAGCGATACGCGTCAGCATCTGCGGAATCTCAGCAGGAGAATACTCTCGAATGAGACCGCGGCTGTGGTCATGTAGCCCGACGTTTCGATTGTCCCGGCGCACAAGCAAGTCAAATCCTGACTCCGAGATCTCCACACCGGAAATCTCGGCGATTTGATGTCGTAGACTCTCGTCCACGCCGTCTAAGGCCACCCTAGTCTTCGGAGGCGGCCCGGTCGCGGTCTGGGAATCGTGAACCGTGAGGGGCCGCATGGGGGCGCCGCCGCCGAGGGCCGACTGCCTCAGCGAGTCCCCGGCGCGGGGAAGTAGTTGAGGTCGCTGCTTCGATTCCGCTTCCACAAACCCGCGCGTGGATCGAAACAATTCATCATAAGTTACATTTCCATCATGATTCGTATCGGCGAAGCCATTGAGCGCAAGCAAGAGGCCGTTTGTGAACGCGCCGTGCGGGCGATCATCGATAGTCCGGTATTTTCCGGAGCGCAGCATCTCCCGGCTGATATCACGCGCTGTCTCATCCCGTGAAGCCGCGCTGAACGAGATGACGTTTGAATAGGGGTATGGCTCGCTGGGCTCGGAGGATATTAGTGGTGCAATTGCGTCCGTCGTCCCGGTACCCGGAATCTGTGCAGTCTGGCGGGTTGAGCCGTTAGGGCTCGCGATTGGCTTCAGTATGCTGACGAGGTTGATCGCGCGCGGTGGTCCCTCCCAGGCAGGCCCTAGCGATCTCACTGCGTTTTCTGAATAGCAGGCGTCAAGAACGACCCAGGCTCTGGCTGCCGGGTTGAGCCGCGACAGAATCGGGCGGAGATCTCGGTGCCCTATGATCATGGACTGCGAAGCGGCCTCCACCGAACTCACCTGCAAATCAAATGGCGCCAAGGCGCCCGAGTTCGGTCCGATCATAGAGGCTAGCAGCAGCATCCCTTGATCAAACGCGCTGGTTCCGTGCCCGCTAAAGTAGAACAGAATACGATCGCCAGGCTGCGCGGCGACTACCCGCTTGTTCAGAACCGCGAGAATGTTCGCTTTGGTAGCCTTTTCGTCGACGAGTTCCTCAATATTAGTCGGCGTAAACCCATACCGCCGAATAAGCACATCTCGTAGTGCGGGGACGTCGTAACGAGGGCCGTCGAGATCATACTTCCCGTTGCCGGCCGGATATCGGCTCACGCCAACCAAAACAGCGTACTGGGTCGCCTGGAGGGCGACCGTGCTGATCAAGAGGAACAGTGCAATGGAAAGTGAACGGCGCACACTAATACTCCCGAGCCTGACCGACGATCCGTGGCAGGCTGCCATGAGAGAACTGCCCAGCTCCCCGCCTCCCCCGATGCCGCCAGCGACCTCATGGCGCCCCGCGCGCCCACCGCGAACCAGCGTTGATGTCGCCGAAAAGATGCGCCGCGATCTAAAAGCCATAGCAGCCGATACCCTTTGATTCGATTGCTCCCCGGGGAACACGAGCAGCCGCTCCCTTCTCTTAATGTGGGCGCAGGACGAAACCTTACATCTAGGCCTTCTTAAACGTGTGGAATCTGAACGAACATCACGAGGCAGTCCTTGTCCGTCGATAGCCCTCTGGCGACCTCGTCCAACTTGGCAGGAGGAAACTCCCCAGCCTGCAGTTCGACCAACCGTTGTATGGGCCTCTTGGCAGCGACAATGAGAAAGACCTCCGTGGCCTGACCTCCGCCGAGTTGCATGTCCTGTGCTTGTGGGACCCTAATGACTGCTCCACCCCCACCCGGCATCTGGTCCTTGGGATACATAGGAAAGGCTTTGGCGTCTTCGCGGCTGAACATGTATACGTAGCCCTGCTGGGGGTACAGCTCAAAATGGACGCGGTCGCCACTTGAGGACGTGAACCGCGGGCGAAACCAATATTCGCCCCCTTTCCTTTCGCAAAGTAGCTGATCAGTCTGGGAATATCCCTTAGGATTACCGCCGTTGAAATTCCAGACAACCCTCCCGTAGAACCACTGTTGGTCCGGTATGCCCACCCGGTTCGTACGCCATAACAGACCGGATGCCCACTTGAGGGTTTGTGCAGGGCTGAAGCCCTCGCCAACCGTGCCTACGCCGAAAACGGTTCCCGCCCCTAGGACAAGGAGGCAGGTGCCGTAGACTATTAAGGTTTTGGGCCAGTCGACCTGGTAGACGGGCGTCAATTCACCCGCGCACTCCGGACAAATGGAAAAGCCTCGGTCCTGCATCTGCCCGTGAAGAGGACAAGCGGGATTAGTCGGGACCTGGCACTTCTTCCCAATCACCTTTTTGAACATTTCGCTGCTCCTTGTGTTCTATTTCCGCGCGGCATCGACTTCAGCTCGGATCCGTTGCGCCGCCTCTTCACTAATATGGTTCCGGACCTCAAAATCTAACAGCTCATCCTCGTCATCTGGCGACAAAATCATGTTCGTTGCCAACTTTTTCGAAACCAGAGCCCGATATTGCTCCTCGGGGCTGAGATCGGCCTTGCCATACACCGATTGTTCCTCCCGGAGAATCGCATCTGCGGCGGGTTGGGTCAGACCTAACTCCTTCTGCCGTCGCGCTATGCTCGCTCGCAGCCCATCGCTAAGGGTGCCCTTTCTTCGGTCCAAAAGATCAGCTACATAGGCTCGGAACTGACCGCGAGCAACACCTTCATCCCCGACCGCAACCTGGCCCCCGCTTTGACTAGCCGGATCGGTCAGAGGACTGACGGGAGAATCGGTCCGGTAGAGATCGTGCTTCTTCTTCAATCGCGTCACGATATCTTGCTGATATCGGTACACTGCCGACTGCACTCCGAACGGAAGGGTCTTTTCCAATTCCGCTAGGAATCTGTCGAGGGCAGCTCCAACCTTTTCGCGTTCGTCGTACCCTCGCCACGTAGAAGTCCGATTATGAATAATCTCCGCCAGGAGTTTCTTTTCTTCTTCGAATCTGCCATCGAGGCTCCTCCACGCATCAAAAGCGTCCTCTCGGCTGGATCCGATTCTGGCAAAACGATCTTGACCCATCTCCCGATACTTGAGGTGGATTTCCATCCTGCGCTCCGCGCGATTCTCTTCCGGCCGAATGTCGCCGGCAATCCAGCCCAGCAGAAAATTCTCCTCATTCTCTTGCGATTGCCGCAACTGCGCCCGGGTGATCAACTGCAGGTCGCCCATTGGTGGCTGGTAACTCTTGGCAATCAGCAACGGCAAACTCCTACGTGCTTGACTGTTCTCCAATTGATAGTATTCCTTGAGTCTCTTCAGGCTGCTCAGGACGCGCAGCGGAAAGGCTGTAATCTCACTGATGAAAATGATTTGATTTGTGTCGACAATCGGTCGAACTCGGTCGACCGGCATTTGCGCGGAAATCAGCAATTCCTGCCGGACCTGAACCACTTCCTGGCGTCTTCCCTCATCGGTATCCAGAATGCCGGCGAGTTGAAACTTGGCGTTCTGATCGGTTTTATCGTAGCTAGCTTCGGGGTCGCGCTCGTAAATGTTTACCTCAGCCTGATCGAAATTAACGAAGGCGGCTGATTTCTTGACTGTGGACCGCAACACCTCGGCACGCTCTGGATTGTTCGTTCCGGGATAGCGCTCCAGCAGTTTCTGCGCAATGTTCTTTGCGGAAATCACCTGCTGTGCATGTTCGTTCAGCCAGGATAACGCCAGCCGGTAACCTGACTCCAGCGTCGCGTCCACCTTCAGACGCATCTCTATAACGTCGGTGCCCTCAGCGATTCTCTCGTTGATATATGCCGACACTTGGTCGACCGGAATGGCGGCCATGATCTCCGCCACCTGGTTCTCATCGAACAACAGCTTACCGTTTATGAGGTGGGTGTTCTCACGTAAGTTCTTCAAGCGCTCTTGCACACCATCCAGTTCACGCTTTGCGCGTTTGCGGATCGTCTCTACCGCGATCTGCCACTCTTCAAGCGCCGCAGCGAGACGTTCAAGCCGCTCGATTGCTAGATCCAGAACGAGCACACCGTAAGCGTAAGCCCGCTTGTTAACCTTCGCCTTAAAATGAATGCTCATGGCTTGGCGAACCGTTACCAGTGCGTTTCGAGCATCCCTCTCAGCGAACATAATCTGCCCTTCGGCTGCGGTTACTTGCCCTATTGCCGCGGTCTTGGAAGCCTCCGATCCCTTGATCTTGGAATCCAGCGACCCTATGGTTATGTACTCCTGCTTCTTGGTACCGAGAATCGTCTTCAGTTCGTTGATATAGCTAATAGCGTACGGAACGCCAAGATCGGGCTTCAATAGGGAGCGGCATATATATGAGCGAACATTACCTGCGAGGATGTCGGCCGCACCTGTCTTGTTGGCTTCTGCAATGTTATAGTATTTATCCATACCGCCCCGAAAATCGGAGAGGAATGAGTTAAATACATTGTTCAGGCTGGCCTCGCGAGGCTTTTGCGTGACGGACTTGAGCTTCTCATCAAGCAGCTGATCAACTTCCGTCTCGATCTCGCCGTGATTATTACCTTTGCCGAAGACGTCCTTATTAGCCAGTAGATAATCATTGACAAGTTGATGGCTGCTAAGATTGCGTTGGACTTCTTGGTTCACATTCGGGACGGGGGGAGCTTCCGCCCACGACTTAAGGACCGCCTCAAGGATTTGATAGACTACGATTTCCTTGATTTCTTCGGTTGGATAAACAATTGCCGATAGGCCAAAGCTAGAGAAGTTCTGGGAAAACTGGTTACGATTGACGGGATCATAGAGATAGACACCGCGTTTCATTGCAGCATTGTTGCGCAGGGCCCTTACCTGGGCGTCCAAACCTCTATCCAAACACAAATAGATCCTATGCGCGATCATTTCAGGAAGCGCATCCAAGCTAAGGACCACTCCCTCCTGGTTTTGGGTTCCAAGTAGGTAGCAATCGTCAAAGGGCGGCCCAGGTTCAGCAGTCATGGCTTCACCTGCCAAATGAAACTTGATGGGCTCGTCACGCCCGTTCACACTCTTCCTCGCCTGTGAGAAATAGTTCAAATCCATGAGGGCGCCATAGGCGTTTGCAAAATACCGTCGATCCCGGTTGAGAGTCAGGTCGGGCAGAACGAGGAACGCCGTCGTGAGGCCCCTGCCGGCCAACCAGTGCCGAACGGAGTACCCCAAATCGAGAAACATGCCGCCACCAGTGCCGCCACTTAGGGAACACGCGATGTAGACTTCTGGGGGATCCTGGCCTTCCTCGCGGAGGCGTCCGAAAACCCGCAGAAACCCGTCCTTCACGTCGTGGGCGCACAAAGTGAAGATCATGCGGCCTAGGGGACGCAGTTGCTGCGCCCCGGGTGTGTCTCTCTGGGCTACGTCCATGCCTTGTAGGTTATCTATCGGCAACCAGTCATTCAGCTGAGGGTAGCCATCGAGGTTGTCCAGAATTGCCCCCACGGTGGGTGCCTGGACACGTACGTATTCTCCGTCCCTCAAGCTGATGTCCTGCCCCATCACCTCCCACAACTTTTTCTTCTTCGCATCGAACTCCATCTCCTTCGGATCGGTGTCGATGTAGAAAAAGCCGAGGTTTCCGTAGGTCGCCAAGCCTGTTCGAGGGTTCGCTTCGACGATCTTCTTGCGCAGGTTTCGAATGACCTCAAATCCGGTTCCACCTATTCCAACTACGATTGTCTTCGGCATCGGACTCTCATCTCCCTTGTTGCAAAATATCAACCAGCAGCAACACGGTCGCCAGGGTGTCGCTTTACCCCTGACGGACTCGCATGGCCAAAGGATCTAGCGCAGAGCCGTCTCCGGCTTCAGGTCGGCGTCGCGCTGGTGAATTGCGTTCATTGCTTGCTGATAATCTGGCCCGGATTTTTCGGCGGAAAGCAAGGCAAAGACGATATAATTCTCCAGAGCTAGATCCTGGTCAGTGGCTCGCTTGGCCACTTCCAAGTAGCTCTTGGCAACGCTGCGCATAGCGGCCGCGGCCGCCGTCTCGGCTTGGCCCTTGACCTGCTCGGCCATTTCGAGCAGCTTTGTCGGCTTGTCAACCGTTGGGCACGTGGCATTCTGGATTGTACCTGCGTTCCCGATATCGTCTTCTCGATATCCACTCCTCGCGACGCAAGACTCGTGGATGACCCCCGCGGCATCTCCCGCGGGTCGGGTACCGCGCAAAATGCTGTCGTCAATTTGAAGCGTCAGTTGCATCTGACCGATTGTCGTTATGGGCTGTTCGGTGTACGAATAATCTGTCAGATTCATTGGTTGTTGACGGGCCAGTTGATCTTGCAGCCCCTGACGCTGACTCCTGAGCCCCTGGCACGCGGTCCTCTCGGTCTGTGGATTTGCCTTCTTGCAGTCATCAATCTGACGATCATAACCCTGAATGCCCTGTTGCAGGTTCGAATATGTCTGGTTTGGAGTTTGGAACTTTGATGCGACTTGCCTCTGCTGGCTGGTAACACTGAGGCTGCAGGCTCCCAGTTGCCCTGATACGATGGCGAAGTTTCCAGTCGAGGCCCCTGCAGAGCCAGAACGCATGCGCCTGAGCGTCTGCTCAGCCTGATCGCGGGCAATGAGCTGGATTGTCGCGCCCCCCGCGGCAACCAGCGCCGATTCAATCCCCCCTGCGATCTGCTGCGCCAGTTCCGCGCACTCGTTGCTAGTGCTGCGGACGACGACTCCTGCCTGGATCTGTGCTTTCTGATGTACGGGTTCGCGAACCTGTGCCATCAATTCTTCCAGATCATTTCTTTCCGCCTGGAAGGCTTGAGCAGCTTGAAGATTTAAGAGAGCCGTCGCCTGGAGCTTCCGTGCGATGGCACGCTTGGCCTGAGCTACGTGATAGTCGGCGAGCGCGGAGTTTACCTCTGCGAGGAGTTTCAGTTTGTCGTCCGCGGCACAGAGGCTCATCGCCTGAGACAGCTTCGCACGGGCCTCCACGAAGGGCTTCTTGTCGGACACGCTCTGGATCACCCGGACTCTGAAGGTCGGTGCATTAGCGGTGGACGCCGCCGGGGCGCCCGTGGGGGCGGACTTCTTTTGTGGAGCACCCTTCTTTTGCGGCGTATCCTGCTTTTGTGGAGCCCTTGGCGTGATTGCAGCAGTAGGGGCGGCAACAAGCGACCGCGCCTGTTCGAATAGCTGCAGCCCGTACTCGCAATTGACTTCCTTCAACACTGCCCCGAGCTCTGGATTATCGCCGAGCTCTTTGACGGCAGCCTGCAGTGCATCGTACGCCTTTCCTGGCTCCTTCGCCGCCCGATAGCGCGCGGCATCGATGAGGACCAGTTGGACCTTGGTATCGCGCCGGCCTGTCGCGGCCTCTGTAGAGTCCGGCTTTCTAGTTAACGCGATTTCGTATTCCTTTAATGCTTCGCGATAAGCCGATTCCGGGGATGAACCTCTATTAGAGAGGGCAGCTTTCGCCATGACGACGTGGCTATTATGGCTCCCCGTCAGCGCCTCATCGTATGCCGTGGCGAAGGAGGTTAGAGCTGGATCCTTCAGGTATTTCGTGACGGGCTTCCAGGCATTCAACGCGTCGTCCCATTTTTGCTGTTTATCGAGTGCCGTACCCTGATCGATCGCGGTTCGGACGACCTGCTCTTGCCGGCGAATGTCTGCTAGTCGACTTGCGGCATCGCCGCCGCCGGCTGACATGGAAACCACTTTTTGGGCCAGTTCCTTCGCCTCGGTAATCGCACTATATTCTCCCTTTTGAAAACGTTCCACTGCGCGATCGAGACAGCCCGTAGTTGCTTTTGCCATCTCTTCGCCAGCCTCCTTGAGGCGATAGCTGGTTACCTTAGTGGTATAGAACGCCCACTGACTCACGCTCCCTTCTTCTTTCGCGTGTCGAAATAGAGCCTCGTCGGTGGTCATTGCCGTCGTTAGGATGAAGATGCGCCAGACGGAGGTCAGGGGATACACCTTTTTCTGTTTTGCGCGGCCCTCTTGCACATCGCCCTCTAGCTGCATCCCGGTGTATTGCGCAAGTTGTATTGAGGCGTTACGCGCCGGTTCAACGTCTGGGATCGCCAGCGTTTTAGCGCCACCCGTGGCTACGTAGATCAAGCCGTCGCGAAGCTCAATTTCGCCTGCATCCTTCAACCGCATTTTCCGCATTTGGCCGAACCGCGCCCGTGTAATCGCCAGGCTCGGAGAGGGGGTCACGCCTCCGCCAGCCAATCGGATATCGGTCTTCCCGTTGATTTTGAAATCTCGGATTGTCACCAAGGTGGGTTCGACACCGGTCGTGCAGGCGCCTTTATCTGGGCCAGCCGGGCGCAGCAACACCAGAGCAGTGTCTTGGCCGAAAGATACCGGTGCTAATGCTAAAACCAGGAGTGCGAGAGCGGGGAGAGCAGATTGCCTAGACATGTCGAGTCATTTCCTTTTTCCAGTTTGCGGTTGGTATTGAAGCGCAATACTCATTGATTGCTTCGCGGCGACTGGCTGCACGCGCAGCCGCATTCTCATAAAGCCATTTGCTTGGCTGGGGGGTTCCAAAACAGAGACGATGGTGCAGTTCGCTCGACATTCTGGCGTGACGAGGATCGACACGCCAGGGAAACCGCCCTGAATACGCGTAACCTCCCAAACGCTCTCGGACTTGTCCAGCGCGGCCTCGATTACCCCAGGACCGACCACACCTGAGGGTTTGGCGGCCTCCAGCCAAACGTCGACGAATGCACCGTACATTAGGGTCCTTCCTTGCATCAGAGGAGTTTGTGCTGGCGGCCGGACGCGGACGACGACATCTCGGGAGGCCGTCAGTCCTCGATCGTTTCGAACTGTAACCGAAATGGTCACTGAGCCATCCGTTTTGCCGGGTGGAATGGGCCCGGCAGTGAAGATCGCTGCTGAGCCTCTCGGTTCGATGCTCCCGCCAGTCGCCGACCATTCGAATTCGATCGGGCGTGAACCGGGATCGGAGGCCGTCACAAGCACATTTTCGGTATCGCCGGGCTCTATGGTTAGCCGTTCGGCCTTGAGTTCGCTGATCTGAGGTGCGCCCGCCGGTGAGGGAATCGGGGCGCCCAGGCCGACGATGGGTGACGGTGGCAAGAAGTAATATTTTCCGATGACGCCGTCCTGATACCACGGGAACTGCTTCTGTCCAGAATTCTCGTAAACCTTCTGGCGCACGAGGTCAAACAGGTCCTTTAGGCTGAGTCCCGCCTGCTGTAATCCTTCAAGCAGGTTCTTTGTGAACAGCCCATTGCGGTCAGAACCATTGTCGCTGGCAGTACTTCCCGGTGCAGTTGCGAATGCAACATAGGTCCCCATCACCTGCGGAACGGCGGCTAGTCCCGCAGGCCCACCCCGGCTGCTAGCGCGGTACGGATTGTTGCGACACGCATCGATGATCAGGAGCTTCAACAGGGCGCCTGAGTGCTCCATGCTTTCTTGAATGCGGTCAACCGCCTCTGCGTCATACTTGACATCCTCTTCTCTCTGGCCGTCATAGTCCACCGGGATCAGGTAATTGTGATCTTCGAATTGGATGCCGTGCCCTGCGAAATAGAAAAGAGCGATATCCCCGGGATGGATTGCCTTCAGGAATCGATCAATTGCCTCGTGCATTCTTCTGCGATCTGCATCCAGAACAACATCTGTTTCGTAGCCAAGCTGTTTCAAACGCGCGCCTATGTCCTGTGCATCGTTGCTCGGGTTCGCAAGCGGCTTGCTCTTGTAGTCCCCGTTGCCAATCACCAGAGCAACCTGCTTTTGACCGCACTCCGAACAAATTCTGATCAGGCTCCGGTCCTGAGCTTCAACCGACATCGCAGCCGCCAGCACAACAAGGGCGATCTGCCACGGCACTAGGCGAACACGCGCCACCAACAAGGGATTCATAAACCCACTGGCTCCTTCTCGAGCGAGACTGGCGAGACGTCTGGTTTTCCTATATTTATGGCCGCTGAACCACAAACCTTACAATCGCTGAGAGCAAATGGAGCAGAAAAGAATGGTTTCAGAGGAGGGAGCTGAGGGATTTCGCTGCATTCAACGGGCGAGAAAAACGCAAATGATCGATCGCGGTCGTAGAGCAAAGCGAGGCGCAGAACTACGGCGGCAACCTCCGTTTGGTTAGCGACCCCACAACAGAGGCCAGTGATGTTCTCCAAAAGCTAATACCTCCCACAGATGAGGCGGGGAGTTGGGTCCTCGCGGTAAATCAGCGGATCCAGGAGCAGATTTTTCAGGCCGAAACTCCAGGGTCCGGGTTATTCTAACAGAAATACATGCCAAAGCGTGTTCTTTCTCACTGCTGACGGATGTTTTTAACTTGACAACGGAAGTCTTCTCGTCCCTGCTCTCTCTTGGGAGCGTGCAGAATCAATTGGTGGCAGGAGGGCTAGATTTCCCCGTAACGTGTTGAAAACAAATTATTTAATTGCCAGACACCCCAGACAAAACGGCCTTTGCAAATCTCTGTTACTGCCATCGGCTTTTCTAGCGAGCGATTCATGATCACCCATTCGCAATCGATGAGGGCTAACACCTCCCAGGTCGCAAATGGGAAACAGCTTGAGTTGCCTGTCCCCCAGAAAAACGGGGTCCGGGCCGCCCGCCTACATCCATCTGCAACCGGCTCAGTAAACGGCGTCGTCTTCAATCAGAATGAGGTCAGTCTTCGTCTTGTCTTGCCGGCGAAATGTCGAGGGACGCTGGCAGTCCTTACGTAGCTTTTCGGAGTGCCGGCTATCCGCCTCATTAATTGATCGACTTGTCGCCTTTCGCGTTTGTTCTCAGGCTGCTTTCCGCGTTCGGGATAGCACCAGAGTTCAGCAGCAGATCAAACAGAAGAGGTTGCCATTTGCCAACGCTACCGCCGTCCGAGCCTCCGTATTTCTGTAGCGATAGTGACCGACCGGGACCCAGACCTTCTGGAGAAAGCCGATCCAGCGACCAATCTTTGGATCCCTCTTCTGGTGCGCGAGCGGCGGAAGGCAGAAAGTTCGATCCGGCAGAAGATACGAAGTGCACGACCCCAGACCACGTGTTAGTGTTGCTACTGTCGTCCTTCCCTGTGATCTGCCAAGTGCCGTCCCAAGGCGGACTGCAGCTACAGCTAGCCAGAAAACTACCGCTGAGTGTGCCATTGGCCGCGAGGCGCGTAGACCCGAACCAATTTGCAATCTGGTCGGTGTAGTCGTTAGAAAAGACGACCAGCTTGTTGAACGTGACGCCGACACCGTTCGTCTCCTTCAACTGAGTCGAGTAGTGCCAGTTGCCGTCCGAAGCCTGATTGACGGAAGGCGGATTGAAAGTGAACTGAACGTTTGCCGTCCCGGCTCGAATATTCAGATTGACGGCGGAGCTTGCGGTGTCACCGACCTTGACCACGACGGGTTGAATGCCGAGGGAAGCTGCTGGTGGAACCACGAAATTGACCTGCGTCACGCCCACCGACCAACTCGGAACTCCGACAAACAGCGGCGTGACCTGTATCCCAGCCACCGTCAAAGTCAGCGGCAGCCTCGGCTGCGGCGGTTGGCTTAGCGCTTGGCCTGATGGCGGTGCTCCAGTTGCGACAATGGGGGTCACTTCTCCTTCTCCCGTCAGGAAGAGGACTACCCCTTGGCCGGGTGAAACGTTGGCTGTGGGCACGAGGGAGCCGCCGGAAGCGAATATTCCTGGACTCGACGTTGAGACGTTCAACGTGGAAGTCGCCACCTGCCCATTGTTGTTCACCGCTAGCAGGCTGGAACGGGCGGGGGTCTCATAGGGAATCTGAATGTTCAGTTGAGTGGGTGAAACATAGTAAAGCGGGGCGGGCAAACCGTTGATCGTGACCGAAACTCCCCCCAGATTCAATGGAAGCGGTGTGCCGGGGGCCTGTTGCGTCGAGTTCGCCAAGTTCTTCCCAAACACACTCAAAATCATCCCAGGCGCGAAAGCCTGTTGAAAGGAGGCCGCGTTCGCCATACCCGTGATACTCACATTGCTCGAAATTCCAACGGAGAAGGTCAAGGGCACGTTAATGAACTGGGGAATTGTGTTGACCGATTGAAAAACCAGAGTCGCTTGATAGGCCCCATTGGAAAGACCGGCTGCCGAAGCCACGAGGTTCACTTGGGATGACCCGGTCCCCGAAACCGGAAAGACTACTAGCCAACTGGTTCTTTGATTTGCCGGGAACACCGTGACGTTCCACTGTTGACCGGCAGGAACCTTCACGCTAATCGTTGTGTTGGTGGATTGCGCAGAACCGGCGCTCAACGCGATCGAACTGCGGGAGGCTGAGAGCGGGCCAGCATTTTGGCCCGGCGCCTGAAACGGTACCCTCGTGCTGGCGACGATTTTGTTGCCGGCAGTATCGGTGCCATCAACCTCGTAACTCAACGTAGTCGGAGCGCTTCCAATCTTCCAGCAGATGTTCGCCTGAAGCGTCCCATGTGGGGCAAGACGCCACGAGCCGAACCAGAGTGGAATGGCATTCGAATCGTCCGTTCCGCCATCGAGGAAGCGTGTCAAGTTTACTCCATAACCATTCTGTTCCTGCAGATTCAATTGTTGGTAGTAGGGATAATCAGCAGGGCATCTTGGGTCACCACTTGGGTTCTGTATCTCGCTTCCGGGCGAGCTTGTTAGTGCCATCGAAGCCGATGTTTGTTTGCCATAAAACGGGACGCTGACCTGTTGCGTCCATTTCTGGCCTCCAACGTCGATCCCGCTGAAGGAGAAGACGCGATTGACCGGCACTGTCAGGCCCCTGCTTTCAATAGCGGCCGAAAGAGTGCCATGAGCCGGAATGGTCACGCTACCAAACCAGGATGTGATGTCTCCCGTATGGTCGGTACCATCAATTGAAAAGGCTGTGAGATTCGTAGCAATGCCGGCAATCTCGCTCAACCTAACGGTATAGAACCAACTATACCCTTGGGAGTTGGCATCCTGCTGATATATCGGGTTCGGTACAACGGACGGAATAACAGCAGATGCGGCAGTGGGGACCGTCACTGTTATCGACACGGCCGAAGAGGAACTACTGAACGCATTGCTGCCACCATAAGTTACGGATATTGTGTTGGCGCCGATGTTCAGTTGGCTGCCGAAGACTATCAGAGTAGCGGTGGCCACTCCTCCCGATCCGGCAAGCGTTCCAGTGCCGAGCGAGTTTTGCCCCAAGCTGAAAGCGATCGTCCCGACAGGCGTTGTCGTGCCCGAGTTGGCCTTCACAGTGGCGGTGAGAACGGTAGTGCCATTCACCGTGAAACTGGCGGGATTCGCGGACACTGAAGTCGTGGTGGTGATCAACGGTTGGCTATTCCATTGGGTTACCAACTTGTACATGTCGGCGGAGCCCAGACCGGAAGTCAGGTCGTACCCTGGCCCCGCGGAGTACCCGAGTTGTCCATTGACGCAACTCGGAGATCCGCTTGTGCAAGGGACAATGTTGTTCCCCGCCGTTATGTCGTGAAAAACTCCGAGCTGTGTCTGCGCAATCCGGTATAGGGAGGGATTGATGTTGCCCAGGCCGGCCTTGGCCAATACACCATGCGAAATCAGGTACTGGTTCAAGAGTGCCACCACGCCAGCAAAAATTGGCGCTGAGATTGAAGTGCCCCCTCCGCTAATGAGCTTCCCGCCGCCCTCTGCGTAGAAACCGTCATGAAACACGGCCGCCGCTAGAGCGAGGTCCGGTACATCTCGCGCTCCATCGCTGGGCACACCTAACCCAGTCTGCCAAGCCGGCTTCGAATAGAACGTGCTGGGGCCGCCTCCTGTCGCCGCTAGGCCACTTCCGACGGCTACGGAAAGAGTGGTCTCATTCCATGCTGCCTCAGGTATATATCCCAAGGCCGAGCTCCCATTGGCGGCATTCGTGGAACTCCAATAGTTGCCGCTGACGTCGCTGAACTGAGTACCACCTACTGCAGTCACCTGCGGGATGCTCGCGGGAAGGGATACGGCCGGTCCTTGGGAGGCGGTTTGACCGCTAAAATCACATGCCGCTGGTCCCTGGTCGCCAGAGGCGGCCAACCAGGTGATGCCTTGAGCATTGGCCTGGAGAGCATACGCCGCTAGTAGCAAGGCGCTCGCTGTACCCGAGGAGACGTCGGGCTCGCAAACACCGTAACTGAACGTAATGATCGGAGCGAGGTTCTGGGCAATTGCGTAAAACGCCGACGTGAAAACATTGGGTGAATAGACGTATTGAACCTTGGCGGAGGGAGCGATAGCGCCGGCGTATTCGATGTCAACATCGGCTTCGAGCAGGTCATCAGGACGTACCCCCGGATCTGGATATCCGGGAACCAACGTCACTTGTGGATCGTTTCTTGTCAAGCCATACTGACTTCGGAACACTGTGATGTCCGAGAGGTTCACGGCAGTCTGACCAGCGACCGCAATCGTAACACCCGTACCATTCATTCCAAGCTGGTACAGGGCATTGATGTTATAAATAGCCGCAATGTCACCGGGAACAAGCGAGTGATTTCCATCGGCGCCCGTGAACTGAGGAACCGTTGGCGGCCGGGGCGGCCTCGGACGAAAACTATCAAGCCCCGAGACCATCTCAATTGCTGGCCGCAGGGCACTGGGGACACTAGGGGCACGGGTGTTCGCATAGTGAAAGACTCCGTCAATAAGATACCGATGAAGGTTCGTTTCGAAAGCGTGCTGCACCTGTACGGCAGAGCCACTGAACACGACGAAATTACGCCCGCGGGCGATGTAGTCCACGGTGAAACCTTCGGACAGGAGCCAAGAGATCACTCGGCTGAGGTCGTTAGCGCTCAAGCCAAACCGGTCAGCGTACTCCTCTGGCGTAAGCCAGCGGTGGTAGTTTGGAGACTGGGAATCCTGTTGTTCTTCCACGAATTGCGCTAAAGCCGCCGTTTGAATCGGGTCGTTCTTGAGCATGAGTGTCATCCCCCGAACCGGTTCCGCAGGATCGAGTGAGCCTTGGTCGTGCTGAGGCTGAGCCCGGGAGTTTAGTCCCTGGCTCAAAATAGTACGGTGTCCGAACTCCAACGGCTGAAGAATTCGATCTGACTGGCCCAGCGCACCGATCGGCAACAGAAGAACAAGACAAAGTGATTTCAGTCTCCAAGACATTTCTCACCTCCAGGGTATTCAGCGCATCGAGAGAGGGCCGCGAACCGTCCTGCCATGCCGTTGCCCCCAGCATCGCAATTATTGATTCGGGGTCACTGAAAAGTCGAAGATTTGGGCGGCGCCAGCGGCGCCAGCGCCAAATGCGCCCATATTTGCTTGTGAGACCAGAAAGCAGTATTCACCCGCCGTCATCGGCCCGTTGGGTGTCACCTTGTAAAGGCCAGTACGAAGCCGTTCAGATTTGAATGTGACCATTGATTTCTCGTTCGTACCGGAGGAAACACCTAGCGCGCCGAATTCGCCAATGGTGGTCTCTCGGCTAGATTTAGTAACGTCTAACTTGATCAAGGCGAATTGGTTCGGATTAGAGACCGCGCCAGACCCGAACCCACCTTTACCCAGCCCGGCCGCCTTATCCTCGAAATAGAAATAGAATATGGGCTGTGCATCCGGCGTTCGAATGCTTGCCCGTTGCCCTGGAATAACGGCTTTCATCTTTGCCTTCTTGATCCCATATGTGAGAGCAGTTCCAAGCATGCCTCCAGTTTTTGACCCTTGGTAAGCCGCCTGCTCGAGAACCGTCATCATGTATTCACCGTTTCGATCCTTCGCATAGAGATAAATACCGGAATCATGCGGAGCCGCCGGATCATTGGGGTTACCGTTGGACACCGTTCCTGAAGCCGGCGTGGCCCCGCTCGCCATCGATCCGCCAAATGAATTGCCGCCCGCGCTCCTTTCGACCATCGCGGCGACCACCTTATCGGACACGCCGGCCGATTTCAGAGTGATCACCTGATCCGGCCCAAGAGCGTATTTCGCCGGCTGGCTCTTGACCATGCTAAGGACGACGTCTTCGGAGAGTCCCGCCTTAACCATCTTGAGAATCGAGTCATTGGTCAGAGCTTCTTGCGCGTTTAGTGCGCCCAGTACTGCAAGCATAAGCACGAAGGGGACATATTTCATCTTGTTCTCCTATTGGATTAGACAATGGGTCATCGGCCGAACGACACACCGCAACAGGTCACCGGTGCCGAAGTTGTCGCTGGCACAATGAACCATCGCTATTCCTTCTTTGCGTTGCGCTGTTCGCTGAAGATATATGTTGTTAGTGTGGTCAATATTACATCTGCCGGTGATCGAGGTCGAAAACGCGCGTGCGTTAGCTAAACTAGACGAAAGGCTGCGTAGACTTAAACGGTGTGCTCTAGCGCGCGTGGCATCGGTACTCGACGCCGGAAGACTAGTTTGGATCTGGAACCGTGCGACCAAAACCTGCCTGACTCCGATGGGGTCCTGGACACGCTCCAAGCTTTTCCACTAGCTCGTCAAGGGAGTATATGCCGAGAAGAACGGAACTGTTACATTGGGGAGACGCGGAAAGTATAGCTTTCCCGCACTTGGCCGTTTGTGTCGAGAAGTTCGACAAGATAGTCGCCTCGACGTAGAACGGATGAGTCGAAGGTCACTATCAGATGTTGCCCACCGCTGAAGGGAGTTGACCACTCTGGTTTGGGCATTGACCAAACGCGGGTCGGCGATCCGTCCGAGGAGAATGACGACACTTGCGCTGAGCAAAGGGCCTGAGAGCGCTGGCCGGGGAGTTCAAGCACCAGACGGACGGCTCCCCTTCCAGACGGCAATGCCAGTTCGGCGCCTGGAGCAGGGCTACCCTTTGATATACCGGGACTCAAGGACAGGCTGGCTAACAACGCCGTGTTGGTAGTGGAAGGCGGCAAGAGATCGGTGCGCATTCGACCGCGGAACAGCCATAGGGTGGCACCGCCGATGCACAGCAACACGGTCGCGGCCACTAGAAGGAAGCCAATACGCCGAGGGAGTCCCGCCTGTGCGTGCCGAGTGTGCAATACCCTGACCTCCTCGAGCCGGCGGCGAAGATCAGGCACCGAAAGGTACCGATCCTCGAAACGCCGCTTCGTCGGTGCTGCTAAGCGATCGGCCAGGTAGTCTTCAATCAACGCAGTCTCCAGAGCCTGGACAAGGAGGAAGAACTCACGGTCAGCAAAATATCGTTCTTCGATCAAGGCCGCGGAACTCTCTTCGAGCGTGCCGAGCAGATAGGATCTCACGGTTTCTGATGATTTATGTTCGCGAAACAAGATCTGTTACACCTCAGCCTTTTCGCCAGCCTGCCAGATGGGCTAACTTCTTCCGCGCTCTGTGAAGCTTGACGCGCGCACTATTGGCTTCGGCGGGTCCCAGCTCGGGGCGTTCACCGTCCAACACGATCGACTGTTGAATCAACTGCCAATCCGTATCGCGGAGTTGATCTTTTCCTAGGCGGAGCACCTCATTCAGGTAGACGTTGAACTCGGCATCTTTGAGGCCAGGCGCGCCCTGGCGGGAGAAGAGCGTTGCGGGGTCAAGCGACATTCCAACGTTTTTGCGGACTTCACGCCGAGCCGTCTGGAGCACGTGACAAGCGAAACCGTAACAGACTTTCAGGAAGTCTTCCTCCTTTTCGAACTGGTAATCGTCCCTGCTCAGAATGCTTGCAAGTGTCTCGTGCGCAAGGTCTTCGGAATTTGAGAGGCCGTGTCGTCTGGAGAAATAAAATACGAGCGCCTGCCGTGCATATTCCCATGTTCTCGGCGAAACCGAACGGCAGTTCATAAAAAGGGCGTCAGGCTATTATACGTCCAGGACCTTATCACCTTCATCTGGCGGTGCTTAAGCCGCTCAAGCCTCCAATGACGGTGAAGGGCGCCCAATAGTAAGGATCAGACCATCGCGCTGAATGGGCCAACACTCGGCGCGCTTGGGTGAGGGCGATTTCCATGCCCACAGGCTGGCTAGCCAGGAATCGGCGGTAGACCTCGGAGAAAAAGACGGATGACGACTCTGCATCCACCTTTGTGAGTGACAAAACGAGCTGCGAGGCGCCCGCGGCAAAAAGGCCGTTCGCAAACCCAACCAGCCCTTCTCCCGAAACCTCCTTTCCCAACGCGGTCTCGCATGACGAAAGCACTACAATCGAGCGATTGAGGCGAAACTCTGCGAACTGGTAAGGGTGAATATTCCCATCAACAGGACGGCCCGCACGGTTCACGAGCGAAAGGACGACACGCGACAATTCTGGGATGCGATCGTCGATGAATGCATGTGTAGAGAAGTGAAGGAGCGCAAAATCCGCCAGGTTTAGTCTGCCCAAAGTCTCTGAGGCGGCGTCGAAATTCTGCAGGACCCGGACTCGGGCGGGTGGTAGGAGGGACTTCAGGACAGCCACTTCACCCGTGAAAGGAAGCCGAGGCATGAGCGGTGCGCGTCCGGATTGCTTTGGCACCAGAGGAAGCCTCGGATCGTCCGCGGAAAAAACGGGGTCCACGAGAGCGAGCACTGACATCGGGAACATAGAAACTGGCCGGGGAGGGGTTGCAGCGAGGAGATAGGCGGCCGATGGTGCCTGAACGATATCGAAACTCAAACCAATGGCTTCACGTGCCCATGTTGGACGCAATGCTGCCATTGGAACGCGGTTAAGTGCTCCATCCAGCACGAGAATGAGGTGCCGAGGGAGGCGAAGTGCTTGTAGGGGACCGAGAAGGATACTCGATAACCGAGTCAGGTCCGCTTGGAAGGCCATCTCGGCTTCGCGTGAGCGACGCCGATCCAGAATTGCTCCAAAACTGTTGACGGTTCGCATAGCCAGGGCTTCGATGGAGGCTCTTGGAGGCAAACGGAACGACTGAACGCGATCAGTCTGGACTACCCAGAGGTAGCTCTGCCGTTCACCCAGATAATATTCAAGCAGGGCGCTCCCTCCTGGCAGCACCGCCTGGATCTCGGCGACAGAGGTGAGCGGCCTGCCGAGGGTGGAGGCGTGGGCGGCCTCATGTATCCTGGCTTCGACTTGATCGTCTTCGCTGAGCAGAAGCTCGATACGCTTCTTCAGGTCTTCTCGAACTCCTTCCAGATCTCGTCGAGCGGCCTCGCTCAGGCGTGGCGGATCAGCAGCCGTGAGCCGAAGCGAATAGACAGCGATCTGACGACGCAGGTTGGTCCGGCGGTCGAAAAGCTCTTTGGGGATCTCGCCGCCAATCCCCCCGGCCGCAAGCATGTCGAGGTAAGAGCGTCCGCGGGCCTGTTCGGACACCTCAAATCCGGCTATTCCATCGCCGGAAGCGCCTGGCAGCATGGCGATATCGGTCAGCAGGTCAAATAAACGGCGTTTGCGGGCGTAATACGTGGCTCGGAGGGCGACGCTCGGAACCCGGCTACGAATTGACTCGATCAGTTCAGTGGCTTGTCCCGCGAGCTCCCGCGCATCGTCGAAATTCACTGCCTTGTATTCAAGCTCCGCAAGTGCAAAGACAGATTCGGAAGCATCATCGCGAAGGCCGGTCGCTCGACGGAGGTGCGCCGCTTCGCCGAGCGAGCGGCGCCCAGACTCTAGATCGCCGCGCTGCGTGGCCTCTATGCCAAGGTAATGGAGCGAAACAGCCTCGCCCCACTTGGAATGAACCAAGCGCTGGAGGCTCAGGGCCTCAGCCAAATAGGACCGAGCCTCATCCGGCCTGTGTCGTTTCAGGTCCAACTGCCCAAGATTGTTGAGCACGTCTGCGCGGGCGGAACGATCCGAGATCTGCGCGGCCTCCGTTAGTGCGCTTTCGAGAAGTAATTTTGCGATCCCCAGTCGGCCGAGAAGCATGTTAGAGCGGCCGAGGTTCATCCGGACGCGGACGGTGTGGGTGTGATGGGCGACAAAAATCTCAAGGGCCGACTGGAAGTAGGCGACTGCTCTTTCATTTTCCGAAAGAGACTGATAATAAAGCCCTAGGTTGTTCAAAACACGAGCATAGGCGACCGCATCGCGCCCGCGCAAGATCCGTCTAGCGTCATCCAAAACTCGGATTGTCCGTTCAAAATCTCCCGACTGCCAAAAAAGCAATCCCAAGTTGGATAGTGTTCGCCCTTCGAAGAGGGGCAAGGAGATTCCACGCCAATCTTCGACTGCTTCTCCCAGCCGGCGAGTTGACTCTTCGAGATCTCCAAGGAGGAACGATGAATACCCGCTGTTATTCGCGGCTTCGGCGAGACAGCGTCTATCGGCACTTGAACCGCAAATCGGAATCGCTTGCTCGTAAGCCGCTCGTGCCGCGCCCGGATCATTACTGGCCAAGTACGCATCACCTTGCTTCAGATAGCTCCTGGCTATTGCAGAGTTTTCGCCCAGTTCGTTCCAAAGCAAAAGGGATTCTCGGAGATCCTCTTGTTTGCCAGTTCGCTTGGAGACCGTTGCAGAGGCCTCGGCACGCCGCCAGCCCGGGGCCCCCTGTAACGGAATGGCTCGCCGCGACATAGAGAAAGTCCAATCCGCTGCGGATCCCGAGCCCACTGCCTGAACCTCAACTAGGTAATGGCCCGGAGCCAAAATTGTGAGCGTCTCTTTGCCAAATTCGAACCCATCCGTAACAGTCCGGTCAGACCCGTCAACGACACGAAGCATCAAATCGATCGGTTGCTCCGCCGTCAGTTGGGTTGCCTCTCCTGCCTCGACTACGACGACAAAGCATGGGATCCGACCGGGTGAAGCCCGCCCACGCAGAGTCTGCCCCACCGTCAGGATTGAACAGTTTCCAGTGGTACCTGAAACCACACCACACGCGCCTGCGAGCAGGATGAAAAGACGTTTCACGAGTGAAAACTCCGATTCAGAACAAAGTGAACGTCCAACGTCGCCCAAGAGCCATGGAGAATTTGTGCCTCGGCATATCCGCCTCTTCCCGCCGCACAAAGTCTGCTTCCTGCGTGGACTCTACCGGCAGGATCCAAATCGAAGCAACGGTCAGCAACTGGAGCCATCCGGCCCTAGGCTGCGCTCAAAATACGTTCGTACAGAGCAGGATCTCACAAAAGCCGGGGAGGGGCTAGCCTCCCCGGTGCTCATTCCACTACCCGCCAGAGCCACAGCCCTGTTGGACAATGCAGCCTGGATCATCCGCTGGATGGACGGTCGGACCCTGGGACGTCGAACCGAGCAGCAACGCCAGAAGAAGAAGAATTGTGGACATGGTGTCACCTCCTTTCCGCCCGCACATCCGGGCAGACTGAAAGCGGCAAAAGGTCCCGATGCTGCTCACATTTCTGAGTGGCGTCCGATGCAGTACTCGAAGGGGTGTCGACCGAGGGTCTTTTGGTCCAATCGAAGACGCGCTGATGCCGTGGGCATTAGCGGCTCAAGGTCCGTCGTATCCCATGAGCGCTCGCTCGAACCGCGTCAAGTACTATTAATTTCGCCCCTGCGAAATGAGCCGGCCCTTTAATGTAAGGATTGTTCGTCTCGGTGCATATATGGATACGCAGTTCACTTCAAACACAGGATGGTTCAGATGCAACAGTGTCAGACATGCATGAAGGAAGTCGCGCCGGATATGTTCTTCTGCGCGTGGTGCGGTGAGTACCTGGGTGCGAGCGGAAGGGGGAAAAAGGCCAATCTCTTCGCACGCTGGATAGCGCTGGTCATCGATCCGGGAATTGGCCTTTGCGCCTGGCTGGTGCCGACGCTCTTGCTAGCGGCGATATCTCCGAAGCTTGCGGGACTTTTCGCAGTTCTGTTTCCGCTAGCTTACTTCATCTGGTTTTTGACCCTCCTTCAACAGGGGTTGACCCCAGGCAAGATGCTCCTTGGGCTTCAAGTCGTCGATCAGCGAACCGGTGCTACGCCCGGATTTGGCAAGATGTTTCTCCGCGAAATCATCGGCCGCATCCTTAGCGCTCTATTTTTCAGTCTGGGCTATTTCTGGGCGGTTTTCGACAAAAATGCTCAGTCTTGGCACGACAAACTCGCCGGTACGGTTGTCATCAAAAGGGCCCAAGCCAACACCGTTGTAATGCGGGCGCACGCTTGAGTCCAGGCAGATTGGACGGGCCCGGGGCGGTGTTCCCTCCATCTCTGATTAGGCCCGTACCCGGCGTGAAGCCTTTGCATCGTGTGCGTTACTTCGAACTCGACATGCTTCCACGACTTTTTGAGCAGAAATGGGAACAAAACGCGTAATCGCAGGACGGACGCTCCATGCATGACGACGTGATGGGTTCGAGGTCTTCTCCGGGCCGCTTAGACACGCACGGTCGCCGGGCTGTCGCACTGATCGCCGGCGCCCGTCAGGGCGATGCGGAGTCAGTTAACGAGCTGATCAGTCTAATTTATCCTGAGCTCAAGAGGCGAGCGCGATGGCTAATGGCGGGAGAGAGGCCCGGTCACACCTTTGGCGCCAGTGGTTCCGAACTCGTACAACGAGTGATGGAGAAGATCCTGGCGACGGAAGGCCAGATCTTCAACGTGGCTGGCACCGAGGAGGATCTAGTCAATTTGCTGACCGGCCGCATGAGATTCATTCTGGTCGACTACGCGAGAGCCGCGGCGGCAGACCGGAGGCCCTGCCCCAGGAGCCGCTTACCCTTTGAAGATATCCAGCGTTCGGCACGCGTCTCTGCCGTGAATATTGAGGAGGTGCTTGCTATCGATGAAATCTTGACTAAGCTCGCCACGCAGGACGCCGACGCCGCACGTGCGCTCGAACTGCGGTTCTTCGCAGGTTTGACAAATGAAGAGGCAGCCGGGGCTATGGACCTATCGGTGGCGAGTTTTCGCAGAACGCTTAGGCGCGCAACTGTATTTCTTAAAGCGTTGATGGGATGTCCCAATTCTCTCGCATGACCGCCGCCCTTTGGGAGACTATTTTACTGAACGTGCGGAACTTTCGGCACCGCAAGATTAGACTTATTGACGGCCAACACCAAGGTCTCGGTCAAAATGTCGTGAAGGCTCTGATGCTTGGCAGTAAAAGCAGCCATGACGAATCCGACTAGCCAAAGCATAAGCGACAAGATACGGGCCAGATAGCGCGCAAGAGCCCGTCCTGGGCCAATCCTCTTCCCCTCCATGTCCGTCACACGCAACCGCAACAGCCGTTTCCCAATCGTGCCCTGCAGCGCTGATCCTTCGGTCAAGCAATAGTAAATACCGGAGACGAAAAAAACCAACGCTATTAGCTGGCCCGCTCGGTTCATCAGTTTCGTCTGGACCACTTGGCGCTCGGTATATGTGAGCTGATCCGACGCAAGTTGCTGTGTCGCGCCTAGATCCTCCCGAGAGGGCGGCAGAAATCGGATATTCAGGAAGAGGAACACGGGCGCAAGCAGGATCACGTCGATAAGCATGGCCAGGGCCCTACGCCAGAACGGCGCGAATTGCAGAAATGCGCGATGACCCCGAACCGCGGTGCCGCACCATGTACAGAAGAAACCGCCACCGAATTCGCGCGAACAGTTGACACAGATCACTTTGACTGACAATCCTCCGCCGGTCCGGGAAGTGAAGGTGCAATTTCAAGCTGAGATCGGGGTCTTTCGGCAATCACAACTAGGGTCTTCGAAAATATATCGTGCAAGCATTGCTTCTTTGCCGTGAATGCGGCGAGGAGAAATCCGAGTTGCCAAGGAAGGGCTGAAAGAAAGCGCGCTAGATAGCGAACAATCGCTCTGCCGGGCCGAATCCTCCGTCCGTCGAGGTCCGTTACTCTCAGGCCAACGGCTCGCTTTCCAAGCGTTCCTTGTAGCGCTGAGCTTTCTGTTAGGACATAATAAGGCCCGCATACGAAAAAAATCAGTGTGCACAAATCGGCTAGGCGCTGCATTAGGCTCATTCCGACCTGTTGGCGCTCTGCATCCGTCAAACGATCACCGACGAAGAGTTGTTCGATTGCGTGCTGCTCGGCAGGAGATGGTGGCACGATCACGAGATCTTTTAGCATCAGGATCGCGGGTGCCATTAGGAACAAATCTATGAATACCGCGATTACCCGGCGCCAGAACCCTGCATATCGTACGAATGTCGCTCTGCGCCGTATCGAGGCGCCACACCGATGACAGTACTTGGCGTCCTCCATCAACGTGCTCTTGCAGATTGAACAGTTCACTTTGAGCCATTATCCACCTTGGGTGCACTAAATGAAAACACCACGCGGAATTGCTCCGACAAAGTGAGAAGTGGGGCGGGGGTCGAGGTTTTCATTACGGCCTCTACTGCTGCCCGAGAGCTGCCCCAAGACGGATCCGATCCGAGCTGCGGCCAGAGTTGTTCCTTCATCTCTAGGAGAGTAGCCTCCATGGCTTGGTCGGAGTGACGCTTGTTTTCCAGGCTTACCTGAATGCCGGTCGAGAAGACGTTGAATGTGAGGAGTCCAGCGATTGTCACCACGAGCGCTGTGATGACTGCAAGCGGCGCCACAGGTTTCCGTCGCGCTGCGCGCAGCACCGAATGCACAGCGTCGCCCGAGCGGGCAATCGCTGGTGATCTGCCCGCAAGTATCCGCTGAAGATCGAACTGCAAGTCTTCAACGGACTGGTAGCGGCGCACGGCTTCTTTTCGCAAGGCGAACAGACAGACGCAATCGAGGTCACCCGCCAGCAGCCTACGCGCTTCCGAGACGCGGCAGTTCCCTCGCATACTCGCGATGGCCTCCGGGTCCAAACGAAAATACTTGCCATCACTTCCCGCCTTCAACTTTGGCTGGCCAATCACGTGGGACGGTCGAGACGGATTCTGCTCGATGATTTGTCTTTCTAGCTCTGCCACAGAAACGCTCGGATTGAACGGTTCATGACCAGAGAGAAGTTCGTAAAGAATGGCCCCGAGCGAATATATGTCAGTCGGGTATCCGAGCTTGCTGCCGGGCTGGATCTGTTCCGGACTGGAATAGGGGCCGGAGAATGGATCGCACGGCAGGGTCATTGGCTGCGCCTCGACCCGCCGAGAGATTCCAAAGTCGATTACTTTGACGCTGCCGCAGCGATCAACAAGAATGTTGCTCGGCTTCAGGTCCATGTGGACGAGCAAATGATGGTGAGCATACTCGACAGCCCCACAGACTTCGAGGAACAGTTCTAGGCGCTCGTGAACCGAGAGTCCATTTTGGTCGGCGTATGCCGTGATCGGCAATCCATCCACGTATTCCAACACTAGATAGCGATGCCCGTCCGCCGTCCAGCCGTCGGCCAGATGCCTCGCGATATTTGTGTGGATCAGAAGACGGAGCAGAGTTGCCTCGTCTGGAGAGGCGCGATCGCGAAGAGCGCGCAAGATTTTGACCGCAGCGCTCTGCTCAACCACTCCGTCAATACGTTGCGCGTGATAGACGTCGCCCATGCCGCCCGAGCCAATTAGCCTGTCCAGCCTCCATACACCCAGGACCTCGCCAACGCGTCCGCCTTCCATTTAACGATGCCTCGCTTCGATTTCCCCAAGCCGGCGGGACTCATCACTAAGTTCACTCTGCTGTCCGAGCAGCGTGTGCATCTGGATGCGCTGACGCAGGAGTTGTACGTAGATTTCTCTCCATTGACGGTCCCGATCTTCGAGTTCATACCGCCGGGCGATGCGCGGGAGAACCCAAGATGAGACCGTGAGCGCCGCCTTGGGACTCTCGACGCCCTCCCATTCGCGGCCGCACTGAAGTGCGGAGGTGCCCATGCTACTGTCCAGGCCCATGAGGATGTAGTCTGGTAGGGACCTAAGGCGATCCAGGAATCTTGTGTGGATTTGTGCGACCAGGACACGCGGCTTCACGGCCTTCGGCTCTCGCGGTAGAGAGCTTTCGATAGAGTGAAGACCGGTCTCAGCCAAATATTTGAGTTGGGCGACCGCGTTTCCTTCTTCAACCAGACTGGCTCGATATTGAGTGTCCCTCACAAGCAAGACGTTAAACACGAGAGCGATCCACAACGTGCTAACTGCAATAACACTGGCGCTCACCGGATGTTTGGCGCTCCAATTGCGGGCGCGTTCCCATAGACTGCTTTTCCTAACGGTCACAGGCAGTCCCTCCAGAAAGCGCTCGATATCCAACCGCAGTCGATCCACGCGTTGATATCGCTGCTGCGGATCTCTCCTGAGTGCCTTTAGAATCACCGCGTCAAGGTTTCCGGCCAGGATTCGTTTCAACCGGCTCGGGGATGCGCCTCGCAAGTGGGCCGCGGTCTCGGGAGGATGATGGGCTGCACAACCGGCCTCTGCGGATGTCCCAATCAGTAGAGATTGGCTAGGCGGCAGCGGTTCTCGTTCTTCGATTGCCTGCCTCCAATCTGCGCCCACCAAAGCGGATTCCGAGAATGGAAGCTCACCGGTGACCAATTCATACAGCAGCACTCCAAGCGAGTAAATATCAGTAGCGAAGCTAAGCGCAGCACCCTTCACCTGTTCTGGACTGGCATACGCCCTTGTCCAAGGCGTGTCGCCAGGTTTGGTTAGATGGTCCGCACAACCGTCTCCCAGCAGCTTGGCCACTCCGAAGTCTAGGACTCGCACTGCGCCCGCAGCCGTCACGAACACATTGGGTGGTTTGAGGTCTCGGTGCAACACGCGGTGCTGGTGAGCATATTCTACAGCTTGGCAGAGCTTCACAAATAGCTTCAGTCTGCCGGTGACGGTTATGCGATGATAATCGCAATACCGTGTGATGGGAAGACCTGCGACGTATTCCATCACGACGTAGGGAACACCGCCCTCCGTGGTCCCTCCGTCAATGAACTTGCATATGCCCTCATGGTTGAGATCAGCGAGGACCTGCCGCTCTTGTAGGAATCGTGGAACCTGGTCCAGGGCCACGTCCAGAAATTTTATTGCCGCTTCCTCCTTCACTGCTCCAATCGGCCGCCATGCTTGGTAGACGCTTCCAAATCCACCAAGTTCGATGTTCGGTCCAACGTGCCAGTCGTTGACGATGCTGCCCTGGCGGTTGCGCGCACGCTCCGGAAGCACGACCGCTGCACCAAGTTCGGGGTCCGTGCCCTGTTCGAAATCCCGCAACATCTGGAACGCGGTTGCAATCTCCGAACTGGAGCATCCGTGGGTCGCGATGAAGCCGTGCCTGGCCCCTTCCGGCTCGTCTAACGCAGCCCTGAAAAGTCGGTACGCCTGCGAATAAATGTCATTCTCCATATCTGCCGCCCTCAATGAGTAGCGGATCTTCGGAACAGATCTGCTCAGCGTCCTACAGAAGTTCATCGCCTCCTGGAAAGCCAACCGCCCGTGGCCGAGATGCTCTTGAGACGTGGACTCTCGGATATAACTGCACCATTCAGCAGCGTACCATTCCGTTTTGGCTTGTGACGGGCGTGCAACGACAATACTCGCGGGGCGCAGTTTTCGGCGAAGTACCGGTAAGGGGGCGCTCTGGACCCAAAACCGTGAGCAGGTTTTCTGAGCCGAGAAATACGCGCCCCTCCGGCAGAGGCGAGAGCTACCTATCCTGCTTGATTGCCTCGCGTTTCACCCCTGAGTCGCGGCCGACTCCCCCGTATTTTTTCCCTATCGTGTAAGATCCTCAGCCAAAGCGCCATAACCTTTGTGAACACGCATTTGGTGGGTTCCCTGACCTTTTTGGGATTAAGGAGACATAAATGGACTACTTTAGCCGCGATCTATTCGACACCTCGCTTGTTGGCCTAATTTGCTTTCTGACAGTGTTTAGTTGTTTTCTTTGGGCCTTCGCACGCTCGGAGGCCGGCCGCTTGGTGCTGGGGTTCTTGCGCCTGGCGCTCTCCGTGATTTCGGCGCCTGTCCGATATCTGGACGCGTGCGTGGCGCGGATCGTGGATTACTGTAAGATGGGCGGCGGCAGCCACAAGGTTGATCGCCAGTTTCTACTGCAGCGCATTCTGCTGATCTCCAATGCCTGGATCCTTCTGACGTCCTGTGCAATCCTCGCGGCAGGGTTGGTTGGCGCTTGGAATACTGTGTACCCGTTGGGTCTTCGCCTCCAGCGGAAGACCGCCGAAGCAGCAATCTCAGAAACAAATCAGCGCATCGGGGGCATGGAGAAGGAAGTCGCGGAACTCAGCGGCAAACTCGGCGGCGAAACGGAAGCCGACAAGAAGATCAAGGAATTGACCGACCGTCAGGCAGCCCTGAGAAGCACACTCACGTCCGAGCGGCAGACGTTGGACCAGGCAGCTCATGCCGAGTGGCGGGATGTGGCGCAGTATTTGGGTAGATTCGATAGAGGGATCAGCGATTTCGAATCCCGAAGCGCAGTTCAGAACGTGGTGAACTTCGTCGAGCGGTCCCGGCTGGATATAGGCTCGAAACAGCGCATAATTGGGTATGCTCGGAGTTGGGGCGAATCAAAGGCAGCGGCAAATCAATTGAAGGAAGAAGAACGGAACAACCCGCGGGTCCGTATCACCCAGCGCAAGGTTGAGATTGAGAACGATATTCGGCAGTCTAAACAGAACGTAATGCGCTGGACTCAGGAGACTAGTGTTTCGGCACTCTGGAAGCAGCTCCAATTCGGACAAGGAGTACTGGTCCTCATTCGTGCGCTGCTTGGTTGTGCGCTGTTCGTGTGGATTGCGGGATTGGTTATCGAACTCGCGGGTCTGGCCGTGGACGTCGCACAAAACGTGCGGCTTGCGCGCGAAGCCGTCGAGAGCCCAAAGCGAGCACACGATGCCCAAATTGCCCAAGCCGTTGCACCCTGACGTGATGTCCAAGCGTGGAACCACCTGAATCGGACCCGCCAGCAAGGGTTGGCGGATGTGAAGTGCCAGGCCGATTCGCCTGGATAGGGCGGGCCCGTGAATGAGAAGGGGATGCTCATCATACCGGTAGGCGCGGCCAGGGCGCCGGCGAATCCGAGTTGCGTCTTCGACTTTAGGACATGGCGGGCAGCCAGAATCGGGGGATGAGAGCGAGTTTGACGGCGCGGGGTCTAGGTCCTTGGAGGTTTGGGTCGATCTAATCAAGCGAGCCTTCTATGACGGTACCTGCTCTACCACGGCGGCTCAAATTCGTTGCCTATTTCTTGCCTATTTCGTGCACCAAAGAGCGGCAGCACCAGGCAACTGGAAACATGCTACGGCATGCGGCAAGTATTTGCATGGAAGGAGGATAGGCTCGAAACAGCGATCTGCGGCCAAGTGCGGCAAACGGGGGCAAAAAAGGTTGAAATTCGGCTGTTAACCGAAAGATCGTACGTGCGGGTTCGTCAGAACCAGGCAAGCACGAAGCACAAAGCTCCTGCAGCTTCGTGCGCCTCCCTGCAAGCCCTCCGCGGGGCGAGCATATCGGCAGATGCAGTCAACCCCGCTCGCGGAATCGGCATGCGAAAAGGAACCGCCTATTCCTAGCGACTCGCTGTGGATCCCGGCGACTTGGTCGAGTCGCACGCTCGGCGCATGCGGCGATTTCAAGACGCTAGAATTGACCGGGGGAGCCAAAACGACCGTGCCAGCGAAATTTTCGACTTGGGCCACCAAATCCAGGTCAACCCGAAATTCCGAGAATTCTCGCCCCTCTTCCGGCTACCTCCGTTCACAACAGTTGGGCTTCATGGATTTGTGGTGGTGAGTCCGGCTGAGCATCGGCGGGCTATTTCATGGAACCGTTTGGAGCCATTGCCGCTTTTCGTGGATACGGCGGGCGTTGGAATGAAGCGCACGCAACTAAATTTAGTTCCCTTCAGGCCAGGACCAGCAAGTTCTTGCAGTGTTCGCTGCGTCAATTCACCGGCCGTTCTTCCGGACTCGCGAGAAATTCCGAGAACCTTTGTCCCTTCAGCCCTGAGACCCCAACGGGACAGCAATCTGAGGAGGTAAACTAACTTTGCGTTGATGCGCCGGCCAGGGCTAATTGTCGATGAGATCAAACAAACCAGCGACCTTAGAGGAAGTGGCGAGAATCTTCGTCTCGTCTCGGGGTGCTTGGCGAAGTTACTCTTCATTCGTTGACCAAACTCGCGCCTTGCCGGCCTCCTTGGCTCGTAGCGATCTGGCCGAGAATTCCGAGAATTGATGCCCTTGAAATGGGCTTCGGAATCAGGCTGAGAATGTCTGTACACTTGCCCCAGCGGGGCTCCGTGGCTACCGCGTTGTATGGAAATCGGTCGTGCCCCGAGCGATCCCGGCGCGCCAGGAAATTCCGAGAAGTGTTGGCCCCCCGTGCGAACCGGTTAGCGGGCGTGGCCCTCGGCGATTTGATCTCTTCGGGCGCACCTGGGCTTTACTTTAAATTAGCAGGATCGGGCAGTCTGGAACGAAAATTCCGAGAATTGTCGCCCCCACCTCAGAAAGATCGGTCGCCATGCCGGCACCAACTGCAAGGAGTTCTGACAGTGCTTTCGCCCCTGCTTTTGGAGATTTCTTGGGGGCTTATGGGCGGTCAATGGAGAATGGTATCGACACGGTCCAAGCGCACACCGATCGGGAATGGGACCTGGATTTCGGCTTGATGACAAACGGGCCACCTGGCTCTGGGAAAGGGAGTCGAAGATGTGATTTTGAAAGAAGGTTTCCGAAAGACCTTTCATCAACCTTTCATCAACAGCCGCCTTGATTCGCCACCTATTCGCCCTAAACGCCTTCATCGCCGCTATAGGAATCAATAAGATACACATCGAGCTTTTCTCTCCGGAGCAAAAGGTCGGTGGTTCGAATCCACTCGGGCGTACCATAACTCCTTTATTTTCAATCCAATCTTGGCTTGAGGTGGATTTTGCGGTCGCGACGCACGTCGGTTATTGATGAAAGGTTGATGAAAGTAGGCGGGAGTCAACTTCGTAAGTGGCTCTAGCCTAAGCCTTTGTTGGCCATTCTCCAGATTCGACATTTTGCATTTTGAGCAAAAGGTCTGGGGATTGAGGAGTTCCTAGATGGCCGAAAGGGATCGACTGCGGCCATGGTTGCGTGACGTTCTGAAATGCCCATGAAACGGGCCTCTCCGAAACCAAAATCCGACCACGTTTTCGGCCAGGCACGGAGGCCGACGAAAATGTTTCGTGCGGGCCTGTATGAAGGCAATCGGCAAGGGGACCCACAAACAGCGAGCAGGGTGTGGTTCCGGCAATCAGATCGATGGGGATGACGTGGTCTTCCAATCCTGCATGGTGCCAATGCGCGCCAGTCCCCTGGCACCGCCGGTGCCCAACGCCAGACCGATCCTTGACCTTAGCGCTTCTTTCGCCTTCAGCTCGGCGTAGGTGGCGGTCAATTTGCGCGAAACGGACCCTCTAGCCAAGGGGCTGCGATCAATACGCGAAATGGTGCTCTTAACGCGGACTGCGGCTGTCCAGACTCAGAGGGCCCGATCCAAACTGCGTCATGAGCAGCGCGCCACCAAGCATCGACAG